>ERZ1370068.257-contig-10231_pt1 | contig 29121 bp, 29 predicted proteins | sample MGYA00561227_ERZ1370068 | MGnify/ENA primary metagenome ERZ1370068 (study PRJEB38410, sample SAMEA6850437) | metagenome | study: Metagenomic assessment of the ecological functions of the soil: analysis of the soil microbiota associated with the...
CATGGACGATCGAGGCGCTGGTTGCTGCCAACTTGGGAACGTCACCTTCGCCACGTGGCGAGCGACGAATGGCGATGCCGCGTGATCAACTCAACACTTTATTATTGAGCTGCACCACGCCGCGTTGAGCATGGATCCCGTTTTCCTGCTGCTCTTATTGAGTGATGATTAACCGCGCTGGCATAGAATATCCAGAACTCCCTCGGCCCGGCCGAAACATGCTGATCTTGAGCCACCAGACAAGCCGGTCCTATAATCTACGATGGGTTTTCGGTGGATACGATCTTCCCGACACGAGGCCGATCCATCGATACAGTTTCCCGCCGTGGTGCCTGGTGGTATTGTTCTTGAGTCCGGCACCACGTCGTAGATGCAGTGCGGCTCGCCCTTGGGCGCGTCCTTGAACGTCTCCCAGGTCTCGATTCTGGCCGGTGGCGAGATCGAGGCATGTGATGAGTAGACGCGCGCAAAGCCGTTGTTCTGCGACCAGACCTTGCCGTCCACGTGCGAGCTCTGCGGGCTCACCATGTTCACCTGGGCGGCGCTCGATGTGCTGCTCGTGTGGCAGCGGGAAGACTTGAACGTCGCTCTGCGTGATCGAACTTCACCATCGTGGCCTGGAGCATGATATGGCCTAGCCACAGATCGCCGGCCTTGTCGGTGCGCAGGTCTGAGGCAGTTACGGTCGGGCAATCCGGGCTATGTGCATCGGTGACGATCGATGCCGGCCCAGAAGCTCGCCAGCTCAGTTACTGGAGGCGATGCAGGTCGGGCCATCGATCACCACGTCATGCTGGTCAGGTGGATGGTCTCGCGCGGCAGGTCGTATTCGGTGATGACATCATCTGAGTGCGCGGCCTGCGGACGGTGGCAGGTCTTGAGCGCTAGCTCCACCGTGGCCCGAGCTCAGATTGACGCCGCCGAGAAAGTCGGCCATGCCGCGATAGACCTTGGACGCGCTGGTCCTCGCGCTCTTCCATCCGCCGTTCGCCGCGTCGGCCGCAGCGCAAGCGAGACGCGGCCGGAATGCTCTGGTTCACGTAACCCTGCGATGCGCGGCAGCGTGACGTGGATGAAATCGTCCGGCTTGTGGGTCGAGCGCGCCACCCGCTCGAGCGTGTGGCAGCCCACGCAGCCCAGCATCGCGTTCTTCTGCTGGTCGGTAGCTGGAACGTTTGCCGAGATCTGCGTCGAGCTGAGCAGATCTTCGGTCTTGCGCAGCTCAGGCCAGTGTCGCGGCTGGCTGCGCGGCCACGTCCACGCATGGCGGCCGGTCGAGATCGTATCCGACCGCCCAGTACGCAACGGAATATTGCCCGGGCTCGAGCTTGGCGGCGGGAAAGCTGTAATTGCCCTGCGCGTCGCTGACGACGGCGTGGTGACGGTGGAGCCGGCCTTCTGGCGCTGACCAGCACGCCCTCCATCGGCCCTTCCCCTCGCCCGACGTGACCTGTCCGGTCAGGGCGGCCGGCGTTTGCGCCCGGGCCGGCAGCAGGCCAGCGCCGGCAAGCGCGAAGCGCGAGACCAACGGACATCAGCATCTTGTTCATGCGCATCGTTCCTTCCCGAATGCGGTGCTGTGCCGGCGCCACGCACCGCTTGTTTGTTGCGCCGGCATTTCACCCTTTATCGTTGCGGCAATTCAATCCGCCCTGGCGTCGCTGGCTTGGCGTGGTTGGCGCGCCGCGGCGCCTTCAGAGGTCGTCAGATCATCTGCCCGGCTCTGAACAGCTCGTGCGGCGTGCGATGCAGCGATCTGAACCCGGTCTTGGTCACGCGCACCAGCTCGCCGAACTGCACGCCGGCTTTCCCGTCCTTGGTGACGGGGTTGGGCTGCACCAACCACGCAACATGTTCTCCTGCAGCGTCATCGTCACCGGATGCCCGGCCGGGCGGCTCTTGGAGCCGAGGATCGGCGCGAAGTATCCGCCGCCGTAGCCGTGAACGAGATCGTCGTTGGTGGTGAAGCCGTTCTTCTCGATGATCCCGGAGGCGTCGATGAGCCTCTTGCACGTGCACGCCGGGGCGGATCGCCTTGGTGATGGAATTGAAGGCCTCGAATGCGGTGGCGTGCAGGTCGCGATAGAGCGAGGTCGGTTCGGCCTCGACCGTGAACCCGCGCAGCACCTGGCCGGAATAGTCCCACCATGCGGCGGACAGCTCGCAGAACACGAAGTCGCCGGCCTGCACCTTGCGGCGCGACGTGAACTGCCGGGGCACGCAGACGTCGGAGCCGCCATCTGGGTGGTGCCGAGGAAGTGAATCACGTTGGTGCCGCCGACGCTGACATAGGCGCGTTCGATCATGTTGCCGATCTCGTGCTCGGTCATGCCCGGCTGGGTGTTGCCGCGAGCGCCGCCATGCCGGCGTCGCTCAGCGCCGCGCCCACGCGCAGCCACGCGATCTCTTCCTCCGATTTGTTGTTGATCCGCAGGCGGGTGTATTCGCCGTCGAGGCCGACCACCTGGAATTTCGCCTCCAGCGCCTTCCATCTCGGGCCGGAGAGCGGTCCCATCACCCCAGGCGCTGCGCCGCCGCGGCGGCCGAGCTCGTCGATCACGGTGGCGACGCCCTTGTCCTCGCCCCAGCGCACATCCACGTCGCGGGCGATCAGCCGGCCTGCGGCACGCGATTGTGATACTCGACATACATCACCATCTTCTCGCCCGGCCGGAACAGCAGCAGGGCCTGGCTGGTCCCCGGCCAGCCGGTCACCCAGCGCGTGGCGTTGCCGACGTTGAGCGCGCTGACGATCAGGAGATGGTCGACCCCGGCGGCTTCCATCACCCCGCCAGCAGGTCGCTGCCGGCGTGAGTATTCGGCGTCGGAGAAGCGCGGGTAGTCCTCTCGAAGACCGGGCGCAGCTCCGCCGGCAGCTTGAGTGCATCGGACGGCGACACGCTCGATGTCTGAGCCAGGGCGAGCCCCCCCCGCCGGCGGCCGTGGTTGCTGCTCCGGCGCTCAATGCAAGCTTCCCGAACTGACGTCGATCCATGATGTCCTCCACCGTCCCAGGCAATAGTCGCATGCGGACGAAACCATCCGGCGCTCTCCATGTCGGTTCAATTTCGCCGCAGGATCACGGCGGGACGCTAGCATCGCGGCGGAGTGCGCGGAAGGAAATCCGCCGGTCGATCACCGCGGCAGGGAGCGCAAACCGCTCTCCCGCCGCGCGAGCAGGCGCGAACGGCAGGCTGTGGATTCCGGGAATTTCCGGGCTACGGCGATGCCGGGCGTCGGGTCGCGATGGACCGGTCACGCGGGCGCAGTTAGTCTGTCATCGCTCGGGTGACCACGCGGGCAAAGAGCAGAGCACGGAGTGCAAGCTCGCCGCGCAGCCCTACGACGCGCCTCCGATTGGTGGCACCCGAGCGCCCAACGTCTTCACACCGGCTGTCTTTACGACGCATCTTCGGCGCGACCTGCGCGCCGGCAGCGCGTGCGTGTGGCGCTAGAGAGCGCTTTCCGGCGAAGTGGGAACCGGTTCGCCGCAGAAAGCGCGTCAAACGCAAGGAATCTAGAGCGGTTTCTGATTCCAACGAATCTGAAACCGGTCTGAGACGTCGAGCATCTCCTCGTTGGCGAATTCCGCCCGCTCCTGGATGAACTCGAAGCGCAATTCCGGCTTGTTGCCCATGAGGCGCTCGACCGAGCTCTCGGTGTCCTTGCGCTCGCCCTCGACCACCACGACGCGCAGCAGCGTGCGCTTCCTCGGGTCCATGGTGGTTTCCTTGAGCTGGCTCGCCATCATCTCGCCGAGCCCCTTGAAGCGGCCGATCTCCACCTTGGCGTTGGCGTGGAATTCCTTCTTCAGCAATTCATCCTTGTGCTTGTCGTTGCGCGCATAGAAGTTCTTGCCGCCGTGGCTCAGGCGGTAGAGCGGCGGCACCGCCAGATAGAGATGGCCGTTGTCGATCAGCTTCGGCGTCTGGCGGTAGAAGAAGGTGATCAGCAACGAGGCGATGTGCGCGCCGTCGACGTCGGCGTCGGTCATCACGATGACCTTTTCGTAGCGCAGGTCCTCGTCGCGATAGTGCGCGCCGGTGCCGCAGCCGAGCGCCTGCATGAGGTCTGAAAGCTGCTGGTTCTGGGCGAGCTTGTCCTTGCCCGCCGAGGCGACGTTGAGGATCTTGCCGCGCAACGGCAGCACCGCCTGCGAGGCGCGATCGCGCGCCTGCTTGGCCGAGCCGCCGGCCGAGTCGCCCTCGACGATGAAGATCTCGGACCCCTGGGCGGCGGTGTTGGTGCAGTCCGCGAGCTTGCCGGGAAGGCGCAGCTTGCGCACCGCGGTCTTGCGCGAAATCTCCTTTTCCTGCCGGCGCCGGATGCGTTCGTCCGCGCGCTCGATCACGAAGTCGAGCAGCTTGTTCGCCTGCGTGGGATTGCCGGCGAGCCAGTGGTCGAACGGGTCGCGGATCGCGTTCTCGACGATGCGGGTCGCTTCCGCGGTCGCGAGCCGATCCTTGGTCTGGCCCTGGAATTCCGGCTCGCGGATGAACACGGAGACCATGCAGGCGGCGCCGGTCATCACGTCGTCGCCGGTCACCGATGCCGCGCGCTTGCCCTGACCCATGCGCTCGGCATGATCCTTGATGCCCTTCAGCAGCGCGCTGCGCAGCCGGACTCGTGCGTGCCCCCGTCCGGGGTGGGGATCGTGTTGCAATAGGAGGACAGAAAGCCGTCGCTGTCGCCGGTCCACGCGACCGCCCACTGCGCCGCGCCGTGGACGCCGACCTTGCCTGCGCTGCCGGCAAAGATGTCGGGATGAACCAAGGCGGCGCTGTTGATGGCCGCGGACAGGTACTCCTTGAGCCCGTCGGCGAAATGGAAGGTCGCCTCCTCGGGCACGTCCGCGACCCCGTGCAGAAGCTCCTTGGCGCAGGACCAGCGGATCTCGACGCCGCCGAACAGATAGGCCTTGGAGCGCGCCATCTTGAAGATGCGCTCCGGCCTGAAATGCGCCTTCGCTCCGAAGATGTCGGGATCGGGCCGGAAGCGCACCTTGGTGCCGCGCCGGTTGGGCGCGCGGCCCGACCTTTACCAGCTTGCCCTTGGGCTGGCCGCGCTCGAACGCCATGCGGTAGAGCGTCTGCTCGCGCGCGACCTCCACCTCCATGCGCTCCGACAGCGCGTTGGCGACCGAAACGCCGACGCCGTGCAAGCCGCCGGACGTCCCATAGACCTTCGAGTCGAACTTGCCGCCCGCATGCAAGCGTGCACATGATCACTTCGAGCGCGGACTTGTTCTTGAACTTCGGGTGCGGATCGACGGGAATGCCGCGGCCGTTGTCGGTCACCGCCACGAAGCCGTCGGCCTCCATTTCGACTTCGATGAAGGTGGCGTGGCCCTCGAGCGCCTCGTCCATGGAATTGTCGATCACCTCGGCGAAGAGGTGATGCAGCGCCTTCTCGTCGGTGCCGCCGATATACATGCCCGGACGCCGGCGCACCGGCTCCAGACCTTCGAGCACCTCGATGTCGCGCGCGGTGTAACGCGCCTCGGCCCCGCTCGTGGGCTTGGCGGCGCGCGTGGCCTTGCCGGAGAGACGGCGCGGCGCGGCTGCCAAATCCGAGAACAGGTCCCTGTCCGTTTTTGGGCGGCGGTCTTGGCTGCTGCTTTAGCGATCTTGGCCATGGAGCTCGGATGGGCGAGGGGAAAACAGATCAAGGGGTGACTATGCCACGGTCGTGGCCGCATCGTGATGCCCCAACCCCTGCAAACCCGCGGCTCCTGACCGGCGGAGCTACGGCCAAAGGACATATGGTATGCGCCGTGCCATCAATTCAATTTGATGCCGTGGGAAGGCCGTCGACTTGCCGGATATTCGCCCAATCCTGTTGCCAAGACTTTGACCGACGTGACCTTGCCGGACTTGATCTGCCGGATTGGCAGAAGCCGAGAGGAGCCCGCCGCAATGTTCGATCTCACCCGCCTGTTGAACGTGCTGTCGTCCCGCGCCGGCACCACTGCCGACTTCCAGCGCATGCTCGACTGGAAGCTGCTGCGCGGCAGCCATGAATTTCCGGGACCGGACGGCGGGACCTGCATCAACGAGGCGGCGATCGTCGCCGCGAGGCTATCCTTATCGTCCCATCTACCGCGTGCGGGATCTGCCGGCCTCGTTTCTCGCGCCCCATTGCGCTGTTCGCGTTGTGCCTCAATGACACGCTGGACGACGAGCTGCGCCAGGAGCTCCTGGTGCCGTTCGTGACGCGCCTTGCCGGCTCGGCTGACGTCGCCAAGATCGAAATGGCGCGGGCCGAGCTCATGCTGCGGCGGATCGTCACCGAAGTCCTGGCGCCGGCGCTCGCGCGCGCCGGTTACGCGGAGATCGCCGAACGATGCCGGGCGCTGCGCACGCCGACGGAACTGGTCGCGATCGCGAAGAGCCTGCGCAATGCCGAGAATTCCGTACGGCACCGGCCCCTGACCTGCGCGCTCGATCACGCCGCGGATGCCGGCCGGCAATGGCTGTCCGGCTTGCCGACCGAAGTCGTGTTCTGCACATTCTCCGCGCTGCGGGACATCGCCCGCGCTCGAGGGCGATCGCATCGCGGAAAGATTTATCGCCGGGCGGCCGCCATTCTCGACGCCGCGATCGCGATCGGAAACCAGGCGGATACCGGCGGCAGCCAGGCGGTCGCCAGACGGATGGACGCCGCCAAGCAGGCGTCGCACGCGGCTCTCATGGAGAAACGATCGCGATCTGATCGGCGCGGGCGATATCGGCGGTCTGGTCTCGCCGACGCAGGCAGGCTAAACCGGCACTAGAACCATAGCTCTGCTAGTGTCCCGATTCGAAGTTCGCGATCGGAGGACGCCGCGAAGGTTGCGAACTTCGGAGATCGGGACACTAGGCCGCCTCTCCACATGTTCGCCAGCCTCGAAGCTTACGCGCATCAATTGGTCGAATTCGTGCGCGTCCACGAAGCATGGGCGGCGCCCGTGGTGTTCGCGCTCGCCTTCGGCAGAGTCGCTCGCCTTCATCTCGCTGCTGATCCCGGCCTGGGCGGCGCTGGTCGCCATCGGCGCGCTCATCGGCTCGGGCGAGCTCAATTTCTGGCCGATCTGGGTTGCCGGCTCGCTCGGCGCCGCGTTCGGCGACTGGCTGTCCTATTGGATCGGCTTCAAGCTCGGACCGCCGGTCGCTCACATCTGGCCGCTGTCGCGCCATCCCGACCTGCTGCCGAAGGGCGAGGCGTTCGTGAAGCGCTGGGGCGTGCTGGCGATCTTCATCGGCCGCTTCTTCGGACCGTTGCGCGCGTCGGTCCCGCTGGTCGCCGGCATCTTCCGGATGCCGTTTCTGCAGTTTCAGATCGCCAACTTCACCTCGGCTTTCGTGTGGGCCGCCGTGCTGCTCACGTTGGGCGATGGACGTCGAAATTCGTTCAGTGGATTTGGCCGTAAGCATGATCCACGAACGCGCAGGCGTGGTGGTCCCGAAGGTGATTGGGCCGATCTCAGACTTGATGGCCACGGTGCTCTTATTCGCTGAGCTTGCGGAGCACCGCGCCGACGATGTTGGAATAGTCGTCGGTCCACACCCATTGCGCCGGGTCGGCGTCTTGAGCTCCCAGATCGCGCGATTGGGCGAGCAGGCCGAAATCCTCCTCGCTGCGCGCGACCGCGGCGACGGTGCCGGAATATTTGTACGGATTGGCCGCTTCGTCGATATCGGCGCTGTCGTCGATACAGGTGATCAGGCCGTTCGCGGCCGCGATCCCGGCGACCACCGAGGCGAGTTCGAGGTGCCGGTTCGATATGTGCATGACCACGCATGCCGTGCGGCGTGAGCTTGGCCTTGTACATCGCCATGGCTTCGCGCGTCAGCAGGTGGATGGGGATCGCGTCGGACGAGAAGGCGTCGACGACGATGAGGTCGTAGGCGCCGTCGGGCGCCTCGGCCAGCGTGAGCCGCGCATCGCCGAGCGTGATCGTGGCACCGGCCGGCACAGCCGACAGAAAACTGAACAGGTACGGATCGCGGGCGATGCGGATCGATGGCCGGGTCGATCTCGTAGAAATGCACGGTGTCGCCGGGCTCGGCGCGGCAGGCGAGCGAACCCGCGCCGAGGCCCGATCACCGCGAAGCGGATCGGGCCGTTGACGCGCGCGCGCACCGCGTCGAAGCGCCTGCGAGATGGCGGAGCCGTCCCAGTAATACATCAGCAGCTCCGGCGGCTCGGCGGGCTGCGTCGCCGTTGAACTCGCGGATGCGCTGGCCGCCGTGCAGCGTGGTCCCGTGCTGCAGCAGCCGGAACTGGCCGTCGGGCGTTCTCCGTGACCTTGGTGACGCCGAAGAAGCTGCGCACCGACATGGCGCCCGCCTGCTCGACGATGTTGTGGTTGGCGAGCAGGACGAACGCGATCATCGCGGCCAAGGGCAGCGGCGCGCGCCAGAACAGCACGCTTGCGACCAGCAGCGCGCCGACGGTCCAGTTGAAGACCGTCTCCGCCAGCACGACCGGGTAGAGCGCGGTGACGATCAGAACGAGCGCCGCGGCCGCGAGCCCGCCGAACAGCAGATAGCGCCAGCGGCGTGCGCTGCGGCAGCGCGAGCCCGGGCCGGCACAGCACGCGCGAGCGCCAGCAGGATCGGATATTCCGCCACCCAGTCGAAGACGTAGGGCGCGATCAGCCCCGCGCGCGATGCCGCCGACCACGCCGCCGGTCGCCATCCAGAGATAGAAGCCGGTGAGATATCTCGGCGCCGGTCGCGTCCGCGCCAGTTCGCCATGGCACATCAGCGCGTTGACGAAGAACACCACGAGATGAACGGCGATCAGCCCGACGATCGTCTTGAGCGGATCGAAGATGAGCACGGCGACGAGGCCGATGACGAAGACCGGCTGCACGGCGACGACCAGCCAGTGCGGAATGATCGGGCGGCGCGCGAACACGATGACGAAGGTCAGGAGATAGAGCGCGAGCGGCAGCACCCACAGCAGCGGCACGGCCGCGACATCGGTGGAAATGTGCGCGGTCACCGCCACCAGCAGGCCCGACGGCACCGGCCGCGAGCGCCACCCAGGACGCGGCGTCGCGCCAGGTCGGCGGCGCGTCGCGCGCGTGCTCGTCGGCGGCCGCCGTGCACCGTCTGATCGGGTGAACGCCACAGCAGCACGCCGCAGGCGACCAGCAGCGCGATCAGCAGACCGAAGCCGAGCGACCAGACGCTGGCCTGGTCGCGCAGCCCCACGAATGGTTCGATCACGCTCGGATAGGACACGAGCGCGAGGAAGCTTCCGATATTGCTGGCGGCATAGAGGAAATAGGGGTCTTTCGCGGCCGGATGATCGGTGCGCGCGAACCAGGCCTGCAGCAGCGGGCTGTTGGCGGCGAGCGCGAAGAACGGCAGGCCGATCGAGGCCGCGAACAGGCCCATCAGCCAGAACGCTTCGCCGGACTCCGGCGGCCGCGCCCAGCCGGTGGCGATCGACAGCGGCAGCGCGAAGACGGCGGCGACCGTCACCGCGAGATGGATGACGATCGACGCGCGTCCCGGCGCGTAGCGCGTGAGCCAGTGGGCGTAGGCATAGCCCGCGAGCAGCGCGCCCTGGAAGAACACGATCGCCACCGACCACACCGACGGCGCGCCGCCCAGGCGCGGCAGCACCATCTTGGTGAACATCGGCTGCACCATGAACAGCAGCGCGGCGCTGACGAAGATGGCCGCCGTGAACGTCGCGAGCAGCAGCAGGTGAGCGTCCGGATGTCGTCCGCGCCGTCGCGTCGTTCGCCGGCAGGTCGGATAGTCCCATAACTAGTGTCCCGATTCCGAAGTTCGCACGCCCGTGCGGCACCTCGTCGCGACGGCCGCACGGTGGGCGATTTTTGCGCCGCGCGCCAGTCGGTGCATCTGCGCCGTGGCGAAATAGACGGTGCCGGGCCGCTGGTAGCCTGCGGCCTGTGCGCATTACGCTCCCGAGCCGCGCTAACTCGCGCGGCAGTTGCGCGACCTGTTCTCATCGCCTTCCATCTCGCGCTAAAATCGAAATCTCGCACCGAGGGCCTGGAGTCTCAACAGAAGAAGCACGCACGAGGGAGAACGCCATGTCAGAACTGACCCGCCGCACCGTGCTGTCCGGTGCCGCCGCCGCTAACGCCATCGCGCCGCTCGCCGCGCCCATGGGCGGCTTTCGCCGCGGTCCGCCCGCCGGCACGCAGGTGCCGGGCTGGTACCGCTACAAGGTCGGGAGCTTCGAGATCACGGTCGTCACCGACGGCGTCAACCGGTTCAAGCTGCCGGACGATCATCGTCGCCAATGCCAGAAGGAGGAGGTCAACGCCGCGCTCCTCGCCGTCCACATGGAGCCGGATGTTTTCGTCGGGCCCTACAATCCGATCGTCGTCAACACCGGGCAGAAGCTCGTGCTCATCGATACCGGCACCGGCGAGGCGGCGTTCCAGTCCGACCAAGGGCTCGAGCGGCCAGTTGATGACCAACATGGCTGCCGCCGGCATCGATCCCAAGGCGATCGATGCCGTCATCATCTCGCACTATCACGGCGATCACGTGAACGGCCTGTTGAAGCGCCGACAGTTCGCTGGCCTTTCCCAATGCCGAAATTCTGGTGCCGGCGGGCGAGCACAAGTTCTGGATGGACGACGGCGAGATGAGCCGCGCGCCCGAAGGGCCGCATGGAAGGTCTGTTCAAGAACAATCGCCGGGTGTTCTCGGGCGAGGTGATGAAGCGGCTGCGCACCTATGACGAGGACAAGGAGGTCGTCCCCGGCATCACCGCCGTGCGGCACGCACGGCCATTCCGCCGGCCACAATTCCCACATCGTGGCGTCGGGCTCGAGCAAGGTCTACGTGCAGGCCGACGTCACCCACGTGCCGTTCCTGTTCGCGCGCAATCCCGGCTGGCACGCCTTCTACGACCAGGATCCGGTCATGGCGGAAGCGACCCGCCGCAAGGTCTACGACATGCTGGTGGCGGAGAAGATGCTGGTGCAGGGCTTCCACTATCCGTTCCCGTCGCTCGCCTATGTGGAGAAGAGCGGATCGGGCTATCGCGAAATTGCGGTGCCCTGGAATCCGACGATCTAGCCTTGAGTCTCGTATTCCCGTCGATGGGTCGCACCGCACGATCGTTGCGCTTCGCGCGCCAGGTGATGCGAGACGACGGCGCGAGCGCGACGTCACTCGTCACCGCTGCCATGCTGCGTGATCCGGCGCTGAGAGTGACCCCCGGCGAAGCGCGGGGGCGACGCATTGCGCGCGGCCTTCGCGCTTGACCGCATCCGCACCGGCGCGCTATAGCGCGCGCCCATGACGACGATACTCACACACGTTCTTCCTCGCCGCCGCCGCAGTCCCGCGGCACGGGCGCGCGATCGCGTGTGATCGTCCCCCTGCCGCCGGATGAGCCTTCCGCGGCACATATCCTGATATCCTTCCGCGGCTTTCTCCCTCATCCGGTCGTGCTACTGATCGCGAGAAGGAGCCATCCATGGCCACAGCGGCAGCTAAGAAAGCAAGGATCGGCGTGCTCGGCGCGTCCGGCTATACCGGCGCGGAGCTCGTGCGGCTCCTCATCCGCCATCCCGCGGTCGAGATCGCGCTGCTCACCGCCGACCGCCGCGCCGGGCAGGAGATGCGCCAGGTGTTTCCGCAGTTCTCGCCGTTCGAGCTGCCGAAGCTGCAATCGATCGAAGGCATGGACTGGGCGGGCGCCGGGCTCGATCTGATCTTCTGCGCGCTGCCCCATGGCACCACGCAGAAGGTGATCCAGCAGATCGTCGCAACGCTGCCGGAGAGCAAGGTCGTCGACCTGTCGGCCGATTTCCGGCTTTCCGACCCCGCCGCCTATGCGCACTGGTACGGCCACGCCCATCATGCGCCCGAGCTGCAGCCGCGCGCCGTTTACGGCCTGGTCGAGATCTATCGCGACGAGATCAAGCGCGCGCAGCTGGTTGCCAATCCCGGCTGCTACACGACCTGCGCCGAGCTTGCGCTCATCCCGCTGCTGCGGGCGAACGCGGTCGATCCCGACGCGATCGTGATCGACGCCAAGTCAGGCATGACCGGCGCGGGCAGGGCGGCGAAGGAGGAGATGCTGTTCTCCGAGGTCTCGGAAGGTTTCCACGCCTACGGGGTCGGGCATCACCGCCACATGGCCGAGCTCGACCAGGAGTTTTCCAGGGCCGCCGGGCGCAAGGTCATCGTCAGCTTCACGCCGCATCTGGTGCCCATGAACCGCGGAATCCTGTCGACCATCTACGTGCGCGGGCTCAAGCGGCTCGCCCGAGGACCTGCATGCGATCCTTGCAAAGTCCTACGCGCAGGAGCCGTTCGTGCACGTGCTGCCGTTCGGGCAGATGCCGCAGACCCGTCACGTGCGCGGCTCCAACATGACGTTCATCGGCGTGGCGACGGACCGCATCCCGGGCCGCGCCATCATCTGTTCCGCGCTCGACAATCTCACCAAGGGCGCGTCCGGCCAGGCGGTGCAGAACATGAACCTCATGCTCGGCTTTCCCGAGACCATGGGGCTCGAGCAGGTGGCGCTGTTCCCTGAAGCGTGGGAGTGGCGCGCGGCGCCGGTTAGCTTGCGGAAGACGCGTCGAACACAGAGCTGGAATCCGCGGCGGTTTCCGATTTCGAAGGATCGGAAACCGCCGTAGCGTCCCCTCCGGCCGAGGTCGATCGCAAGCACCCGGGCGGCCGCACGAATCTGGATTGAATGCCGCCCAGCGCCATGCTCCGAATCGAAGTCGGATGTTTCCGACTTCGATCCTTATGTCTGGAGACCGAACTGGGATATGATCCCAGTTCGGCTGCAAGCGGGGAGGGGACGCTCTGGCGCCACCGTCGTAGATCCGTTACCCGATCGGCTCCATCTTGCCGCCGACCGGGATCATGCGGCGCGGTCTTGTTGTCGGTGATGACGATCTCGTATTTGGAGCCGTCGCGCAGCCGCCATTGCCCGCCGACCAGCGGCGTCTTGGCGATGTTCTTCTGCGCGAACGGCGGCAGGTCCTTGCCGTTCCACTCGATGTGGCCGACCACGGTGTCGAGCTTGGTCGCCGCGATCGCCGCGACCACGGCCTTGGGGTCGTTCTTGTCGGCGGAGCGCTTGAGCACGTCGACCGCGACCTCGAACAGCGCGTGCACGAAGCCGATCGGCTGCGTCCATTGCTTCTTGGTGGCCTGCTCGTAGGCGGTCGCGATCTCGCGCGCCGACTGTCCGGTCAGCGACGACTTGAACGGATGGCTCGGCGACCACCAGACCTCGGAGGAGAGGTTGTTGCCGTTGCGCCCGAGCGCCTCGACCGCCACCGGAAACAGCAGCGCCTTGCCGACGGATGCGATCTTCGGCTTGAAGCCCTGCTGGCTCGCCTGGTTCCAGAACGTGGTGAAGTCCGGCGGCAGCACCACGCCGGTCACGATCTCGCAGTTGTCGCGCTTGAACGCGGTGATCTGGGCGGTGAAATTGTCGGTGAGGTTCTGGTAGCGGCCGGGATCGGTGAGCTTGTAGCCGAGCTTGTCGAGCACCGGCGGAAATCCCACCTGCTTGTCGCCCCAGGCATTGCCGTCGCCGTCGTTGGGAAACAGCCCGCCGACCGATTTGTTGGTCGGGACCTGCCCCCACATGTTGGTGAACACGGCGATGACGTCCTCGAGCCCCCAGAAGAAGTGAAAGGTCGAGTTGAACGGCTTCCACGAAGGCGGGCTGCCCGGGTTCTGCTGGCGGCCGATGAAGTAGGGCTGCCACGGCGCCACGCTCGAGATGCAGGGCGTGTCTTCGACCTCGCACATGGTCGACACCGGATTGGTGGTCTCCGGCGTCGATGCGACCAGCATCAGATCGACCTTGTTGGACACGATCAGCTCGCGCGCCACGTCGGCGGCGCGATTGGGATTGGACTGGCTGTCCTTGACCACGACCTCGATCGGATAGCTGTCGTTGCCGATCTTGAGGCCGCCGCGCACCGTGTTGGCGAAATTCGAGATCACGAAATTGTCGGCCTCGGCGAAGGCCGCGAGCGGCCCGGTCTGCGGGCTGACATAGCCGAGCTTCAAGGTCTTGGCGGCGCGCACCGCCGGCGCGAACACGGCGCTGGCGGCAAGCCCGCGCCGCCCGCCAGCGCGCCTTTCACCAGCGCGCGCCGGTCGAGCGCCAGCCGGAAGTGGTCGTGAGCATGTCGGTGCTGACCCGGGCCGCGAGCCATGGCAAACCTCCCTGTTTCATGCCCGGCGTCCCGGCCTGCTTGAGCCGATGTTCTGATTTGAATTGACCAGCCGGGCTGAGTTCGATTATCGAACAGTAGTTCGTTATGCGTACATCTTAGATGGCGCTTGGACCGAGTCAATCGCAGCTTTACCGGCAGGCCGCATGCTCACGCGCGCAAAGATTCATCCGGCCCCGACGACAAGGAGTTCATGGCGACGCTCGCCAAGGGGCTCGCCGTGCTCGGTTGTTTCGGCCGGCAGCGGCCGACCATGACGCTGTCGGAGGCGGCGCTCGCCGCCAGCGTGTCGCGCGCGACCGCGCGGCGCATTCTGCGCACGCTCGCCGAGCTCGGCTATGTCGAGCAGCACGGCCGCCAGTTTTCGCTCTCGCCCAACATCCTGCAGCTCGGCTTTGCCTATCTCGCCACCCAGAGCTGGATCGACCGCGCCGTTCCGCTGATGAAGGACCTGAGCGAGCGCGTGCGCGAATCCTGTTCGGCCTCGATCCTGCAGGGGATCGAGATCGTCTATGTGGCGCGCGTGCCGACCAAGCGGATCATGTCGGTGGCGGCGTCGGTGGGGAGCCGCCTGCCGGCCTTCCATACCGCCATGGGCCGCGTTCAGCTCGGCTTTCTCGACGACGCCGAGATCTGGCGCCGGCTCAAATCGGTCCGCATCGAGCCGCTGACGCCCGAGCACCATCACCGACCTGCAGGCGCTGTTCGACCGCATCCGCGACGATCACGCCCAGGGGTTCTCGATCGTGGACGAGGAGCTCGAGCGCGGCCTGCGCGCGATCGCGGTGCCGATCGTCGATCGCCACAACGAGGTCGTGGCGGCGCTCAATCTCAGCACCCATTCGACCCGCACGACCCGCAACGAGATGCGCGACCGGTTCCTGCCGGAGCTGCGCGCCGTGGCCGCGCAGATCGCTCCCTTCGTGACGTGACCTCGTGTCCCGGGCGCGCGCAGCATGGCGTTCACGCCGGTCTTCGCGACAATGACGCAGTGGTGCGCTGCAGACCCGGGACCGTTCGACACCGACGCAGACGGCGCTGCTGCGCCCGAGCGTGCACCGCTTCCTGACGCTCGCCGCGCTCGCGTGTCGATCTTGTCTTCATTCGAGCGCGAACCTATCCTCGTTCGCGCATCGTACAAGAGTTCGATAATCGAACAAAATCCGTGCAGGGGAAGGAAGTCCGATGGCCAAAGCCAAAGCCGCCAAAGCCAAAGCTGCTGCCAAAGCCGCTGCCAAAGCTGCCGCCAAACCCGCCGCGCGCAAGGACGACCGCGCGGCGTTCGCGGCCAGGCCCGAGACCACCGGCAAGGTGAAGGTCGCCGCGCCGCAGACCGGCGCCGACTACCTCGCCTCGCTGTCCGACGGCCGCGAGGTCTACATCTACGGCGAGCGCGTCAAGGACGTGACCAAGCACCAGGCGTTCCGCAACACCGCCCGGATGGTGGCGCGGCTGTACGACGCGCTCCACGATCCCAAGCGCAAGGACAGGATCCTGCTGCCGACCGAGACCGGCAACGGCGGCGTGACCCACGCGTTCTTCAAGGCGCCGAAGACGCTCGAGGAGATGATCGCCGGGCGCAACGCCATCGCCGAATGGGCGAAGCTCACCTATGGCTGGATGGGCCGCGCGCCCGACTACAAGGCGGCGTTCCTGGGCACGCTCGGCGCCAACGCCGAATTCTACGAGCCGTACCAGGACAACGCGCGGCGCTGGTACAAGTACAGCCAGGAGCGCGTGCCCTTCATCAACCACGCCATCATCCATCCGCCGGTCGACCGCGACCGGCCGCCGAACGAGGTGGGCGACGTCTGCTGCCACGTGGAGAAGGAGACCGACGCCGGCATCGTCGTGTCGGGCGCCAAGGTGGTCGCGACCGGATCGGTGCTGACCAACTACACCTTCGTCGCCCATCACGGGCTCATCCCGGTGCAGGACAAGAAGTTCGCCGTGGTGTTCATGGTCCCGACCAACACGCCGGGGGTCAAGTTCATCTGCCGCACCTCCTACGAGATGTCGGCGACCGCGATGGGGAGCCCGTTCGACTATCCGCTGTCGAGCCGGCTCGACGAGAACGACGCGGTGTTCATTCTCGACAAGGTGCTGGTGCCCTGGGAGAACGTGTTCGTCTACGGCGACGTGGAGAAGGCCAACAACTTCTTCCCGCGCACCGGCTTCCTGCCGCGCTTCGTCGTGCACGGCTGCACGCGGCTCGCGGTGAAGCTCGATTTCATCGCCGGCCTGCTGCTCAAGGCGGTGGAGGCCGCCGGCACCAAGGATTATCGCGGCGTGCAGGCCAATGTCGGCGAGGTGATCGCCTGGCGCAATCTGTTCTGGGCGCTGTCCGACGCCATGGTGCGCGATCCGCGGCCCTGGATCGGCGACTACCTCCTGCCCAACATGGATCCCGGCAACGCCTACGCCATCATCGCCACCATCGCCTACACCAAGATCAAGTACATCATCGAGCAGACCGTGGCCTCGGGCCTGATCTATCTCAATTCCCACGCCATGCGACTTCAAGAACCCGGAGATCCGTCCCTATCTCGATCGCTATCTGCGCGGCTCCAACGGCTACAAGGCCGAGGAGCGCGTGAAGCTGCTCAAGCTTCTGTGGGACTGCATGGCGACCGAATTCGGCGGCCGCCACGAGCTCTACGAGATCAACTACGGCGGCTCGACCGAGGAGATCCGCCGCTACTGCCTGTTCGGCGCGCAGGCCTCGGGCAACGCCGACCGCTTCAAGGGCTTCGCCGAGGAGTGCATGGCGGAGTACGACCTCGACGGCTGGAAGGTGCCCGATCTCACCGATCCCGGCGAGCTGAGCTATCACGTGATGCGCGGGGCAGGGCGGTAGCCACTTCAGCTACGCCAGTCGAGCGCCTGTGCGGTTGACGCGATGCCTGGCACGCGCTTGGTTTTGGGCAGGAGACCGCAAGCTCAAGCGAGAGTTTTAGGCACTTCACTTGTCATCTCTCAACGGTAGAAGCATCTCATGCCCATCAGTGAAAAGCTTAAAGCACTCATCAGGTCTCGCCTGGGATGACGGCGCGCCATGCCTCGTTGCGAGCGCAAGGTCGCAACGGTCCCAACATATCGCCCAAGGGCAGCATGGTCGTTTTCGACGACGACCATCTCGCCTATTGGGAGCGCTCAAAGAAGCAAGCGCTCGAAAACCTCGGCAACGACAAGCGCGTTTGCGTGATTTACGCCAACTTCAAAGCGCAACGCGACGGCGTTCTCGACTCGGGCTTTCTGCGATTTTACGGAAGGGCTGAACTGCAACGAGAGCGGACCCGTTCGTGACGCCATATTCAATCTACTCCTGCCTCGAGAGCAAACGCATGTCGGCGCGGACACTGGTATCGGCGTGCTGGTCAATATCGAGCGCGCGGGCCGATGTGCGGGCAAGCCGCTGCCTTGAGCTGTCCGTGATCTCGTGTCCCGGGCGAGCGCAGCGAGACCCGGGACCCAGAGCGACACGACCAGTCGCAGCCACAAGCATCAGGGAAAACGTATGCGCTTCGCGCTTTTCCGCTGGGTCTCTGGTCTTCGTTCCGCTCGGCTACGCCTCGCTGCACTCGCCCGGGACACGAGACCAGTGCATGCCGCCGCCGATCCGCCTCACCTGAGGAGCCGCCGACGCGCGCAAGACAAGTCGGCGCCGCGCCGCTCCGTCGCTACTCCACCCGCAGCCCGAGCTTCCGCACGATGCCGCCCCACAGCGCCCGGTCCTGCTCGATCGCGGCGGCATAATCCTCCGGCGAGTCCGGCCGCGGCGTCGCGCCGTCGTCGACGATGCGCTTGCGGATCGTCTCGTCGGCGAGCGCGTTGCGCAGTTCCGCGTTCAACCGCTCGATGATCGGCCGCGGCGTGCCCGCCGGCGCCAGCAGGCCGTAGCGCTGCTCCGAGACGAAGCCCGGCAGGCCCGCCTCCTCGATGGTGGGCACGTCAGGCAGCAGCGGCGAACGCTCCTTGCTGGTGACGCCGATGGCCCGCAGCGTGCCGGCGTTGACGTAGCCGATCATCGCGGGGATCGGCGGCATCATCATCTTGACGTGCCCCCGAGCAGGTCGGTGATCCCGGGGCCCGTGCCCTTGTACGGAACCTGCTCCACCTTGATGCCGGCGGCGTCCGCCAGCATTTCCGTCGCGACATGGACCACGGTGCCGACGCCCGAGGACGCGTAGCTGAGCTCGCCCGGATTGGCCTTGGCGTAGGCGATCAGCTCGCGCAGCGTTTTCACCGGCAGCGAAGGATGCACCACCAGCACGGCTGGGCTGGTGGCGATCGAGCCGATCGGCGTCAGCTCCTTGGCCGGGTCGTAGCCCAGATTGGCGTAGAGGCTTGGGTTGATTCCGATCGTGCCGGTAAACGCGAGCAGCATGGTGTAGCCGTCGGGCGCGCTGCGCGCGGCCTGGCGCGAGCCGATATTGCCGCCGGCGCCCGGCCGGTTCTCGACCACGATCTGCTGTCCGAGCGCCTTGCCCATGCGCTCGCCGACGAGGCGCGCCATGATGTCGTTGCCGCCGCTCGGCGCGAACGGCACCACCAGCGTGATCGGCCGCGAGGGATAAATATCGGAACCCTGGGCGTGCGCGGCGAGCACCGTCGCCACCAGCGCCAGCAGGGCGAGGGCCGCGCGTCGGGAAAGTGTGTTTCAGCTCGTCCGCGACACGATCGCGCAGGCGCCGTCCGCGGCCGTTCTGCGATGGGGCGGATACTTCCCAGCAGCGCCATCACTCCGGCGCCGCGGACCATCGCAACTCAAGGTGCGCTCGGAAACATCTCGCCTGCATGCGTTCTCCCGGCGCTGAATCTCTTCCGGCGGGGACACAGCACGAGCGCGCCATGCCCGCTCCGCCCGGCCGCCATCCACGTCATAAGCGACCGTAGTATCGATCGCGCCCGGAGGGTCAAGTCAGCCACGGTTGTGGGCCAGTGTCGATCGCCCGTTGCTTCATCGCCGAAGCATCTCCGACGTGGCCGCTCTTACAGTTGGGGGACGTCCTTGGCTGCTCTCTTGACCGGATTGAGGAAATGACGAATGGGATGCGACAACAAGGCGTCCCGGCGCTATTTCCGATTGTTGTAGACAAGCCCTATCCTTCGCCGCACTCGCCATTTCCGGAGCAAACCCATGCATCGTGCGGGACTGTCCCATTGCGTCGTCACCTGACTCTGCTGCTCACCCTATTGCTTGGGGCGACGGTGCCGTCGACGGCGCAAAGTCTGGCCGACGCGGCCGGTCAAGTTCATCCTGACGCTTGGTCCGGGAAGCGGCGCCGACATCAGTGCGCGGCTGCTGGCGGACCGGCTGACCGAGAAGTGGGGCCAGCCGATCGTGATCGAGAACAAGCCCGGCGGCGACGGCATTGTCGCCATCAACGCCTTCGTCAGCGCCCAGGACGACCACGTCCTGCTGTACGCGCCGAGCTCGTCGTTCATCGGCCACCCCTACCAGCACGACAATCTGCCGTACAATCCTGGTGATCTCGCCCCGATCGCGCGGGTGTCCAACACGGTGGTCGGAATTTCGGTGCCGGCTTCGCTTGCCGGCCAAATCGCTCAAGGACGTGGTCGAGGTAGCGCGCGCCAGGCCCGGCCAGATGAACTGGGCCGGCTTGACCGGCGGCGCTCGACATCATGTTCGAGAGCTGGCTCAAGAGCATCGGTGTCGATGTCAAGAAGGTGCCGTACCGCAATCCGGTCGAGGCCGCCAATGACCTCGCCGCCGGCCGCGTCCAGATTTACGAGTCCGCCTATGCCATCGCCCGCCCGCAGATCGAAGCAGGCAAGATCCGGATCCTCGCGGTGACCAACACCACCCGCGCGGAGACAATCCCCGACATTCCGACGGTCGCGGAGGCCGGCTTTCCGGCTTTGACCATGGACGGGCTGGTCGGACTGTTCGGCCCGCCCGGCCATGCCGATGGCGCTGCGTGAGCGCATCGCCGCCGACATCAAGGCGGTGATGGACAGCGACGCCATCATCAAGAACCGGCTGATCCTCACGGCTCAGATTCCCAACCCCGGCGGGCCGGCCGAGTTCGCCAAGTCGATCGAAGAGCAGCGCGCAGTCCTCGCCAAGTCGGCGAAGGAGCTTGGCATGCCGGAGAAGAAGTAATTTGCCAGACCAGGGCATGGCAGGGCCTGCCGGCTGGTGCGCCTTCTTCACGATTGCGACCGCGCCCGAAATGGGCAACATTGTGGCAAAGGGCAGCGGCCGCACCGCGCCCGGACACTCGAGGACCGGTAGTTGAGGCCGGCACGGGAAGCGATACGACGGATCAGCACGATGTTGCGGGCCGCCATTGTCCTCTTGTGTCTATGCATCGGCTCAGCGGCCCATGCAGGCAAGCGCGTCGCGCTGGTGATCGGTAACGCGGCGTACCGGCACGCGGGCGAGCTCGCCAACACCCGCAACGATGCGGGTGACATGGCCGCCGCCCTGCGGATGCACGGCTTTGAGGTCCTCGACGGGATCGATCTCGACAAGGCCGCGCTCGAGCGAAAAATCCGCGATTTCGCCGCTGCGCTCGTCGGCGCTGATGTCGGCGTGTTCTTCTACGCCGGACACGGTCTGCAGATATCGGGCACCAATTACCTGGTCCCGATCGATGCGCAGTTGCGGAGCGCGTCGGCGCTCGATTTCGAGATGGTGCGGCTTGATCTCGTGCAGCGGACAATGGAGCGCGAGGCGCCGACCAACATCCTGTTCCTCGACGCCTGCCGCGACAACCCGCTCGCGCCCAACCTCGCGCGGGCCATGGGCACACGCTCGGTGGATATCGGGCGCGGCCTGGCGCCGGCTGAGTCCGGGGTCGGCACCCTCATCAGCTTCTCCACCCAGCCCGGCAACGTGGCGCTCGATGGGACCGCGAGAAACTCCCCGTTTGCGGGCGCGCTGATCAGACACCTGCGCTCGCTCGAACGACGATCTGAGCGCGATCCTGATCGCCGTTCGCAACGACGTGATGCGGGAGACCTAACGGCGGCAGGTGCCGTGGGAGCACTCGGCGCTCACCGGCACGGTTCTACTTCATCCCGAGCCCCCCGGCCGTCGCGGTGACGCCACCGGCTGCGGCGGAGCCGCCATCGCCGCCGGTGGCGGCGCTGCCGTCGCCGAACGCGGTGGTGCGGGCGCCCACGGTCATCACCGGCGCCGGGGCGATGTTCCCCTATCCGATCTACGCGCTCTGGTCCGAGGCCTACAAGAAGGAGACCGGCATCGGGCTGAACTATCAGTCGGTCGGCTCGCGCGCGGGCATCCGGCAGATCCTGGCGCGGACGGTGGCGTTCGCCGCGTCCGACCTGCCGCTCCAGAGCGCCGACCTGGAACGCGATGGCCTGCTGCAATTCCCGGCCGTGATGGGCGGCGCGATTCCGATCGTCAACATCGAGGGCGTGAAGGCGGGCGACATTGCCCTCGACGGCGCCATCCTGGCCAAGATCTTCCTCGGCGAGATCAAGTCGTGGAACGATCCGGCGATCCAGCGGCTGAACCCCCATGTGCGGTTGCCCGCGCAGCCGATCGTGGCGGTGCATCGGTCCGATGCGTCCGCGACCACCTACGTGCTCACCCATTATCTCAGCAAGGTCAGCACGGACTGGCGGACGAAGGTCGGCGCCGATACCACGGTCGAATGGCGCGGCGGTATCGGCGCCAAGGGCAATGACGGGGTCGCCAACGCCGTGGCCCAGACCAGAGGCGCGATCGGCTACGCCGAATACGCGTATGCCAGGCACAGCAAGCTCGTCTTCGTCCGGATGGTGAACAGGGACGGCCGTGCGGTCGCGCCCACTCCCGCGTCGCTGATGGCGGCGGCCGCCAACGCGAATTGGGAAGCGACGCCCGGCTTCGGCGTGATCCTCACCGACATGCCGGGCGCGGAGTCGTGGCCATTCGCGAGCGCGAGCTTCATCGTCATGCCCAAGCGGCCCGAGGACGCGGCGGCGACCCGGGAGGCGCTCAAGTTCTTCGCCTGGGCCTTCGCCAAGGGCGACAGGCTGGCGACGGAGATGCTTCTATGTGCCGATGCCGGACAACGTCGTCGGCGCGATCCAGCGGCTAGTGGGCGGCCGAAATCAGAGATGCCGGCGGCAAGCCGCTGGTCGCGCGACCCAACTGATCCACCGGACCGCGTCCGAGGTTCTGTGATCTATGTCACAGAGGCGCGCAGCGGCCCAGTGTTACGTGATAACAATTCGTTCATGCCGACAATGGAGCTTCCACATGCGCATGCGCTCGATCCACGGTGCCGCGGTCGTCTTTGCGGCCACCCTCGCCGCGACGGTGGGCAGTCCCGGCCCCGCGGAGGCGTTCTTCTTCCTCCCGATCCTCCAGCAGCAGTCGCAGCCCTCGATCGAGTCCAGATCCGGCAGGAGCCCGAGCGACAATAGTCGCTGGAGGGCGACAGGGGGAGGGACGAGGCCGCCGAGCTCAAGTCGTCCGCCGGGACGCGCGCGAAGCGCGACGAGGAGAAGTCGAGCTCCACCTCCTCGGGCAAGAGCGGAAAGTCGCAGGCGAAATCCGAGGCCAGCTCCTCGCAGGCCTCGCGCACCCGCAGCGTTCGTCAGGAGCCGCCTCCGAGCAAGAGCAGCGGCCGCGCCAGCGCCTCGGTGCGCCGGGAAAGTCCCGCGGGCGGAGGCAGTACGCCGCCCGCCACGCCGCCGGCCCAGCCAGCGACCGCCAGCGCGCAAGCGCCCAGTCCCGCCCGCGCCGGCAGCACCCTCGGCGATACCTTCGACGAGAAGCTCGGCGAGGGTGTTCAAGGCGCGGATTGACGAGGTCCTCGAGCAGTCGAATTAGCCGGGCGCAGCCGAAGACTCCCGCTGAGCGCAGGCGCCACGCACGTCCGCCTGGCCGCGGACGCACCACGGATCGCTTTCGCTTTCGGCGGCAACATCGGGACGACCGGCGCCGTCAGCTGATTGAATTCAGTGCTGCAGGATCTTCGACAGGAAGGTCTGCGCGCGCTCGCTGTGGGGCCGGCCGAAGAATTCTGGCGGTCGCGGCGTCCTCGACGATCTCGCCGCGATCCATGAACACCACGCGGTGGGCGACCCTGCGCGCGAAGCCCATCTCGTGGGTGACCACCATCATGGTCATGCCCTCGCTTGGCGAGCGCCACCATCACATCGAGCACCTCGTTGATCATCTCGGGATCGAGCGCGGAGGTCGGCTCGTCGAACAGCATCGCGATCGGATCCATGGCCAACGCCCGCGCGATCGCGACGCGCTGCTGCTGACCGCCGGAAAGCTGGCCGGGAAATTTGTTGCGCATGCTCGCGCAGGCCGACGCGGTCGAGCAGCGCATGCCCCTTTCGGCGCTCTCCTCCGTGCCGCGGCCGAGCACCTTGATCTGCGCCAGTACCTGAGGTTGCGCATCACCGTGAGATGCGGAAACAGCTCGAAATGCTGGAACACCATGCCGATGCGCGCGCGCAGCTTGGCAAGATTGGTCTTGCGGTCGCCGACCGAGATGCCGTCGACCATGATGGCGCCTTCCTGGAACGGCTCGAGCCCGTTGACGCATTTGATCAGCGTCGATTTGCCGGAGCCCGACGGGCCGCACACGACCACGACTTCACCCTTGGCGACCGCGGTCGAGCAGCGCTTGAGCACCTGAAGCTGCCGATACCACTTGCTCACCTGGTCGATGGTGATCACGATCATGGATTCTGCGCATGCTCTATCCGGAAGGATTCCCGCTGTTCCGCAACGCGCGCTAACGGACGATGGCGGTCGCGGCGCTGCAGCCAACGCACGCCCTGGGAGGCCGCGAACGAGATCACGAAATAGACCAGCGGCGGCGAACAGATACATCTCGACCAGGCGCCCGTCGCGCTGTGCGCGACCTTCGAGGCGGCGCCGAGGAAATCGGTGATCGAGAGCACGTACACCAGCGAGGTGTCCTGGAACAGGATGATGGTCTGCGTGAGCAGCACCGGCACCATGTTGCGGAAGGCCTGCGGCAGAATGATGTAGCCCATGGTCTGCGGATAGGTCATGCCGAGCGCCTGCGCCGCCGCCACCTGGCCGCGCGAGGATCGACTGGATGCCGGCGCGCATGATCTCGCAGAAAATAGGCCGCTTCGAACAGCGTGAAGGTGACGAGCGAGGAGACGAACGCTCCGACCTGGATCGGCCGCGACGCGCCGGTGATCCACTGCCCGATATAGGGCACCAGGAAATAGAACCAGAAGATCATCAGCACCAGCGGCACCGACCGCATCAGGTTGACGTAGCCGGCGGCCGGCAGCATCGAGCGGCGCAATGCCCGGAGAGCCGCATGAGCGCGAGCAGCGTGCCGACAACGATCCCGCCGATCGTCGCAAGCGCGGTCAGCGTGAGCGTGAACGGTCATGCCCGTCGATAGAACAGGTATGGCAGCGAGCGGAGGATGACGTCGAAGTCGAAGTCGGCGAAACATCTCGATGCCTCAGTGCGCTGACGGCTTGCGGCGCGGTGCCGATGATGGCCGGGCACCGGCGACGCGGCGCTCGAGCCAGCGCATGGCGAACGTCACGATCATATTGATCACGATGTAGATGACGGTCGCCGCGGTGAAGGCCTCGAACACCTGGAAGGTGAATTCCTGCATCGGCGCGGGCGCGCGCAGTCAGTTCCATCAGTCCGATGGTGAGCGCGACCGCGCTGTTCTTGATGACGTTGAGAAATTCCGACGTCAGCGGCGGCAGGATGATGCGATAGGCCATCGGCAGCAGCACAGTAGCTATAGGCTTGCGGCAGCGTGAGCCCGAGCGCGAGCGCGGCCATGCCGTTGGCCGCCGGCGAGGCTCTGGATGCCGGCGCGCACCTGCTCGGCGACGCGCGCCGAGGTGCAGAAGCCGAGCGCGACCACGGCGGTATAGAACGAGGCGTCGGGAAGCTGCTTGAGCCAGTCGCCGAGATCGGCCGGCAGAAGCTCGGGCAACACGAAGTACCACAGGAACATCTGCACCAGCAGCGGGATGTTGCGGAACAGCTCGACATAGGCGTTGCCGAGCCGCACCAGCCAGGGGATGAGGCGTGGTGCGAATGACGCCGACGATCGAGCCGAAGGCGAGCGCCAGGCACCACGGCGGCGAGCGCCGTCGCCAGCGTCCAGAGCCGGTGCCGAGGATGCAGCGTCGGCGCAGTAGGTATGGACACCGCCGGGAGGTCTCCGAAGATCCCCAGTTCCATTCGAAGTCACCGCGCCGTCGCCTCTCTGCGCAAGCGGTCACTGTCCCGGTCTCGGTATCGGGAACACTCGGCGGCTAGCGACGATCCCATGATCGCTCGGCGATGGGCTCTCGAACACTTTCGCCGCGGAGCGCGAGTGAGGCGGCGGCGGCTTCAGTACACCGCCGGGCCGCTGCTGTCGGGCGGCTGGCGATCACCTTCTGAATGCCAGCCGCTGATCGGAACGTTGAGGTTGATGCCGTTGGGCGGAATGCGGTCTGAGGGAACCACCGCCTCGTAGCTCGCGGCGATCGCCTCCGCCTCCGATAGGCGGCAGGTCATGGCCGCGTCGACGACCTTCTTGAAGGAGCGGGAGTCGTGCGGCGTCGCATGATGCCGTAGGGCTCGAGCGGCGCAGCGCGTCGGCTGGAAAGATGGCGTAGTCACCTCGGCGACGCTCCGAACTGGCGCCACCAGGCCGGCGAGCAGGAGGTCGTCTATGACGAAGGCGGCGGGCGCGGCCGGTCTCGACCATCTGTGAACGTGCTTCGGCGTGGTCCTTGGCGGCGAGGGATGTTGAGGCCGAGACCCTTCTGGGCGCGCCGAGCTCGTGGGATCTCGCTTGATGTTGGTGGTGCCCGAGGTCGGGACGACGGGTCTTGCCCTTGAGGTCGTCGACAGGTCTTGCAGGTTACGCCGACTTCTTCGACACAGAACCGGTTGGCGGTGACGAATGGGTGCCGGTGAAGGCGACCCGCTTTCTGGCGCTCGAGGTTGCTGGTGCCGTCGAGCCGCATTCGAGGTCGACGGTCCGCTGCGTTGGCCATCAGCGGATCTGCGGGTAGCCAGGTGACCGGGTTGAGCTTCAGGCCGAGCTCGAACAGCGGAGCTTGGCTTCACCTGCTTCCAGCGCGTCGCGACGATCCTGGCGCAGAGGTCCATGGCGTAACTCGACGACCTGCTGCCGGTCGTCGCAGTACGAAAACGGTGGACTTGAGGACTCTCGCGATGGCCGGCGTGATCGTCGCCGGTGTCCTTGATCTTCTTCCAGCGTGCCGGTGAGCTCCTGGGTGAGTGTGGGGTCCAGGCCCAGGTAGGTGGTGGCGACGACGACAGGAAGCAGCATTTGGGATGCATTGCAGTCTCCACTGTGAGCTTGATCGAAACTGTGAGCCGACGAAGATCGTCCTTCGATTTCGGTTCTGCGAATAGCCAGGCGGCAGGTGTTGGTCGCTGACCTTGATAGCTTCCGGGCGCATCCGATCGGCACGAGCTTGCCGCCGCCGGGCTCGCGGCGCCGAAACTTGGTCCGGTCTTGCCTGGATCCACAACCAGTCCGGCCAAGCACCACGAGCCGGGATGTTCCTTCGCTTTTTTGAGCCAGGAATGCGCCGGAGGTTGGCGGCTCGGGTCCGTCCAGCACGATTTATCTTGCCAGGAGGTGACTGACGATCGCCAGCGCCCGGAGCTATGGTACAGAAGCGACCGGTCTGCTGAAGAACTTCGAGCCGAGCAGCACGACTTCGCCAGCGGTGATGTGATCCTTTCGCAAGTGTGGCTAGATTAGATTGGATTCCTCACGCTTTCAACTTGAGGCCTGCCGCCGATGATCATGTTGCCTTGGTCAGCAGGTTGTCCTCAGATAGCAAGAGGTAGAAACTGAGTGGTTCGCTGCTGGTATCCAGGCTGCATCCGAAATCTCCCAGTGAGTTGAAAATTTTGAAATTCCGTGGAAGTGGTTCCTGCCCTGGGAGATGGCTTGGTTACTTCGACATAGGCCAGATCAGGTCGCCGGTTTTGCTATGGCGTTGAAGGTGAGCGCCAATCTTTGAAACGCTGAGATAACCGCGTCCGCTCACTGCGCTCGCGCGCGGAGATCTCACCGTCAACGAAGACTCCAGGATCGCCGGCAATAGGTGAAATCCACCTGCGCGAGGAAGAACGGCCGAGGCGATGCGGTTGTTGTGTCGCCGGGCCATATAGGCGAGCCGGTGGTTAGAGTCCCCCGATGCAGTAGCCGATTTCCAGATTGACCTCGCGCCGCTGGTCAGCGTCTGCGATGACGCAGTTCCAGAGTTGCGAAAGCTGACCATCGTGATGGTTCGAAGCTTGGCGAGCTTGTTGTCCGGATTTCCTCGACCCCAGGAGATGACGAACACCGTGAGGCCCTGGTCAACGCACCTATTCACTTGATGGTGCTGATTTTTCCGGCGTCAGGCGTCAGAGGATTTGAACTTAAGCTGATCCTCAGGGTGGCACATCACCCAGAAGTGTTGTTTGAGCATTGTCAGTGTGGATATAAGGTGTGACGAGATGCCAGAATCAATTGTTTTTGAAAGAAAACCCTGATCTTAGTCAAGGTGAGCGCGAGAGATTGTGCCCACCTCTGAATGACTCTTGTGGTGAGGTCCGTGATCACTGATCCTTGAGTGATTGCTGAAAGCCACCTGGATGCTGAACAACCTGAGCCAAAGACAAAAGGATTTGTTGTGTTTACTTAGTTATTTTGCCTTCTGGTCTTAAATTATACGTCTTAGTAATGTTCTGAGAGTCGGTCAGCACTGAAGCCTGACTGGCGCGATCAGCAATGGCAAGATCTGGAATGCAGAAATTCAATGCTTGATCATTTGGTGCTTAATCTAAGACGGGGCATCATAAAGCTACACTGCAGTGACACAAATCTACTGGCAACTTAGTTAGTGATGGGAGTCCGCAAGGGAGAAAATCGAGTTGTATCGTCGCCTGATCCAACTGGAGCCGGGTAGTGTTTCAGTCCTCCTTAGTCCTAAGTGCACATCCCAGTCTGATTTAGTTTACATCCATGCTGTGGATTAGATTGGCTGATGTCAGAGATGAGAAATGTTTGAGGCTTGATTGCAGCTGAGCAGTTTTCCCTGGCCGTGAATCAAAGTGAGTCAACAGTCTCGCTTAACACCTGGCTGAGCTGTTTTCACCTCGTGCCACCCCACACCACGGCGCCTGACACCTCCACCGCCCTCCAGCGTGGCACACTCAGATCTCTCACCTCTGCCTCACCCCACGCCGAGTGATGGATTTTTGACTGGTTCTGAGGGGGCTCACAGAACGCCCCACCCGCGGCTCCGGCGTATCTGGAGAGTTGGTCTGAGTTTAGATGGACTTTACTCGTGACCGCTGGCAAGACGTATCATAGGGTTTCGTTTGGCCGCGGCTGGCGAGCCAACCGGGGCCGCGGCCGAGCGTCCCGGGTGTTAACCTTGCTTTGGTCATATTTGTCCTAGAGTTTTTTGCGCGCAATTGCTTGAACTTAGAAAGCAGTTTCGCCGGATGGGGCCGGGCGGCGCAGGGCGCCGTAACCGGCCGGGCTGAGCGGCATGATGTCGATATCGCGTGCGCACTTATCGATCCTGCGGATCTATTCTTGCGACGGTGGCGCTCGTGGTCAGAGCTTGCTGAGAAACGCGCAGGGCTGCTCGGCCGGGCGCGTTACGATGCGGCCGACCATACGCCCCGTCCCAGGCCTCTTCGAGGCGCCTGGCCTGGTCTAACGCGCTGTCTGGGCCTATCCGGCAGTAATGACATGTTGCCTCGCCGCGTGGCTCCACCGCAGCGCTTTACACGGATGCCGAGCAGAAAAAGCCGAGGTGGACGACCTCATTGCAGCGCGCACTGTGCACCGCCAGCGGTGCCAAGCCTGTCGGCCGCCCACGGTGATAATTGCCTGTTTGCTGAGCAGCGGCCGCGCAGGCAGCATTATTGCACCGAACGAAGCAAT
>ERZ1370068.10153-contig-8875_pt1 | contig 29116 bp, 34 predicted proteins | sample MGYA00561227_ERZ1370068 | MGnify/ENA primary metagenome ERZ1370068 (study PRJEB38410, sample SAMEA6850437) | metagenome | study: Metagenomic assessment of the ecological functions of the soil: analysis of the soil microbiota associated with the...
TTGGCGGCGACGATCTCGTTGAAGGCGTCCGGCGATCTTGCCGTCGAGACCGGTCAGCTCACCGGCGAGCTGCACGGAGAAGTCGCCGCTCCGGACGCGCTGCAAAGGCATTCAGCAGCTGGCGACGATCGAGCACCGTCTCGGCGACGGTGTCGGCAGCGGCGGTCATGGCTCCGCTCTGAGGGCTGCGCTTCATCTCGAGTTCCCCCGGTGATCAGACGAAAATGTCGGTTCGGAAGGCGAATGCGGAACGCACGCGCCCACGGCAGCGACACTGCCGCTCCTATTCTTAGGGGCACCTTCCGCCGGACACAACTAGCGTTCGACACACGGTCGCTCGTCGGTCGCGACGATTCTCGGCTCCCCTGAATCGGCACGACGATCTCCCCGGAAGTCGGGCTCCGGGAAACTACGGTATGAGTGTGTTGGCGCCGCCGGCAGAGCGAGATCGTGACCGAGCCGCCGATGGTCGAGCCGGTGGTATCGACGGTGTCGTCACCGCGTCCGGCCTTGATGGAGACGTCCCCGACGACCATCGACTCCCGCCACGCGATGTCGTTCTCCCCGTCACCGGCCGACACCTGGCGTCGCTCATTCCCATGGTTCGGCGCCGTGAGTCGAGCGCGAAATGGCGGTGCGGCTAGGATCGTCCGAAGCCGCCGCTCACGCTGATCGCCTGCCCGGTGATCCACGACGCCTGCGACGATGCCAAGAACGCGATCATCGGCGCGATGTCCTCCGGCCGCCCGAGCCGGCCGAGCGGGTAGTAGCGCGCCCACTCCCGCTCCATCTCGTCCGTGATGTACGAGGTCATCGGCGTCCGCGTGACGCCCGGACACACCACGTTCACGGTGATCCCGAAGCGCCCGAGCTCGATCGCCAACCCTTTGGTGAGCGAGATGACGCCGCCCTTGGTCGCCCTGTAGACCACGATCCGCTTCTCGTTCCCCTTGCCCGCCTCGGACGCCAGATTCACGATCCGCCCCGCCCGCTGCCCGATCATGCGCTCGGCCACCGCCCGACAGCAGTGCATCGTGCCGCGGAGATTGATGTCGATCATCGCGTCCCAATCCCCGTCGTCGGCCCGCGACTCCATGAACAACCGCGGAATCCCCCCACCCCCGCACTGTTCACCAACACGTCCACGCGCCCGAACTCCTCCACCGCCCGTGCCATCAGCCCCTCGCACTCCCCATACTCCGCGCATCCACCCGCACCCCGACGACAGTCCCGCCGCCGGATCGCATCTCGTCGACGACACCCTGCAGCACACCGTCGTTGACATCCCCAGCACGACCCGCGCCCCTTCCCCAAGAAACGTCCGCGCCGTCACCAACCCAATCCCGACGCACCACCGGTAATGACGACGACCTTGTCACGCAGCTGCAGATCCATCGCAATCTCCACGAATGAAATGAGATGAGGATGGGGCGCGAACGAAGTGAGTCGCCCCCACCATGCGCCCAGCAGCTAGATGCGGCCGGCTGCCGAGACGGGTCCAGCTGCAAGGCGCGACCGAGCGAAGGCGGAGGCGTAGCGGAGCTACGCCGCACAACTGAGCGAGGGAGCAACGCAGCAGATGGGCCCGTATCGGCAGCCGGCTACCCGACGTGCTCGTGGCGGAAGCAGAGCGTAGAGGTGCTGGTCCAAGAACTTCCCACCCACATAGTGCGCCTCGCGCAAGAGACCTTCCCGCCGCATGCCGAGCCGCTCCGCCACGCTCGAGCTGCGCTCGTTGCCGACCGCGCAGCGTACGACGATCCGATGCAGCCCGACGGTCCCGAACGCAAACCCGAGCACGGCGCGCGCCGCCGCGTGACGTACCCGCGCCCTCGGCCGCCGACGCGATCCAATAGCCGAGCTCCGCAGAGCGATCGAACCATTCGACGTAGTGCAGGCCGATCGTGCCGACGATCGCGCCCTCGACGCAGATCGCGAGGACGAGGCTCCGCCGACGGCGACGCTCTTCGGTGGCGTCGGCGATGAAGCGCGCGCTGTCGCGCTCGGTGCGGGTCTCCTCGACCCAGGGCAACCAACGTCCGAGCCGTTCGCGCTCGGAGTCGATCAGTCGGAACAGGGTGAACGCGTCGGCTGCGAGCAAGGGGCGCAGCCAGAGCTCCTGGTCACGGATGTCGACCCGCTCGAAGGGAATGCGGGCGTGTCCCACGCTCGACTCGTCCCCATCGCGTCCCCGGGTCCGCCAGCTCAGCTCCCGCGGCACCGACTACTCGTCGGCGTTCCACTCCTCGTCGTCGTCATCGTCGTCATCGTCGTCGTCGTCGAGATCGTCGTCATCGTCGTCGAAATCGTCGTCGTCATCGAAGTCTTCGTCTTCCTCGCGCAGCCACATGGGCCCCTCCTTTTGCAGCGGGCAAGGTCGCTTATCGACGGTCCGGAACGCTTGTCAATCGACGGCGGCCCAACACCGGCTCAGGACGATTTCAATGATAAATGTCCATGAGCTCGATCACGCCCAGCTCCTTCAGGCGCGAGAAGAGATAGCCTTTGATCTCCTTGGCGGTGCTGAGCGTGCGCACGTCGCGCGCCACTTCCTCGGCGAGCGAGAACGGCACTGAACGGATGAAGCGCTTGATGACCGGCACGAAGAACGGCCCCATGCTGAGGTCGTCGAGGCCCATGCCGAGAAGCGGCAACGTGGCGAGCGGGTCGGACGCCATCTCGCCGCACATCCCGACCGAGCTTGCCCGCGTCCTTGGCGGCCTGCGCCACCTCGCTGATCGCGCCGAGCACGGCGGGATGCAGCGGCTCGTAGAGCGGTGCCACCTTGAGTTGTTGCGGTCGACGGCGAGCAGATACTGGATCAGGTCGTTGGTGCCGATGCTGAAGAAGTCGACCTCTTCGATGAGACGCGGCGCCAGCCACACCGCGGCGGGCACCTCGATCATGATGCCGATCGGCATGGCCCGATCGTAAGGCAGTCCGACTCGTCGAGCTCCTGACGCGCCTCTTCGAGCAGCTCCTTGATCGCGACGGATCTCCTCGATGCTCGAGATCATCGGGAACATGATCGCGCACCCGCCCGGATCGCACCGGCGCGGAGAATGGCGCGCAGCTGCGCCTTGAAGATGTTCGGCATCTCGAGCGAGATGCGGATCGAGCGCCAGCCGAGGAACGGGTTCTCCTCTCGGTGCGTGGTGAGATAGCTCGCGTACTTGTCGGCGCCGAGGTCGAGCGTGCGGATGGTGATCGGCCGACCCGGCATGCGATCGATGACCTTGCGATAGAGCGCGAGCTGCTCCTCCTCGCCGGGAAAGTCCCTGTACGAGAGGAACGGCACCTCGGTGCGATAGAGGCCGACGCCCTCGGCGCCGTGGTCGCGCGCGAAGTTCAGATCGCCGATGAGGCCGATGTTGGCGTAGAGGTTCACGCGGTGTCCGTCGGTGGTCTCGGCCGGGCAGGTCGCGGATCGACTCGAGCTCGAGGTTGAAGGCGCGATACTCCTGCGGCGAGCCGCTGATACTCGCGGCTCACGTCGACGCCGGGGTTCACGTAGACGACGCCGGAGTTGCCGTCGACGATCATCTCGTCGCCTTCGTGCGAGGACGTCGGTGATGCTGGCCGACGCCGACCACCGTCGGGATCTCGAACGACTTGGCGAGAATCGAGGCGTGCGAGGTGACGCCGCCCGGTCGCGAGCACGATGCCCTTCAGCCGATCGTGCTCCATGAGCGAGAGGTCGGTGAGCGTCAGGTCGTGCGCGACCAGCACGACGTCGCCCGCGAAACCGCGCTCGCGCTCCTCGTGGCCGAGGAGATTCCGCAGCAGACGCTGGCCGATGTCGCGCACGTCGGCGGCGCGCTCGCGCAGGTAGCCGTCGGTCACGGCGAGGAACGCCATGACGTACTCGTCGATGACTTGCTTCAGCGCGCTCTCGGCCGCGAGCCCTTCGTCGAGACGGGCCGTGATCTTGCCGAGGAAGCTCGAGTCCTCGAGCATCATGCGCTGGGCGTCGAAGATGGCGCCGTCGATCTCGGGAGCGACGGTGTGCATCTTCTCCTCGAGCCGCACCATCTCCTCGACGGAGCGCTCGACGGCGTGCGCGAGGCGCGTGCGCTCGGCGTCGGCGTCGCCGACGTGGCGCTCCTCGACGTGGTCGAGCGAGACCTCGGGATGCAGGAGGTGCGCGTGGCCGCGCCCGAAGCCCGGCGAGGCGCCGAGGCCGGTCAGCCGGTGCTGACCCGGACGACGCTTGGCGCCGCGCGCCGGACGCTCGTCGGTCGTCTCGTAGGCATGCAGGCGCCGGATCGCGTCGACCATCCGCGAGCGGTACTCCTGGCGCTCCTTCTCCTTGCTCTCGAGCGACTCCATGAGCCGCACCTGTACGATGATGCCGCCGGCCTGCGTCGGCGATGGCGCGCAGCAGCCGGAGCTCGTTCGGCGTGAAGCGACGCCGACGCAGGGTCTGCACCACGAGCACGCCGAGAGCCGCCCGCTTCTCCGCGATGGGCACGCCGAGAAAGGAGTGGTAGCGCTCCTCACCCGTCTCCGGAAAGTATTTGTAACGCGGGTGCGCGAGCGCATCGACGACCATGACGGGCTCGCCCTTCTCGATCACGAGTCCGGTCAATCCCTCGTTCACCTTCATGGTGACCTTGCCGACCGCGGCACGCTCGAGACCGGTCGTCGCCCAGAGCGTCAGGACCTCGTCTTTGGGATCGAAGAGGTAGAGCGAGCACACCTCCGTACCCATGCGCTCGGCGACGATCCGGACCAGGTTGTCGAAGGTCTCTTGGAGCCCCTGCGAGTGACTGATGATGGTCCCGATGTCCTCGAGGACGGAGAGCCCCTGCCCTTTGCGCGCACGCGTGCGTCGGGGCCCGCTGTCTCCTGCCGCCATCTTTCGCTCGCTCATGCGCTCCATTCTGACGATCGACGCCCGTTTTCGTGCTCGGGAAGGTCACCGTGGGAGGGGGACCGAACCGGAACTGCCCCGAGCGCCCGGGAAGGAACGACGGCCGGCTGCTCGGGCGAAGACTATAGCCCAGGCTGCCCGCCACGAACAACGCGGAAAGGGGAAAACCGGGAGCATGAACGCGCATATGACCGCCGAGATCGGCGACGGCGGGACGCGACGCAGCGCGCCGAATCATTTCGGAAGGGGCAGGTGCCCCAAAACGGGACGACCCCGACCCTGCTTCAGGCCCGCTTGATACAGCCGAGCGTGTAGCGCTTGGCGGAGCGGATGGCGTCGAGGAGCGGTACGTCCTTGGCGCGCGCGGCCGCGATCGCCGCGGAGAAGGTGCAGCCGGTCCCATGCGGGCTCTCGCCGGGAACGCGCGGGGCGCTGAGGCGATGGGTCTCGTCGCCGATCGCGACGATGTCGATGGCATCGCCGCGCAGGTGTCCGCCGGTCACGACGGCGGCGCGCGCCCCACGGGCGACCAGCGTGCGCCGCCTCGACCATCTCCGGCACGTCGTCCACCGGGAACCCGACGAGAAACGAGGCTTCGATGAGGTTCTGGCGTCACCACCTCGGCGAGCGGCAAAAGACGCTTCAGCAGCACCTCGGCACCGGCGCGCCCGAGCAGCGATCGCATGTCGCTCGTGTAGAGGACGGGATCGACGACGAGGCGGCGAACGCGGTCGCGCCTTCAGCCCGTTCACGACCGCCGCGACGATCTCGGGCGCGCCGAGCATTCCGGTCTTGACGGCGTCGGCGCCGAAATCGTCGAGCACGGCGTCGATCTGGGCGCGCACGGCTCCCGGGTGGACGCCGTGTGCCCGGTAAATGGTCCGCGTGTCCTGCGCCGTGACCGTGGTGACGACCGTCGTCCCGTAGACGCCATGCGCCGCGAACGTCTTGAGATCCGCCTGGATGCCGGCACCCGCACCACTGTCGGAGCCGGCGATGGTGAGCGCCGTCGGGAGCTTGCCGCGTTTCATCGGGACCGCTCGTCGAGGGACGCGCGCGAGCGTGTCGACGACGTGGCGCGCGTCGGCGTCGCCGAGCTCGGGATAGATCGGCAACGCCAGCGACTCGAGGCTCGCCCGCTCGGCTTCGGGCCGATCGCCGGGGACGTGTCCGAGCGTCGCGAAGCACGGCTGCAGGTGGAGCGGGATCGGATAGTAGACCTGGGTCTCGACCCCGGCCGCCGCGAGCGCCGCGCGCACGCGATCGCGATCGCCGACGCGTACGACGTATTGATGGAACACGTGCCCAGGGACGACGTCCGGCGCCGCGACGACGCGCGCCGACCCGAGCGCGCTTCGTCAAGAGGTGCTCGTAGCGCTCCGCATGACGACGGCGCGCCGCGTTCCAGGCGTCGATGCGGCGGAGCTTGACGCCGAGGACCGCCGCCTGGAGCGCATCGAGACGCGACGCCAATCCGAGCGCCACGTGGCGATACGGTCCACCCTCGGCGCCATGGCGCGGCGAGCGAGCGGACCATCTCCGCGTCGGCGTCGCGGCCGGTCACGACGCAGCCGCCGTCGCCGGCGCCACCGAGGTTCTTCGTCGGATAGAACGAGAAGCACCAGAAACGCCCGATCGTACCGGCATGGCGGACGGTGGCATCGGCGCCAGCCGTGTCATCGACGCGCGCGCCGATCGCCTGCGCCGCGTCCTCGATCACGTCGAGCCCGTGCTCGCGCGCGAGCGCGCCGAGCTCGTCGATCGCGCACGGCCGCCGAAGAGGTGCACCGGCAAGAGCGCGCGCACGACTTCCCCGCCGGGCGCGCCGCAGGCGGCCGTCCTCGCGCCGGCAGGTCTCGGCGAGGAAGCGCCGCACCCAGCGCGGATCGAGGTTGAACGAGTCGCGCTCGATCTCGCCGAAATACGGCCGTGCTCCCGTGCGTGCGATCTGGGTGGCGCTCGCGGCGAAGCTGTAGGGGTCGTCACCACCGCGTCGCCGGGTCCGATCGCGGCGGCGCGAAGCGCGAGATAGAGCGCGTCGGTGCCGGACGCGACCCCGATCACGTGCGGCGTCCCGAGATAGCGCCCGAGCGCCGCCTCGAAGGCCGCGACCGTCGGCCCAAGCACGAAGCCCTGGGTCGCGAAGACGGCATCGACGGCGGCGTCGGATCTCGGACTCGAGCTCGGCGTACTGCGCCTGCAGATCGAGGAAGCGGACGCGCCGTTCGGTCACGGCGGCGCATTGTCTCGGCGACCGTCGGAACTGTCAATCGACGACGCGCCGACGCGGCGGGCACCGTGATGGTCACGACGGTGCCGCATCCCTCCTCGCTCTCGAACCGCAGCTCGCCCCCGTGGTCGGCGGCGATCGCACGCACCACCGCGAGCCCGAGCCCGATGCCGCCGGGCCGAACGCGATCGGATCGCTGTGGTGCGAATCGAGCGGCGCCCCGGTCACGAACGGCTCGCCCGAGGCGGACGCGCAGATCAGGCGCGATACCGACGCCCGTGTCGCTGACGCTGAGCTCGGCGCCGGCCGCGGTCGCGACGAGCCTGACCGTCACGCGGCCGCCGTCGGGCGTGAAGCGGATCGCGTTCAGACAGAGGTTCAGGAGCGCGCGCTGGAGATCCTCGGCGTCGCCCCGCCCCGGGTGCGCGGGCGGACCGTCGACGACGAGCTCGAGGCGGCGCCGGGTACAGAAGGGTTGCACGTCCGCGATCACGTGCCGCACGACGGCCGCAAGGCAGAGCGCGCGCGTGCCGCCGCGGTCCCGGCTGCGACAACCGGACGAGATCCGTCATCGCGCCGACGCTCCGGCCGAGCCAGCCGGCGTTTCGCCGGGCGGTCGCGAGTAGGTCCGCCGCGTCGTCGCCGAGCGCCTGCCCGGCGAGCACCTCGAGCGCCGCCCCGAGCACGTGGAGCGGCGTGCGGAGCTCGTGGGCCGCGAGCGCCAGGAAGCGCGTCCGCAACTGATCGAGCTCCCGCAAGCGGGCGTAGGCGCGCGCAGTGTCGGCGGTCGAGCCGCGCCCGCGCCCGGGTCGCGAGCGCGGCCTCGTGAGCCTGCCGGACGGCTGCCCGCAGCTCGCGCGGATCCCACGGCTTCGCGACGTAGCGATGCACGTGACCGTGGTTGATGGCGTCCATCAGGCTCTCGACGTCGGCATAGGCGGTCAGCAGGATGCGACCGACGCTCGCGTCGAGCGCCCGCACCTCCGGCGAGCAGCTCGGTCCCGAGCATGGCCGGCATCCGATAGTCGCTCACGACGACCGCGATCGCCGGCCCGAGGGCCCGCGCGCCTCGGCACCCGAGTGGCCGGTCACGACGGGTGCGACTTCGCGAAGCGTTCGCGCCACCGTCGCGAGCCCGGCGCGATCGTCGTCCACACACAGAATGGCATCCATCTGTCGACCCTCCGAGCGCGTATCGCAGCCCGCGAACGGCGCTCGCAAGGCTGCGAGTAAACAGAGCCGATTGACCGTGCCGGGAGCGGGCGATATGAGCGGAGCTGAGCAACGCATGCCGAAAAAGGCGCAGGCGAGAGAAGCCAAAGCGGCGGTGGCTGCGGCGGATCGCGGTGGGGGTCGGGCTCTTCGTAGTGGTGACGGGCGGCGTTGCCGGCTTGATCGTCTACCGCGAGATCAGCGCCAACCTCCCGCCGGTCGACAAGCTGCTGCAGTACCAGCTGCCCGGTCGCGACGCCGCGTCTACGCCGCCGACGGCACCCTGCTCGGCGAGTTCTACACCGAGAAGCGCTACCTCGTGCCGATCGCCAAGATCCCGGCAGGTCGTCCGCGCAGGCGTTCATCGCCGCCGAGGACTCCGGCTTCTACCGGCACTGCGGCGTCGACGTCCTCGGCATCGCACGGGCGGCGATCGGCCAACTTCACCGCCGGCAGCGTCGTGCAGGGCGGCAGCACGATCACGCAACAGGTCGTGAAGGCGCTCCTGCTCACCCCGAGAAGAGCTACGAGCGGAAGGCTCAAGGAGATTCTGCTCTCGCTCCGCCTCGAGCGGCAGCTCACCAAGGACGAGATCCTCTACCTCTACCTGAACCTGATCTATCTCGGGAACGGCGCCTACGGCGTCGGCGCCGCGGCGCAGGAGTACTTCGGCAAGGACGTCGCCGACCTCGACCTCGCCGAGGCGTCGCTGCTCGCCGGCCTGCCGCGAGCGCCGAGCCGCTATTCGCCGGTCAAGCACTGGGACCGCGCCAAGTATCGCCAGCGCTACGTGCTCGAGCGCATGGCCCGCGAGCGCTTCGTGACCTGGGAAGCAGAGCGAGCAGGCGCTGCAGGAGGAGATCCAGCTCACCCATCACGACGCGCAGCGCGCCGACGTACGTCGCTGCGCCCTACTTCGTCGAGCACGTCCGCCGGATGCTCGAGGAGCGCTACGGCGGCACCGCGCCGCTATCAAGCCGGGTCTGAACGTCTACACGACCGTCGATCTGCCGACCCAGCGGGCCGCCGAGCAAGCCCTGCGCTCGAACCTCGACGCGATCGACATGGGACGGACACGGGCACGCGCCGCTCCGCCGGCTCACCACCAGCGAGGCGGCGCGCTTCCTCGCGCGCGGCGAAGCGCCGCCGCGCGATCCCAACGAGCCCGAGCCGGGACGCTCCTGCCAGGCGCTCGTCCTCGCATCGACAAGCAGCGTGCGCGTGCAGGTCAATCGCTTCACCGGCCTCCTGGTCGCCACGCAAGGATCACCCGCTCCCGGCGGGACTCGGCAAGAACGACGTGATCGCGGTGCGCCGCCATCCGATCGAAACCGGCGCGCCTCGAGCTCGAGCTCGACAGCGACCCACAGCTCGAAGGCGCGCTCATCTCGGTCGACCTGACCAATGGTCACGTGAAGGCGCTGGTCGGCGGCTACGACTACGAGCGGAGCCAGTTCAATCGCGTGATGCAGGCGCTCCGGCAGCCCGGCTCGTCGTTCAAGCCGTTCATCTATTCGGCGGCGATGGACCGCGGCTGGACACCGGCGTCGATCGTCGTCGACGAGCCGATCGTGCTCGCCGGCGACGGCCAGGCCTGGATGCCGCAGAACTACGACGAGAAATTCATCGGCCCGACCACGCTCCGGAACGCTCTCGCCCACTCGCGGAACGTCGTCACCGTGAAGCTCGCGCAGAGCATGGGGCTTGAACTACCTGATCAACTATCTGCCGCGCTTCGGGTTCGTGCGTCCCTTCGCGAAGAACCTCTCGATCGCGCTCGGCACGGCCGAGGTCAGCCTCTTCGAGCTGGCGCGCGCCTACACGTCGTTCGCGACCGGCGGTCGCCGCATCGAGCCGCTCTTCATCACCAAGATCACCGACCCGCACGGCAAGGTGCTGGAAGAGTTCACGGCGCAATCCGATCCGGTGATCGCGCCCGAGACCGCCTATCTCGTCACCAGCATGCTCGAGAGCGTCATCCAGATCGGCACCGGCAAGACGCGTCGCCGCCATTGGGCCGCCCGGTCGCCGGCAAGACCGGCACGACCAACGACATGCACGACGCCTGGTTCGTCGGCTACACGCCCGAGCTCTTGACCGGCGTGTGGGTCGGCTACGACAGCGAGCGCAGCCTCGGCAAGGAGCAGACCGGCGGACGGGTCGCCGCCCCGATCTTCTTGAGCTTCATGGAGGCGGCGCTCGGCGACACGCCCGTCAGCGACTTCGCGATCCCCGACGGCGTGGCGCTCGTGAGCGTCAAGGGCGACCTCGAGTGCTTCAAGAAGGGCACCGAGCCTGCGGCCCGTCACGCCGCGAGCGAGACAGGACGAGCTCGACCGCGCCGTCGCACGACTCCGCGGCCGCGAGGCCCTCCGAGCTCGACGGCGAGCGCGACCTGGCACCCAGTGACGACGAGCTCGACCGCGAGGAGCCGACCTGGGCGCCGCAAGACGACGACGAGCTCGCGCCCGCGACGCGCGACCACGATGCAGCACATCGACACCCGCCCGCCGCCGCGCGCCGAGGACTACATCGACGGCCGCGCGCGCAGGAGCGCGACGACGGCTACCGCGACAACGACAACCAGTATCGCGAGATGCCGGATCATCCGAGCCACCGCCGCGATCTCCGAGCCGGCGGACGACTACCGGGCCAACGCCCCACCGCCCCAGCCGCGACGGAAGATCGTCGAAGAGCCGCTGCCGTATTGACGCTGCGGCCGTGCCGCGCGCGTCGATCGTCAGACCGTCACAAGCCGCCGCGCACGGCACGCACGAAATTCGAGAACGCCTTGGTCGGCGTGCCGAGAGAGCCATCCGCGAACGTGGCTGCGAACGCATCGAGTGAGGCGACCGCATCGTTGGACGTCGCAGACCAGGTTGGGCTGAAGGTGGCCGTCGGCCCGAAGATCGGGTCGATGCACGGGAGGGTCGTGCAGACGTACGGTCCGGCGAGGATCGTCTCGAGCTCGGCAATCGTCGGCATCCGCCAATCGCACTGCCCGCCGAGGCAGCCGCCGCCGTTCAGCGCCGGCAGCAAGCTCGTGAAGGCCGTGCCGTCCGCCGCGGTGAAGGATAGGCCGCCGTTCGTCCACGTATACGTGTTGTCGGCGTCGGTGAGGATCAGGGGAGGTTCGGACTGCCGTCCAAGTTCGTCTTCATTTCCCACTGGAGTCCGGTCAGCCGGTCGGTGACCGTGCCGTCACCGTTGTTGGTGAAACGTCGGATTGTCGCAGAACGAACCCGATCCGGTGGCTCGGGCCTGCAGCTTCGACCAGAGCGCCGTGTACTTGGTGAAGCACTTCGGCATGGCGATCGTTTCGTACTTCGAGCTGTCGCCGCTCGCGTAGAACTTCGCCGCAGCCTTTGCTGGCACGCCGCGTATTTCGCGAGGGCGCTGTGGCGCCCGCTTTGACAAGAGCTGCTCGGGCGACGCGGCGCGCGCGGCGCTCGCGCTCACGAGCAGGACGGCGGTACACGTGACGGCGGCGGATCGGAGGGAGCGAAGGTGCATTCGGGTCATGGGTGTGTCTCCTTTTGGGAAACCCCGTATTCCATGGCGCGACGCTCGCAGTCGAGGGAAATCGATGGCTGCGGCCGATGGATCGCCGAGCGTTGCGTCAAAAGTTCCGGAGCGGATTACATGGCGCGCGGAACCGCCGGCGCGACGCACGCGGCTTACTTCAGAACGTCGGCGATCAGACGGCGGAGCGTCTCGGACGGCGTCGCGATGTGGCACTGCGCGCCGCCGTGAACGAGGCCCGACGACGCGCGTCCCGGCATCGACGATCGGCGCGCCGGAGTCGCCCGGGATGCCGTCGATGGTGGTGAAGAGCGCATCACCGAGCGCGCGGCAGCGACGGGCAGCGTCCGGTGCGCTCGAGCTTGGCCTCCTGGAAACGCGGGTGGTGCGGGGTTGCCGGCGAAGTAGAGCACCGTGCCGGCGATCGGCGGCTGGCGGACGAGCGCCAGCGGCTTCACGCGTGACCGGCTCCTCGAGGAGCAGGAGCGCCTGATCGGCGACGTGATCGACGCCCGCGACCCAACCGGTGCGCTGCGTCCCGTCGGAGAAGCGGAGCTCGTGGGTCGCGCTCCCGGTGATGCAGTGCTCGGCCGTCAGCACGAGATCGGGACCGTCGACGAGGACGCCCGAGCAGCCCTGTCCGACCAGCACCGACGCGGCGAGCAGCGCCTGCTCGACCTCGGGCGGGCGTGCGGCCACCACCGGCGTGACGAGCGCCGCGAGCGAGCAACGCGACCACGCCCGACATATCGACGAGCACGCGCCCTCACTCGGGAAGATCCCAGTAGGCCCGCTGAGCGGCGCGTGCCGGCGTCAGCACGGGCGCACGCGGCACCGCCGTCGGGAGCGCATCGGCGAGCGCCGCGCCGCCGAGCTCGTCGAGCACCGCCGGGACCGCGGCGCGGAGCGCGCCCGAGGTCGTAGCCGCCTTCGAGGATCGCCGCGACGCGGCCGGACGCATGCGCGTCGGCGACCCGCATCAGGACCCGCGTCATGGCGCGGAACCCCGCGTCGGTCGCCTGCATGCCGGCGAGCGGATCGCGGTAGTCGGCGTCGAACCCGGCCGAGATCAGCACGAACTCCGGCCGGAACTGGCGCGCCACGGGATCGATGAGGTCGGTGAACGCGGCGACGTACTCGTCGTCGCCGCAGCCCGCCGGCAACGGGACGTTCAACGTCCGCCCGGCGGCGGCGCCCCGTCCGACCTCGCGCGCGGCGCCCGTGCCCGGGTAGAACGGATACTGATGGGTCGAGACGTAGAGCGTGTCGGGGTCGTCGTAGAAGCTCTCCTGCGTGCCGTTCCCGTGGTGCACGTCCCAGTCGACGATGAGGATCCGACCGACGCCGCGCGTCCGCAGCCAGTGGGCGCCGATCGCGACGTTGTTGAAGAGGCAGAAGCCCATCGCGCGGTCGCTCTCGGCGTGGTGCCCCGGGCGGTCGCACGAACGCGAAGCCGTTGTCGACGTCGCCGGCGAGGATCGCCTCGAGGAGACGGAGGTAGCCGCCGGCCGCGAGCGCGGCCGTGGCGTACGACTCGGAGCAGACCGGCGTGTCGGCGTCGAACGCCGCGCGCGCCCGGCTGGCCGTGGTGGCGACTCGGGCCACGTGCGCCGTGGTCGTGATTGAGCGCGAGCTCGGCGCTCGGTCGCGAGTCGCGGCTCGACGTCGACGAGGCCGTCGCGCCGGTACAGCGTCATCGAGATCGCGAATCGCTCGGATGCGCTCGGGCCGCTCAGGATGACCGGCGCCGGTGTCGTGCGCTTCGTAGCGGCGATCGAGGACGAGCCCGGTCTTCATCACCGCGAGTATAGCCCCGTCATCCAGGCGCCGGAACCCGGATCGGATTTCGGCCCCGTGCGCGCGCGCGCTCCGCGCGCGTCCTCCACTGGCCCTCGGCCCCGGCGCACCGTGACCTCGCACGCCTTGCGGATCGGGAATTGACTCCACGGCTGGTCCGCAATACCGTCCCCGCCGTTCCCGCCTGATCCACGGCGCCCTGCGCCGTACGGTTCTGCGCCGGACGGAGCGCTCATGTTCGGCATCGGCATGCCCGAGCTCATGGTGATCATGGTGGTGGCGTTGGTCGTCCTCGGACCGAAACGTCTCCCCGAGATTGCGCGCGCCCTCGGCAAGGGACTCGCCGAGTTCCGCCGCGCCACGGCCGACGTCAACGAGGAGCTTCGGAAGGCGCAGCGCGCGATCGAGGACGAAGCACGCGCCGCCGAAGCGGCCGCGCGCGCGTGCCGCGGCCGAGAAGAAGGCAGCGGCCGTGAAGCCCGCGGCGGGCGCGGTCGCGGCGGGCACGGCCGCCGAACCGCCCTCCGATCCTGATCCCGCGGCCGAATGAGCAAGGGCACGCCTGCTCGTCGCGCTGGCGGCCCCGCGGACCCTGGCGCCGGCAGCCTCGTGAACCGTGCCGCCGACGACACCACGGATGCCGACGACGGCACCACCGGACGTGCCGACGACGCCACGATGCCGCTCACCGCGCACCTCGAGGAGTTGCGCTGGCGCATCGTCAAGGCACTGGTCGCGGTGATGATCGCGTTCGGCGGCTGTTACTTCTACTCCGATCGCGTCTTCGAGCTGCTGACCCGCCCGCTGGTCGAGCCTCGGCGACACCCGCATGCAGCTGATCGGCACGGGCATCACCGAGGCGTTCTTCACGCGCTTGAAGGTCTCGCTGATCGCCGCCGTCTTCGTCGCGAGCCCGGTGATGTTCTACCAGCTCTGGGGCTTCGTCGAGCCGGGCCTGGTCGAGCGCGAGCGCCGGACCGCCATTCCGTTCGTCCTCGCCGCCACCATCTTCTTCGTGAGCGGTGCCACCTTCTGCTACGTGCTCGTCTTCCCCGTCGGCTACGCGTTCTTCCTCCAAGAGTACGCCAACATCGGCGTCGCGCCGCAGATCCGCATCAGCAGAATACTCTCTCGTTCGCGGCCCGCATGCTGCTCGCCTTCGGCATCACCTTCGAGATGCCGGTCATGACCTTCTTCCTGGCGCGGCTCGGCATGGTCGACCATCGCATGCTGGTCCGCGGCACGCGCTACGCCATCGTCATCATCTTCATCGTCGCCGCCGTGCTGACCCCCGGACCCGACGTCGCCTCGCAGATGCTGATGGCGGGGCCGCTCCTCCTGCTGTACGTGCTGAGCATCGGGGTCGCGTACGTGCTTCGGCCGCCGGAAGCCTGCCGAGCCGGCCGAGAGCGAATCCACCACGTCCACGTCCCAGCGTCCGAAGCCGATCCAGGAGACCGCCATGGCAACGAGCCAGAGCTGCATCAAAGTCGACACCGGGAAGGTCACGATGACCGCGCTCGAGATGCCGAGCCCGGGACCCGGACAGGCGCTCGTCCGGACGCGCCTCTCCACCATCTGCGGCAGCGACATCCACATCGTCGACGAGATCCCGGAGGTGCCGGGCGGCACGCCGATGGGCCACGAGGCCGTCGCCGAGGTCGTCGACGCCGGCGACGGGGTGACGAGCTTCCGCCAGGGCGACCGCGTCGTCACCGCGTGTCTCTTCGGTTGCGGCATCTGCGCCCGCTGCCAGGAAGGCACGCCCCAGGTCTGCGAGCGGTTCGGCGCGCCCATGAACCTGCTCTTGGGCGCGCAAGGCGAGTACTACCTGGTGCAAAACGCCGAGCTCAACATGGCCAAGGTGCCGGACGAGCTGAACGACGAGGCCGTCCTCTTTGCGACCGACATCATGTCGACCGGCTTCGGCGCGATCGAGGCGGCCAACCTCCGCTACGGCGACAGCGTCGCCGATCTTCGCGCAAGGTCCCGTCGGCCTCTGCGTCACCGCCGCGGCGCGAGCGCGCGGCGCGGGCTTGGTCATCGCGGTCGAGAGCATCCCCGCACGAGTCGCGATGGCCAAGCGGCTCGGCGCGGACCACGTCGTCGCGCCCGAGAACGCGGTGCAGGAGATCCTCGGGCTCACCGGCCAGAAGGGCGTCGACGTCGCCGTCGAGGCGCTCGGCAAGCAGGCCACGCTCGAGAACGCGGCGCGCGTCACGCGCTTCGGCGGCGTCGTATCGAGCGTCGGCGTCTACAGCCTCCATCCGACGGTAGCGCTTCCGACCGACGGCACCTTCCTCCATCGCCGCTTCGTCACGACGCTCTGTCCCGGCGGCGCCGATCGGTTGCGGCGGATGATGGAAGTGGTGCGCTACGGCAAGGTCGATCTCACGCCACTCTTCACGCACCACATGAAGCTCGCCGAGACGCCGGCCCGGCTACGACCTCTTCCGGAGCCGGCGCGACGGCGTCATCAAGATAGCGCTTCGCCCGTAGGCGGGATCTCCTTCCACGGCACCTGATCACGAAGCGACGCCAGCATCGCGCGGGCGTCGGCCTCCATGTCCGCCGCGACCATCACCACGATGACGGCCCGCTTGCGGTCGAGCGTGCGGAGCACCCCGATCCCTTCGTGGGCCTCGACGATCAGCTTCACGAAGACGATGTCCTCGGGGGAAGCTCGAGGTAGATCTCGACGGTCTCGGGATTCCCTTGGCTCGGACTCATGGCTTCAGCATCTTCTCGAGCCGCTCGATCACCTGGTGCTCGAGATCCTCGTCGCGCTGACGACTCTCGCGCTTGCGCCCGCGATTCGGGGGACGCCGTCCACGCCGTCGCCGAGCAGGGCCTCGAGACCGCGGGCGCGCAGACGCTTGCCGTCCGGCTCCACGCGCACGTCCCCGAGCCGCCCGCGCGCCACGAACGGCAGCTCGATCCGGCCGTCGTCGGCGGCGAGGTACTTGGCCGCGTGCACGTCCTCCCGGAGCGTCCGGGAGATCGACGCCCCGAGCAGCACGGTGCCGTGGAAGCGCAGCGCCCGGGCCTCGTCGATCCAGCCGTCCCCGTCACCTGGTAGGCGGGATTGACGAGCAGGGCATGCTCGGTCGCGAGCCGACCGCGCGCCACGGAGAACGGCACGCTCGCGGACTCGAGGATGGTGTCCTTGCTCGCGAAGAGCTCGCCGTAGCGCGCGCGCGTCGACGCCGACACCAAGGTCGGCATGAGCGGGATCCGTTCGATCTGGTCGACCGACGAGATCGGGCACGTTGACGTCGCGCAACCGCCCTCCGACCACGCTCACGCTGCCGTTGCCGGTGAGGAGCCGGTCGCGAGCGTCCCGTTGACGACCGCGCCCTGCGAGCACGGCGGCGCCACTCGCCGTGCCGGCAATCGTCCGGCCGAGCTCCGGGGCGAAGCGCGTCACCGCCGGGGCGAGATCGATCGCGGCGGCTTCGATCCGCGCCGCGCGCGCGCCGCCCGCATCGACGGCGAGATCGGCGCCGAGCGTTCCCCGAACGGCCGAGCGTCCAGGCGCAGGTCCAGGGCCGGTGGATCGAGGCTCGTGATCCAACCGTTCACGGTGAGCGGCACGTCGTCCACTTGCACCTCGAGGGGTGCGACGTGCGCCCCTTCGCGCTCGAACGTGACGTGACCCGCGAGCGCCCGGACCGTGACGGTCGTGTGGTCGAGGGCGAGCGTCGCGACCCTCCCGGATCCGACGCCACCACGAGCGACACCTTCGCCGGCTCGAGCGTCGCCTCGCCGTGCGCGGTGGCCGTGAGCGTGCCGCTGGTCGCACGCAGGTCCTCGATGGTGACGGCTTCGCGGGTGCTCGCGAGCGTGGCTCGTACGCCGAGCGGCTGCATCCGGCCGACCGGCACCGTGCCGACGCGCAGCGCCGGATCGACCGCGTCCACCTCGACCTTCGCGCGCGCGCGCTCGAGCGTTCCGTCGGCGTCGATGGTCGAGCCGGCGGACGCGGCCCGACGCCCACGCGCGCCTTGCCGAGCCATCCGCCGAGCTGCCCGAGGTCCGCGTCGGCCGTCTCGAATCGGGCGGTGAACGGCGCGTGCTCGACGTCGTTCTGTCCGAGGGCCGCGGACTTGCAGATCGAGACGCGTATCGGGAGCATCGCCGCCGCGAAGAGCGCGGCGTCGACCCGCACCCGCGCGGTCGCGCCGAACCGCACGTCCTCGGCGTGCAGCCGCGCACGATGCCGCAGGACGACGTGCATCGGCGGGTCCGCCCGCCGATCCTCGATCGTGACGTCACCGTCGCGCATCTCCGTGAGCGCGAGCCCGACCACCCACTCGAGCGGGACCCGTACGGCGAAGTCGGCTCTCCTTGGACTTGGATTTCCCGTTGCCGCCGTCGTCCGCCGCAAGGCCGAGGCTCTCGACGTTCCACCGCGCCGATCGGTCACGGACGAGGCTGAGGCGCGGCCGGTCGAGCGTCACCCCGGCGGCCTCGATGCGTCCGTGGATCAGCGGCCACGGTCGGACGCCCATCACGACACCCTCGGCGCGGAGGAAGGGCTCGGTTCCGAACGCGGCGTCCTCACCGATCGTGACGTCGTGCAGCCGTACGCCGAGCGGCCACCACGACGGCACGATCGCCCCGACCTCGATCGGACGTCCGACCACTGCTCGCAACGCGCGCCACCAGCTGATCGTGGTGCGCACCGATCGAGCGCGCGCAGGTTGAGGAGCGCCAGTGCCGCGACACCGACCACCAGCGCCACCACCACGACGACCGCCGTGACCAGAACCCTCATGCCACCTCAGCGACGCGTGAACAGCCGCTCGAGCGCATCGCGGGCGGACGCCGAGGAGCGTGCGCCGAGGCCGCCACCCGATCGGCCGGCGCGAAGTAGTCGCAGAAGTTGGCGCGCGCCTTGTCGGTCACCCGTTCCGCCTGTGGCTCGCGACACGCGTCGGCGACCTGCGGGTCGTAGAACCGGCACTGCCGGCAGGCATGGAGCTCGGCGTGGCAGTGCGGACACGCGTCGCGCCGGCCGACCCGCTCCGGGCGCCCGAGGTCCGCGCCGCAGCCCGCGCAGGTCACGCCGGCGATCCGGGCGGCAGACGCGTCGCGATCCAGTCGACGGTGCGGTCGAGGAGGGTCGTCGAGGTGATCCGGCTCCGAGAAGCGATGATCGCAAGCGGGCGTGATCGCGAGCGCCTTCGGCTCGGGGAGCGCCGCGAAGAGCGCGTAGGCGTCGGCCACCGGCACGACCTCGATCGACCTCGCCGTGGGTGACGAGCGTCGCGGCCGTCACCTGTCGCGCCGCGCCGAGCACGTCGATCCGTTCGAGGTCGTCGAGGAAGCCACGGCCGATGAGCTCCGCCGCTTTCGCCGCGGTGACCGTTCCGCCGCCAGGCCTCGAGCACGGTCGGCTCCATTCGCTCGATGATGCCGAGCGGCAATGCGACCGCCGCGATCGTCACCATGACCCGGACCCGTGGATCGCTGCCCGCAAAGAGCACCGCGACGGTGCCCCCGAGGCTCGACCCGACCACGGCGAACGTCGTCGCTGCCGCGCGCGGTCAGGAAATCGACGGCGCCGCCGAGATCGTCGACCTCGCCGCTGATGGTGAGATCCGCGAATCGCCCGCCCGACTCGCCGACGTACGAGAAATCGAACCGCAGACAGACGTAGCCGCGAACCACGAGGCGCGCGGCCAGCGCCTGGTGCTTGGTGCCTTCCTTGGTCGACTCCATGCCGTGACAGAGCACGACCGCCGGGCGCCCGACGGATCGCCGACGCCGGCCGGCAGATGCAGAACGCCGGCGAGCCGGACGCCGCTCCGGCTCGTCATGGTCACCGCTTCGGTCGTGGGTCCATTGCGTTGCGGCATCGCCGTCGCGATTGATACCATGCAGGCCGCGTGCGAGCACAGCACCGGGCGCGCGACGGATGGGCGGGGACGGCATGGAGGCGGCATTGGACGAGGCGGCGGAGCGGTTGATCGAGGGCTTCGAGGCCTATCTCGCGCACCAGGCGAACGCCTCGCCCCACACCGATCAAAGGCTACGGCTCCGACCTCCGCCAGTTCGCGCGCTTCCTCGCCGAGCGCGGCAGCAGCCTCGCCGACGTCGACGTGCACGGCGTCCGTGCCTGCCTCGCGAGCCTCGCGGGCGCGACCCGCAAGACGTCGGTCGCGCGGAAGCTCGCCGCGCTCAAGCACTTCTTCCGGCATTGCGCCCGCCACGGCGAGCGCCCCGACGACCCGGCCGCGGCGCTCGCCGCGCCCCGAAGCGCGAGCGCTTCCTCCCGCCGCACCTCACGGTCGACGAGATGTTTCGCGTCCTCGACGGCATGCGCGCGCCCGGGGTGCTTCCGGCCCGCGACCGCGCGATCCTCGAGCTCCTGTACTCGACCGGCATCCGCGTGAGCGAGCTCGCGCAGCTCGATTGGGTCGGACGTCGACCGCCGCGGCGCGGTCGTGCGCGTCCTCGGCAAGGGACGGAAGGAGCGCATCGTCCCGATCGGCGGTACCGCGCTCACCGCCCTCGACGGCTACCGGCGCCGCTGGCCTGCCGACCGCCGGCGCGACGGCCGAGCCGTCTTCCTGAACGCCCGCGGCGGACGACTCACCGTGCGGAGCGTCGCGCGCATCGTCGCACACTGCGTCGCCCGCGCCGAGACCCGCGTGCGCAGGCGAGCCCGCACGCATTCCGCCACTCGTTCGCGACCCACCTCCTGAACGCCGGCGCCGACCTGCGTGCGATCCAGGAGCTCCTCGGCCACGCCAGCCTCTCGACCACCCAGCGCTACACCCACGTCGATTTCGCCCGCCTCGCCGAAGTCTACGACAAAGCGTTCCCGCGCGCGTGACGCAGGTTGCTGAAAAAGGCCGATCTGCTTCGTTGCTCGCTCTGCACCCGGAGGGTGGTCGCTCACTTGCCGTGCCCTCGGAGAGGTGCGGCGTAGCTCCGGCTATGCCTCCGCGCTCGCTCGCTCGCGCCTCGCATCTCGACCTCTTGAGCAACCTGCTGGCCGTGCCTCGTGCGCTGGTGGGGCGTCGCTTCGCTCCGCCGCTTCCAGTTCAGAACTGATTCACAAATCAAAGAGCTGAATTGGATGGGGCGGGAGCGTAGCGACCGCCCCCACCATGCGCACGAGGTAGAGGCGCAGGTTGCTCAAAAAGGGTCAGATGCGAGGCGCGACCGAACTGAACGCGGAGGCGTAGCGGAGCTACGCCGCACCTCCGAGGGCACGGCAAGCGAGTGAGGGAGCAACGAAGCAGATGGCCCTTTTTCAGCAACCTCGCCTAGCGCCAGGCGACGGCGAAGCGGTAGAGGTCGCTTACCGTGCGGCGGGTCGCCGGGAAGATAGCGGCCGTACACGTCGCCGAGCGAGGCGTCGTCGAGCCAGACGAAGCCCGCGCTCCGGATGCGCGGCAGCAGGTCGTCGGGGTGGAAGCGCGACACCGGATAAGTTGAAGACGAGGCGTGAGCCCTCGGCGCTGATGCTGGTGATCCAGCGGAGCGTCCGATCGCAGGCGACGTTGTCGAGGTAGCTGAGCACGCCTTCCCAGACGATCACCACCGGCCGCGTCACGTCGAAGCCGGCGGCGATCGAGATCGGCGGTGAGCGCCGCCTCGAAGTCGGCCGTGAAATCCGCCGCGATGAGGTGCGCGAACGGCGGTATGCGCGATGCCGGCCGCCGAGGATGGCGCGCCTTGCGCTCGAGCTGCGCGCGCGAAATCGACCTCGAACACCTGCGCGTCGTGCTCCGCGATCTCCCATGCAGGCGCAGCGTCCGGCAATCGAAGCCGACCCGAGGTTGACGACCTGGGCGATGCCGGCGGCGAGCGCGGCGCGGACGGCGTCGTCGATGAAGCGCGTGCGGAGCCGGATGTGCTCGCGGAAGATCGGCGCCGAGAGGAAGAGCTGCACGACTTCGTCCGCGGCCTGCGCCGCCGCGCGAAGAGGTGCGCGTACGGATCCTCGAAGAGCCGCTGCTCCTCGGGGAGCTGACTCTCCCACGAGCGTACGCGCGCGACGGCGGCTGCGGTGTCGGTGACCTCGACGCTCATCGCTTGCGATCCATCGACGGCAGGACGTGACCGCGCCGCGGTCAGCGCATCAGCTCGTAGGGCCCGCCCTTCGCGAGCGCCTGCTGGTACGCAGGTCGCGCGTGGATGCGCTGCGAGGAACGCCGCGAGCTTCGGGCGCCCGACGCGCCGAGCCCGGCGCGCGCGTCGGCGGCCTCGATCGGAAAGCTCATCTGGACGTCGGCGGCGGTGCATCTCGTTGCCGGCGAACCACGTCGACCTTGCCGAGCTCGCTCTCGAGGTAGTCGAGGTGCAGCTTGATCTGCGGCTCGATGAACGTGCTCTTCGCCCGGCCGGCGATCGCGCGCGCGATCGGCCGCACGAAGAACGGCATCGGCGCCGCTCTCGACGCGATCGAACACGAGCTTCGAGCAGCAGCGGCGGCATCGCCGAGCCTTCGGCGTAGTGCAGCCAGTAGCGTGTAGCGCAGGCGTTCGGGCGTGCCGGCCGGCGGGATCGAGCCGGCCGTTGCCGTAGCGCTCGACCAGGTACTCGACGATCGCGCCCGACTCGGCGACCGTCACGCCGCCGTCGGTGATGACCGGCGACTTGCCGAGCGGATGCACGGCGCGCGAGCTCCGGCGGCGCCAGCATCGTCTCTCGGGTTGCGCTCGTAGCGCTTGACCTCGTACGGCACGCCGAGCTCCTCGAGCAGCCACAGCACGCGCTGCGACCGCGAGTTCTCCAAATGGTGGACGATGACCATGCGAGGCCCGCTTACAAGACGATCCGTCGAACGCCAGCTCATGTGCGCCGCCGACGATCACCGCGGGCTCGGCGAGACCCTTCTCGCGGCACATCGTGCGATAGAAGTTGTAGATCAGCTCCGGCGTCGATCACCGCCTCGACGTTGCCGTTGGCGTCGAGGTTGAGGTTGGCGCCGTAGATCGCGAACCAGACGTCGGTGACTTCCGTCTCGGTCGCCGGCACGGTGAGCGTGTGCACGGAGCCCGGCGGGCTCGAAGAGATACGAGCCGGCCGTGTTGACGTCGGGGTACTCGAGATACTTCCAGCTGCCCGCGAGCGTCACCGCGAAGACCGGGCCGGTGTAGCTTGTGGGTCGGGATGGTGATGCCGGGCTGCGAAGCGGGTGCGCACGACCCACAGGCCCTGGTCGAGATCGACCTGCAGGAGCTGCAGGCTCACGCCCTCCGCGAAATCGACGAACGGCAGATCGGATTCGCCGCGGTGAATGGCGCGGCGGGCGTCGGGAATGCGGGGTCGCTGCGGGCATCATGGCTGTCGTCCTCCGAGGGGTGCGAGTCGTCGCGCTGGCGCGATCGCAGCGTCGTCGGCTCGACGGCGCGGCACCGAGCCACGGCACGAGGCGTGTCACGCGACCTTCGCGATTGTCGTTCATGGCGGCGGATCGTGTCCCGGCTGCCGCCGCGATTCAACTCGCGTCGCATGCTGCGGCAACCGCCCGCGCTGCGCGGAAACCGCGTTTACACGGTGCCCATCCAACGCTAGTGTCCCGCGACGTGCCCGAGGCGTTCCACGCGACGACGATCCTCGCCGTCCGCAGCGGCGGCAGCTCGTGGTGGCCGGCGACGGTCAGGTCTCGCTCGGGCAGACGGTCATGAAGCACAACGCCCGCAAGGTGCGCCGGCTCTACCAAGGGCCGCGTGCTCGCCGGCTTCGCCGGCGCCGACCGCCGACGCCTTCACGCTCTTCGAGAAGTTCGAGCTGAAGCTCGAGGCCGTGAACGGCAACCTGCGGCGCGCCGCCGTCGAGCTCGCCAAGGACTGGCGGACCGACCGCATGCTGCGCCGGCTCGAAGCGCTGCTGATCGTCGCCGACGCCGAGTCGACGCTGCTCGATCTCCGGGCAGCGGCGACGTCATCGAGCCCGACGACGGCATCATCGCGATCGGCTCGGGCGGCAACTACGCGCTCGCCGCCGCGCAAGGCGCTCGCCAAGCACATCGACGCTCGACGCCCGCGCCATCGCCGAGGAGGCGATGCGCATCGCGGCCGCGATCTGCGTCTTCACCAACGATCAGCTGGTCTTCGAGGAGCTGCCGGCGTGATCATCCACAGCCGCGACGCCGGCCGATCCGCCGCCGCCGCACACCATGACGCCGCGCGAGATCGTCTCCGAGCTCGACCGCTACATCGTCGGCCAGCGCGCCGCCAAGCGCGCGGTCGCGATCGCGCTCCGCAACCGCTGGCGCCGCCAGCAGGTGCCGGAGGACCTCCGCGACGAGATCGCGCCGAAGAACATCATCATGATCGGGCCGACCGGCGTCGGCAAGACCGAGATCTCGCGCCGGCTCGCGAAGCTCGCGCAGCGCGCCCTTCCTGAAGGTCGAGGCGTCGAAGTTCACCGAGGTCGGCTACGTCGGGCGCGACGTCGAGTCGATCATCCGCGACCTGGTCGACCTCGCGATCGGCATGGTGAAGGCGCGAGGAGAAGCGACAAGGTCGTGCGGCGCGCCCGCGAGGTCGCCGAGGAGCGCCTGCTCGATCTCCTGCTCCCGAGCGGGCCGACGCCCGCGGCATGGCGCCGACGCCGGCGCGCCGCCCGCGAGCACCAACAGCCGCGAGACCTTCCGCCGCTGGCTCCGCGAGGGCAAGCTCGACGACCGCATGGTCGAGCTCGAGGTCACCAAGAGCGTCGTCGCCGATGGTCGAGATCCTGACCCCGCAGGGCATGGAGGAGATGGAGCTCAACGTGAAGGAGCTCTTCTCGAACATCCTGCCGAAGAAGACCAAGAAGACGCGCGTGCGCCGTGCCCGAGGCGCTCGAGGTGCTGACGGCGGAGGAGGCGAACGCGACTCGTCGACATGGAGTTCGTGACCCGCGAGGCGGTCCGGCGCGTCGAGCAGTCGGGCATCGTCTTCCTCGACGAGATCGACAAGATCGCCGGCCGCGAGGGCATGCACGGGCCCGACGTGTCGCGCGCAGGGCGTGCAGCGCGACCTGCTGCCGATCGTCGAGGGCTCGACCGTCAACACCAAGCACGGCATGGTGCGGACCGACCACATCCTCTTCATCGCGTCGGGCGCCTTCCACGTGGCGAAGCCGTCGGACCTGATCCCCGAGTTCCAGGGCCGCTTCCCGATCCGCGTCGAGCTCGAGGCGCTCACGCGCGCCGACTTCGTCCGCATCCTGACCGAGCCGCGAGAACGCGCTCGTCACGCAGTACGTGGCGCTCATGGCGACCGAGAACGTCCGCCTCGCATTCGCCGACGACGCCATCGACGAGATCGCCCGCATCGCCGCCGCGGTGAACGAGCGCACCGAGAACATCGGCGCCCGCCGCCTGCACACCGTGCTCGAGAAGCTCCTCGAGGAGCTCTCGTTCGATGCCCCTGAGCTCGGCGCGCGCGAGGTCACGATCGCCGGCGCGGACGTCCGCGCCAAGCTCGAAGCGATCCTCGGCGACGAGGACCTCTCGCGCTACATCCTCGCGATTCGCGGCCCGTCGGTAACCGTCACCGCGCCGCTCCCGTCGGCGTCGGCGCAGGCGTCCTCGACGACTGACGCCGTCGGCGCCGACGTCGGCGGCGACAACGCCGCCGCCGACCCGGCGAGGCCCACGAGCACGATCACGCCGACTGACTCGGACCGTTCCCCTTCCCGTGGGCACCCGACGCTCGCGCATCGAGCTCCTCCTGTGTCTGCGCTAGCGCGGACCCCGCGCGCCGAGTCCATGGCGATTCGCCCGTCAACGTATTCTCACCCGGCATAGCATTTCCGCCGATGACCGCGGCCGCAGGCGTGTGATAAGGACCCGACGTCATGAAGGACCGCATCGAAAAAGCCGAGATCCTGCTCGAGGCCCTGCCCTACCTGCGCCGCTTCTTCGGCAAGACCATCGTCATCAAGTACGGCGGCGCACGCGATGGCGAACGACGAGCTCAAGGAGTCGTTCGCGCAGGACGTCGTGCTGCTCAAGTACGTCGGCATGAACCCGGTGATCGTCCACGGCGGCGGGCCGCAGATCAACAGCATGCTCGAGACGCTCGGGGTCGAGTCGAAGTTCGTGCGCGGCATGCGGGTCACCGACGACGCGCACGATGGGCATCGTCGAGATGGTGCTGGTCGGCTCGATCAACAAGGAGATCGTCGGCGCTGATGAACCGCCACGGCGGCCGCGCCGTCGGGCTCTCGGGCAAGGACGGCGAGCTGATCGTCGCGCAGAAGATGCAGCGTCGACAACCAGGACATCGGGCTCGTCGGCGAGGTGATCGGCGTCAACCCGCAGGTGATCGAGTCGCTCGACGCCGCCGACTTCATCCCGGTGATCGCGCCGGTCGGCGTCGGCCTCGACGGCGCGACCTACAACATCAACGCCGACCTCGTCGCCGGCAAGATCGCGCAGGCGCTGCACGCCGAGAAGCTCATGCTGCTCACCGACGTCGCCGGCATCAAGGACAAGGACGGCAACCTCATCTCGACGATGGCGAGCGAGGAGGCGACGCAGCTGATCGCGAGCGGCGTCATCAACGCCGGCATGATCCCGAAGGTCGAGTGCTGCATCGACGCGCTCACCGGCGGCGTCGCCAAGACGCACATCATCGACGGCCGCGTGAAGCACGCCGTGCTGCTCGAGATCTTCACGACCGAGGGTGTCGGCACCGAGGTCGTGCGCAGCACGTCCGCGAAGCGGCGCAGCGTCGGGCGCATCCGGAAGGCCTGAAACCCCGACCTGCCCCAATTCAGCGCACGTCCCACCCACTGGGTGGAGCGAACGTCTCCTATCGCGAGCGATCGCCCGCCGTCGGCGCGCTATTTCCTTGACTCGCAGGCCGCCTATCGCACTGTCGCCCTACCCAAATCGCTGGTGCGCGGAACCCCAAGTGAGGCGTCCCGAGGTCCAGCGCTGGTCGAGGTGCACTTATGCCGTCCCGCTCCTTCGTTACATCGTCGCTCTCGGAGTCCTGCGCGCTGATGAGGCCGGTCGCCGGCTTTGCCGAGCCCGGCGCCGAGCCGGCCCAAAGTCTGGCGCCGAGCGGTGCCAGCGGCGACGCCGCTGGATCGTCACGGGCCGGCAGCTGGATCCACGTTGATTCGCAGACCGGGAAGCGCGTGCCGGGCCCGCCGAGCGCCGCGCTCGCTGGTCGACCCGAGTTCAGCACCTCCCACCAGGGGTTGGTCGAGAAGCCCGCTCCGGGTGGCGGCATGATGATCGATCTGCAGGGCCGCTTTCGAGCGCCGCGACGGCGACCGTCGGCGCGGACGGGAAACCCGTCCGTCGATTGCATTCAGCCCGGCACGGCGGGGCGGGGGAGTGAGCCATGCTACTCCCTGACATCCGGCCCGTTCGCACGCTGCTTTCGATCACGTTCGCTCTCGCCCTTCTCAGCGCGACCGCCGTGCATGCCACGACGATCACCGTCAACAACCTCGACGGCGGCGGCGAGGGATTCAACGACACGACACGCGCGCTCGCCGGAAGGCGGCAACCCGGGCACGACGCTCGGGGCGCTGCGCCTGAACGCGTTCAACGAGGCGGCGAACCGTTGGGAGGCACGCGTCAGCAGCGCGGTGACGATCCTGGTGGACGGTCAGATGGATCCGCTCACGCCCTGCGACGCCGGCGGTGCGCCCTCGGCTTCGCCGGCCCGACGAGCGTGTTCCGTGATTTCACCGGCGCGCCGGTCGCCGGCACCTGGTTCGGACAGGCCGAAGCCAACGCGCTGCACGGGTCCGATCTCGACGTGGGCAACTCCGACATCGACGCCACGTTCAACAGCGACATCGACAACGGCTGCCTGCCCGGCGTCACCGGGATGGTACTACGGCTTCGACAACAACCCGCCCGCCGGCAAGATCGACTTGATGCCGACGCTGCTCCACGAGATCGGGCACGGCCTCGGCTCTCACTTTCGTCGATATCACCACCGGAGCGGAGCTCTCGGCTTCGACGACACCTTTGAGAGGTTCCTCGAGGACCACAGCCTCGGATTGATGTGGCCCGGGATGAGCAACGCCCAACGGCTGGCCTCCGGCACCGACACCGGCGATCTCCACTGGATCGGGCACCAACGTCGCGGCCGCAAGCAGTGTGCTCAGCGCCGGCAAGGTCGGCACTCACGTCCGAATGTACGCGCCCAATCCGCAGGAGGGCGGCTCGTCGGTGTCGCACTGGGACACCGTGCTCACCCCCGACGAGCTGATGGAGCCGATCGACACCGGTACGCTTTTCAAGAACCTGACAGAGGCGGCGTACAAAGACATGGGCTGGACGAGTGTTTGTGGCGGCGACCCCGACGGCGACCAGGACGGCGACGCCGACCCGGACCGTGACGCCGACCCCGACGGTGACCGCGACGCGCACCTGCCACCCGGACGCCGACCCCAACGGTCACCGCGACTCCGACGGTGACCGCGTACCCTGACCGCGACCGCGACCGTGACGCCGACGGTGCGGCAGACCTGTACACCGCCGCCGGCCCCCGCACCGACCGCCACGCCGGTCACGAGCGGCGCCCTCAGGTGCAAGCGCGGGATCGCGAAGAACGCGTCCAAGTTCTACGCCGCCAAGACCAAGATCCTCCAGAAGTGCGAGGAGAACGTCGTGAAGACCGGCAGCGGCTCGTGCCCTGACGCCGACGGCCACCGGGAAGATCGCGAACGCGGTCACCAAGCTCGCGAGCGGCATCGGCAAGGCGTGCGGCGGCGACGACAAAGCATGCGGCGGCATCCTCACCAACGAGGAGCCGCCGGCCGGACTCGGCTGGCCCGCCGCCTGCCCGAACTTCGAGAGCAACGCCAACCCGGACTGCAGCGCCGCGATCGCCGACTGCGGCGACATCGCCGCCTGCATCGCCTGCGTCGGCGAGGCTGCGGTCGATCAGGCGGTCGCGCTCTACTACGGAAGCCTGCTGCCGAGCTGCCCCGGCTCGGCGCTCAACAAGTGCCAGCAGGCGATCGGCAAGAGCGATCGGCGAAGTTCGTCCTCGCCAAGGAGAAGAGCATTCAGAAGTGCTGGGACGCGCGCATGACGGGCAAGCACGGCGGCACGTGCCCCGACGCGCTCGCGCGCGGTCGGGAGTCGCGCCGCAGAAGGCCGGCGCTCGCGATCGCCAAGGCCGACGCGCAAGAAGATCACCACCATCTGCAAGGCGTGCGGCGGCACCGACAAGCGTTGCGACGACGCCATCACCGCGCTCGACGGCAGCATCATCGCCGGCAGCGGCGGGAGCGACGACCTCCTGCCGGCGGCCATCGGCTTTCTCGCCACCTGCCCGACGGTACAGATCCCGGGCGGCGCGTACTGCGATCAGCCGGTCGCGACCCTCGCCGATCTCGTCGAGTGCGTCGACTGCGTGAGCGAGTTCAAGGTCGACTGCATGGATCGCGCGCGCGTGCCGGAGTTCGGCGCCTACCCGTGCTCGTGCAACCCGTGAGGCCGGATCAGCCGCAGCCGTCCCCGACCTCAGCAATACGTAACTGAACGAAGCGACAAA
>ERZ1370068.9435-contig-8214_pt1 | contig 29112 bp, 30 predicted proteins | sample MGYA00561227_ERZ1370068 | MGnify/ENA primary metagenome ERZ1370068 (study PRJEB38410, sample SAMEA6850437) | metagenome | study: Metagenomic assessment of the ecological functions of the soil: analysis of the soil microbiota associated with the...
GTCGGCGGCAACGCGGGCGGCGTCTTTCGGCTTCATTGGGTCGGTCCTTTCGGGTGCGGGCCCGCGCTTCTGATGAAGGTCAGCAGACTCATGATCCGTCCTCCTTCCGCGAAGGTCGTCGGTCGAGCGGACCGTATCGCCCGAGCGTTGCTAGTCAAGGCGCGCAGGCGTCCTTGACCATGCGGGCAGCGAGGACTACGCCCTTGAGAGACACCGCCGCCGCACCGACCGAGTCGAACGTCAGGACGCGTCGCTCCACGACGCAGGAGGACACGATGCAGGTCATGCGCGTAGTCCAGCCACCCTGCTGGCCATCGCCTCCGCCGCTGGCAGCGCCGGCTGTAGCAGCGATCACAGTGCCGCAGAGGCCGGCAAGAAGATCGACGCCGCCGCAGACACGGCAAAGAACGCGGCCGCCGACGCCGCGAGCGCGCGAATCAGGCGATGAAGGATGCCGCCGCTGCGCGACGCGGCGGCGCTCTCCGCAGGAGTGCCGCCGATCGTGGCCGCGGCGAGCGCCAAGAAAGGCAGCGACGGCGCGAATGGCGGCGAGCGCCGCGGCGGCGGAGAAGGCCGCGGTAGCGGCCGCCGACGCGAAGGTTGCCGCGGGAAACGCCGTCGAGGCGGCCAAGGCCGCGGCGCACGCGGGCGGCGACGCCGGCGTGCCGTAGCGGCGGGCGGAGCGACGGTCGACGCGAGCATCGCAGTCGGCCACTGTTCCGGCTTTGGGTGTCGGATGGCGCTAGGCGGTGCCGGGGAATGCCCTCGTTGCTTCGTGAGTCGCACGTCGCCCCGTCGACGACGCATGGAAGCTGGCTTATCGTGCGCCTGCCGGCGGCCTCGCGCGCACGCCAGTCGAGACGCGGGTGCTCGACGATAGCGTCAGCCGTGGACGATGCGCTGGGGCCGTGTCGACGCCAACGACTGGTCAATCCGAGGCTCGCCATCAGTCGACCGATTGCTGCAGGAGTGCGGATGCTCGGTCTCTTCTCCTGGATCCCTCGCCCTCTGCGCCTCGCCACCGGGTACAGCTCGCGAAGGGCTCGCGAGCCCAAGTTCGATTTTGTTTGACCCCGCTGATCCAACGCTTCATATGTGCCCGGTTGTGTGTGATTGACAAACTCAAAAGGTCGCTGTATCAAGATGGTCGAACCCATGGCTCGCCGAGCTCCCCAACTCTCTCTCCCATTGCCAGAACGCCCGGGTGGGGCGGCCGCGGAAGAACGCCGGGCGGAAGCCCGCCGGCCCGCGGGCCGGGCTCCCGCACGTCGCCCGCCAAGCCTTCCGGATGCTGCCCGCCCACGTCACGCTGCGCCTCCGGGCCGATCTCCCGTCGCTCCGCACCCTCCGCGTCGTGCGCGAGATCGAGCGGACCTTCGCCGCCGGCTGCGCGCGTCCTGACTTTCGGCTCGTGCACTACTCGCTGCAGGGCAACCATGCCCATCTCATCGTCGAGGCGCACGACCGCGACGCCGCTCGGGCGCGGCATGATGGCGATCGGCGCGCGGCTCGCGCGGGCCGTGAACCGCGTCGGCCGACCGGAGCGGGCGCGTGGTGGCCGATCGCTACCACGCGCGTCTCCTGCCGACGCCGAAGGAAGTACGACACGCGCTTCGCTACGTGCTGCTGAACGCGCGCCGGCACGCGGCGAAGGCGCAGCCGCGCTGGCGCGTGCCGTGCGGCTCGACCCGGCGTCCTCCGCGCGGTGGTTCGATGGGTGGAAGCGCGGCGTACCGGACACGGACGAGGTGACGCGGCCCGCGGCGCTCGAACGGCCGGCCGTCGCGCGCGCGCGGACCTGGTTGCTCAGAGTGGGCTGGCGCCGCCACGGACTGCTCGATCCCGCGGACGTGCCTGGGTGATCCGCAAGGATCCCGAGGCGGCCGACGACTCGAGCGCGAGGTGGCACGCCGCAGCGGCCCGGCGGCACCGGATCCTCGCTACCGCCGTGCCCGCCTCACACCCGCCGGAACTTCGGCAGCGTCACCTCGGGCGTCACCGCCACGAACACGACCTCGACCGGGCATGTCGATCGCGAGCGCGTCGGGCGCGCAATCGACCATCTGGCTCACGAGCACGGACGCCCTCCTCCATCTCGACGACGACCGGCGCGTACGGCGCGTCGGCGGCGAAGCCGGGTGCATGGCGCGCGCGGCGACCGTCCACGTGAAGACGCGGCCGCGGCCGCTCGAGCGCGTCCACGACCACGCGGCGCTGCCGCAGCGCGCGCAGATCTCGCGCGGCACGTGACGCCAGGTGCCGCAGGCATCGCAGCGCTGGAAGCGCAGCTCGCCCTTCCGGCACCACTCGTAGAACTCCTGCGTCGACCCTGCGAGGGCCGGCAGCGGTCGCGGCATCGTCGCGCGTCGGCTCGTCGTCATGCTCATGGCTCGCGGTCCTTTGCTCAGCGCCGCAGGATGGCGATGCTGCCGTCGCCGAAGTCGCCCCATCCGGTGACGACGCCGATCTCGGCGTCCGCCACCTGGCGCTCGCCGGCCGTCGCCGCGCAGCTGCCGCACGGCCTCGGTGATGTGGCTCATGCCGAGCACGTGCGCCTCGGAGAGCAGGCCGCCGTGGGTGTTCACCGGCAGCGCGCCGCCGAGCTCGATCGTGCCGCCCTCGACGAACGACCCGCCCTCGCCGCGGCCGCAGAAGCCGGTCTCCTCGAGCTGCTGCAGCACCTCGAACGTGAAGCAGTCGTAGATCTCGGCGAAGTCGACGTCGGCCGGGGTGATCCCCGCCATCGCGAACGCGCGCGGCGCGGCGATCGTGAGCCCGGTCTCGAAGAGGTCGGCGCGATTGGTGATCTCGTCGGCGGGATACGGCTGCGCCGCCGCGACGCCCATGAGGTACACCGGCCGCTGTCGCGAGATCGCGCGCCCGCTCCGCCGTCGTCACGACGACGGCCGCCGCGCCGTCGGTCTCGAGGCAGCAGTCGAAGAGCCGATACGGCGCGGTGATCATCGGCGACGCGAGATACGCGTCGAGCGTCAGCGGCTTGTCCTTCATGACCGCGCGCCGGGTTCAGCTGCGCGTGCTTCCGCATCGCGATCGCGATCGCGCCGAGCTGCTCGGGCGTCGTGCCGAACTCGTGCATGTGGCGGCGCGCGATCAGCGCGTACCACTGCGGCGGCGCGGTCGAGGCCGTACGGGCATGTAGTAGTCGCGCGCGATGGCGCCGCCGGGGAGCGACGACACGTCCATCGACGACGGTCTCGCGTGCCCGCCGGCCCGAATAGCCGTTCCACCCCGCCGGCAGAAGCACCGTAGTCGGCGACGCCCGTCGACGACCGCGGCGGCCGCCGTCTGCAACGACGGCGACCGGCGCCGCGCCGCCCATGTGCACCGTCGCCGCGAAGCGCAGGCTCGCGATCCCGAGGTTCGCCGCCATCTCCTCGGCGCTGCCGAGGTTCGGAAACGGCATGACGCCGTCGACCTGCTGCGGCGTGAGGCCCGGCGTCGGCGAGCGCCGCGCAGTGACGCCTGCGAGCTGGATGCCGAGCTGACTCTTCCCCGACCCGGGCGCGCGGCAATACGCGCGTCTCGCCGATGCCGACGATGCAAGCCCGATCCGAGAGCGACGTCGCCATGGCCGGCCCACATACCCGATCATCCTTCGCGTCGCCACGGGGGCGAGCCGCGAAGAGATTCGTTTGTGAGTGCCACCGCCGTCGCGAGGCGCGCCTGGTGTGGCGCACGCCGCCGGGTCCTCCGGCCTTGCCGCCCGTGGTCCGTATTGGCTTGGTTGCGGGCCGGTGCTTCGCTCCCCGGCCGAGACGGACCCTCGCGTCGGCCCCACACCAGGCGCGCACCACCGCCGGTAGAAGCACAAACCACGCACCCGCCGCTCACATGACGGACGCTTTCCGGGGCAGCACTGCCTTCGGTCGTTCCGCTCCGATCGGTCATGCTTCGCCTGGGAACCTCTGCAGCAGGTGGCTCCCGGCTGCGAAACGCGATCCATCCGCGATCGACGGCGCGCGAAGCCCTCGACGTATCATTCAGATACGCGGTCGGGCTTCGCGCCACTGCTCGGCGGCTCGCGCTTCTCGCTCGAACCCACCCGTGCAGGTGCCCTAGGTGGCAGGGTGCTGAAGAACCCGCCGTCGCGAGTGAGCGAGACCGAAGCGAGCGGCGCCGAGAAGCGGGCGTGAAGCGCAGGTTTTCCGTGCGAAGGTGGATTGCACGGCGGCGCCGCGAGCGTATCGTCGCCGTGCGATGCGGTCGCGCCCTCGAGTCGATCGGTTGATGCTGATCCTGGCGCTCACGTTCTGGGTGCGCCACGGCATCGCCCTCGCAATGGCTGCCGTGCTGGCGGCGGGGTCGAGCCCAGGTCACGCGCGCGGCGTCATTTCTCGTTCTAGCGTGTGCGGCACTCACCCTCCACCTCCAGCTCGTCCGGATCCCTCTCGGCGCACTCGCTCGCGTTACTGACGTTCCTCGTGTTCATGAAGACGACGCAGATAGCGACGCGCACGCCCTGGCCGGCACACCGACGGGTGTGGCACCTCTTCGCGACTTTCGACCGTCCGACAATCGCGCCGCGTCGCACCTCGCCCGACTGGCGTCTCCTCGCGCATGTGCTCATCGCCAGCGCGCTCTTCGGCATCGTGGTTCTCGTCCTCTCACATCTCGAGGCGCACGGCAGGCCGTCGCTCGAGCTTGCGTTTGGCCGGCGGCGTGGTTGGGTTCTACGCCGGCATGGAGGCGGGTTCGGCGGCGATGCAGCTCGGCCACCGCATCGCCGGCCTAGAGGTGCCTCCCGATGCAGCGCGCGCCTCTTCTGGCGAAGCGCGGGTGAGTTCTGGAGCGTTCGGTGGAACCGCATGGTCAGCGACTGGCTTTCACGGTGTGTTCCGGCCACTCGCTCGCCGGCGGCGACCGACGCTGGGGCTGGTCGCCGCCTCTCTCGTGAGCGCGGCGGTGCACGCCTGGATCGCCGGGGCTGCGTTGGATGTACGCACCGCCATCCTGGTGGGGGCGTACTTCATCATCGCCATGGTCGTGGTCATGGTGGAGCCCCATCTCGGCGTTCGGCAATGGCCTCCCGTGGTCGCGCGCATCTGGACTTCGTCGTGCTCGTCGCCCCGTCGCCATTGGTCATCGATCCGTGCCTGCGGTTGCTCGACCTCTAGACTAGCAGGTAAAAGATCGCTGTGGACGACGCTTGACGTAGAGATCCCTGCGCCGCGCGATGCACGCCGAGCGGGAGGTGGATGATGCGGGGGATGGATCGGCAGCAAGCCACGATGTTCAGCTATCTTTCGCCGGAGCGGCGCGCGCCGATGCCGACCGCAGCTGCGAGATCTGCTGCGGCTCGATGGTCGATGACGCCCTCGGCAAACTGTCGGGCCTGTTCGACGCGATGTACGCGGCCGAGGGCCGACCCCCACCGCGCCCCGCGATCACCGACGTAGCGCAGGCGTCGCCGCTGCCAGCGACCCGAGAACCGCGACCGAGCGCGATCAGGTCGCGAGCAGCTTGGTGAGGACGGTCAAGTTGACGGGCTTCACCAGGTGGAGATCGAACCCGGCCGTCGAACGCGCGCTGGCGGTCCTCGGGGAGGCCGTAGCCCGTGAGCGCCACGAGCGTCATGTGGCGCCCCGACATTTCGCCGGCGCGGATGCGGCGCGCCACCTCGTAGCCGTCGATGCCGGGCAGACCGACGTCGATGAGCGCGATCTCGGGCGGCACGTTCGAGGGCGGCGGCGAGCCCTGCGATCCCGTCGCACTCGGACCCGCACGCGATGGCCCCGAGCTCGAGCAGCTCGCAGAGCGCCAGCCGGGCGTCGTCGTTGTCCTCGACCACCAGCACGTCGCGGCCGCTGCCGATCGGGCTCGGCGCCGGCGCGGCGCGGCTATTTCCCCGCCGGCGAGGGGATCGCGGGGAGACGCACGAGGAGCTACGCTCCCTGCCCCGGCCCAGGACTCGTAGCGCTTCAACGCTGCCGCCGTGCAGCTCGGCGAGCCGCCGCACCAGCGTGAGCCCGATCCCGAGGCCGCCGGCTGCACGGTCGAGGGCCGGTCGCCCTGTACGAAGAGATCGAACACCCGCCCGACGAGCGCCGGGGACATCCCGATGCCGTCGTCGCGCACCCGCAGCACGACGTCGCCGTCGTCGCGTGCGACGCGCACGGTGATCGTCCCGCCTTCCGGCGTGTACTTCAGCGGCGTTGCCGACGAGGTTGACGACGATCTGCTCGAGCCGGGTCGTGTCACCGGCGATCCATGCGGGCGTGAGCTCGCGCAGAATCCGATGCCGCCCGACGTCGATCGTGCCGAGCGCCCGTTGCACGACGTCGGCGAGGTCCCGGGCTGGCGGTCGAGGACGATCTTGCCGGTGATCACTCGCCCTGCATCGAGGAGGTCGTCGGTCAGACGCGCGAGGTGCGCGGTCTGGCGAGCGATGATCTGCCGGGCGCGGGCCCCGGTCTCGGGTGTCGCCTCGGGATGCTCGAGCAGCGCGATCGCGTTGGCGACCGCGCCCAAGGGATTGCGGAGCTCGTGTCCGAGCATCGCGAGGAACTCGTCCTTGGCGCGATTGGCGGCCTCGGCCGCGGCGCGAGCCTGCTGCTCGCGTGCGAGCAGCTCGTCGCGCTCGCGCTCGCCGTGCGCGCTCCTCGGCCGCGCCCGCCAGGGCCTCACCGACCTGCCGGATCTCGGCGATCCCGTCGCCGGGATCGCGAGCGGCTCGCGGCGACCGAGGGCGGCTGCGGCCCGCCCGAGGTCGGCGATCGGCACCGGGATGCTGCGCGCGATCAGCGAGGCCGCCAGCACTCCGATCACGATCGAGAGCACGAAGCCGCTGCCGAAGGTCAGAATCGAGCGCCACACCGCCCCGTCGACCGCGCTCACGGGAATCCCGGTCGCGATCGTCCAGCCGACGCTCTTCACCCGACTGTAGGCGGTGTAGACACGATCGCCCTCGATCGCGATCGTCAGGCCCCAGCCTTCGTCCGCGGGTTGTGCCATCAGTGCCACGACGCTCGGCGCGCCGGCCTTCCCGAGGTTCTCCTCGTGCGCCCGCGAGCGCGCGACCCGCTTGCCGGCGGCGTCGAAGATCGAGATCACCCAATCGGCCGGCACGTGTTGGCGCTCCAGGATGGCGAGAATTGCGTCAGGCTCGACCAACGCCACGAGTACATACCGGAGCGCGCCGTCGCGTATGACCGGCACCTGCACCCCGAAGTGGAACGGCGTGGCGACGGTCTCGTCGGGATCCCGGATCAGGTTGCCGATCACGGGACCGCGTGTCGTGCGCACGCGCGCCAGACTCTCCGGATCGTCGACGGGCGGGCAGCGGCGCCCGAAGGGCACCCGGGTGTCGAGCCGGGGCGTCCCGTCGGGATCGACGAGGACGATGGCATGCCAGAGCGGCTGCGTCGCCATCACGCGCCCGAGACGGAAGTGCAGCCCGGCGAGGTCGTCCGCGTCGAGGGTCGGGAGGTCGCAACCGCTTCCACCACCGAGACCGAGCGTCGGAGCTCGGCGTCGACGGCGGTTGCGAGCGCGCGCGTGAGCTCGATCCCGGTCCGCCGCCTCCGCTCGTTGCCGTTCGATCAAGGTCCAGAGACCGAGACCGGCGATGACGGCAATGGGAAGAAGCCGCCGCCGCGAGGAGAAAGAGCCGGCGACGCAAGAAGCTCGTGAGGGGGCCCCATCGCGAGCCCCTTCATGCCAGACGGCGCCGCCGTCGTGCCAGTCACCGCCATCCGGCCCGCCACGGGGCCGCGCCGGGGAGACGTGGCAAGGCCAGCGTGGGCCACCCCGCGATTGGATGGGCTCGAGCAACACCAGGCCCGTCGTTCAAGCGACGCCGCCACCGAATACGTCCTGCCCTGCCGAAGAGAAGCTCACCGAAGATGCGCCGGCGATGACGCGCGCTGCCCGTCCGTCATTGAACGGTCGCTCGCGGGCGCGCGGTGTGGGACGACGCAAGGGTCCGTCTCGGCCGGGAGCGAAGCACCGACCCGCAACCAAGCCAATACGGACCACGAGCGGCAAGGCCGGAGGACCCGGCGGCGTCCCACACCGCGCGCCCGCGACCACCTCCGCTCGGAAGACGACACGGGTCAGCGCCCGTCGCGCAGACGCGCGACGGCGAGCTCGAAGGCCGTGATCGTGCGGGCGACCTCCTCCTCGCCGTGCACCGTCGAGAGAAAGAGCTTCTCGTGCGCTTTCACCACCCCGGCCTCGAGCAGATGGTTGGTGAAGGCCGCCGCCAATCGGTGGTCGGCGGCAAGCGCGCTTCGATGATCCACGACCGGGGTCGGACGTGAACCAGGGCTGGAAGACGGTCGGCTCGCCTTGCACCTGCACCGCGAGGCCGGCCTCGTCGCAGCAGCGCTGCAACGCCGTCATCAAGGCGTCCGACCGGTCGCCGCGAGGTCGGCGTAGACGCCGGGGCGGCGCAGCTCGGCGATGCAGGCAGGGCGGCCGCCGCCGAGATCGAGGTTGCCGCTGTAGGTCCCGGTCAGCAGCACGCTGTCGCCGTGGGTGCGTCGCTCGGGGTCGGCGAGCGCCAGGACGTCGCGCCGGCCGCACACGACCCCGAGCGGGTGGCCGCCCGAGATGCTCTTCCCGAGGGCACAGAGATCGGGCGTGACCCCGTAGTACTCCTGCGCGCCGCCGAGCCCGAGACGGAACCCGGTCACCACCTCGTCGAAGACGAGCACGATGCCGTAGTGGGCGGTGATGCGGCGGAGCTCGGCGAGAAACCCGGGCACGGGCGGGATCGTCCGCTGCAACGGCTCGACGATCACCGCCGCGAGCGCGTCGTGATGCGCCTCGATGATCGCGGTCGTGGTGGCCAGGTCGTTGAAGGGCGCGATCAGGACGTCGGCGGCGACGCGCGCGGGAATGCCGCTCGAGCCCGGCACGGCGGTCGGGAACGGCGCCGGCGCCTGCGTCCACTGCGTGCTCATGAGCGCGTCGTCGCCCATGCCGTGGTACGCGCCCTCGAACTTGAGGATCAGGTCGCGGCGCCGGAAGGCCCGCGCCAGCCGGAGCGCGAAGAACGTCGCCTCCGAGCCCGTGCTGTGGAAGGTCACGGCCTCCGGCGCACGGCACGAGCTCGACCAGCGCCTCGGCGAGACGGATCGCCGGCTCGTTCACGAGGAGGTAGGTCGTCCCACGCTCGAGCTGTGCCGCGACCGCCGCCACGACGGCCGGGTGCGCGTGGCCGAGCAAGAGCGGTCCCGGAGCCGAGCAGGTAGTCGACGTACTCGTTGCCGCTCACGTCGGTGAGACGCGCGCCGCGCGCGCATGCGCGACCACGATGCGCATGCTCAGCGAGCGTCGAGGCGTTCCGGACGCCGCTCGGCAGGAGCCGCCGCGCCGTCGCGAAGGCAGCTCGGCCTCGCGCGCGCTCCGCTCGGCGCGGTCTCGGCGCCCGCGGGCCCGGCGTGCTCATCGCGCCTCCGGCCGGAGATCGAAGTGGCGGAGATACGCCGCGAAACGGTCGCGGATCACCGCCGGCGGAATCCCGAGGTCGTCGGCGGCGGGGCGTGGACGCGCGTGGGCCCCGTCGGGATCGCCGCCCTGCCACGCCCGCATCCGGCGCTCGGCCGTCGTCCGAGAGCGTGAGCCCGAAGCGCGCATAGATGCCGCGGACGGCCGCGATCGGATCCGCGATGAAATCGCCGAAAAAGACGTCGTGGAACTGCGCCGGGTCGTGCGCCGCCCGGACCGCGATGGCGCGGTCGGCACCGGCGGCCCACACCTCGAGCTGCTCGCGCGCGATCGCCGCGCGATCGATGTCGTGCTCGAAGATGGCGCGAAAGCCGGCGATCAGCTCGACGTAGGACGCCATGACCTTGGTCGGGTCGCGATGGGTCTGCACGATGCACGCGTCGGGATACGCGGCCAGCAGTGCTTCCAGGTGCTTCAAGTGGACGGGGTACTTGAGCACCCAGCGGCGCGGGTCGGTCCCGCCGAGGAGCCCGAGCAGCCGGCGGTGCCGGCGGTAGGTCTCGAGATGGCGCCCGCCCTCGTACCAGGCCGTGTACGACGGCACGGTCGCGTTCACCTCGAAGGAGTCGTCGGTGAAGCTCTGCGCGAGGAAGTGCCGGCATTCCTCCGCGAGATCCGGCGCCATCAAATGGATCTTCCGGAGCCCGGGGTCGAAGCTGTACATCGCCTCGATCTCGGCGGCGGCGGCCTGATAGTCGCCTCGCTCTCCCAGGTCGCGCGCGGCGGCCGCCGGGCCGCGGCGCGCCGCGAGCCAGTACTGAGGACCTGCAGCTCGGGATCTTGGGCGAGCAGGTGGTGGAGCGCGGTGCTGCCGGTTCGCACCAAGCCGAGCACGATGATCGGACGGCGAATCGCCGCCGCGGCCGCTCGACGCCGGCGTTCGCGAGCTGGGCCTGCGAGCGCAATCGGGTCGTCAACAGCTGGACCAGGTTCGCGCGGGTCGCCGCATGCCCGGCGTCGTGCAGCCTGGCCTCGCGATCGTAGGCGTCGAGCAGGACGCCGAGCGCCTCACGATAGGACGGATCGCCGAAATCGTCGGCGCCGGCCGCGCGCACGGCTTCGTCGTGGAGCGCGTCCGCGGACGCACGGAACGAGGGTCGCGTCATGCGGCCCCTGTAGCAGATTCGCGGTGCCGACCGCGACGCGGCTCTTTACGGCCGGTCGCCGCGATCGCGCGTTCCCTCCGGCCCGCGGCGAGCGCGGCCGCGAGCGCCCTCGACCCTCAGAGCGGCGCAGTCACCCGGCTGAGATAAGCGGCGTCGGCCGCATCGAGGTCGGGGGTCAGCGCCGCGCGCACCGTCGCGTGGTAGGCATCGACCCAGGCGCGCTCCGCCGCCGTGAGATCCTCGGTCGCGATCAAGCGTCGATCGAGCGGGGCCAGGGTCAGGGTCTCGAAGCCGAGCGTCCGGAGCTCGGCGCCCGGCGGCTGCGGATCGAGCTCCTTCACCACGACGAGGTTCTCGATGCGGATGCCGAAGGCGTCGGCCTTGTAGTAGCCGGGCTCGACCGACACGACCATGCCGGGCTCGAGTTTCACCTCGGTCGAGCGCTTGGAGATGCTCTGCGGCCCTCGTGCACCGAGAGATAGCTCCCGACCCCGTGCCCGGTGCCGTGGTCGTAATCGACGCCGGTCGCCCAGAGGTATTGGCGGGCCAGCGGATCGAGCTGGGCCCCGGTGGTGCCGGTCGGGAACTGCGCCGCGCTCACCGCGATCATGCCGCGGAGGACCTCGGTGTAGCGCCGGCGCATCTCGGCCGTCGGCGTTCCCATGATGAGGACGCGGGTCACGTCGGTCGTGCCGTCGAGGTACTGCCCGCCGCTGTCGACCAGGTAGAGGTCGTCGCGCCCGAGCACGCGCGCGCCCGCGGCGTCGACGCGATAGTGCGGGTGGGCGGCGTTGCCGCCGAGCGCCGAGATCGTGTCGAAGCTCGGGCCGCGGTAGCTCTCCCGCGCGCGCGCAGCTCCCCAGCACCTCCGCGAGCGTCCATTCGGTCTCGCCCTCGCGCGCGGCGGCCGCGAGCCAGCTGAAGAAGCGCACGAGCGCCACGCCGTCGCGATGGTGGGCCCGCCGCATTCCCTCGATCTCGGCGCTGGTCTTCTTCGCTTTGGCCGCGCTGCACGGGTCGGGGCCGAGGTCGACCGTCGCCCCGCCGCCTCGAGGCGCGCGATCACGAAGAGGTTGCCGGTCGACGAGTCGACGCGGACCTTCTTGCCTTGGAGCGCCGCAAGGCTCGCCTCGAGCTCCGCGGGCTCGACGATCGCGACCGCGCCGCGCTTTCCCTTCGACCGCCGCGCGCACTCGGGCCCGACCTTGGCGGCGGCGAGGAAGAACCGTCGCCGTCGCGTCGGCACGGAGCAGCGCGTACCCGAGCGCGAACGGCGTCATCCCGAGATCCGACCCGCGGACGTTGAAGAGCCACGCCAGGCTATCCGGGGCCGAGATCACGAGCGCGTCGAGGCCCCGCTCTGCAGGACAGCGGCGATGCGCCGGCGCTTCGATTCCGACGTCTCGCCCGCGAACGCCACCGGATGGAGCGACACGCGCCCGAGCGGCGGCGCCGGCCGGTCGGTCCAACAGCGGTCGACCAGGTTCTCGGCGAGCGGCACCACCTCGATGCCGCTCCCGGCGAGCGCCGTCCGGTAGCGGGTGATCTCACCCGACGTGTGCAGCTTGGGATCGAACCCGACGCGGTCGCCCGCCGCCAAGCGGCTCTTCGCCCAGTCGACGAAAGGCGTGTCGCTCACGTGGCGATGCTCCCAGCACGCCGCGTCGCTCTGCTGCCGGACCTGCAGCACGTAGCGTCCGTCGACGAAGATCGCAGCGCGCGTCGCGCCCACGGCCGCGAGACCGGCGCTGCCGGTGAAGCCGCTCACCCAGCGCAGGCGCTCCTCGGAGGGCGCGACGTACTCGTTCTGGTGCTCGTCGGCGCGCGGCACGAGATAGGCCGCGAGCCCGTGCTCCGCCATGGCGGCGCGGAGCGCCGCGAGACGCCGCGCCTGCTCGCCGTGCACTCGGAGAGTGTCAGCCGCCGTGGACTCGGCGAGTGTCACCCACTCAGCCCTTCTTCTTCACCCGCTTGGTCGGGTCGATCTTGGCGAGCTTCGCCGAGGTTCAAGCCGAGGAACTTGGCGCGCATCTCCTCGGTGATCTCCGGGTAGCCCCACTTCTCCTGCAGCTCCGCGGGCATCTCGAGGTTCCGCAGCCAGTCGACGACGCGCGGCATGTCGTCGAACGCGAGGTCGAGCCCGCACACGATCTTGTCCGGGCTCACCCACTGCAGCGCCTGGCCGATCATGTGGTAGCCGCGATACGGTGCGCGCTGCAGCCAGCCGATGATGCCGGAGAGGCTGAGGTACAGGTTCTTGTGCTTGCCGGCGTAGCCCATCATCTCCTCGTGGTAGGGCCAGCCCATGTGGTACGCGATGATCTTGAGCTCGGGGAAGTCGAGGCAGACCTCGTCGAGGAGGAGGGCAGCGTGTACTTGGTCGGCTGCGGGCAGACGTACGCCATGCCCATGTGGATCGTGAGCGTGATGTCGAGCTCGCACGCCTTCTCGTAGAACGGCCACATCTCGCGGTCGTTCAGCGGTCCGTCCTCGGGCGCGTAGACCTTGCAGAGCTTCGCGCCCTGCTCCTTCACCAGGAACTCGAGCTCCCAGATCGCGTTCTTCACGCCCCGGCGCATGATCGGGCCGACGTTGCACTCGAGGTACATGCGGTCGCTTGTAGGGCGCGATCTCCTCGAGGATGAAGGCGTTCGTCGACATGCACGTGGCGTAGCCCGAGACGTCCATCATCGACTCGCGGAGCGCGAAGCAGACGTCGACGCCGGACTTGTCCATCCATTCGATCAGCGCGTGCGCGCGCGGCGGCGGCATCGCCTCGCCGCCGGCCAGGTCGCGGTTGGCCCAGGCGCGGATCGACGCCGTCGACGCTCTGCCACCAGCGCGTGAAGCCGGGGTAGTAGCTGATCTCGTGCATCGACTGCTCGTTCATGAAGTGGCACTCGGAGAGGGCCACGAAATGGTCGGTTGCTGGCTTCGTCGTCACGGTCGTCTCCTTCGCGTGGGGAGTCTCGGCTGGTGGCAGCGCCTGTCCTCTTAAACGGTTCCGGTCCCGGCGTCGAGCCGCGCAGGTTGCTGAAACAGGCCGATCTGCGTCGTTGCTCAGTCGACTCGCTTGCCGTGGCCCTCGGAGAGGGTGCGGCGGCAGCTCCGCTACGGCCTCCGCGTTCGCTCACCTCGCGCCTCGCATCTCGACCTTGTCTGAGCAACCTGCGTCCTACCTCGTACGCGCATGGTGGGACGTCGCCTTCGCTCCGTCCGTCAATCTGAATCAGATACGCAGATCAGAATGAAAATTGTTGGGCGGCAGCGCTGAGTCTACGCGCCGGGCGATGCGCGTTGCTTCAAAGCGCTGCTGAGGCGCGACCGAGCGAGGCGGGCGTCGCGGAGCTACGCCGCGCCGTCGCGCAGAGCACGGCAGTACGTGGGCGAGGCCCGGCGACCGTAGAGTCTGACCGCCGGCGACCTGAACGAGCAGACCAGGCGCCGGGGCACCATCAACCTGAGACTACTGACGCGACGGCACGGCGATCCATCTTGACGGTGTCGCATGCCATCGCTAGCGTGCGCGCCGTTTCGCCACCACACCCAAGCCGAGGAGATCATGCTCATCAAGCCATTCGTCATCGGACTCACCATGCTCGGAAGCGTCGCGCTCGCGACGACCCGCGCCGACGCCGCAGACCCACGCCCGCCCGTCCGCCAGCGGTGCGGCGGCCGAGGAAGGTCGTCACCTTGCCGGACGGGCTGCAGTACGTCGACGTCAAGGTCGGCAGCGGTCCGTCACCGAAGAAGACCAGACCGCGGTCGTGAAGTACACGATCAGCGTGGGCGGCAAGCGCATCGAAGGCTCAGGCGCCAGCCAACCGCTGGAGTTCGTCCTCGGAAAGGGGCAGACGCTGAAGGCGATCGACGAGGGCGTCTCGACGATGAAGGTCGGCGGGCAGCGGAAGCTGCACGTGCCGCCCGAGCTCGCGTACGGTAGCGAAGGTGTCCCCGGCCGCGTGCCGCCGAACTCGCCGCTGGACATCGACCTCGAGCTCCTGAGCGTTCGTTGACGTCCCGAGGGACGTCGCCTCGGGGCGCCTACGTCAGAGGACCGTACCCGCTCACGCCGTGAGCCCGGCGTAGGCCGCCAGCACGAGCCCACGCCGCGGACGTCGCCGAGCGTGCCCTCGCCCATGCGGTTCATCAGGTACGCAACGACGAGCTGCGCCGCGCAATCGACCACGACGAGCGACCCGCCCCAGCCGCCCCAGAAGCAGGAGCGCTCGCTTCGCAGAAAGAACATCTCGGGCGTACGGAGCCCGTAGCCGAGGCCGAACCGCACCGGCACCCCGAGCACGAGGTCGGCGCCGTTCGACTGCTCGGCGAAGACGGCCTCGCACCCGGGCGCCGAGAGCACGCGCCGGCCGCCGAGCGTGCCGCCGCACGCGAGCACCGACTGGATCGTCGCGACCGAGCGCGCGTTGCCGTGCCCGTTCACGGCTGCGATCTCGGCGCGCCGCCAGCCCTCGCTCCACGACGCCTCGGCGTCGAGCGGCGGATTGCCGAGGGTGCGGCGCGCGATCGATCGCGAATCGCCGTCGCTCGGGAGGCCGGTTTGCGGCAGGATCACCCGCGCGACGCGGGCGTCGTGCTCGGGCGCAAGGCCGATGTGGAAGTCCGCGCCGAGCGGCGTCGCGATCTCGTCCCGGAAGAACGTCCCGAGCGTCGTGCCGGTGATCCGTCGCACCACCTCACCGACCAGGAAGCCTTGGTTGAGCGCGTGGTAGCCCGAGGCGGTCCCCGGCTCCCACCAGGGCGCCTGCGCCGCGAGGAGACGCGTCGCCTTCTCCCAGTCGTACAGGTCCGCGGTCGTCATCCGCTCCTGCCAGCCCGAGACCCCGGAGGTGTGCGAAAGGAGATGGCGGACCCGCACGTCGGACTTGCCGTTGGCGGCGAACTCCGGCCAGTAGCGTGCCACCGGCGCATCGACGTCGAAGCAAGCCGCGGTCGGCGAGCACGAGCGCCGTCAGCGCCATCATCGTCTTGGTCGTCGAGAAGACGTTGATGATGGTATCGCGCTCCCACGGACGAGTGCGATCGCCGTCGGCGAAGCCGCCCCACAGGTCGACGACGAGCTCACCCGCGAGGCTGACGGCGACGCTCGCGCCGACGTCGAGGCCGCCCGCGAAGTTCCCGGCGAACGCCTCCGGACCCCGTGAAGCGCGGATCGCACGTCCCGTGGATCCCCGCGCCATCGCCCGTCATGCGCGTCCCCTACGCCGGCGGCTCGGCGCGCTGCAGCAGCGTCCAGATGCGTTGCGGGCTCGCCGGCACCTCGAAGAGCGCCACGCCGAGCGGCACGAGCGCGTCGTTGATCGCGCACATGATGGCGGCCGGCGTCGTGTGCATCGCGCCCTCGCCGCAGCCCTTGGCACCGAGCGGCGTGAACGGCGACGGGGTGCAGAGCGCGTGCTTCTCCGTCATCGGCACCTCGTAGATGGTCGGTAGGAGGTAGTCCATGAAGGTCGAGGTGCGGAGCTGAGCGTCCTCGTCGTAGACCGCCTCCTCCAGGAGCGCCGCCCCGACGCCCTGCGCGACGCCGCCTTGGGTCTGCCCCTCGACGTTGGCGGGATTGAGACGCGTGCCGCAGTCGTCAGCGATCCAGTACTTCTTGATGTGGACCTGCGCGGTCTCGACGTCGACCTCGACGAGCACGACGTGGCACGCGTTGGCGGCCGTCAGGTAGCTCTTCGCGCGGCCCTGGTCGTCGGCCGGTGTCCGCCCAGGCGCCGTCCAGACGTAGGTCGCCTCGGGATTCGGGTCGACGCCGGGCGGCAGGAGGTCGCTCCGCGCGAGCATGGTCTGCGCGACTTGCTGGAACGGCATCTGCGCCTCGGGCATGCCCTTCACGCCGATCATGCCGTCGCGGAGCTCGACGTACTCGGGGTCGTCTGGAAGAGCACCGCCGCGACCGCGATCAGCTTCTGGGTCAGACGCTGCGCGGCGCCGAGCACCGCGCCGGTGAGCGCGACGCCGAGCCGGCTCCCGCCCGGGCCGAAGTGCGGCGGCGCCGACAGCGTGTCGAGCGCGACGACCCGGACGTCGGCGATGTCGACGGCGAACCAGTCGGCGAGCACCTGCGCCGCGACCGTGTACTGCCCTTGCCCTTCGAGGGCGAAGCCGACCTTGATCGTGAGCTTGCCGAAGAGGTCGATGCCGACCGTCGCACCCTCGGGTACGCCGGTCCCCGGTTGGCCGACGATCGCGTAGGCGTTCCAATCAGAACACGCCCGGCTCGATCGTATTGACGAGCCCGATGCCGAGATACCGCCCCTCGGCGCGCGCCGGACCTGCTCGGCGCGGGCGCTGGGTAGTCGGCCATCTCGAGCGCGGCTTCGAGCGCGGCACGGTAGTCGCCGCTGTCGTACTCGTTGCCGCTCGCGATCGTGTACGGGAAGGCCTCGGGCGGGATGAAATTGCGGCGCCGGATCTCGGCGGGGTCGAGCGTGAGCCGGCGGGCGGCGAGGTCCATCAACTGCTCGAGCACCCAGTTGTGCGGGGGCGGGCCCATGCCGCGGTACAGGCTTCCCGGGAGCTTGTTGGTCGCGACGATCGTGAGGTCGTACTGCGCCGCGGGAATCGCGTAGCAGCCGGTGAAGTTGGTGAGCGGCTTCGCGGCGCTGACCGCGCCCACCCTTCGGCGGTGGCCCCGAGGTCGTCGAGGAGCTTCACCTTGAAGCCGAGGACCTTGCCGTTCGGGTCGAGCGCGATCGCCGCGTCGTAGTGACGGTCCCATGCTTGGCTGGCGCCGCCCGCCAGGTACTCCATGCGGTCCTCGATCCACTTGACCGGCCGGCCGCCGGTCTTCCGCAGAAGCAGCGCGGTGATGTCGGTCCCGCGCGCGCCGCCTTGCCGCCGAAGCTGCCGCCGTGCGGGTGGGCGATGAAGCGCACCTTGTTGAGCGGCAGGTTGAAGACCAGCGCGCGCGCCATCGCGAAGTGGCCTTGCGCCTGGAAGCTGCCGCGACAGGTGAGCGCGCCGTCCACGAGGTCCCACCTGGCTCACGACCCCGAAGGTCTCGAGCGGGTTCGCGCCGAGACGGTTCCAGCGGAACTGCTGCTCGACGACGTGGGCGGCGCCCGCGAACGCGGCGTCGACGTCGCCCCAGGTGAAGAGCTTCTGGAGCATGACGTTGTGGCCGTGCTCTTCGAAGAGCAGGGGTGCCGCCGGCGCCAACGCCGCCTGGGCGCTCGCGACCGGCGGCAGGCTCTCGTAGTCGACCGCGATCAACTCGAGCGCGTCCTCGGCCACGTAGCGGCTGACCGCGGCCACCGCCGCGACCGGCTCTGCCGACGAAGCGGACCTTGTCCGTCGCGAGGCAATGCGTGCCCTATCCCGGCGGCACCGTCATCGTGGGATTCGACCAGCGCTTGGCGTCCTCGCCGGTCACGACCGCAAAGACGCCGGGCAGCTTCTCGGCCTCGCTGGTGTCGACCGCGACGGATGCGGGCGTGGGCGTGCGGGCTCCGGAGAATGGCGCAGTGGAGCATGCGCGGCAGCACCACGTCGTCGATGAACTCGGTCCGCCCGGTCAGCAGCGCCGGGTCCTCCAGACGCTCGACCGGCTGGCCGACGTAGCGCGGCGCCTTGTTCGGCAGCGCCGCGAGCGACTTCCGGGATGCCGTCGTCCGGCCGGGGCTCGCTCATTTGGCTCGCATCTTCTCGACCGCGCGGTGCACCGCCTCGACGATCGTCTGGTAGCCCGTGCAGCGGCAGATGTGACCGCCGAGCGTGTCGATGATCTCCTCGTCGCTCGGCGCCGCCTGCCGGGTCAGCAGCTCGGAGATCGACATCGCGAAAGCCGGGCGTGCAGAAGCCGCACTGCAGGCCGTGGGTTTCGAGGAACGCCTGCTGGATCGGGTGCAGCGTGCCGCCGTCGGCGAGACCCTCGACGGTCCCGATCTCGGCGCCGTCGGCCTGCACGGCGAGCATGATGCACGAGCGCACCACCTTGCCGTTCCAGAGCACCGTGCAGGCGCCGCAGACGCCGTGCTCGCACCCGACGTGCGTGCCGGTGAGCGCGAGCGTGCCGCGCAGGAAGTCGACGAGCGTCGTCCGCACCTCGACCTCCGCCTCGTAGCGGTCGCCGTTCACGGTCATGGCGATGCGTCGCGTCGCGCACAGCGGTCGGTCCCTTCGCTCAGGCCGCGCGGGCGCGCGTCGTCGCCTCGGCGAGCGCCCGCGCCGTCAGCACGCGCGCGAGGTCGCGACGGTAGTCGGCGGTCGCGTGCACGTCGGTGAGCGGCTCGTCCAAGTCGGCGGCCGCACGGGCGCCGACCGCCGCGAAGAGCGCGGGCTCCCCCGCCTGGTCCATCAGCATCTGCTCGGCCGCGGCGGCGCGGATGAGGCGTCGCGCCGACGCCGAAGAGCACGAGACGAGGCCGACGCGATGCGGCCCGTCGGGCGCGAGCCCGACGATCGCGACCACGCCCGCGAGGCCGAAATCGCCGTGGCGGCGCGCCACCTCGAGAATCGACCAGCCGGTGCGCTTCGGGAGGTCGGGAACGCACCGCCGTCAGGATCTCCGTCGGTGCGAGCGCGGTCGTGAGGTACGTCAGAAAAATCCCCGGCGCCGATCGTGCGCTCGCCGGTCGGTCCCGTCGCCTGGAAGGTCGCGTCGAGCGCCAGCGCCAACGCCGGCAGCTCGGCCGCCGGGTCGGCGTGCGCCAGCGAGCCGCCGATGGTCCCCTGGTTGCGGTTCTGCGGGTGCGCGATGAGCAGGATGCCGGCGTAGAGCAGCGGATGCTGCGCGCGGATGAGGGCGAGCTCGACCGTGCGCTGCCGCGTCATGGCGCCGATCGCGAAGCCGTCCGCGTCGGCGCGGACGTAGTCGAGATTCGGGATGCGTGCCAGATCCACCAGCACGGCGGGACGCGCGAGTCGCATGTTGAGGAGCGGGACCAGACTCTGTCCGCCCAAGCACCTTCGCGTCACCCTCGTGCGCCGCGAGCAGCGCGCACGCCTCGGCGAGGCTCGACGGCGTAGCGTACTCGAAGACGGGCGGTTTCATGAGCGGAGTGGCGCTCGCCGCCGCGACCACCGCTTTGGGGTGAAGCACGCGAGCGGCAAGCCGGCGGAATAGAACACGTTATAGTTTCGTCGGCAAGCGCACGGCCTTTGTGGTAGTGTCTCGGTTTGATTCGGGATCAGGCCCGAGCCCCGTAGTCGGTGCGACGGCCACTGTCGGGAAACGCGCGCGGTGGAGGTGTCGACCGCGGGTCCTGCGGAGCCGTCGCGCGTGATCGGCGCGTCGCGGGCGACCGGTAGTCATAGCTGGGCGGTACGTGGTGGGCGCATGGCACTCGTGGCGCGATCCGGCGCGTCGCGGACGAACTTGCGGTGAGCGCTCCTGACCGAGGGTGGACCCGCGGTCGACACCTCCACCGCGCGCCCTCAGCGCCGCAGCTCGGAAGACTCGCTCCTTGCGTGCCGGTCCTCCGACGTGAACATCATCCATTCGGCCGGCGTGTCGTCTTTCGAGCAGCGCCGTCCGCGTTTCGCGCAGGACGCCGGCGCAGGCTGACGAGCGATCCGCGTCGCCATTCCACTCAGCAATAGACGACCATCTACTCGGAGCGGTGCCGTGGCGGACGGCACCAGCGCGCTTCCATCCCGCTCCACCGCCGACCGATCGCGACGTGGCCCGCCTGCTGGCGACGATCCGCACCCACATCCTGCGTCTCTTGCGACGGCGGGGCGTGCTCGCGGCGGATGGCACCGAGGATGTCGAGGCCGATCCACTCGCCGTCGATACCCCTGTGCTCGCGCAGCTCACCGCCGCCGCCGTGCGCGAGCCGGTCGGCGTTCGGCGACCCGCGCGGGTACGCCCGTGCTGCGCGTCGGTCACGCGCCCGATGCCCCGTGGGTGTGGACGGTCGGCCCACGCCACGCGTACCTCGAACGCTTCGGGACCTTCATGCTGATCGCAACGTCGAGGGGACGGACCCCTACGGCAACCTCACCGTGATGTGGAAGCCGGAAGACGCCACGGCCGTCCCGGAGACGGGCTGGTTGTGAGTGTCCTTCGCGTCCGACGGCACCTTCACGAAGGCGCAGGACGACGAAGGGTGCGCCGCCTGCCACTCGCCGGGCGTGGATTGGCGCCGCATGAAGACGGACGTGCCGAGCAGGGGGTGAACGGCCCGGCTGGCACCCGCCCAGCCGCCGCCGTAGGATCCCCGCCGGAGGTGGAATGGACCGCACGTCCAAGCGCTTCGTGGTGGTGACGGGGTGCACCAGGGGCTCGGCTACCACGCGGTCGCCGCGCTGGCGAAGGCCGCGGTCGAAGACACCAGCGTCGTGATGGCATGCCGGGACGTCGCCGCCGCGCGCCCGCGGCGCAGCGGATCGCGACCGAGACCCGGTGCGACCCCGGCCGGATGATCGTGATCGACACCGCGCTCGATCTCGCCGACCTCGCCAGCGTGCGCGCCTACGCCGCCGCCTTGCGCACGCACCTCGCCGCCGCCGGCTCTCCGCGCGGCGTGACGCGGCTCGTGAACAACGCCGGCATCGGCGGCAGCGCGAATTCCGCAAGACCGCGCAGGGCTTCGAGCGGATCTTCGCGACCAACCACCTCGGCCACTTCCTGCTCACCCTCCTGTTGCTGCCCGCCTCCAGTGCCGCCGACGCCGGCGGGGCGCGCTGCGGGTGGTCAACGTCAGCTCCGAGGTGCACGACCCGGCCAACGGCGCGCCCCTCCCCGATCCGGCCCAGCACTGGCCGGACTCGCCGGAGGCCTACGATCGCACCCTCGCGGGCGGCGAGCCCGTCGGCGGCGAGAACCCGCGCGACTCCGGCGGCCGCCGCTACTCCCGGTCGAAGCTCTGCAACGTCTTCTTCACGAACGAGCTCGCGCGACGCATGGGCGGCGCGGCCCGCACCGGTGTCGAGGCCGACGTCGTGGCCGCCCTCGCGGCCGTCCCAGAGGCGCCGTCGCCACCCTGGCGGGTGCCCAATCCGGTCGAGGTGCTCGCCTTCAACCCCGGCCTCATGCTCGACACGGGCTTCTTCACCGGGATCATGGGCGGCGTCGCAGGAACCATCGCGCGGTGGCTCACGCCGATCGCCCGGCTGACCTCGATGGGGCGGTTCCTGCGCTCGGGCCCCGCCTCAGGAGAAGCGCTCGCCCGCATCGCGTCCTGTCCAGCCAGCGAGCTCCCCGTCGCTACCGCGGCGTACTACGATGGCCCCACGATCAAGCCGAGCAGCGAATTCTCGCGCTCACGGGACAGGGTGACCCGCTTCCAGCAGGAGCTCTGGGCCCACTCCCTGCGCTGGGCGAAGGTGACGCCGGAGGAGCTCGCGGAGGCGGGGTTGGGGGAGTGAGCGAATCGCAGCCGCCGCGGCGAAGCTTGGCGCAGATCGTCCCTGCGGCCCCGATGAGCACACTGTTCCTGGCGATCAACGTGGCTGTGGCAAACGGCAGTACAAGCCCGATGTCCGACTTTGGGAAATATGTTTACCCCGCCAGCGCGAACAGCCCGCTAGAAAGTACTATCAACACCAGATACAGGGTGGGAGTCGTCGGCCGGGTCGAGGTCGGCCGGAACCGCCGGCCGCGGGATGTCGGTTAGCGTGGAGCGGCGTCGCCGACGAGACGAGCAGCGCGCCGGCAAACACGGCGAGCTGGGTCGTGAGGCGCGAGTGTTTCATCGGCATTCTCCTCGTTCGTTTCGGGATGTCGGTCACGGACGCGCTTCGAGCACGAGGTTGAACGGCGTCGCGGTCGCACGCCGGATGCGGGTGAATCCGCCCTGCTCGAGGACGCTCGTGAGCCGCGCCTCGCCCGCCTGCGCGCCGAGTGCGAGGCCGACCTCCTGCGCGAGCGACGCCGGCGTGCAGACGAGCGTCGATACCGAGTAGAAGAGGCGGCCGACCGGCGTCAGGTTGTCCTCGACGCGGTCGCCGGCGAACGGCTCGACGACGAGCCACGTGCCGTCGGGAGCGAGCGCCTGACGGACGTGACGAGCCGCGCCGACCGGGTCGCCCATGTCGTGCAGGCAGTCGAAGAACGCGATCAGATCGTAGCCCGTGCCCGGGAACGCCTTGGCCGACGCGACCTCGAAGCGGACGCGATCGGCGACGCCGGCGGCACGCGCGCGCTCGCGGGCGCGCTCGATCGACGCCTGGTGGTAGTCGAAGCCGACGAACGTCGAGCGCGGAAACGCCTTCGCGAGGATGATCGTCGAGGCGCCGAGGCCGCAGCCGACGTCGGCGACCCGCGCGCCGCGCTCGAGCTTCGCCTGCACGCCGTCGAGCGCCGGGATCCACTCGGCGACGAGGTGGGCGTTGTAGCCCGGTCGGAAGAAGCGCTCGATGCCGACGAAGAGCTCGGGATCGTGCTCGTGCCACCCGATGCCGTGCCCGCTCTTGAAGCCCTCGGCGACTTTGCCGTTGGCCCGCATCGCCGCCGTCATGCCCTGGAAGGCCCCGAGCACGCAGGCCGGGCTCTCCTCGTCGGTGAGACACGCCGCCTGTGCGGCCGGGAGCGTGTAGCGACCGCCCTCGTAGGACACGTAGCCGGCGGCCGCCTGCGCGTTCAGCCACTCGCGGACGTAGCGCTCGGTCGTCCCGGTGCGTTCCGCGAGCTCGTCCGTCGTCGCCGGCCCTTCGGCCAGCGCCTTGTAGAGCCCGAGCTTGTCGCCGATCACCACCAGCGACGCCGTGAGCGCGCCGGCCACGTCGCCGAGCGCCTTGTGTGCGAAGTCCTCGATCTCTTTGTGGGTCGGTTCGACGTCGATCTTCGTTACAGTAGTCTGTCGCATTGGGTGCTCCTCCTTCTGCGTGTAGGCGGCTACCTTTCGGGTAGCGGGCGGCTACCCGATGAGAGGCGTAGCCGGCGCACAGGAGGAGTCGGGGCGTGGCGCCTTCTGCGACGGCCACCATTGGGAAACGCGGACGCTGGAGGGGTCGTCGGCGGGTCCTACGGAGCCGGAGCGCGCGTACGGCGCATTGGCGGGTGAACGGCGCTCATACCGCGATTGGTGCGTTGAGGGCGCATGGCACTCCATCAGGCGGTCGGTGCGTCGCGCACGACTTGCCGGATTGCGCTCCTGACCGAGATCAGACCCGCCGACGACCCCTCCACCGTCCGCCTCCAGCGGCGGTGATCGGAAGATGCACCGACTTGCTATCCTGCTCGAGCAACGCCTCTTACGAGCTCCGCCGCGCGCGTTTCCTCGTTCGGGAATAGGGACGAAGACGAGAAGAGCTGAGGTCCGATAATCGGAGTACTGTCACCCAACGCGCGTAATGCGTCCTATCGGCCTTTCGCGGACTTTTTGCGTGGTTTTGCCATGAATGGTCGGTGGTGCAACCTTCGCGCCAAGAGAGGTCAGCGCGTCAGCGTCGTGACCAGCTTCGCCTTTGCCGGTCGGGGTTCGTTCGAGACGATCGACCTGGGTGGCTCGAATGGCCACGGACTGCGCCCCGCTCGCCGTCAGCAACGCGCCGAGCCTGCGGAGGACGTCGGCTTCCTGAAACTCGGACGCTTCGCACACGCATGCGATCGACAGCCCGTCGGGAGTCACGCGGAGTTGCCATTGCTTCACCGGCGAGCCGCGCAAACGGGTGGTGATCTGCGCCGGTGCGATCGTGACGTCGGCTCCGTCGCGGCCCGGAAGGCGCACGACGTCACCTTGCCGGCCGCCGACTTCGCGAATGCGGGCGTAGGGCTTGCCGCATGCGCAGGCGCTCGGCTCGATGACGATCCGGTCGGAGAGCTCGTAGCGGATGAGCGGTAACGTGTGATTCGCGAGCACGGTGACGAGCGTCTTCGCGCCCATTGCGCCCTCCGGCACGGGGCGATCGCTCTCGTCCACGTTCTCAACGATGAGGAGATCCTCGCTGAGGTGCAGGCCGTCGTTCTCCGCGCACGACGCGGCGAGGCCGCCGCATTCGCTCGCGGCGTACAGATTGGCCGGGACGACGCCGAAGGCGTGCGTGATGGCCTCGCGTGCGTCGGCGGTGAGCACCTCGGAGGTGCATTGATGTGGGTGGGCGCGATCCGCAGTCGGCCGGCCGTTTGCTGCGCGGCCAGGATCTGCATGACCGACGGGTACACCATCATGGTCGTCGGCTGATAGCCGTTCAGCTTCTCGACGAGCGCATCGACCGGATCGCCGGCATCGAGGCTCATGCGTCCGGTATCGAGACCGACGCGCCGCAACTCCGCGGCGCCGCGCGCCGTCATGTGCCACGGAATGGTCGACGCCACTGACCACGCCGCGGCCGGACGCGCGCGGGTCGTGGCCGCTCCAGCCGAGGCCGCGCGCCACGCTGGCCATGGCGAGCGTGCGCCACTCGTCTTTCGTGAAGACGAAGAAGCCGCGATTGCCCGTGGTTCCGGAAGTGGCGACGACGTGATAGCGGCCGGCGAAGAGATCGGTCGCCGACATGGTGGCCGCAAACTCCCGAATGGCATTGAGCCGGATGTCGGGCGTCGTGACGACCTCGTCGAACGACTCCATCAACGCATCTTTGGTGACGACCGGCAGTCGTGTGAGCGGCGCGGACTCGAGGCCGCGATGGAGGCGCCGGTAGAACGGCGAGCGGCAGTCACGGCGAGGCGCCGCAGCGCCTCGAAGCGCCGTACTTGATGTCTCGAGCAGCCTTTGCGCGACCAGCGGTCGTGGCGCGAGAGGGCCACGATACGGGCGATGAGCCGGAATTTGTCGAGTGCTGTGCTGAGGCCTCTTGCCATTGCTGACGATGTAGGACGCGATCGCTACCGTTCGTTCATAGCAGTGGCCGCATTCGTAACCAGCAGCGTGTGATGTCGTGTGGGCAAGGAGCAGCCAGGACGCGCCTCGCCGCGCACCTCGGCCGCTGCACCGCGCAGCCGGCGTTCGAGCGGGCGTTCGATGCGCAGATCGGCGTACTTCAGGGTTGGACGAGCGTGAAGTCCGTGAAGAGCGTCGGGGCGCGCGGTGCCGGCGCTCACCTCGACCTGATACCCCGCGAGGTACGCGGCCGGGCTCGCTTCGGTCGTGAGCGACCAGCTGAGCGTCGCTCGCCGCGCCCGCGGCGCAGCGCGGGAAGCGTCTTGGTGGTGGCGCCGTTCACGAGCAGATGGCCGACCACGCGCGACGGCTCCGTAGGACCCGCCGACGAGCCCTCCACCGTCCGGCGTTTCCCGACGGTCGCCGTCGCAGCAGTCGACGGCGCTGCCGCGAGGTCGGACTATCCGCGCAGCTACAACCCCGCGCCGCTTCGTTCGTCCACGCGGCATGGCCGGCGCGGAATCAAACCGAGACACTACCGCCTTTTTGAGCAGCCTGCGGTGTCCTGCTGGGGACCTATGGATGCAAAAGGAGTCGCGATGGATCTGCTCTTGATCGTGCGCGACGCGCTCGCGAGCGCGCCTCGTTGGGACACGTTGTTGGCGGCGCGGGATGCCCACGACGCCGGGCGGAGCGTCGGGTGCTGATCACCGGCGAAGCGCTCGCGGCAACCGCGGGCGGGTCGTTTGGGTGGCCGCGGGAGCTCGCGGGACAGCGCATGCGGCTCGGCCTCGCCGACCGCGGGAGCACGGCGCTCGGGATTCGCGCTCGTCGCCAAAGGGGAAGGCCGCCAGCTCGACCCGAAGGCCTTGCTCGCGGCGACCGGCGCCGCGGGCGTCGCGCTCTACGCGTGCCCGCTCTGGTCGGCGCTCCTCGGGCTCGGCGCACCGCCCGCCGGTCTCGCCGCCCTCGATCGCGCCGGGCTCACGCGCCTCCTCACCGAGGCGGGAAAGGTCGTGGGATCGCTATGACGCACGCCGCGAGCGGCTCGACGAAGCTACACCGCCTGGACGCGCGTCGAGGCGACGGCATGGCCTTCGACGAGATCATCTACGAGAAGAAGCACCACACCGAGCTCAGGGGGCGGCATCGCGCGCGTCACCATCAACAAGCCCGACAAGCTCAACACCATGACGCTCCACACCGTCGACGAGATGTTCCGCGCGCTTCTACGACGCGGATCACGATCCGACGGTCGGCGTCGTCGGTCGGTGGCGGGGGCCGGCAAGCATTTCGGCACCGGCGGCGACGTCGCGTGGGAGCGCTGGGGCCTCCGCGCCGCGTTCTACAACCGCTACCCGCACAACTCGCCTCATCCGTTTGTCGCGCAAGCCCGTGCATCGCCCAGGTGCAGGGCTACTGCCTCGGCGGCCACAACCACATGGCGTACGTCTGCGACTTCACCATCGCCGCCGACAACCGCGATCTTCGGCCAGGCCGGGCCGCGCGGTCTCGGAGCCCGGCCGACGGCTACTTCGTGCCCTTCCTCACCAAGGTCGTCGGCCACAAGAAGGCGCGCGAGATGTGGATGCTCTGCCGCCGCTATCCCGCGCTGGAAGCACTCGACATGGGCCTCGTGAACCGCGTCGTCCCGCTCGATCGACTCGAGGCCGAGGTCGACGCCTGGTGCGGCGAGCTCTTCCTCGCGAGCCCCGGCTGTCTCGAGGTCCTGAAGGCCGCCTTCGACCAGGAGATGGACGGCTACCAGGGAGCTCGGTGTGATCTCGAGCAACCTCTACCCCGACTGGTTCGACACGCCGGAGGCAAGGGAAGGCGGGAACGCCTTCGTCGAGAAGCGGAAGCCGCGCTTCTACGAGCTCCGCGAGCGCGAGGCAGCGGCGCGAGCGAAGCTCGTCGCGGAAGTACGAGGACGCCACCAAGAAGAAGTGAGGACGATGCCACTGCGCTCGCATGCGCGCGGTCCGAGGCGCTCGTGCGCCGTGCCCCGACCTCCGCAGCGCCCGCGTCCGATCAGCTTCTCGATCGCCCCGAACCTCGGCGGCCTGCAGCTCGGCCTGAAATTCTGATCAGGCGAACAAGCCGGGGAATTTCGCCGGGTCGACCGTGAACCCCGGCAGGATCGTCGCGGAGGTCGCCGCGGCCGATCAGCAGGTGGCGTTCGAGCGCCTCGGCGTAGACGCTGCGGAAGTCGGTCGTCACCGCGCAGGTCCTGGCCGCGGTAGAGCCGGTCGGGGCGAGGCCGGGCCACGCGCCGTCGGCGAGGAGCACGCGACCGCCGCGCGATGCCGCCGCCGACGGCGAGCATGACGCCGCCGTGCCCGTGGTCCGCGCCGCGGCCGCCGTTCTCGGCGACCCGCCGGCCGAACTCGGTCATGCCGAGCACGAGCGTGGTCGATGCCGCGGCGCCGAGGTCCGCGGACGAACGCCGCGAGACTCGCCGGCAGGTCGCCGCCGACGTCCTCGGTGCGCAGGATCGTATCGGTGTGGTGATCCCAGCCGCCGAGGTCGACGCGCGATGGCGCGCACGCCGATGTCGGCCTTGATCAGCGCCGCCGCATCCTTGAAGGCGTTGCCGAGCTTCGCTCGCGGGATAGACGACGGCGGTTGCACGGTCGACGCCGGCGAGGAGGTCGATCGCGTCGAGCGCGAGCGTCGCCGACTCGCGGAGCGCGAGGGTGCCGGCGTTCGGCTCGGTGACGACGGCGTAGCGCTCCTCGAGCACGGCGCGGCGGTCGTCGACGTGGCCGCCGGCGAGCGCGAACGCGCCGAGGCTCGCGAACGCCAGCGACGGCGCCGGCCCCACCAGCGACTTGGCGCGCGTGTTGCTTGCAGCGTGACCCCGGCGATGGACTTCCCGCCGCCGGCGACGGCGAGGTATCGCGTCAGCCAGCCGTCGACGCGCGAGCGGTCGCCGGGCGTGGCGCGCTCCATGAACTCCTGGCAGTCGAAGTGCGAGCGTGACGGGTCGGGACTGCCGGCGGCGTGGATGAAGGCGAGCCTGCCGTCCGCGTAGAGGCGGCAGCGAGCGGTGCCAGCGCGGGGGTTCAGGCCGAAGAAGCCGTCGAGCGGCAGCTCGCTTCCCGGCGGCACCTGAATGGTCGGCCGGCTCGCGTAGTACTCGGGATCGCCGGCCGGGACGACCAGATGGAGGCCGTCGGCGCCGCCGCGCAAATAGAGCGCGACCAGGACCGGCGGGTGTCCGTGCGCAGCCGCCTGCGCGCGCGTACGCGCTGCGCGGCAGGGAGGAAGCGCGCTCAGCCCGACCATGCTCGTCTTCAGGAACGTGCGACGTGTCAGCATCAGTGCACCTGGAATTCCGGACTGGACGAGCAGCACCGACGCCGGCCGCGGTGGGCCGGCGCCGCGAGGTCGGCCTCGCCGACCGCGTCGACGAACGCGACCGGCAGCGGCGCGCGTCGCGCCCGACATGCCGGCGAGAAAATAGCGCGTGAGCGAGCCCGTCGACGATCGCGGTCGCGGCTGTGGTCGGTCGGCGGGTAGAGCGGCACGATCCCGTCGACGCCGCGGCGCGGCGAGGTCGGCGACGTTGAAGCGCTGCAGAATGGTGCCCGGGCTCGTCCAGTACGCCGAGACGTCCGGGATAGCCGCTCGGCGCGGGAAACAGGTAGAGGTCCTCGCCGAGCTCGCGGACGCGACGCCGGATGCGATCGAGGTTGAGCTGCGCGGGGTCGGCGCCCGTCGCGCGCGCAATGGTGGCGATCAGGTGGAGCGGCCGCTTCACCTTGGCGCGCCGCTTGAGCAATACGTAACCGAACGAAGTACAA
>ERZ1370068.4298-contig-3378_pt1 | contig 29101 bp, 43 predicted proteins | sample MGYA00561227_ERZ1370068 | MGnify/ENA primary metagenome ERZ1370068 (study PRJEB38410, sample SAMEA6850437) | metagenome | study: Metagenomic assessment of the ecological functions of the soil: analysis of the soil microbiota associated with the...
GATGTACTTCGTTCAGTTACATGTGCCGCGCGCCTAATTGGCGGTGGCGTCGGCATTCCGCCTATAATTTCTTGCCGAAGCGTTGCGTAATGGCGACGCTCAGTGGCAACCGCTCGCGTGCATTGGGATCGAAATTCCGCACCATTCCGCGCGAAGCCATCCACGATTCTTGTTTCCGGCATGCCGGATGGCGCGGTCACCTGTATGCCGATGCTCGACGAATGGGAGTGTTCAGTCGGCTCGCGAGCGCAAGACTACCTGGCTGCTTTCAGGTTACGTCACTGAACTTGCGTCGTCGTGGCTCGCCTCCTGGACCGCGATACGGCAAGCAAGTGGAAACTGTTTTCCTTGCGGCCCCACACCCATGCTCAAAGGCTGTGGCAACCCCAGTCGCTAGAAAATTTGACGTGCCCTGCCAGGTGTCCTCGAGAGTTTATGGCCTGCGCCGTAGGCGCTGCGCGGTGCGCAGTACGAGGTAAAACACCAACTGGTCCGCGATGAAACGCGTCATTAGTGATGGATGGACCAGTGTTTGACGCGAGAACAGTGTTCTTCTTTTAGCTAGCTACTGAGCGCTAGGTTCTAGGCGCTAGGTTTCTAGGCGCTAGCCGAAAGATCCGCAATTCTCGACTTTGCGTTCTGCTCTGGCTGAGCGCCTGGAACTAGTGGCCTGGTTAGCTCAATCAGCCGAAATTAATCTTCGCCTCCAAGTTCGTGCGCGAATCGGCGTAAAAAGCATCTTGCAGGTAATGCGACCCTGCTGATAGAGCTGGTACAGCCGTGTCGAAATGACTGCATGCCGCGCTCGCTGCTGGTGCGCAGCGCTTCCTTGGCGCCGCCAGCACGTCGCCTTTCTTGATCAGCTCCTGGACGTGCGGCGTGTTCACCATGATGCTCGACGGCCGCGACACCGTCGCTTGTTCTTACCGGGCACCAAGCGCTGCGCGAGGATGGCGCGCAGGTACTGGGAACTGCATGGTCCAGGAACACCTGCGTGTGCTGGTCGCGCGGAAGAACATGTTGATGATGCGGTCCAGTGTTTCCGCCGCGTTGTTGGCGTGCGACGTTGCCGAGTACCAAGTGGCCCGTGCCGGACGGCGCGCATGATGGCCAGACTCCAGCTGCGTCTCGCGGTCGCGTATTTCGCCCGATCAGGCAACACGTCAGGGCGGCAGCGCGCCGCGCGCCGGTGCGCGCGACACGTAGGACTTTGGTGTCGAGCTGCCACCGCGGCGGGAGTGATGATCGACTTCACACGTTGCTGAGTGCAGAAACTCGATCGGGATCTTCGATCGCGATGATGTGTATCCGGACGCATTCTCTCGTTCCGACAAAGTTGATCATGCGCGGCCGAAAGCGATGAGTCGGCGCAGACCGGTGGCCAGTCGCTGACCATGAGCGCCTGAGCCCGCGCCTTTGCATCGGCGATTATCTTTGAGGATACTCGGTGAGGCGAAGTCCGTCGACACGGCGCGGCATGTCGCGCGGGGTGACGTGGCGCAACTACCATCGCGGGATTGCCGCGCTGACGAAACGCGTTGCGTGACGCAGCAAGCCGGCCGAGGCCCGGGCTCCGAAACCGCGAGATCGACCTCGAGCTCCTCGTTGAACGCCTCGATTTGCTCTCTGGGTCATCAACCCGTAGGCCGCCTGGCGCACCACTTCCGGAGTCAGCATCTGCTTGTTGACCGGAGAAGATGCTGGCCTTCGATCTTAATTTTGACCGGGCGCGTACGAGGTGAAGAACAAATCCGACGCACCGCTTTTCACCATCAGCTTGAACAGCGGCTTGGTGTTCGGAGACATCGGCGCGTGTCTTGCGCGGCGCGGCATCTCGAACTGTCGTCGACGGCTTGGTCAGTCGGGCACGATTGGCACTCATGCTTGATTGTGCGTCCGTTCTAGGTGAGGTACTGGACAAGAGCGCCTTAACGCGAAAACCTATCCTGGTCGTCGATGATGTGGCGACTGCTGGCGTGCTTCATCGGAGATCTTCACCTCGCGCTTGCTCTCCAGCTTGATGCGCAGGCGCACCTCGTTCTTTGAATCGGCGTTGCGCAGTGCGTCCTCGTAGGAGATCGCAGCTCGCTTTCGTACAGATCGAACAGCGCCTGGTCGAAGGTCTTCATGCCGATGCGGTTGCTCTTGGCCGTGATTTTTCGCTTGATCTGCGCGCCCTCGCCCTTGCAGAATCAAGTCGGCGATCAACCTGGCTTGAGTGCAGCTTTATGATCTCCAGCGCGGCGACGCGGCCACCTGCGCCGGCCTCGCGCGGAATCAAGCGCTGCGAGATCGGACGCGCGGATATTGAGCGACAGGTCCATCAGCAACTGTTCGCGCCGATCTTCCGGGAAGAAGTTGATAATGCGGTCGAGCGCTTGGTTGGCGCTGTTGGCGTGCAGGTCGTAGCGCCTTCGTGGCCGGTTCCGGCGAACTGAATGGCGTATTCCATTGATCTCGCGATCGCGAACTTCGCCGATCGAGAATGACGTCGGGCGCCTGACGCCAAGGTGTTTGCGAAGCGCGATGCGCGCAGCTGTGCAGTATCGACGCCCACTTCGCGATGGCGTGCCACACACGCCCAGCCCTTGTGCGGACACGTGTGCGTACTCAGGATCTTCGATCGGCGATGATATGGCCACGACTCTTCTCGTTGCGGAAGTCCACCATCGCCGCAAACGACGTCGACTTACCCGAACAACTCGAAACCCCACACGGCATTGAGCACCGTCAAGGCGCGTGCCCCAACAGCGGCGAGCTGGTCCTGCCACGGGCGCTGCGCGCGGTCCTGCCCGATGTCGGTCAGCCAGCGTCGCAATGTGCGGTCAGCGCGCTCGATCTCGTCGACCAATTGCTGCGCACGCAGCGCACGCTGGCTCAATGCATCGGCTCGGGCTGACTCGTAGCGCAGCACATCGGGCGCGCTGGCGGCGCGCTCTGCTGCGCAGCCTGTTCCGGCCTGGTCTGCCTGCACGATGTCGATCTGCCCGCCTGCGAAGGTGCGCCAGATGGCCAGACCGCGGCGATGGTCGCGCAGCGCGTCGGCGGCACCTGCCGGCGCGCGCGGCATCCGGCGAGTTGAGGGCATCGAAGCGCGACTGCCACATTTCGACCATCGCAGCCGACAGGCGACTCAGCGAGGCCAGTGTTTCGATCGCCGCGACGCGCGGTGTCGACCGCCGCGTTCGAAAGCGCGCAGTTGTGCCTCGGCGGCATCAGCCGGGCCGGCGAGGCTGCCGGCACGGCCACCCGAGCAGCGCCTGCAGTGCGCGCTCGGCGGCTGCGGCCTCGCGCGTGCGCAGGTCCGCCGCCGCTTGCGCCGCCGCGGCCCTTGTCGAACCGCGCCTGGCGCGTCTGCTCGCTCGCGGCCAACCTGTTGCAGGTCGGCCTCGGTGAAGGTCATGCGGTCCTTCACCGTTTGCAATTGCCGCTCCAGCAGCAGCAAGCGCCGCCTTGTCGACCTCGGCCCTCGCTTCGGTCACTTGCGGTCGCGCACGATCGCTGCAGTGGTGGCGGCCGCGGCGCTGGCCGCCCAGCCGGCTGCGCGGGCGCGCCACTCGGCAGCGGCATCGCCCGGGTGGTGCGCATCGTCCTTCGGCCCGCCGTTTTGCTCGGCGCCCCGCTGGCACGTCCTTCTGCAGCTGGTCGAATTCACGCGCGCTCACGGCCTGGGTCGCGCCGGCAGCCTCGACGCGGGCCTTCAGCGCATCAACCTGGTGTGCCAACTCCTCGGCACGCAGGATCGAGTAAGGTGGTTTGTCCGGGAAACCGAGCCAGCAGCGGCATTGCAGCCGCCGCTTCGTCCTGTCGGCCCGCGCGCGGGCGATGCCGTCGAGCGAGCGCAACTGCCCTTCGAGCGAATAGATCCATGCGCCAAGGCGGCGACTGGCGAGGGCGATCTCGTAGTCGGCAATGCCGGGATGGGTGCGGCAGCTCCACCGGCTCCGCTCAAGAGCGCGGCGCTCAGGTTGCTGGCGTCCTCCAGGTCCTGCTGCAGCCGCGAGCGCGACGTGTCCTCGGCCGCGGCACTTGTCGGCGCCGATGCAGCGGCGCTGGCAGCCGCATCGGCTGATTTCGGCAGTCCGGGCAGCGCCGGCAGGTGCAGAGCCTGGCCGACGGCGTGCAGCGGGCTGGCGGCCAGGACCAGCAGCACCATGCATGCGGCGAGGTGTCGGAGTCGTGGGTCTGCATGGACGGTATCAGTTCGAGGCAGTGTTGCCGCGGCGATGCGAGCCGACACGGTGACTTTGCGATTATCGGATGAGTGCTTGCGCGGGGAACGAACGCCGCGCTCGGGCCTTCCAATCGCCTGGCGGGATCCCGCCCACTGGAGTCACCAACATGAATGACAGCAGCACGCGCGACCTGAGAGCAGTGAGTTCCCCTGCGGCGATCTGGCCGAGGGTGCGATGGTGCCGGGCGTGGTCGACGGCGAAGACGCGGTGCTGATGCGCACCGGCGACAGCCTGTATCGCGGTCGGCGGCTTGTGCACGCACTACCACGCCAAACTCAGCGACGGTCTGCTCACGGGAACCACCGTGTTGCACTGCCCCGATGCACCACGCGCAGTTCGATGTGCGCACCGGCGAAGGCGCTGTGCGCGCCGGCACTGGATGCGTTGCCGTGCTGGCGGGTCGAGCGGGTGGGCGATGCGGGTGATCGTGCGCGAGCGCATTCGTGGCGCCGCCTCCGCGACGACGCGCCCGGCTTCAGGATCGCCCGCAACGGATGGTGATCGTCGGTGGCGGCGCGGCAGGTCTGGCCGCGGCCGAGATGCTGCGCCGCGCAGGATTTCGCGGGTCCGCTGACGATGGTCAGCGCCGAAGCCGATCCGCCGATCGACCGCCCTAACCTGTCGAAGGACTTTCTCGCCGGCAACGCGTCGCCCGACTGGATGCCACTGCGACCGCTGGGGTTGGTACGACGAGCAGCAGATCGACCTTGCTGCTTGGGACACGCCGTGCGGTCAATCGATGCCGGTGCCCGCTCGGTACGTGCTTGCCGATGGCAGCGACGCGGCCCTTCGATGCGCTGCTGCTGGCCACCGGCGCCGAAGCCGGTCGAACTCGCGGTGCCGGGGGCGGCACCAGGTCAGAGTGCACACGCTGCGCAGCTTCGACGACAGCCGCGGCATCGCTGCGCGGGCGGCGTCGGCACGCTGTGCGCTGGTGATCGGTTCGAGCTTCATCGGACTGGAAGTGGCCGCCTCGTTGGTCGGTCGGGGCATCGAGGTGCACGTGGTGGCGCCGGAGGCTGTGCCGATGCAGCGCGTGCTCGGCCCTGAGCTCGGCCGATTTCGTCCGCGATCTGCATGAAGCGCACGGCGTGGTGTTTCACCTCGGGCACGACGCGTCAAACAGGTCGGATGGCCAGCGCGTCACGCTCGCCGACGGCGCTGTCGCTGCAGGCCGACCTGATCGTTGCGCGGCGTGGGGGTGCGTCCGCGGCTCGGCGCTGGCCGAGCAGGCCGGCTGGCCATCGATCGCGGGGTCAGCGTCGACGAGTTTCTGCAAACCAGTGCCGGGCATCTTCGCCGCGGGCGACATCGCGCGCTGGCCTGACCCTCACACCGGTCAGCGCATACGTGTCGAGCATTGGGCGCTCGCGCAACGGCAAGGCCAAATCGCGGCGTTGAACATGTGCTGGGTCGCAGGCAAGCGTTCCGCGCCGTGCCAAGACTGGCCCCTCTGGAGCCAGCACTACGATGTCGCGATCCAATATGTCGGCCAGCGCGCAGCAGTGGGACCAGATCAGCATCGAAGGTTCGCTGGCGTATCGCCCGCGACTGCCGTATTTTTGCGCTATGCGCTGGCCGCGGCAAGACGCTTGCGGTGGTGACGATCGGGCGAGACCGCGACAGTCTGCGCGCAGAGCACGCCATCGGAGCGGTTGGGCGCGGGTCACACCGCTGAACAGATGGATGCGCGGCTGGACGATGCGTTGGCGATGACGTTTCCAGCCAGCTTGGGCGACCCGGTCGCGATCGACACGCCGAGCGCCCAGGCGGCGGTCACGGCTCGGTCCTCCGATGACCCCATCTCCGAGCGGCAGCTAGGCACCTGGCATAGAACATCCTCAGCTTCTCGCCCGCCAGATGCGCGAGGAGCTTTTTCCGCCTCCTCCACGCTGAGGGCGAAGCTGACCTCGATCCGACACGTCGCCGGCGAGCGGCTCGGAAGAGATCGCTCCTCGTGCAGCTTGCCGTGGCGTCCAAAGCCGGCGATCGCGCGAAGAGCGCCGACCCGCCATGAATGGCCCAGCTTCTTGGCTGCTTCGGTAGCGGCCACTCGTACGCGAGCAGGCCGTGATGGCGACGCTTCTCCTGCATCGTAGGGCTTGAGGTGGGCGCCTTGCATGGTGGCTCGCCCGGGCTCGAGCAGAGTTCAGTGGGACGGGTGGCTCAGGGCTGCCGCCTTCAGTGCCCTGACGAACATCGCGTTGGCGATCAGGATTCCGGCTGCGGTCAATATCAGCGGAGCCGATCAAGCGCACACCCGCTGCTCCGAGTGCCCGCGTCTGTATTCCTGCCGTCCGATCAGGCTCACGACCTCCACCGAGAAGGTCGAGGAAGGTCGTCAGCCCGCCCGGGAAGCCGGTGATGATCAGCAGCCGCCACTCGGGGCGGCAGGCCGGCGTTGTGCGCCGAAGAAAGGCGCTGGCAACGCCGACCAGCAGGCCACCGATCAGGCTGGTCGTGCCACGGTGCCCAGCGGAATGGTCGGGAACGCCGGATTCGGCAACGCGCCCAGCCACCAGCGCAACAACGCACCCGAAGCCGGCACCACGCGGAACACCGCCCAAGACTCGAGAAAGCCGCTCATATCGCTCCTATGTTGTTCGAGGAGAGCCGGTGCGGCGGGATTGCGCGCTTCAACGCGCAGGTGACGCCTACACGGCCCGTGGGGACCTGGGCAGGCATCATCAGCCCGAGTGGGCGGTTACGGGAGGAATGCCATCTCCGTTGGCTGAACGGGTATATCGATTGGGCATGAGCGCGACAATTCGATGGCGGTGCCGTGGTGGCCATGATCTCGAATCGACATCCCTGGTTTCGGCGAAGCTTGAACTCGCGCGCACCTCGTGTTGGACTACAACGGCACGCTGGCCGTCGACGGTGTGCGCGCTGCCGGGTTTGTGGCGCAGGCGCTCGGCGAGCTGGCGCGAAGCGTCCACATCCACGTGATCTGCCGCCGGCACACCTTCGGGCTGGTCGGGGCGCAACTCGCGGGCCTGCCCAGGTCACGCTCACGATCGCGCCGGCCGAGGGCCGGGCGGTTGCCAAGCTTCTCGATTCGTGTCCGGGTTGGGCGCCCACACGGTGGCGGCCATCGGCAACGGCCGCAACGATCGCAAGATGCTGAACGCCGCCGCGCTCGGCATTGCGCTGGTCCAAGGTAGAGGGCGGTGCGGCAGAAGCGCCTCGCCAACAGATGTGATCTCATTTGCACGAGCGTGATCGACGCGCTCGACCTGCTGCGCAATCCAAAGCGTCTCGTCGCCACACTCGGGTCATGAACGCCGGGGCACGACGGGTCGCCGCTCGCGCCTGCGACAGGCCAAATTGAAAGTAGCGAGGATCGTCGCTCAGCGGCGGGATCATTGAACGCAGCGGCGTCGGCGCTGGCCTCATGACAAGCCACCGGCGAAGCGTGAAGACCCTTTTTGCAGCCCTGCGCCAAAGCTGACTTCTGACCCTGGCGCTCGAGCGTCAGTCCGGGCGGCGGTCAAGCCGTAGCCAGGTTGCGTTTGCGCCATTCGGCTTCGGACCGTCCTTCGTCCACGGCGGCACCCCAGGTCGCGAGAGCTCCTGCTGCGCTTGCGGCCCGGCCTGTCGGCGGAGCGTGCTTCTGGCGGGTCAGCGCATTCAGCGCAGTCGACTGCTCACAAGCCGCAATGACCTCGCTCCGGGCTCACCAGTGAGGCAAAGAAGTTCAGCTTTCGGCGAAGATGTCGGTACAGGCATGGCCATTCCGTTTGCGGCAAAACCAGCAGTCTATGGCGCAACGTGATGGGCAAGCCAGGACGGCTGTCTGACTCTAGAAGTGTCTTCGGCATTCAGCGGCGGCGAACGCAGCGTGCAAAGCGTTCGCGCAATCGCCGCGAGCCGGCTCGCAGAATCGCGCGTCCGGGCAGCGCAGTTTGCAACAAGGAGGCACGCAATGGCCAAGGTCCTGGTTCTCTATCACAGCTTCTACGGACACATCGAAGCGATGGCCACATGCCGTCGCCGAGGGCGCGCGCGAGGTGCGCGGGCGCGAAGGTCGATATCAAGCGCGTGCCCGAGACGGTGCCCGACGACGTGTTCAAGCCAATGCGGGCGGCAAGAGCAAGCAGGCCGCGCGCGATCGCGCAGCCGGCGGAGCTCGGCCAACTACGACGCCATCATCTTCGGCACCGGCACCCGCTTCGGCAACATGACCGGCCAGATGCGCACCTTCCTCGACCAGACCGGCGCGCTGTGGATGAGCGGGGCGCTGGTGGGCAAGGTCGGCTCGGTGTTCATCGTCCAGCGCCACGCAGCACGGCGGCCAGGAGAGCACGATCCTCAGCTTTCACACCACGCTGCTGCACCAGGGCATGATCATCGTCGGCCTGCCGTACGCCGAGGCGCGGCAGATGGGCCTCGACGAGATCAAGGGCGGCAGCCCCTTACGGCGCATCGACGATCACCGGCGGCCAGGGCGAGCGCATGCCGAGCCAGCAGGAACTCGAGCATGGCGCGGTTCCAGGGCGAGCACGTGACGCAGATCGCGACGAAGCTGTTCGGCTGAAGTCTCACCTTTGGCAAACGCGCAGCGCATCATCAGCGCGCTGCCAGCCAGCGGTGCATCTCGGTGTGATCGGCGGCTGGGCGGCAACGCCGCGGCCGCCTCGTCCCACATCGCGCGCACACGCATCGCCCAGGCGCATCGGGCTGCCGATCTGCGCCGCCAGCGTCATCGCGATGCCGAGGTCCTTGGCCATCAGCGCCAGCGCGAAGCCCGAGTCGTAGCGGCCCGACAGCATGAACGCCTTGACCTTGTTCTCGGTCGTGTTGTTGCGTCCGGTCGAAGCCGTTGAGCACGTCGGTCATCACCGCCGGGTCGAGGCCAAGGCGCTGGCCGGCGTGCAGCGGCCTCGACGGTGGCCACCAGCCCGGCCGCCGACACGTAGTTGTTCAGCGCCTTCATCGCGTGGCCGGCACCCGCCGGCCCGACGTGCGTCAGCGTGCGGCCCATGCAGGCCAGCATGATCGCGCGTGGACATCGAGCACCGCTGCGTCGCCGCCGACCATGATGGCCAGCGAGCCGTCGGAGCGCGCGCTTGACGCCGCCCGGACACCGGCGCGTCGAGGAAGTGAATGCCGGCGCGGCGCAGCCGCGCGGCCGAGCGACGCGCGTGCGCAGCGGTGCCGACGAACTCATGTCGATCAGCAGCGCACCGCTGCGCAGCAGGTCGATCAACGCCAGCCGTGCCGTCACGTTGCCCTAGCAGCCACCGCCTCGACGGCCGCCGAGTCGGGCAACATCGTGATCACCACGTCGCAATCGGCCAGTGCGCCGAGCGTGCGCGCCACCTGCACGCTCGCGTGCGCGATCGGCAAAGCGCCTGCGCCGCGCTCGGCTCGCGCGCATCGTGCACCGCGAAGCGGATGGCCTGCGCGCGTGCAGCCGTGCGGCCATCGGCGCGCCCCATCTTGCCGATGCCGACGAAGCCCACGCGCGGCGAGCGGCGCGTCCATCAGACGCCCATGTCCTTGAACACTTCGCGCGCGCTGCGAAAGCTGTCGATCGCCGCCGGCACGCCGCAGTAGATCGCCGTCTGCAGCGAAGACCTCGCGGATCTCGTCCTTGGTCACGCCGTTGCGCAGGGCGCCCTTGACATGCAGCTTCAACTCGTGCGGTCGGTTGAGCGCGGTGAGCATCGCCAGGTTGAGCAGGCTGCGCGTGCGCCGGTCGAGGCCCGGGCGGTTCCAGACGTCGCCCCAGCAGTATTGCGTGACCAGCTCCTGCATCGGCGGTTGAAGTCGTCGGCGCTCTGCGATCGCGGCGTCGACGTGTTCGGCGCCGCAGCACGTCGCGGCGCGTCTTGATGGCCCTGGTCGAACAAGCGATGGACTCATGGCGTGCATCCGCTGGCAGCAACGAAGTGAGCAGCGCGGTCGCCGGCGCTGCCTGCCGCCGGAGCGCACCGATTGCCGCACTCACCGTATCACGAGCGCGCATCGGCCGCGCCAGGGCAGCGCGCCGTGCAGCGCGCGCCGCCCGCGCCGGCTGCTCAGCCCGGCAGGCGCCGCTCCGTCCATCTGCGACTGCAGCCAGTTAGGCTCGCCCACCTTGGCCACCAGCTCGATCTGGGTCTCGAGCCAGTCGATGTGCTCTTCGGTGTCGTGCAGGATCAGTCTGCAGCACTTCGCGCGACACGTAGTCGCGCACGCTCTCGCAGTGCGCGATGCCGTCCTTCGAGCGTGCTTGCGCGCGGTCTGCTCGGCCTTCAGAGTCGCAACTCAGGATCTCCACCGCGCCCTCGCCGACCATGCAGCTTGCCGAGGTCCTGCAGGTTGGGCAGTCCCTCGAGCACCGAGGATGCGCTCCATCAGCCGATCGGCGTGCTTCATCTCCTCGATCGACTCGTCGTACTCGTGCTTGGCCAGGCGGCCGAAGCCCCAGTGCTTGAGCATGCGCTGGTGCAGGAAGTACTGGTTGATCGCGGTGAGTTCGTTGCTTGAGCTGCTTGTTCAGAAACTCGATGACCTTGGTGTCGCCCTTCACGGCCGTCTCCTGAGTGCGCGGTGCCAGCGGCGCATTGTGCGCGTGAAATCGGCATGCGCGTTCAGGCGACGCCGGCTCGCCTATCATCGCCGGCGTCCCGCGCTGCCCCATCGACTCGATTCCCGTGAGCCGACACGACCATCCGCTGCGACGCGGTCGAGGCCCAGCGCTTCACGACCCGCGACTTCTCGCTCGACGGCGACGCGGTGCTTCCCGAACTGCAGATCGCCTACGAGGTCTACGGGACGCTCGCGCCCGGTGGCCGCAACGCCGTGCTGCTGACGCACGGCTTCACCAGTCATCAGCACATGGCCGGGCGCTACCGCGAGGGCTGCGCACCGCCCGGGCTCGACGCCGGCACGCCGGGCAACTGGCCGCAGCTGGTGGGGCCCGGGCTCGCGATCGACACCGATCGCTGGTTCGTGGTGTCGTCCAACATGCTCGGGTCTTCGTGGGGCTCCACCGGCCCGCGCGACATCGACCCGCGCACCGGCAGGCCGTACGGCCCGGCTTTTCCGCGGTTGGCCGTGAGCGATATCGTGCGTGCGCAGAAGCTGCTGCTCGACAGTCTCGGTGTCACTCATCTTGCGGCGGTGGCCGGCCCGTCGTACGGCGGCTACCAGGCCTTTCAATGGGCCGTGCAGTACCCCGGGTTCATGCACGGCATCGTGTCGGCGATCAGCTCACCGAGGTCGACGCCCGGACCCGCGGCCGACACAGCAGCTGATCGAGCAACTGGCGGTCGACCCGCAGTGGAACGATGGCTGGTACTACGAGCACGGTGGCATCGAGGCCACGCTGGTGAAGTACCGCATCGCGACGCTCAGGCGCTATGGCATTGAGGCGCAGCTGGCGCCGCACGGTGCCTGACTCACAGCGGCGCGACAAGGCCATCGAGCAGATCGCGCGCCAGTGGGCACGGGTGTTCGACGCCAACTCGATGGTCGTGCTGCGCCGCGCGCTCGAGCAGTTCGACACGCGGCCGCACTTTCACAAAATCAAGGCGAAGGTGCTGTATGTGTTGTCGCGCACCGACAAGCTGTTCCCGCCGTCGATCGCGCCGGCGGTGATGCAGCAGCTGCAGGTCGCGGGAGTGGATGCGCGCTACTTCGAAATCGACAGCGAGCTCGGCCACATGGCCAGCGGCCACGACGCTGCGCAAGTGGGCGCCCGAACTGGCGCGCTTCATGGCGGCTTTGGAGGCCTAGCGATGGCGCGCGGCGGGGCGGGCTCACGCGCGCTCGAGGCTTGAGCCGGTGGTTGCAGTCGGCAGCGGCCGCGCCTTGAACGCCTCGCACGGATCTTCGCGCTTTGCAGGGGCGGTGACCACCACCGCGTCGTAGACCCCGGGCCCGCGGGCGGCGTGTCGCGCTCGATGAATCCGACCACGAGCGTGGCCGGCGTGCCCTGGCGCTGCAGCCAGCGCGGCACGCCGAAGTCGCGCCGCACGTGGCCATTGCCGGCCAGCAGCACCGCGCCGTGTGACGCGTGCTGCGACAGCAGATGCGCCATCGCGGCGTCGCGCGCGAACTGCGCGCGCGCAGCGCCGGCCACAGACGTTGTGGCAACGCGCCACAGTGGCCGAGATCGATTTCGCGCTCCTGTGCTGCTTGCCACGCGGCATCCGGGCATCGGCCAGCCGCCACGCTCGCACGCGTTCGACCCCGAGCACCGCGGTGTAGTCCTCGCGCGCCAGTCGACTGGCCGTGCTGCGCGGCAGGTTGCCCGCCAGCAGCGGCACGCGATACTGCAGCGCCAGAGCGACGAACGCCCGGTAGTCGTTCCACTGCCAGCTGGCGGCCGCGCCGGCCTGAGCGATCAGGTACGGCGCGTCGCTGGGGCGCTCGCTGCGCGCGCGATCGATGTCGGCCTGGCGGTCGAGGTCGAACTGCTCCATCACGATCACCGGACGCCAGCCGCCTTCAAATGCCTGGCGCAGCACCTGGGCGCGCAGCCGATGCTGCTCGCTGTTGTCGTGCACCTCGCCGAGCAGCACCAGCGACGAGCCCGACAGTCGCGGCGTCCAGTCGTACGGCGTGGTCGTCGACTGGGCACATCCGAATCCGCTCAACACCCCGGCAGCGGCGACGCCGGCACGCAGCACGTCGCGGCGGTGCAGCGCGCGATTGCGCAATTCATTGCGATCCATGACTGCATTGTCGGCTGCGGCCAAGGCCAGTGCCGTTGCAGGCACACTCACGCGCCGCATGAGCCGCCGGGCCGCTCCCAAGGCGAATTCCGGAGTGCAGCAGCACGCAGGATGCCGATGACCACCGCCGCCCCTACAAACGCGCCGCGCAGGTTCGACCCGCGCTGGTGGTCATCTTTGCCGGCGTGGCGGCTGCATTGCACGCGGGCAAGTTGCCACCGGCGATCCCGGCGCTGCAGCAGGCGCTGGGCCTGTCGCTGCTGCAGGCGGCGTTCCTGTTGTCGATGGTGCAGGGCGCCGGCATGTGCGCCGGGGTCGCCTTCGGTGCACTGGCCGATGCGCTGGGCCTGCGGCGCAGCATGCTGATGGGCCTTGCGGTGCTGGCCGCGGCCAGCGCGCTCGGTGGCGCATCGGAGCACGTGGCGCTGTTGCTCGCGCTGCGTGCCGTCGAGGGCTTTGGCTTTCTGCTGACGGTGCTGCCCGCGCCCGGCCTGGTGCGCCGGCTCGTGCCGCCCGAGCGCACGAGCCTGATGCTCGGCGTGTGGGGCGCCTACATGCCGCTGGCCACCGCGAGCGCGCTGCTGATCGGGCCGTTGTGGATCGGGGCCTTCGGCTGGCGCAGCTGGTGGTGGCTGCTGGGCGGTGCGAGCGCTGCCGCCGCGCTGTGGCTGGCCCGCGCGGTGCCCGAGTCGCTGGCCGCCGTGCCGCCAACGGTGCAGCACGCAACCGCACTGGTCTTCGCGCCTGCGCGCGACGCTGTCGTCGCGCGGGCCGTGGCTCGCCGCCACCAGCTTTGCCGTCTACTCGGGCCAGTGGTTGGCGGTGATCGGCTTTCTGCCATCGATCTACACGCAGGCGGGCGTCTCGGGTGCTGCCACCGGCGTGCTGACGGCGCTGGCCGCCGCGGTGAACATGATCGGCAACATCGGCTCGGGCCGCCTGCTGCATCGAGGTGCCAGGCCGACCACGCTGCTGGTGGGCGGCTTCGTCGCGATGGCGCTGGCAACCGTGCTGGCGTTCGCCGGCGCACACGGCGAAGGCACGCACCCGGCGCTGCGCTACGTGGCGGTGCTGGCGTTCTCGGCCATCGGCGGCGTGATCCCGGGCACGCTGTTCGCGCTCGCGGTGCAGCGTGGCGCCCAGCGAACACACGCTGTCCACCACGGTGGGCTGGATGCAGCAGTGGTCGGCGTTCGGCCAGTTCGTCGGGCCACCGCTGGTGGCGTGGGTGGCCGGCGTGGCGGGTGGCTGGCATTTCACGTGGCTGGTCACCGGCGCGTGCTCGCTGATCGGCCTGATGCTGGCCGCGCTCATCGCGCGACTGCCTCTGCGCTGAGCCTGGACCGAACAAGCCCACTGCGGGGTGGCTGGCGAAGGCCCTGAGGGCGTCTAGCGCCCGATGGCTTCGACGACAGCGTCCTCCGCGACAAAAAACGATACACGGCGATACGGCGTCGAAAGGACGCCGCGTGCGCGCAGTGCGCACCATCACGCCATGTTCAACGCTCGGCCGTGATGGCCACTCGAAGGGAATCCATATGAAACGCTGGCTCAAACGCACGCTGATTGGCGTGTTCGGCGCATCGGTCTTGTTCGGCGGGCTTGGCCGCCTGCTCGCATCGCTACCACCACGGCGGCGACTGGAACAGCATGAGCGACGAAGACGTCGCCAAGCGCAAGGCGTGGATGATCGATCGCGTGAGCAGCCGCCTCGACCTCGACGACGCGCAAAGGCGAAGCTCGGCGCACTGGCCGATCAGCTGCGCGCGCAGCGCCAGGCGCTGGCGGGCGGCACCGACCCGCGCGCCGAGATCCAGTCGCTGGTGGCGGGCAACACCTTCGATCGCACCAAGGCCAAGGCGCTTCATCGACGGCAAGACGCAGACGATTCAAACCAAGAGCCCCGAGCTGATCGCCGCGCTCGGCGACTTCTACGACAGCCTGACGCCCTGAGCAGCAGCAGAAGGTGCGTGACTTCATGTCGCGAGGCCGTCATGGCTGGGGCCACTGACCCGGGCGTGCGGGCGTCCCCTACGGACGCCCGCATGCCTGGCGAGCCCGCAGCGTGTCGCGAGGGCCGAGCGCTCGCCCTCGCGCACGCTGGTACCGGCGCAAGCGGCGGTCGAGCCGAGCCGCTGGCTGCGGCTGCGGCCGCCGACCGTGGCGCGTGCGCTGACGATGATCGCGATGACGCTGCACGCGATCTGGCTGTTCGGCATCGGTGCGCCGTTCGGCCGCTCGATCGCCGGTGGCGCGCTGTCGATGCGGCGCTGGCTTTGCGTGGATGGCGTGGGCGTGGTGGTGCTTCCGCGAGGCGCGCACGCCGCTGCCGCCCACCGCTCGGCCGACGATGCTGATCGACGACGGGCCGTTATCGCTTCGGCCGCAACCCGATGTACCTGGGCATGGTGGCGATGATGCTCGGCATGGGGCTGGCCACCGGCGTGCCGTTCATGGCGATCGCCGCGCTCAACTTCGTGGTCATCGTTGCCACGGTGCACATCCCGCACGAAGAGGCCCAGATGCGGCGCGCGTTCGGCGGTTGGTACAGTGACTACGCGGCCAGGCGTGCGCCGCTGGCTGTAGCAACTGCCGATGCCGCGACTGCTGCTGATCGACGACGACGAACAACTGGGAGCGCCGCTGGCCGCGTACTTCGGCGCTTTCAGTTCGATCTGCAGCACGCCACGCGGCCGAGCGAGGGCTTGAAGCGGCTGCGCCAGGGCGGCTTCGACGTCGCGATCCTCGACGTGATGCTGCCCGAGATGGACGGCTTCGAGCTGTGCCGCACGATCCGCAAGGACAGCCAGATCCCGATCGTGATGCTCACCGCGCGCGGCGACGTGATGGACCGCGTGGTCGGCCTCGAGCTCGGCGCCGACGACTACCTGCCCAAGCCGTTCGAGCCGCGCGAGCTGCTGGCGCGCATCCAGACGATCCTGCGCCGCTCTGCGCCGGCCAGCGGCCACGGCGCGCGGCAGCTGCGTCTTCGAAGGCGGCTTGGCGATCGACCTCGATCGCCGCACGGTGCAGCGCGAGCGGCGAGACGATCGAGCTCACCAGCACCGAGTTCGATCTGCTGGTGATGCTGGCGCAAGCGCCCGGCAAGGTGTTCAGCCGCGACGACATCCTCGAGAAGCTGCGCGGCCAGTCGGCCGAGGACATCCACACGCGCGCGGTCGACATCCTGGTGAGCCGCCTGCGCGCGCAAGCTCGAGCCGCTCGACTGCATCAAGACGCTGCGCAACGCGGGCTACACGTTCGCCGGAGTACGGGCATGAGCTCAGCGCGCCCCTGCACGCGGCGCATGCTCACTGGCACGCGTCGCGCCAAGGCTTCAGGGCCACTGCGCGCGCTGGCGCCACTCGATGCGCCACTCGCTCAAGTGGCGGCTCGTGCTCACGTTCCTGCTGCTCGCGCTGGCGGTGAGCGCAGTCTTCCTGTTCGGCATGAAGCGCGTCGTGCAAACCGGCTGGGAGGGCTATGCCAGGCCGATGGTGGCCGACTACGTGGACAAGCTCGCCGACGAGATCGGCTCGCCGCCCGACGTGACCAGGGCGCAGGCCATCGTGGCGCGGCTGCCGGTGACGGTGCGCATCGACGGGCCCGCGGTGCATTTCGATTCGCATCCGAATCTGCACCGGTCGTGGAGCTATGACGACGGCGATCCGCGCCACGGCCCCGAGAGCTGGGGCCTGGTGCGCACCACCGCCGACGGCCACCGCATCGTCTTCGGCCTCACCGGTCCGCTGCATCGTGCCAGCCAGGCACGCACGTTCGCGCTGGGTCACGCTGGTCGCGCTGCTCGGGCTCACGTTGGCGGCCTACGCCTATGTGCGCCGCATGCTGCGGCCTCTGCACCACATCGGCGAAGGCGTTGCGCGCTTCGGCGCCGGCGACTTCACGAAACCGATCGTCGAGACCCGCAACGACGAGTTGGGCGACCTGCCGAGCGCATCAACCGCATGGCCAACAGCCTGCAAGGCATGCTCGATGCCAAACGCGCGCTGCTGCTGGCCATCAGCCACGAACTGCGCAGCCCGCTGACGCGCGCTCGCGTCAACGCCGAGCTGGTGGGCGAGGGCGAGCACCGCGACGCGCTGCTGCGCGACCTCTCCGAGATGCGCGACCTGATCAGCGACCTGCTGGAAGGCGAGCGCCTGACCACCGGGCACAGCGGCGTTGCACACCGAGAGCGTCGGATCTCGCGACCCTGGTGCGCGAGGTGGTGGCCACGCAGTTTGCCGATGCCGCGCTGACGCTCGAACTCGACCCATCGATCGGCGCGCTGCGGGTCGACCCGATGCGATTGAAGCTGCTGCTGCGCAACCTCATCGACAACGCGCTGCGCCACAGCGCCGGTGCAGCACAGGCGCCGGTGGTGTCGCCTGCGGCGCGAGGCCGATGGCCGCGTCGCGCTGACGTTGCGCGACTTCGGGCCCGGCGTCAGCGACGAACAACTGCAGCGGCTGAGCGAGCCGTTTTACCGCACCGACAGCGCGCGGGTGCGTGCCACCGGCGGCGTGGGCCTCGGCCTGTACCTGTGCCGGTTGGTCGCGCAGGCGCACGGCGGCGAGCTGCGCCTGCGCCGCGCCGAACCCGGCCTCGAGGCGAGCGCGCTGCTGGTCAGCGGCTGACGCCCCGGGTCATCGAGTTTCCCGATGCCGTGTACTTAGTACACGACGTGTCTACAAAAGGATAGCGCCGGAGGTGCTGAGGAACTCGCAAAGCCCAGCGCGAGCAAGGCCTCGCGCATGGCGACATCGAGCGGCGTGGTGCGCAGCGGGCCCACCGCGCGCTCGAGCGCCGTGCCGTCGAGCGCGTGCGGCACGTGCCACAGGTAAGACATCGCGGCGATCTCGCGCCACATCGGCACCACCAGACCACCGAGCTTGAGCACGGCCCACGGCATGCTGCCGTGCTTGAAGGCACCACCGCGCGGCGCCAAGCCCAACGATGCGGCGCCACGCTCGATGCTGGCCAGCAGCTCGGCCCCGGTGAGCGCATAGCCCGCGAAGCCCAGATCTGCATACGCCGGCAGCGCGTCGGCACGCGACGCCGCCGCGGCGAAGTGCGCGCGCGAGGTCGGGCAGATACGCCCAGGCGTGCACCAGATTCAGCGGTCCGGGGTACACCAGCTTGCCCTGGCGCAGCGACTTGGTGATGACCAGGTCCATCCAGCTGCCGCTGCCGGCGCCGAAGAAGTCGCCGGCACGGACCACGATGCTGCGCAAGCGTGCCTGCTGCCGCCAGTGCGCGCAGCTCGGATTCCATCTCCACGCGGATGCGGCCCTTGGGGGTGGTGGGCTGCTGCGGCGTGCGCGCGCTCAACAGCGGCGGCATCTGGGCGCCGAAGTTGTACACGTTGCCCGGCAGCATGAAGGTGGCGTTCAGCCGCTGGGCCACCGCGAGCCCCTGGCGGAACATCGGCATCGCATGCGTCAGCCACTGCGTGTACAGCGGGTTCACCGCGTACACCACCACAAGTGCGCCGGCAGCCGCCAGGGCCAGCGCGGCCGTGTCGGTCAGATCGATCGCGAGATGCGTGGCGCCACGCGGCAACGCCGCAGGCGCACGGCGCGCCTGCGCCAGCACCGCCCAGCCTGCGGCGGCAAACGCTTGCACGGCAGCTGCGCCTGCAGGCGGCCGTTGGCGCCGAGCACGAGGGCGATGGGTTGGGTGGAGGTGGGGATTTGCATGGTGTGGCCTCGGGAGGGTTGTGCAACGAATGACCGCAGTGTGGCCACTACAAACTCATCCGACAATTGCCGAAGATGGCATGCGAGCTATACATTCATGCATGGCTGAGACCGCCGAGAAGTTCAACTGGGCGCTGGTGAAGAGCTTCGTCGCCGTGCTCGACGCCGGCAGCCTGATGGGCGCCGCGCGCAAGCTCAAGGCGCAGCAGCCCACGCTGAGCCGCCACATCGCCGAGCTGGAGGCCCAGCTCGAAGGTGCCGCTGTTCGAGCGCACCGGCCGCGGTGTGGTGCCCACGGTGGCGGCGCTGGCCATTGCCGATGCCGCGCGCCACATGGAAGAGGGCGCTGGCACGCTGCTGCGCGCGCTGGCCCAAAGCGCGTTGGCCACCACCGGCACCGTGCGCATCACCACCAGCACGGTGGCCGCCAGCTACTTGCTGCCGCCGGTGCTGGCCGCGCTGCAACAAGCGGAGCCGGGCATCGCGATCGAGCTGGTGGCGAGCAACGAGTTGTCGAATCTGCTGCGTCGCGAGGCCGACATCGCCGTGCGCATGGTGCGCCCCGCGCAGGAATCGCTGATCGCCAGGAAGTTGGGCGACATCCCCATCGTGGCCTGCGCGCACACGACCTACCTCAAGCGAGCCGGCACGCCACGCCAGCCGGCCGACCTGCTGAACCAGCGCCACACGTTGATCGGCTACGACAAAGACACCTTGATCATCCGCGCCGCGGCACTCATGGGCCTGCCGCTCACGCGCGAACACTTTGCGCTGCGCGCCGACGACCAGGTAGCCTACGGCCGGCTCATCGCCGCCGGTGCCGGCATCGGCTTTGCGGCCGACTACAACCTGCGCCACTGGCGCGGCGTGGTGCCGATCCTGCCAGGGCTGCAGATTCCGCCGCTACCGTGCTGGCTGGCCGTGCACCGCGAGATCCGCGGCAGCGGGGTGGTGCGGCGGGTGTATGAGTTCTTGGCCGAGGCGATTCCGAAACAGTTGAGTTCGATCGCCTAACCGAAGGAGGCAAGCATGCCGAGCAAGTTTGTGAGACTGACCCATATGGTTTCGAGCAGCCGTCAAGCCATCGCGGTGAACGCGAGCCTGGTGATGGCCGTGAAGCAGCGAGGCACAACCAACTCCGAGGTCTTCTTCGACGCGGAGCGATCGATGCACATCGATGAATCCATGGACGAGGTGATTCGATTGTTGGAACAGGCGCTGCAGCAGTAGCGGGTTCGGATTGGGCCTGCTGCGAGCAGGCCGCGCCGGAGGGCGTTAGTCTTGGCGCCATGAAAACGCTCTTTCTGGTGCGCCACGCCAAGTCGAGCTGGGACAACCCGGGGCTGGCCGACCACGACCGCCCGTTGAACGAACGCGGCCAGCGCGACGTGGTCACCATGGGCCAACGGCTCGTGCAACGCGGCGTGAAGCCCGACGTGCTGCTCTCGAGCCCGGCGACACGCGCGCATCACCACGGCCGAGCACCTGGCCAAGGCCATGGGCATCAAGCGCAAAGAGATCGTGGTGATCGATCGGCTGTACGAGGCCGCGCCGGACGACTTGCTCGGCGTCATCCAAGGGCTCGGCGACAAGCCCGATCGCGTGATGCTGGTGGCCCACAACCCCGGGCTGGCCGAGCTTGCGCATCACCTTGCGAGCGAGATCACCGACATGCCCACCTGCGCGGTTGCCGAGTTCGCGTTCGCAATGGCGTCGTGGTCTGACATCGGCAAGGCCGAGCCCGGCAACGTGGTGCTCGACTATCCGAAGAAGGTATAGGGCCGGTCTCGCCGCCGCGAGAATGCCCGCATGGAGCGCCTGTTCTTCAGCATCGGATGCGCATTCGGCTTTCTCGGCGTTGCGCTCGGTGCATTTGCCGCGCACGCGCTCAAGGCGCGCATCGCGCCCGAGCAGCTGGCCACCTTCGAAGTCGGCGTGCGCTATCAGCTGATCCATGCCCTTGCGCTGTTGGCGGTGGCGTGGGCGATCACGCGCTGGCCGGGCAAACGGGTCCAGGTCAGCGGCTGGTTGTTCATCATCGGCACCTTGTTGTTTTCGGGCAGCCTCTACGCGTTGAGCCTCAGCGGCGTGCGCGCACTGGGCATCGTCACGCCGATCGGTGGTGTGACCCTGCTGGCCGGGTGGTTGTGTCTGTTGTGGGCACCGTGGCGCAGGGCACCTTGAAAGCCGTGACCCGCGGCCCCAGATGTGGGGCATGGAAACGGGTCACCGCACCTTTCCCGCTGCGCTGCACGACCTGGCGGCGATGGCGGCGTTGCTCGAGCAGCTCGAGCGCCAACCGCGCAAGGCCAGCGCGGAGCAGTACCGCGAGGTGGTGCGACGCGTGAGCAAAATGCTCGAAGACGCCGAGCCCGGCGCTGCGCTGAACGCGCTGCTCGCGGTGGCACCGGCCGCGGCCGAGATCTACGAGAACCAGCACTACGCGCATGCGGGCCTGTGCCTGTCGCCGCTGGACAGCGCCACCGCCGCCGAGCAAGCCGCCGCAGCAGCGATCGCGGCCGTCAAGGTGCGGCTGGCTCGCTGACGCGCGCCGCGCCCGCGCGGGCGCATGATTGCGGAATGCAGAGTTCCGCCGCGCCGCAAAGCCTCAACAACAAAACCATCGCCGTCACGGGCGGCTTCTGGCGCGCTCGGCCGTGCCGTTGGTGATGCACTCCAGGCCTGCGGGTGTCCAGGTGGCGCTGATCGACAGGACGCCGGCGCCGGCTGACCTGAACAGCGCCGTGCTGGCGCTGGCCCAACGTCGACCTCGGCCAGGCTCGACGACGCACGCCGCGCTATGGAACAGATCGTCGCGCGCTTCGGTGGGCTCGACGGCCTGGTCAACATCGCGGGCGGGTTTCGCTACGAAACTGTCGAGGCCGGCAGCGTCGAGACCTGGGACCGCCTGTTTGCGATCAACGTGCGCACCGCGCTGCTCGCGTCGCAAGCGGCGCTGCCACTGCTGTTGGCGCGCGGCAGCGGCGCATCGTCAACATCGGCGCGAATGCCGCCAGCCAGGCCGGCCTCGGCATGGGTGCCTACGCCGCCTCGAAGTCCGGCGTGGCGCGCCTCACCGAGGCGATGGCCGAGGAGTTCAAAGACCGCGGCATCACGGTGAACGCGATATTGCCGAGCATCCTCGACACGCCAGCCAACCGTGCCGACATGCCCACGGCCGACCCCTCGCGCTGGGTGAGCCCCGCCGCGCTGGCGCAGGTGATCGTGTTCCTGCTGTCGGACGCAGGCGCGCCGATCACCGGTGCGTTGATTCCAGTGAAAGGGCGGGTGTAGGTCAAGGCGCGCCCATCAATGAAGACGAACTACGTGTTGATCGACTACGAGAACGTTCAAGTCAAGTCGCTGGACCTGCTGCGCGACGAGCACTTTCGGATCTACGTCTTCCTGGGCCCGAGCAATACGAAGCTGCACAAGGACCTCGCGGTCGCGATGCAAAAGTTCGGTGAGCGAGCCGAATACGTCGAGCTCGACGTGTCTGGGCAAGAATGCGCTGGACTTTCACCTGGCCTACTTTCTGGGCGCACTGGCGACCACCGATCCTGCGGGCTACTTCCACCTGATCTCCAAGGACACCGGTTTCGACCCGCTGGTGCAGTACCTGGCGTCAAAGGAGATCCTGGCTTCGCGCTCTGAGTCGATTGAAGACATGCCTTGCTTCGAGAGGCCAGCGGGCAATGGCGCGCTGCAAGGAGCAGAGCCAGCACCGACCGTCTCTGCGATTGATGCCGCAGCCAACGGCGACCCGCTGATGAAGCTGGTGCTCGACGACCTCATCAAGCGCAGGTCGGCCAAGCCCCGTACGCCCAAGACGCTGAAAAGCACCATGCAGGCACGGTGCGGCAGTGAGGTGTCGGCCGATCGAATCGAAGCCCTGTACACCGCGCTGGTCGAGCGTGGATACGTGCGTGTCGAGGGCACGAAGTTGAACTACGCACTCCCGAGGTGAGTTAGTGCGGCGGCCGCCCGAAGGCGGTGGCGGGCGGCAGACCGCGCCGTGCATCCGCATCGCCGGGCTGCCGGTGATGCGCACGCATGACAATATCGATGTGCCACGGCGCAAGAGGCTACATCGATGCTGATCAACTGCGTTGTCTATCAAGACGGGGCCAAGCTGGCTGACATACCGGTCGCCGACATCAGCGACTACATGATCCGCGCCGGGCTGCTTTGTGTGGGTGGCGCTGCTCGATGCAACCCCCAAGAGCTCGACGAGATGAAGGTCGAATTCGGCCTGCACGACCTGGCGGTGGAAGACGCCCGCCACGGCCACCAGCGGCCCAAGATCGAGGAGTACGGCGATTCGCTGTTTGCGGTGATGCACCTGCTCGAGCCCGCGACGGAGGGCGGCACCCAGGCCATCAACGTCGGCGAGGTCGACGTGTTCGCAGGCTCCAACTACGATCCTGTCGGTGCGCAACCGCAGCAAGCTCGGCTTTCTGGGTGTGCGCGAGCGCTGCGAGCGCGAGCCTGAGCTGCTGCGCATGGGCTCGGGCTTCGTGCTCTATGCGTTGATGGACGCGGTGGTCGACCGCTACTTTCCGATCATCGATGGGCTCGAGACCGAACTCGAAACCATCGAGCACGAGATCTTCACGCGCGGCGCGGCCAAGAAGAGCATCCAGCAGCTCTACGAGCTCAAGCAGCGCACGATGGTGCTGCGCCATGCGGTGGCGCCGCTGCTCGAGGCGGTGGGCAAGCTGTACGGCGGCCGCGTGCCGCAAATCTGCTCTGGCGTGCAGGCCTACTTTCGCGACGTGGCCGACCACCTGACCCGCATCGAGATCGCGATCGATTCGATGCGCGACACCATCGGCACCGCCATCCACGTGAACCTGTCGATGGTGACAATCGAAGAAGCCGAGGTCACCAAGCGCCTGGCGGCCTGGGCCGCGATCTTTGCCGTGTGCACCGCCTTCGCCGGCATCTGGGGCATGAACTTCGAGCGCATGCCCGAGCTCAAGTGGCAACTACGGCTACGCCGCCGCGTTGGTGCTCATCGTCGCGGTGTGCTCATACCTGTACTACCGGTTCCGCAAAGCCGGCTGGTTGTAGCCGGCGCCAGCCAGTGATCACCTTCGCCGACCGCCCGGTGACCACAGCCCTCAGTGGCATGGTCACCTGCCCGCACGCTCTCGCCTCCCAAGCCGGCGTGGATGTCTTGAAAGCCGGCGGCTCCGCGGTGGACGCGGCCATCGCCGCCAGCAGCACGCTGGCCGTGATCTACCCGCACATGACGGGCCTGGGCGGCGATGCGTTCTGGCTGATCTACGACGCCGAAGGCCCCAACCCCAGCGACCGCGTGCGCTACCTCGACGGCGGCGGCCGCGCCGCGGCCAGCGCGAGCGTGCAGTGGTTTCACGAGCACGGCCACACCAGCGAGATCCCGTTTCGCGGCGTGCTGCCGGCCACGCTCACCACGCCCGGCGCCGTGGCCAGCTGGGTGGCAGCGCACAAGGCCTACGGCCGCCTGCCGCTGAAGCGCGACCTCGAAGCCGCCACCACCTGTGCGCGCGAAGGCTTCGAAGTCACCGCGCGGCTGGCCCGCTGGATCGAAGCCACCGCGCCCGAGCTGGCGCCGCACGCCGAGAAGCGCGGCGATCTGGCTTGCCACGAGGCCGGCCCCCGAGCGCCGGCAGCACGCTCACCAACCCCGACCTCGCGCGCACGCTGGATGCGCTGGCCGATGGCGGCCACGCCGGCTTCTACGCCGGCGACGTGGCGCACGAGATGGCGCGCTTCAGCGCGCAGCACGGCGGCTTCTTCACCGCCGCCGACCTGGCCGCACAAACCGCGCGCTGGGGCGAGCCGCTGCAAGGGCAGCTACCGCGGCGTGACGATCTACGAGACGCCGGCGCCGACGCAGGGCTTTACCGTGCTCGAGATGCTGAATCTGCTAGAGCCGCTGGAGCTGCACCGCAAAGCCCGGTTAGGCCCCGACCACGTGCACCTGATGGTGCAGGCCAAGCAGATCGCGTATCACGACCGCGACCGCCACCTGGCCGACCCGCTGTTTGCCGATGTGCCCACCCAGCAACTGATCGAGCGGCTGATCTCCAAGGCCTATGCCGACGAGCGCCGCGCGCTCATCGACCCCGCCCGCGCCCTGCCGTGGGACCGCGTGCCCTCGCACGGCAGCCTGCGCGGCGACACCGTGTTCATTGCCGCGGTGGACGCCAAGGCAACGCCGCCGCGCTGATCAATTCCCTGTACGGCGTGTTCGGCTCGTGCGTGGTGGCCGGCCGCAGCGGCGTGGTGCTGCAAAACCGCGCCGCGTACTTCTCGCTCGACCCCGCGCACCCCAACTGCGTGGCGCCGGGCAAGACGCCGCTGCACACGCTGATCGCGTCGCTGGCGCGCTGCGGCACGGACAACACAGCTGTGGGGCGTGGTGGGCTGCATGGGCGCCGACGGGCCAGCCGCAGATCCACGCGCAGACCTACGTGGCGCATGATCGACCACGGCCTCGACATCCAGCAGGCCGTGCAGGCGCCGCGCTGGCTCTCGGGCCGCTTTGCGCTCGGCGAGGCGCGCGACACGCTGCACATCGAGGCGCGCTTTGCGGGCGAGACCATCGCCGAGCTGGAGCGCCGCGGCCACGTGATCGACCGCTGGGGCGAGTGGAACGAGCTCGGCCGGGCATGCGCATGGGATCGTCGATCGACCCGGAGACCGGCGCGCGCGCCATGGGCGGCAGCTGACCCGCGCAGGCGGCGGCGCGGCGATCGGGTACTAGTGACTGCCAGCTGCCGAAAGCACGGGGTCGGCCGTTGGCCTAGCTGCGACGACCGAGTTGATCGAGTCGAGTGTCAGCGAAAGACGTCGGTCGGCTCCACCGCCTTGACCTGCTGATCGATTTCTGATCCGTCGGAATAATTCCGCCACCGCAACAAAGTTAACCCGCCCCTCACGGAGAAGCTTCTCCGCGACCGACTTCGCACCGTGTTTACACCTCTCTTGCAGCAGACGGCGAGGAGTGCCCGCCCTGATCCTTTACTAGGCGCAGTAATGCACGGTACATCGGTCTCGCCGTCCCCTAGATCATCCGTTCGAACGGGAAGCGGAGGACGTTCAGCGTGGGGCACATACGCATTAATCACTCCGGTTGTCCCAGACATCGAGCGTGCCCTTGTTTATGCGAAGAGGTACTGCGTCTTGGTTATTGTAGTTGAGTGCCAAGGCAGGTGCGTAGGCGACGCCATGTACGTCATAGGCGAAGGCAGATGCGAGAAGATACGTTCGAACTTCTTCGCAACGGGAAACCCTCGCGACCATTTCGCGAAGTCCGGATGAAACGATGGTGCTTGACAGTGAGATGTTGTTGCCTGCCGTAACATTGATTCGATCAAACCATTCGTTCACACCAGGAAAAAGGCCGACGTGCCGGCCATACTCGACAAAATTCTCGCCGGCGAATCGGTACCTGTTTGGCACGCTTCAATCAGCATCTGATTGAATTGCAAAGAATGACATCGCCATCACACTCCTTCGCTAGCGTCGTTGCTTTCGACCAAATTCCTTGATCCCGAGCTTTGGGGTAAGTCGATAGCCACACATGTTCCCTGGAGCCAACGTGCCGTCAAAGGTCGTAGGCAATAGCGACCTCAAGGTTAGCTTCCGGGACATGAGATAGGCGCTCCACTGGTGGCCGAGGGTCCATATCTACCACGTATTTGGAGCGCAGAGATTTGAGCGCAGAACGCCGGCGTGTTCTCGATGCAGATAGCTTTCTAGATTCCACGTACGGATCTGCGTTTGCCTCGGCAGTTCGCGTGGTAGTGCGTCTGGGCGTAGGCGATATCTCAAACGCCCTCCGTCGCCTCCAACGCCCGATCAATCTCCTTCTCCCCATGCGCCCCGCACAAGAACATGTTGTGCCGCGGATGCAGGTACACCCCGCGCTGCAGTGCCGCCGCGCAGAACGCGATGCCTTTCTCGTACTGCGGGTCGTCGTCGAACAGGATCAGCGGCATCTGCACCGGCCCGCTCTGGCGCAGCTTCACGCCAGGTGCGGGTTGTTCGGCTATGCCTTTGCGCCGCAAGTGGCTGGCCATGCGATGCAGGTTCGCGATCGCCTCGTCGCGAGCTGGATCGCTTCAACAAGAAGACCGCGTGCTGGGTGCACTGGCGACAGGTCGAGCCGACACTCTGCGAGCGCGATGGTTCGGCAGCGTCGCGAAGCGCGGCACGAATGCGCGGGCAAGGCGTTCTGGGGTTGCCCAACCTACCCAGCGTGCAGGCAACGGGGCGACTAACCAGGGCACCGGATCAGCGCTCCGCTTGCGACGCCGATCGACTCTCCGGATCGGCGCGCCGCCGCCCGGCAGGCGGTGCAACGCGGCGTGCATCAGCGCGCGCTCGAAGACGCCTCGCCATCGACGGTGCGCCATCGGCAGCGCCGTTGACATGGCCGAGCGCCGGGCCGCCGCTGGTGCAGACAGCGGCTCGTCGTCGTTCGGCTCCGTGCGGAGTCGTCGTCGGCCGAGCTGGGCCATGGTCTTCTGCCAAGGCGCTGGGCGCGCGGCGGGCGGCGCTGCCCGGTTTCATCGCTCGCGAGCAGACCGGCTGCGTGTTCCGGCTGAACTTCGGGCAGCGTCGACGGCGGTGTCGGCTCCGCTGCGATCGGCCTGGCGCTGCGCGCAGGCCGGCCGTACCCGCTGCCGGCGGGCTGATGGATCCGGATGGAAGGCTGGTCATGGCAACGGTCCTCGCGCGATGTGGGTGCAGGCATTGCAGCGCGCATCGAGGCAGCGAGGGCAAGTTGGCGCCTTTCTTCCGCAGGCTGGGAGCGCCCCCACGGCGACGCCGCTTGCGGAGCCTGCAGGTGGCAGCCGGACGCCAAAGGCTGCACGGCTGCGGACACGCCTTGTGGTGAAACGCCCCCCACCACCGATCGGCCCCACTGTCCGCGCGTGCGTCCAGACGCGTTCAATCGACCCGTAGATGCCATCGGAGGTTGCAATCATATCGGACTTCGACACCCTGCTCAAATGCGTCGGCTTCGTCCACCAGCGTGGCGATGCCCGATGCCCACCTCGATTCGCTCCCCGGCGGCGACGCCGTGCAGATCAGCGCCCGCCACGAGCCAGCCCCTGGGCCTCTCGCTCGGCATGTTCGAGGTCACCATCAGCGGCCAGGTGCAGCACATGACCCGGCAGGAGATCGAGGCGGACCACACTCAACCAGTGTTCGGCGCCGGCAGCGCGGCCTCGTTGACCTCAAGGTGGCGGCGGCGCTCGATGGCCAGCAGACCGTGGGCTCGATCGGCCCCGTGATCGTGGCGGTGCCACGCATCGGCAACAGCGGCGCCCCGCCAGCACGCCGCTGCCAGCCGACCCGGTGGGAAGCTCAAGGTGGTGGTGGAGTCCACCGACTACATCTCCACTGCGGGCGGGATGGAGATGGCCAACCGCGTCGGGGCATCAGGTCACTGGCTTGCACCAAGGTGCGCTCGCGGGGCGCCTCGGAGGTGACGCTCATCGCCCACAGCTACAAGGGCACGACTGTTGATGGACGTCAATGGCCCGCGTCGTCGCGCCGCAGCAGCTCGCGCGCGAGCTGGTTCGGACGCCGGCTGGCGCGGCGGCACCCTGCGCCTCAACGTGTGCGAGGCCGGGAGTGGCGGCGCCAAGTCGATCGCGCAGCAGCTGGCCAACGAACTGTCCGCGCTCAAAGCGGAGAGCGGCATCATCACAGCCGGGGCGGGCGGACGCACGCGATCCTCGGGCGGGCGCACGGGCTGCCGCAGGTGCGCGTGCCCCGGAGCTCACGGCCAGCCGGCGGGCGAGGGCTGGGAATACGTGGTCGCCGAGCCCAAAGTCGGTGGTGCCGCCGATGCTGGCACGCGGCGCGGCGGTGGCGGGCGTGGGCCTGAACGTGCTCAACGTGATCGGCACGATCAAGTTCACAGCGGGACTTCGCCAAGATGATGGAGTTCGGCGACTCGCTGCGCTCCGGTTAGTGCCGAAGGACTTCGGCCTGCGGTCCGGGAGCAGGCTCAACACACGAGCAGCTCCCCGACGGCGTCGCGCATCAAGCTCGACGGCGAGATCGAGCTTTCCCATCGATATGAGCGAGGCATGTCGATCGATTTCAAGAACGAGAAGAACGAGTGGACGATCCACATGACGTCCGACTCCAAAGAGCGGACTCGGCATGCCGCACATCACGGAGCACCGATCCACGGCACCCAAGGTGAGACTACCAGATCGGCAAGCACGGTGTGCGCGGCGGCGAGAGTGATCTGACGCGCCGCGACGACCCACACGCATGCGCGGCGTTCAAGTGGCCGGTCATGCGGCTCGGGGGTACTGCTGGGCGGGCGCGCTCGCGCAGGAGCGGTGTCGATCAGGGGTGGGGCGCAAGAGCGGTTGGTAAGGGTTTGGCATGCTGCCGGCCCCTGCGCGGATCACTTTGCGCGCGATAACGGACGCCATGGCACCCACCCTCGCGCCGCCCACGGCCGAAGGAGCAATACGTAACC
>ERZ1370068.8577-contig-742_pt1 | contig 29096 bp, 44 predicted proteins | sample MGYA00561227_ERZ1370068 | MGnify/ENA primary metagenome ERZ1370068 (study PRJEB38410, sample SAMEA6850437) | metagenome | study: Metagenomic assessment of the ecological functions of the soil: analysis of the soil microbiota associated with the...
GGCGCGATGTTGGAAATGATCGCCCACGTCCGCGCGAGTGATCACCGCCGCTGATGCTCACGCCTGACTGCGCCGCGGTGCAAAGGGTGCGCCTTCCGCGACCAAGCAACGCGGAGCGGCTGCGCAACCAGATGGAGGCGCTATGGCTCGGCAAGGCTGCTCCAACGCGCCGAGAATCCGGCAGTTGGCGGTGCTGGTGGGCGCCGAGACGTCGGAAGACGGAGCGAACCGGTTGGCCGAGCGCATACGCCAAGATTCTCTTGAGAAAATGTCCGCCTTCGTCGTACGTATTGATTCAGCGACGCAGGAAACACGCTTCGCGACTCCACGGGGCGGGATCACGGTTTGGTGGGCCAATCCCAGCCGATTGCTGCGATCCGCCGACTGATCGAGAAGGCATCCGAATAACCGCCTTCCGAGTCTTACCTGTTAGGGGAGAGCGGCACGGGTAAGAGTAGTGGCCCGCGCCATCCATAACGCCAATCCGCGCGGGCCAGTTCGTACCATCGACTGTGGTTCGCTGGTGGGAACCCTGATGGAAAGTGAACTCTTTCTCGGCCACGTGAAGGGCGCCTTCAGCGGGGCCGTGGATCACAAACGGGGACTGGTGGAACTGCGCGGCGACGGCGGCACGACGCCTCTTCGACGAGATCGGCGACCTGCCAGCTCGACATGCAGGTCAAGCTTGCTGCGTCTGATCCAGGAGAGAATTCCGCACGTCAGGCTCCCTGCAATGGCGCAAGAAGTGGACCTGCGGATCATCGCCGCGACGCACCGCAACCTCAGCGCCGAGAGTGGCCGGCGGGTCGCTTCCGCCTGGACCTCATTCTGCCGCCTTAATGTCTTTGCGGTCCGAGCTGCCGCCCCTGCGCCAGCGCAAAGGAGGACATACCCCTGCTGGTAGGACTATTTCCTGAGCGACGGACGCACCTCCGGACTGAAGGGAATCGAGCCCAGCCAGGAACTCTTCGAGACCTTTCTTGCCTACGACTGGCCGGGCAACGTCCGCGAGGTTGAAGCACTGCATCAGACCGGCTGGGCGCGCTCGCTCCGGAAGGCGCACTGCAAATGGCCGATCTTCCATCCGCGCTGAATCATCACGACCTGTCCGATCTGGAAAGGCTGTCTGGTGCGGTCGCGCTGTCCGATCCGGCGGCACGGCGGTCCTGCCCGAATTCGCTATGGCGCCCGAAATCGCCGGTGATTTCACTCCCCGAAAGCGAGCGCCACGCTATCGTCCAGCCGCTTGCCGCCACGCAGGGAGGACGCGGCAAGGCGGCGCGCCTGCTGCGGCATCGGCCGCACCACGCTCTACCGGAAGATGAAACAATACGCGTATCGAGTAGACCGTTTGTCGAATCTCCATCGAACATCGCGCTGGACGCGACCTGCAGTATCGGCGATGTACTCTCCGGGGTGGGGCTTTACTCGCACGAAATCCTCATGGGTCTCGCCCCGCGCCCACCCGGATATTGCGCTTCGATTTCTGTTACCGGGCGCATCGCTATCTGCGTGCGCGCCGCGTCCCACTTGCCCGCGAAACGCACGGCGGCGCGGCTGTTGGCCGAACCGCTGGGTCCGCGCGGCGCCGATCTCTCCACGGGCTGAACCAACGCCTGCCGCGCATCCCGGTGCGTCAGCGCCATTGCCACCTTCCACGACCTCTTCGTGATGACCGGCGGAATACTCCACGCCCGAGTTCGCGCGCGCTTCATCGCCCAGGCGCGCGACGCCGCCGATCGTGCCGATGCCGTGATCGCGGTCTCGAGTTCACGCGCGAGGCAGGTGGTCTCCCTGCTGGGTGTGGATCCGGCGTCGAGTCCACGTGGTGCACCACGGCACGCGGAAATTTGAGGAGCCGCTCGGCGCACTGCCCGGCCGCGGAGAAGGTGATCCTGAACGTCGGGCGCCATACAGAAGCGCAAGAATATCGCGCGCCTGGTGAGAGGCGTTCGAAACGCTGCCTGCAGCCATGGCAACTGGTGCTGGCGGGATCCAACGGCTACGGCGCCGAGGAGATTCTGGCGCGCATCGAACGCAGTCCGGCGCGCGAACGCATACAGTGTGACCGGATATGTCTCCCCGGCCGGAACTGGCGGGACTGGTACCGCGCGACGTCGATCTTCGCCTTCCCTCTTTGGACGAAGGCTTCGGCATGCCGGTGCTGGAGGCAATGGCGGCGGGCGTCCCGGTGATCACGTCGAACCGTTCCGCCCTGCCCGAAGTGGCGGGGGACGCGGCGCTTGCTGGTGGACCCCGAGGACACCGAGGCGCCTCGGTCAGGCGCTCAGGTGACTTGATCGATCAACGTGGATTTGTGCCGGCGAACTGGCCCGCCGCGGAACCGCGACGGGCGCGGATGTTCACCTGGGAGAAGCGCAGTGCGCGATACCTGGAACGTGTATCGAACGATCTAGTTAGCGCTGGAAGCGCTTCAGCGGTTCTCTTCGTCAACGGCAATTTTGAGCGCACGCAGAAACCGGTGATCCTGGTGAAGTGAATTTGATCTTGCCGGTGGCCTCAAACGTGCGCTTGGGCTCTTCGGCTACTTCCGGTTGATTTTCGTCCTCGTCTTCGGCGTTCTCATCCCGCCGGTTAAAGCCGATCGTCGCTTCCAACACCAGGAAAACGTCATAACCAGCTCGTTTGATCTCCCGATTGCCTCCGCAATCCGGTCGGATTCGGAGAGGGAATCGTTGATCGCGTTTCCCAACTCCTGCATGAGGTGCTTCAATGGCTCTTCCACAGATTCCCCTTAATGGCAGATGCGCCGGAAGCAACCGGCGTTCCACCTACGGGTTCCGCATCCACCCGTTCCGATTGTAGTGGACCAAACCGGGCTTCACAAGCGGTGCTACCGCGGTAACAATCGGCAATTCCGTACGGGTGCATTACGCAGCGAACCGCTAATATCGCCGTTTGTTACGATGTAGGTGTGTGGAAGCATGTCAGCAGCGCGTGCATGCCGGGAGTTCGTCAGACACGTGGTACCGGCCGTCACTGAAACCGGCGCGGACTCTCTGGAATGAAGATTATCGGGTTTGTTTTCATCTGCTTCGCGGTGACTGTTCGGCTTCCGAGGCGGTGCGTCTGTACCTGGATTTCTCGCGCGGCACCGGCGCCGGCAGCGGATGCACGATCTGGTCGACGCTTCATCGCTGGCCGCATTCTGCACGCTGCTGATGTTGTATTTCGGCGTTACGTCGTTCCTGCGCGCGCGCGAAAGATCTCCCGCTCATGAGCGCTAGTACTCGTCCCGGTGAGCCCGGCGAGTTCCCCTACACCCGCGGCGTCTACCGCGAGATGTACCGCAGCCGCTCTCTGGACGATGCGCCAGTACGCCGGGTTCGGCACCGCCGAGGAAAGCAACCAGCGCTATCGCTACCTGCTCTCGCAGGGCACCACCGGACTCTCGGTAGCCTTCGACCTGCCGACGCAGATGGGATACGACAGCGATCACCCGTTCGCCGCGGGCGAAGTGGGCCGCGTCGGCGTGGCGATTTCCTCGCTGGCCGACATGGAGCGTCTGTTCCAGGACATCCCGCTTGAAGGCGTCTCCACGTCGATGACCATCAACTCGACCGCGCGCTACTCTGCTGGCCTACTACGCACTGGTGGCGCAGCGGCAGGGCGCGGACCGCCGCAAACTCCAGGCACGATTCAGAACGACATCCTGAAGGAATACATCGCGCGCGGCACGTACATCTATCCGCCGCGCCCGGCGATGCGCATCATCACCGACATCTTCGCCTGGGCGGGCCGCGAGATGCCGGAGTGGAACACGATTTCGATCAGCGGCTATCACATTCGCGAAGCCGGCTCCACCGCGATGCAGGAACTGGCCTTCACCTTCGCCAATGCGATCGCGTACATCGAAGCCGCGCTGGCACGCCGGCCTGGCGGTGGATTCCTTCGCGCCGCGGCTCTCCTTCTTCTTCAACTCGCACAGCGATTTTCTCGAAGAGATCGCCAAGTTCCGCGCCGCGCGCCGCATTTACGCGCACCTGATGCGCGACCGTTTCGGCGCAAGGATCCGCGCTCGCTGATGCTGCGCTTCCACGTGCAGACCGCCGGGTCCACGCTGACCGCGCAGCAGCCCGACGTCAACATCGTGCGCACCGCGCTGCAGGCAATGGCCGCGGTGCTGGGCGGCGCGCAATCGCTGCACACCAACTCGCGCGACGAGGCGCTGGCGCTGCCCACCGAAGAATCGGCGCGCATCGCGCTGCGCACGCAGCAGATCATCGCCCACGAGACCGGCGTCACCAACACGGTCGATCCGGTGGGCGGCAGCGAGCACATCGAGGACTGACGGATTCGATCGAGCGCGGCGTGCATGCGATTACCTGAAGCTGCATCGATGAGGCGGGCGGTACGCTGCGCGCCATCGAGACCGGGTACATCCAGAATCAGATCCAGAATGCGGCCTACGATTATCCAGCGCGGCGTCGAAAGCGGGGAGCGCATGGTGGTGGGGTGAACCGATTCCACAAGGAAGACGAGCGGATGCGCACGCCGCCTTCGGCTGGATCCCGGCGCTCGAACGGTCGCAGGTGGAATCGCTGCGCCAGGTGCGCGCGAGTCGAAGTCGAGTTCGGTGGCGGAGAAACTGGCGGCGCTCGAACAGGCGGCGCGCGGCAGCGACAACCTGATGCCACCGATCCTGGACGCCGCGGGGTGTACGCCACGGGTGTCGGCCGAGGTTGTCGAGTGCATCTGCGCGCGGCTGTTTTCGGCAGGCACACCGCGAAGTGTAAGGTCTTTTACTCCGCTGCTCGCGTTATGCGAGCATTGAGGCGTAGTGATCGTGCATCAGTTCGACGACCATCAAGAGGTACGCGGCTCTTCACGCGAGTTGCGGCCGAAGAACTGTGCCGGTGGAACAAGGCAGCCAGCCACGCCGTTTGGCGGGGACGTTAATGAGGTAGTTCGACTACGCCGCTTCCCGGATGCCGACCAAGCGCAAGTCGGTCAACGACGGTCTTCATGCATCCGGCATAACTACTATACCCAGCCTGATAGTAAAAGGAGTAGACTCATCCAGGGCACCGCTGCGATGGTCAAAGGAATTCTCTCTCACAAAGGAATACACGCGAGGAGGTTGGAAAAAAAATGGGCGCGCTAGTCATCGACGCTAAAAGGCATACGCATCGAAGGTATTGGCATGAAGGAGTCTTGCCGCGGAGCACGAGTCGCGACGGGGCGAGAGGTCACGAACGCCCGCCGGGCCGAAGTCGAGAAGTCGATGGACAAGAGCGGGGATCGTACCGCGGAAGAGGGACACGGCTCCTTGACTGATGGTTCGACTTATCAGGACACGGCGAATATCATCCGCCCGACGAGTCCCACGAAATGTTGGTGTATCTGATGCGGGGTGAAGGCCGACCTTCTTCCGATTTTCAAGTCCGGGCTACGTCCGACGTGCAGGGCGATTAGAAGTGGCAACAGCTTGCCGTTTTCAGTGTCGGCGACTCTTCATCGACGTCAGCTTCGGCTAAGAGCTGGTGATTCCGCGTTTTACCGCAGGCCATCCAGTGAGTGCTGCCCGACACAGAGTGAAACCCGTCAGCGGTGAAACTGGAGCATGCGAAAAATATTTATTGCTTCAGCTTTGGGGTCTCTATTGTGTGCAGTGACAGCGGTAGCCCAGGAGAGCGGCAGCGCCACGATTAACGGCAGCCGTGACTGACCCCTCCGGCGCGCTGATTTCCGGAGCCAAAATTACGGCAACACAGCCGGCAACCGGCAGCCAGCGTACGACTCAAACTTCGAGCGCCGGATTGTACAGTTTTTCCGCCCTTTGCGGCCGGAACCTACGACGTGACGGTGGAGGCGGCCGGATTCAAAGCAGGCCAAATTCGCCGCCGTGCCAGTGGCCGTGGGAGGGGTGGTGACCCTCGACGCCCATCTACAGAGTCGGCGCCGCTCAGGAAGTGATCGACGTCTCGGCGGACGCGCCGGTGGTCGAGACGACGCGCACTCAAACGTCTACAGTGGTCAACCAAAGGCGATCTCGGATCTGCCGATCAACGGCCGTAACTTCCTGGATTTCCTGCGGTGCTGACTCCGGGCGTGGTGCGCGATCCGTCGCGCGGCGGCGATCTGAGCTTCGGCGGCCAGCGCGGTACCGCCAACAGCCTCACGGTGGATGGCTCGGATGCGGAACAACGTGTTCTTCGGACAGTCCACCAGGCGCTCCGGGACGGGCCGCGAGTCCGTACAGCTTCAGCCAGGATGCGGTGCAGGAATTCCAGGTCTCCGCCAATGGTTATGCGGCGGAGGTGGGTCGCGCGGGCGGCGGCGTAATCAACGTGATTACCAAGAGCGGCACCAACGACTGGCACGGAGCGGCATTTGAGTTTTTCCGCGACAAGGCGCTAAATGCCAATAGCTGGGAAAACAACCGGGCCGCGACTACCCAAGCGTAATTATCACTTCAACCAGTTCGGCGGGAACCTGGGCGGGCCGATCGTGAAGAACAAGGCGTTCTTCTTTTCGCTTATGACGGACAGCGCAATAATGAGCCGATTACGGTTATTCCGGAGCCGCGGCGCCATCCGACGCTTTTGTCGCAGCAGGCTTTCCAATCGCTGCAGAAATATTTCGCCGCCTATCCCCGCAGCCTGAACAATAACGTGTACCTGGAAAGGCGGACTTGTTCCTTACCGCGGCCCAACGCCTCTCGATCCGCTACAATGCCAATCGCTTTACCGGCGTGAACTATGAAAACTCCGGGGCCACCAGCGCGGCCGGGTCATACGGGAAACAGCAGCGTGACCACGGACAATGTCTCCGGCACCCACACCTTTGTGCTTTCCGGAGCGGCGGTACTGGAATCGCGGCTGACTTATTCGCGCGACAATGAACCCGGCGCGGCCAATTCGACCGATCCGGAAGCCGTGATCCGGCAGGGCGGCGCCACGGTGATCAGTATCGGCCGCAACAATTTCAGCCCGCGATACACCAATGCTCGAACCATACAGTGGGCGGACAGCCTGTCTTACGTGCACGGCCGCCACACTTCAAGGCCGGGCTGGATATGAATTTCCAGCATATCGATAACTTCTTCCCGGGTAACTTCAGCGGATCCTACACCTTTAACAGTTATGCCGACTTCGCTTCGAACCGGCCTTTCAGCTTCACCCAGGCATTCGCCGGCGCGCGAGTACGGACGGTCCGCTCTCCACTCCGAATGCAAATGAGTACGCCTTCTACGTGCAGGATTCCTGGCGTGTCACGGAGCAGCTCACGGTAAACTACGGGGTTCGCTACGATGTGTTTCAGCTGGCAAACCCGAAGGTCAAGAACCCCGATCCGGGTCTGGCAGGCGCCAATCTGGACACCAGCCTGATCCCGATCGACAAGAACAATATCGGCGGACGGCTTGGTTTCGCCTACCGGCTTTCGCGGGACGGCAGCACGGTGGTGCGCGGCGGCGTCGGCAATTACTACGGGCGCACTCCGAGCATCCTGACCGGCACGGCGTTCACACAGAACGGAATTCAGGTGCAGACGTACACGCTGACTGCCAACCTGCCGTCGTATCCGGGTATCCTCTCCGCACCGCCGGCATTGAATCGCACTCCTGATATTTACGTGTTCGCCAAGGACTACGTGCAGCCGCTGACCTGGCAATGGAGTCTAAGCATCGAGCGCCCGCTGGGACGCGATTACTCATTGACCGCCGGCTACCTCGGCGTGCGCGGCGAGCATCTGAGCCGCACGCGCGATATCAATTTCCTGCCGGCGATACCGCAGCAGGGTAGCTTCGCCGACGGTACGGCGGTCACGTATCTACGCCACCCGGGCCGCGCGAACCCTGCATTCGGCCGCATCAGTCTATTCGACAGCGGCGCGGACTCCATCTACCACGGCGGATTCGTCCAACTGTCGAAGCGATTCTCACAGAATTTCCAGGTGCAGACTTCCTATACTTTCTCGAAGGTCATCGACTCACGGCCGGACTTTACGTCGGTCGTGGTGGGCACCGACGACAGCAAGAACGCGCAGGACACGCTCACGCCGAACCTGGAACGCGGCCGCGGCAACTCCGACATCAACGCATCGCTTCGTATTCTCCGGCGTTTGGGATATCAACTATGCCAAGTCGCTGCAGAACCCGATCGCACGGCAATCTGCTGCGCGGCTATCAGTTCTCACTGATCGCCAACGTGCAGAGCGGGCGTCCGCTGACGGCGACGGTCAGGCGGAGATCCGAACGGCGACACCAATACACTGCCACCGACCGGCCGCCCTATGTGGGGCGCGATACTTATACCGGTCCCAACTTACTCACGGCGGATATCCGGGTTACTCGCGATATTCCGCTCTACCGGGATCGCGCGGCGCTGCGATTGATGTTTGAAGCATTTAATGTTACGAATCGCGCTAACTTCAATGCCATCACGACCGCGCAATATAATTTCAACGGCGACGACTCGTGTATTTACACCTAATGCGACGTTTCTTGCTCCAACGACGACTTACGATCGAGAATTTTGCAGTTGGCGGCGAAGATTACGTTCAAAATAACTCCAGCCGCCGATGAACGCAGATGAACGCCGATAAGCATTTTGCTTTTCATGCGGCGTCGATCGGCGTCTCAGCATCGGCGGCTATTTTCTTCCGGGCTTTTCCGGCGCAAACCGGAGGGCGGCCGAGTTGATGCAGTAGCGCAGGCCTGGTAGGCTTGGGGCCGTCTTCGAAGACGTGGCCCAAGTGGGCGTCGCACTTGCTGCACACGCGCCTCGGTGCGGCGCATGAACAGGCTGTTATCGCTCTCGGTGCTCACGTTCTCTCGCAGCGGCAGGCGCCCAAAACTCGGCCAGCCGGTCCGGACTCCAAACTTTTCGTCGCTGCGGAACAGGGCGTTGCCGCAGACAGGCGCAGCGATACATACCGGGTTCGTGATTGTCCCAGTAGCGACCGGTAAAAGCGCGCTCAGTCCCTTTTTGCGGGCCACGGCAAACTCTTCCGGAGTGAGTTCTTTCTGCCATTCGGCATCGGACTTGACGATTTTATTCACCTTGGATGGTCTCCCTCTCTTTCCATTATCCCGGAAGAGCACCAGTTTGACCCCGCGGCCGGTGCCATTCTGGCGCGGATCGTCCAGCGGACGTTCGCGGCGATACCAAAGCGCCACGAGCCCCGCGAAGGCCAGCGGCATGAAGAGAAACGCGCGGCGCGGTGTTGGTCCAGCTGATCCACCTTGCCCATCCCACTCACCAGGATCGCATGCGGCTTCGTCGTATGGATTCGAACCTCCCAACCAGCCGCTCGGCGTTCCATAAGTGGAAGGAACCGGGTGCGAGTCCCTGGGAAAACCGAGCCATGAGAACGGTGTTGTTCCTGCTTTTGTTTGCGAGCGTGGTTTCCGCGCAGTCCCAATCGGTGCCCTGTGGATCCTCCTCCGCGGCCGCCGCGAAGGCGATTCCCGCCCGGCGGCAATTCATCCGTCGCGGCCAAGGACGAAGCGCGGCACAGATTCAGCGGCCCGTCCTGCCCCCACCCGGCCGGCTCCCTCCTGCCAGTGCGGTATCGCTCGGCGCGAGGTTCACTGACCGCCAAAGCGAATTCGCAGGAAGTCTCCATTCTTACCGGGCTGCCGGGCACGTTTCCGGTTCGACCATGTGCTGCCGGAGACCAAGCGCTTCGCATCGGACAGCGTCGTCAGCCTCACAGTGGGGAGTGGGCCGGCGGCGAACCCGGAGGCGCGATATCGTTTCGTCATTTCCCCTCAAGAGCGACTCGCTCCGTCATAACTTCTGGTACGAACGGCCAGCCCCGCCCCAGCTTAGCTGGAGCCTACGACCTGGTGCTGAAATTCTAAGGCCTCCCGCGCCGTTGGGCGATGGCGCCGCATCGAACTTGAGCGCGGGCACGGTAGCCTGGGAGGTTTGCGGATACAACGCCCAGTAAGATGCGCATTGAGCTATTCAACAACCTGCTGATCACCTGCGCGCGGCAGCCCGTCCTGACGGTCAACACGAATCGGCCTGCAGTCGCTGCTCGCCTATCTCCTGCTGAACGGCGAGTCCGCGCAACCGCGCGAGCAACTGGCATATCTCTTGTGTGCCGGAATCCAGCGAATCCCAGGCGCGCACCAATCTTCGCCAACTGCTGCATCACCTGCGCCGGGCGCTGCCTGCCGAATGCTGCCACCTGGAGGCGGACAACCACAGCGTGCAGTGGCGCCGCGACCCTGCCTGTACGATCGACGTCGTGGAATTCGATGCCGCCCTGGCAACGCGCGGCGGACGCTGCCAAACGAGGCGATGCGGATCGGGAGCGCGCGGCCCTCGAGGAAGCGGCGCGCCTCTACCAGGACGATCTGCTGCGGAGCCTCTTACGACGACTGGCTCCAACCGAAGCGCGAACATTACCGCCGCCAGCTGGGACATGCGCTCAGCCGCCTGACGATCCTGCTCGGAAGCCAGCCGCGACTATCCCGCGGCCATACGCCACGCCGAACGGCTGGTGGCACTGGATCCGCTGGCCGAGGCGCACCACCAGGCGCTGATTCGCCTGCACTCCCGCAATCACGACCGCGCCAGCGCGCTGCGCGCCTATCACCAGTGCAAACAGGTGCTGCGGCCGCGAACTCGGCGTCGATCCGGACGCGGCCACGCGCGAGCTGTTCGAACAGGTGTTGCGGCTCGGAACCGCTCGCCGGAGCACGCGCGGAACTGCCGCCTGCCAGCGCGGAATCGCACGCCTCCCATGGTGGGGCGACGAAAGAATGGGAACAGCTCGTGGAGTGCTGGCGCGGTGCCGTGCGCGGTGGCACGCTGTTGGCGCTGATTCAGGGCGAGCCGGGCATCGGGAAGTCCCGCCTGGCGGAGGAATTGTACGAATGGTGCTCGCACCAGGAGGGCGCCGTGGCGCGTGCCAGATGCTATTCCGCTTATGGCCGCCTCGCCTACGCTCCCATTGCCGGCTGGCTGCGATCGGAGCCTTTGAGCGCGGCGTGTTCCCAGTTGGCCCAGGCGCAACTCGCCGAACTGGCACGCGCGTGCTGCCGGAGATTCTGGCAGAGAACCCGGCGATCCAACGGCCGCAGCCACTGACCGAGAGTGTGGGAACGGCGGCACTTCTATGCCGCCCTGAACGCGGCCTTCGCCAAGGCCCGCGGGCCGCTGCTGCTGCTGATCGACGACCTGCAGTGGTGCGATCCGGACTCCTTCGAATGGCTGCATTCGTTGTTCCGCGGCGGCACGGCGTCACGAATTCTGGTGGTGGGCACGGTGCGGCCGGAAGAGACCGGACGGACTCACCCGCTCGCCAGCCTGTTGAGCGATCTGCGCCAGTCCGGCAAGTCGTGGAGCTTCCGCTCTCGCCGCTCACTGCCGAAGAGACTGCGGCACTGGCCGCCCAGGTGGCCAACCGCCCGCTCGATGCCGCCGATTCGGGCGCTCTCTACCGGACGACGCAAGGGGCAATCCGCTGTTCGTGGTGGAGAGCGTGCGCGCCGCGAGATTCATCCGGCGCCATCGCCACACCGCCGCGCGGATCCACGCCGTCATCACCGCGCGCCTGGCGCAACTCTCCGCCCAAGCCTATGAGCTGGCCGGACTCGGCCAGCGCCATCGGGCAATCCTTCTCGCTCGATCTGCTCGCCAAGGCCACCGACTGGGACGATGACAGCCTGTCGGCCGCTTTGGACGAATTGTGGCAGCGCCGCATCATCGAAGGGCAGGGCGAGGCGCATGGTGTGGCAGCGTACGATTTCACGCACGACCGCCTGCGCGAAGTCACCTACGCGGAACTCAGCCCGGTGCGGCGGCGATTCCTGCACCGGCGCATTGCCCTCGCCCTCGAAGAGCTCCACGGTGCGGCGCTGGAGTCCGTCAGCGGTCAACTGGCGCGCACTACGAAGCCGCCGGCATGGCCGAGCCGGCGATCCGCCACTATGTGGGTGCGGCGGCGGTGGCGCGCCACCGGTACGCCGATGCCGAGGCAGCGGGGACTGCTCCGCCGCGCGTGGCGCTCTGCCGCAGCTTCCCGGAGAGTGTCCGGCGCGACCATCAGGAACTGGAGCTGCTGGCAACGCTCGGTCCCGTGCTGGTCACCACGCAGGGCTACAGCGACGCCGGAGGTGGGCGAGCTCTACGAACGCGCGCTGCTGCTCTCCCGCCGACTGGAGGAACGGAGCACGTTTTTGCCGTATTGAGCGGGGCCTGGGTGTTCCATGTGGTCCGAGGTCGAACTGGAAGTCTCCCGCGAACTGGCGCAGGAATGCCTCGACCTGGCAAACCAGGACGGGATGGCGCCGGTTTCCGTCATGGGGCATTTCATTATGCGGCAGCTGCAATTTTCACCTCGGCCGGATGGAAGTTCGAAAAAGCACCTGGATCAGGCGCTGGCGGCTTTCAGCGGCGGTTCCCACCCAGCCGTGGCGCTGTTCGCCGGGCCCGATATCGGCGCGTTCTGCCGGTCCTATCAGTCGCAAGTGTTGTGGCAACTGGGAAACGCCGGAGAGGCAGCCGGCCAAGAGCGAAGAAGGCGCTCGCCGCCGCCCGCCAGGTTTCGCATCCGTTCAGTCATGGCGATCGCCCTGGATTATGCGGCGATGCTGCACGTCTTCCACGGTGAAATTGAGCGGGCGCGGGCACGCGCGCGGAAGAGGCGGCTGCCGTCTGCCGCAAACACGGTTTCGCATACTACCCTGTCGGTAGCGGAGATTTTGGCGGAGCTGGGCAATGGCGATGGCCGGCGATGGGGAGCCAGGCGTGGCGCGGCTCCGGCAGTGGCTGGAAGACATTCAAGGCGTCGGGAGCGGAAATACGCCTTCCTTCTACCACGGCCTGCTCGCGGAAGCTTGCGGCCGGCGGTGGGCAAATGGGCGAAGCCCTGGCGAATATCTCCAATGGGTTTGCGTTCCAGAGCAAAGAACGGCGAGGTGTGGTCGGCGGCGGATTTGCACCGCATCCATGGCGACCTGCTGCTGCGTGACGGAAAACTACATTCAGGCGCGAGCCAGCTACCAGCGATCGCTTGACACGGCGCGCTGGCCGCCGGCGCCCGCATGTACGAACTTCGGGCGATTGGACGTCTGCGCGAACTGCCGAACGCCGATTCCTCCCACGCGTAGAACGCTTCCAGAACGCCTCCGCATGACAAATTAGAGTGTACCCGGCAAGTGCCGGGTAATTTTCGAGGAAATCGCTCCTAACGGTCGCGACTCGGAGGGCGCATCGCGGCTCGGACACGCGCAATCCGGCTCCGCTGCGGACCGCGACCGTTAGTCAAGCGGCGGGCATAAGACCCACCAGTGAGGAGGAGAAGATGTTGCAAGCAAGATGCGGTGACGCAGTTCCGCGGCCAGTTCCGCGGTGAATTGATTGAGCCGGGAGACGCGCCGCTATGAGAGCGCCCGGCAAGTTTACAACGCCATGATCAGCCGCAAGCCGCGGCTGATCGCCCAATGCGCCGACGTGGCCGACGTGATGGCCGCGATTCGGCTTCGGGCGAGAGAATCAGTTGCGGGTTTCGGTTCGCGGCGGCGGGCACAACGCCGGCGGGCTCGGCGTCTGCGACGACGGCCTGGTCATCGACCTCGCGCCGATCCGCTACGTCCATGTGGACCCGCCTCGCGGACCGTGCGCGTCGGCGGCGGATGCCGCTGGAGCGACGTCGATCACGCGACGCACGCCTTCGGGCTCGGCCGTGCCGTCCGGGCATCGTCGGCAGCACCGGTGTCGGCGGCCTCACGCTGGGCGGCGGCATGGGACACCTCACGCGCAAGTACGGGCTCACCATCGACAATCTGCTGTCGGCCGACGTGGTGCTGGCCGACGGAACTTCGTGCGTGGCCAGCGCCGACGAGAATAGCGACCTGTTCTGGGCGATCCGCGGCGGCGGCGGCAACTTCGGCGTGGTCACGTCGTTCCTGTTTCAGGCGCATCCCGTGCACACGGTCTGTGCCGGACCGATGCTCTGGGAATTGGACCAGACGCGCCGACATGATGAAGTGGTATCGCGAGTTCATTGTGCAGGCGCCCGAGGAGATCAACGGCTTCTTCGCCGTCATGACGGTGCCGCCGGCGCCGCCGTTCCCGGAAGCGCTCCACATGAAGAAGATGTGCGCCATCGTCTGGTGCTACCCCGGCAGCATGGAGCAGGCCAACCAGATCCTGGAACCCGTCCGCAGTTACCGCAAGCCGGCGTTCGAGTTCTTCGTTCCCATGCCGTTTCCCATGTTGCAGGGGATGTTCGACGGCCTCTACCCTCCCGGCCTGCAATGGTACTGGAAGGCGGATTTCTTCAAGGAACTCGGCGACGAGGCGATCGCGCTGCACCTGAAGTATGCGCGAGAAGCTGCCGTCCATGTTCTCCACCATGCACCTCTATCCGGTGGACGGCGCCGCTCACAAAGTGGGCAACAGCGATACGCCGTTCAGCTATCGCGACGCAACGTGGAGCGAGGTGATTGTCGGCGTGGACCCCGATCCCGCCAACAGCGAGACGCATCATCGAGCTGGGCCAAAGACTACTACGACGCGCCTACATCCATACGGTGCGGGCGGCGCGTACGTCAACTTCATGATGGAGGAAGGGCGAAGACCGCATACGGGCCACCTACCGCGGCAACTACGATCGCCTGAGTTCCATCAAGGCGAAGTACGACCCCGGCAACTTCTTCAGCGTGAATCAGAATATTCGTCCGGCCAAGGCGCAGGAGCTAGGAGGCACGCAGCGGAGCAGCGTCCCGCCAGGACCGATTGCCAATCGGTCCGCAGGTTGCCAACCTGCCCCACATCTATGCCACACGATTGGCGAAGTTCCAGGCGTGGGTGACGATGGTTGCGCAGGTCGGGTATTGCGGAGACCACCCCAGGCGGTCGCGGAGCTTTCTGACTGCTAGGCGACCAGGCTGGGGGATCGCCACTCGCGGCGCGGGCCGAACGACATAGGGGACTGTTTTCCCGGTGACTTCCTCCACGGTACGAATCATCTCCAGACGCTGCTGCCGGCGCCGGTGCCAACGTTGGAACGATCGCTGGCGCCGCCCTTCAGCAGATACTCGACCGCCAGGATGTGCGCCTGCGCCGAGATCGTTGACGATGGATGTAATCGCGGATGCAACTGCCGTCCGGACGCGGCGTAGTCGTCGCCGAATACGGTGACAGGCCTGCCGGTCTGCACGCGCGCGCAGGACGAGAGGGAATCAGGTGTGTCTCGGGTTCGTGCTCTTTCGCCCAGCGCGGCCTCGGGGTCGGCGCCCGCGAAGCATTGAAGTAGGGCGCAGGCAGACGCCGGTGAGCTGATGGATCTGGTCGAACCAGCCGCGAGCAGGGTCTCCACCATCACCTTGGATTCGCCATACGGATTCACCGCCTGTATGGGGAAGGCCTCCAGGATGGGCGAGGTGTGCGGATTGCCGTAGACGGCTGCGGTGGAAGAGAAGACGATATGTTTCACGCCGGCTCTGCACCATGGCGTCGAGCAGGGAGAGCGACCCGGCGACATTGTTGGTGAAGTAAGCGGGCCGGGCTCCGCGCATGGATCTCGCCGACCGCGATGAAGGCGCGAAGCGTGATGACGGCGTCGCACTGCTTCTCCTTCAGAGGCGGACTAGCGCGGCGGTGTCGGAGAGATCGAACTCATGCAGCCGGTCGGCGGGCACGTTGTGTACGATAGCCTTTGGGAGAGGTTGTCCGGACAACGGTGACGTCGTGGCCTTGCTTGAGCAGCAGGCGGACGGTGTGGGAGCCGATATGAGCCGGCTCCGCCGGTAACGAGAATTTTCTAGGAGTCACGGGGTCTGAACTCGATTGTAGTAGCATGGCGTTGCTATGCCAAATGGAGCCGGAGCTGTTTGTGCAGGCGGCCAGTGCAATTGGGTCTGGACCCGATCTTCACTGCTGGTGGGAGATCACCTCAACGAAGTGCTTGCCGCGGCGGCGCGCGCGGAATGCGCGTGGTGGATATGCGGCACGAATCGGGGTGACGCACGCCGCCGATGCATGGGCGCGGATTCACCGGCGGCCGTGCGCTCTCGCTGGTGACCGGCGGTCCGGGGCACACCAATTCGCTGACCGGAATCGCGACGGCCCATCTGGCGGGAGTCCGCTGATTGCGGTGAGCGGGAGCCGGCCGTCGCGGCCTGGCCGACCTGCGCGAGGCCTTCGCAGGATATCGATCAGGTGGGGATGACGCGGTCCGGTGGTGAAGTGGGCCGCGGAAGTGCCAGTCGGCGCGAGAGATTCCGTTCTACCTGCAACGGCGCATACGCAGAGTGCGAACTCGGAAGGCGAGGCGCGGTACACCTCACGATCCCGGTGGACGTGTTCACGGAAGTGCGACGAGTGCAGGTACCGCGGGCGGATGGGCAAGCGCGGCGGTCGCCTGCCCGGACGTCAGGCAGGCGACGGAGCTGCTGAGAGCGGCGAAGCGGCCGGTAGTGATTGCGGGCAGCGGAGTTCTGGTGGAGCGGGGCGGAGCAGGCGCTGCGCGAGTTCGTGGAACGCACGCAGATCCCGTTGTATACCATCACCATGGCGCGCGGCACCGTGCCGGACGATCATCCGCTCTGCATGGGATACGCGGACCCGGCGCTGAACTACGCGGTGCATACGGTCTTTCGCGAAGCGGACCTGTTTCTGGTGGCCGGGCAAGCGGATCGACTACCGGCTTGCACTGGGCGGTACGCGACTATTTCCGGCGGAGGCGAAGTTTATTCAGATCGACATTCACCCGCAGGAATTGGGCATGAATCGCGCGCTCGACGCGGCGATCTGCGGGGATGTGCGGGCGGCGCTGGATGCGATTCCGGACGCCGGAGCGGCGCGGCACTGGAGTGGCTGGAACGGGTGCGGGAGCTGCGCGCGGCAGTCCGAGAGCGCGGCTGGAGGCGGCCGATGCGGATGCGGCGGTGTTCTTCCGCGCGTTGCGCGAGGCGCTGCCTCACGGACGTGCTTTTCTCCTGGGACGGAGGCGATTTCGCGCACTGGGGCCGCGCGCTTCTGCCGGCGCGGCACGCGGGCGGATGGCTGCGGTTGGGCCCGCTGGGGACCATCGGATCGTCGCTGCCCAACGCGATCGCGCTGCAACTGGCGCATCCCGGGCGGAAGGTGGTCGCGATCACAGGCGATGGCGCGCTGGGATTCTACCTGGCGGAGATGGATACCGGCGGCGCGATTCAAGCTGCCGATCGTACTGATCGTGGGCAACGATGCAGGCTGGGGACTGGAGCGCGAGCTCCAATCGTGGGGCACAGGCGGCGCGCCGACGGTGGCGTGCGAGCTGCAATCGGCGCGCTACGACCTGGTGATGAAGGCATTCGGCGGGCGACGGGAGACCATCGAGCGGCCGGAGGAGGTGCGTCCGGCATTGAGCGGGCGCTGGCGTCGCGCGTGCCGTACTGTTTGAACGTGAAGATTCGAGGGGCGCGACTCGCCCTTCACGGATTGGCAGATCGCTGGGAAGAAGCGTTACAGGATTTGGGGGGTCGTTGGACGGGGGCGGCAAACGCGAGGCGGAGCACCGTCTTGATCTCACTGAGTTCCTCGCCGATACGGGCGAGGGCGAGGTAGAACTTCCAGAGGATCCACAGGCCGCTGTCAGCATAGATCGCGAGGGGGATGAAGCATGAAGACCGAACTCGGGTAAACCATGAATCGCATGATTGCCTCTTACGGGTAAGTATAATTCCCGGCGGCAGGCCAGTTCCGCTAGGAATTAGAAGACCGCCATTCCAGGGTGAATCGTTTGTCGCGAAAGCCGCCGCACGTCATCGCTATATATCCGGGATCGTTCGACCCGATTACCAACGGACACCTCGACCTGATCGAGCGGGGCTCGCGGATGTTTGACCGGCTGATTGTTTCGATCCTGCGGAACGATGCCAAGACAGCCGCTCTTCAGCGTGGAAGAGCGCGATCGAAATGCTTTGCGAAGTGGTGCGACGTTTATCCCAACGTGGAGGTGGATTCCTTCGACGGGCTTCTGGTGGATCACGCGGCCGCGCGCTCGGCCACCGTTCTGCTGCGCGGAATTCGCGCGATTTCGGATTACGAATACGAATTGCAGATGGCGCTCATGAACCGGCGGCTGCAGCCCGCAGATCGAAACGCGTGTTCATGATGGCCCACGAGGCTTACTCTTTCATCAGTTCCCGGCTGGTGAAAGAGGTCTTTGGCCTGGGCGGGAACATTACGGGGCTGGTGCCGCCGTCGGTGGAGAGCCGGCTGCACAGCCGATTATCGCAAAACCGAACTGAAAGGGGCATAAAAGCAACATGCAGGACAGCAATCCAACCCGATCGCAGAACGAATCTCCTCCATCAGTGTGTCTTCGACGATGAAGGTATCGGCGGAAGCCGACAGGCTTCGCGGCGAAGGCGTGGACGTGGTCGATTTCGGGGCCGGCGAGCCGGACTTCCCAACTCCGGACAATATCAAGCAGGCGGCCGTCCGCGCGCTGGAACAGAATTTCACCAAGTACACCGGCGGCGGGCGGTACGGCCGAGTTGAAGAAGGCCGTTTGCGAGCGGCACGCCGCAGGATTTCGGCACGGCTTACAAGCCCAGCCGAGTGCATGATCACGGTGGGCGGCAAGCACGTGATCTTCAACCTGATTCAGGCGCTGGTGAATCCGGGCGACGAGGTAGTGATCCCGGTGCCGTATTGGGTGACCTACCAGGACGTGGTCAACTACGCGGGCGGCAAGTGCGTGTTCGTCGAACACGGACGAAGCGCAAGGCTTCACGCTGACGGCGGAGATGCCGAGCCGCATCTGACGCCGCGCACCAGAATGGTGATCATCAATTCGCCCTCCAACCCCAGCGGGGCGGTGGTGGAACGCGACGAGTTCGAAAAGATCTACCGGCTGACTTCGCGCGCGCGGCATCTACCTGATGACCGACGAGTGCTACTGCAAGTTCCTGTACGACAGCGAGCCGTTCTCGATCGCGGCGCTGCCGGGCGCGAAGGAGACCGTGCTGGTGGCCGGTTCGCTTTCGAAGACGTACGCGATGACGGGATGGCGCATCGGGTTTGGCCTGGTGCCTGCGCCGATCGTGCAGGCGATGACGAAGCTGCAGAGCCACTCAACTTCGAACCCATGTTCGATCTCGCAGAAGGCAGCGGTGGAAGCGCTGCGCGGTCCGCAGGAATCGGTGGGCATCATGCTGGCGGAGTATCGCAAGCGGCGCGATTTCGTAGTGGCCGCGGCTGCGCGCGATTCCAGGCGTGCAGTGCAACGAGCCGCAGGGCGCCTTCTACGTGTATCCCAACGTGTCGGTGGCATTCGGCAAGAGCGGCATCGCCAATACGCTGCAGTTCGCCGAGCGGCTGCTGTCGGAAGCCCACGTGGCGGCGGTCCCGGGCGAGGCGTTCGGCACCGACCGGCATATTCGCATCTCCTACGCGACATCCATGAAAGAACTGGATCGTGGATTGGAACGTATCCATCAGTTCATCGTGAAGAACTCCTAGGTATGGAAAGCCGATTCGCCTCACACCCTCCCTGCGCGAGAGGGTGTGGGGCCGGACTCGCCTGGCGCCGTGGTATCCGGATTCGGAGGCGCCCATCGGCGAGGCGTGGTTTCTAAGCGATCGCGAATTGCCGCTCCTGGTGAAGTGGATTTTCACCGACGAGCGGCTCTCCGTGCAGGTACATCCCGATGACGGCGAGGATGGACCGCGCGGGAAGACCGAGATGTGGCACATCCTGGAGGCGGCGCCCGGCGCGACGATTGCCATGGGGTTCCGCGAGCCCCTCACGCGCGAGCAATTGTGGGAAGCCACGCGCACCGGCGAGGTGGAGCAGCTGCTGCACTGGGCGCCGGTGAAGGCGGGCGAGACGTACTTCATCCCGGCGCACACGGTGCACGCGATCGGCGCGGGAATCGTGCTCTGCGAAATCCAGCAGAATTCGGACGTGACCTACCGGCTGTGGGACTACGGCCGGCCGCGCGAGATTCACGTAGAGAAGGCGGTGCCGATCTGCGATCTTGGCGTGCATCCCGGGCGCATCTCGCGCCATACCGGTGGCTGAAGGACGCGAGGAACTGGTGCGCTCCAAGCACTTCGTGACGGAGCTGGTGCGGCTGACGCCGCGGCGAGTCGTTCCAGCCGGCGGCGGAAAAGTGCCAGCTTTGGATTTGTCTGGAGGGTCGCGGAACCATCGGCGGCGAAGCGTTTCAGGCGGGTGAAGTATGGCTGCTGCCGGATCAGGGCGAACAGCCGGTGACCGTGGCGGAAACGGCGTCGCGTTTCTTGCGGACCTGGGTGCCCGCCAGCTAGCGTTATCGCTAATAGCACCTGTGTTTAACGCTCTACCCGCTTGACAACGGGAGCGATCGGACCTATATTCAGCTACAACAGTCTCGAAATGTCTGTTGCAGCGGAGGTTCCATGAAGAAGTTCTCTGTACCGCACCGCGTTCGCGTGCGTTCTTGTGTGCCTTTTTGCCGCCGGTTCGGCTTGGGCACAGAGTTCCAGCGGCACGGTCACAGGACGCGTAATCGATTCGTCCGCGCCGCCATTGCCGAAGCCGACGTTCAGTTGATCGACCAGGCCACGAAGGACACCCGAAAAGTGGCGAGCACGGCTGATGGGGATTTCCTCTTCAGCAATGTGCAGCCTGGAACGTTCACTCTTACCATTCGTGCCGCCGGCTTCAAGCGCCTCGACAAGAGCAACATCAACCTCAGCGCTTCGGACCGCCTCGCGATCGGCGATGTGCGTCTGGAAGTTGGCATCGATTACCGAAACGGTGGAAGTGAAGGCGGAAGGCGCGCAGGTACAGACCGCCAGTTCCGAACGCTCAGCCTGCTCGATTCCAAGCAGATCACCAACCTGATGGCGCGCGGACGCGACGTGATGTCGCTGCTTCAGCTGCTGCCCGGGGTGGTCGACGATAGCACCGGGGGCGATACGCTGGGGCAGTTCTCCACGCCGACCATGGATGGAACGCGGTCGTTCTATAACTCCCTCAACATCGACGGGATTTCCGGCAACACGGCGCGTGGCCGCACGGCCGAATCGCCTATCAACATGGACGCGATCGCCGAAGTGAAAGTGCTGGCCAACACCTACACGGCCGAATCCGGAACGGCTGCCGGCGCGGTGATCAACATCGTCACCAAGAGCGGCACTCAAACCTTCCACGGCGGCGCTTATTATTACAACCGCAACGAGGCGTTCAACGCCAACAACTTCTTCAACAATCGCCAGAACATCGCCCGCCAGCGCTACCGCTACAACACGGAGGGCGCGAAACCTGGGCGGACCGATCTACATCCCCGGCCATTTCAACACCAACAAGCAGAAGCTCTTTTTCTTCTTCTCGCAGGAGTATCTGCCCAATCAGCAGCCGAATGCCGTGGCCAACTTCACGGTGCCCACGGCTCTCGAGCGCGCCGGCAATTTTTCGCAGAGTTTCAAGAGCGCAAATACTTTGTACGCGGTCAAAGATCCCACCACGGGAGCGGGCGTTTCCCGGTAATATCATCCCTTCCAACCGCATCGATCCGAATTCGTCAAAGCTGCTGAGCATCTTCCCGATGCCCAATGCAACCAACACGGACATCACCAAATTCGCTTACAACTACCAGATCGCGGGCAGCGAAGACATCCCTGTAAAAGCGAGACGCTGCGCGTGGAATAGCAACCGTTCCGAGAAAGCGCGGATGTGGTTCAAAGTGTCGGGGTTCAGCAGCAACAATACGGGACGCACCAGCCCGGCGATCAGCAATCAGTGGGGCCTGGCGGATGTGGGCTACGCGCAGACGATGCCCCAGCTTGGCGGAAACTTCACCTATATCTTCACTCCGTCGTTGATCAACGAGACCACCGTCGGCATGAATCTGTGGACCGAGGCGCAAAAAGCTGAGCGATGCGGGACTGAAAGCCTACCAGCGCGCTACCTACGGGATCAACATTGCGCAGAGCTATCCGAAGGACAACCCGCTCGGCCTGTTGCCCTCGATGTCGTTTGGCGGCGTGAGCAGCCCGGCGCAAGTTAGGCTACGACGGGCGATTTCCCATGGTGGACGATTCGACGGCCTTCAGCCTCAGCGACAATATCACCAAGGTCTGGAGAGCTCACGAGTTTAAGGCGGGCATCCACCTGGAGCACGCCCTTTACAACCAGTATCACCAGGCGGGCGGCAACGGCTTCCCCGGCAATTTCAGCTTCGCCAACGACACGAGCAACCCGCTGGATAGCGGCTATGCCTACGCCAACGCCATCCTCGGCAACTACGACACGTATAGCGAGGCGACCAATCGAGTGGACTACGCACCCATCACCCGCATCGTGGAATGGTTCGTGCAAGATCACTGGAAACTGACCAGCCGGTCTGTCGATGGACGTGGGAGTGCGCTTCACCTACGCGCTGCCGCAGATTCCAAACAACGACAACGCGGGCAACTTTGTGCCGTCGCAGTTTGTCGCCTCGCAGGCGCCGGTGCTGTACCGGCCGGCGGTGGTGAACGGCGCCAAAGTCACGATCAACCCGCTCACCGGGGAAGTGGTGCTTCCGGTGTACTCGGGACTGATCGTGCCGGGCTCCGGAAATACGATCAATGGAGTGGTCACTCCGACGACGGCGGGCTTCCCAAAGGCCATGGTATTCGGCCAGGGCTTGCTGCCGGCGCCGCGCTTCGGCATGGCTTGGGATCCCTTCGGGGACGGCAAGATGTCGATCCTGTTTCGGCGGCGGCTTCAACTACAACCCGCGCGCCGATGCCGGAACCCTGGGCAACCTCTTCTTCAACCCGCCGGCGATCTACAACCCGACCCAATACTACGGAACCGTGGCTACGGCGGCCACGCGGCACCGGCCTGCTTTCACCGAGCAGTTTCTCCCGCACCATCGAGGCGCATCCCAAGACGGTCACCGCTTATCACGCAAGCTTCGGCGTCCAGAGGAATGTCGGCTGGGGCACTGGTGGTCGATGCGTCCTAGTGTCGGCAGCTTCGGGACGCCACCTCGGCGAGGTGCTCAATACCAACACCGTGCCGTACGGCGCCCAGTTCCTGCCGCAGAATCAGAATCCCCAGACAAACACGGCGCTGAACGACAACTACTTCCGGCCGTACCCCGGTTACAATGGCGTTCCGCAACAGATCTACCAGGGCAATTCGAGCTACCATTCCCTGCAGGTGACGGCGAACCGCCGCTTCGCCCGGGGCGTGCAATTCGGCCTGTCCTTCACCCACTCGAAAGCCATGGGTTATGCAGACGGCGACAGTACACAGCACCTCGGGGACGCCTACTGGAAGCTCCAACGTGGTCGCCATGTATCTGAACCGCAGGGTATGGAACTACGGGTTGGTCTCCTACGACCGGCCCAACGTTCTCACGATTAACTTCCTGTATGACGTGCCACGGCTCAGCCGGGTGCTGCCCAATCCATTAGTCAAGGCGGTGTTCGACGGCTGGCAGATCTCCAACATCACGAGCTTCATCCCGGGCTCGCCGATGACGGTCAGCATGAGCGCCAACCCCGCGGTCAACTTCACCGGCGGCGGAGACGGCGCCCGGCCCATCATGGTGGGCAATCCGAATCTCTCCGGCAGCGATCGCACTTTTTATCAATGGTTCAACGTCGCTGCCTTCGCCGAGCCCCTGCAGTACAGCAAAGGTGTCTGTCCGGCCAGCGGATGCCCGCCGCTCTCCATCGACAACATCGGCAACATGACTCAATACCCCATCCGCGGACCGGGGCGCAATACCTGGAACACTTCGGTTTTCAAGAACTTCCGGATCAAGGAGCGGCTGAACTGCCAGTTCCGCGCGGAAGCGTATAACACGTTCAATCACACCCAGTACAGCGGTGTGGACAACGCCATTCAGTTCAACGCGGCGGGGGTCAATACACGGGCCTCTTCGGGAAATATCACGTCCGCCCGCGACCCGCGTATCATGCAGTTCGCCATGCGAATCATTTTCTGACGCCGGTCCAGCTCAGGCGAAAGGTGAGACATTTAGGCTCTGCCTTTCGCCTTATATTCGTGCTGAATAAGCCCGATTAGAACCCGCATTTCAATCCCCACACCAAAAGCCCCACGCCAGAACGGCGTGGAGCCATAGAGTTCTACTACAATCTGTCTCGGAGGATGACAGACCGGTAACGATGCTACCACTTACCAATCGCGAAAGCAATGTGAGAATCGGACCGCATTTGCGGGTATACTATTCGGCTAAACTTATCGTAATTCTTCCATGACCTGTTCCAAAACATCGCCGTGAGGGCCGCGTTTTGCGACTCGGGCAGGGTGCCGATAGGCACGTCCATCAAGTTCAACTGCTCGATGAAAGTCGGCTTCGAAGGGTTCACATACAGAACACCTGTCAGGACTTCGCCCTTGGCTTCGGCTTCCTCGAGGATCGCCCGGCGGCAAGCCGGTTGGTGGGATCATAGTCCCGGTCGAGTTTGCGGATGCGCAGGTGGGAGCCATCGTGCATCTCCACATCCATGACCTCGCCCTCCGGAATGTCCACGGCGATCTCCTGGAAGTGTGGTACGAAATCTAACTCATGGAGCACTGCCTCGTGCTCCTTCATGTATGCGTAGCTCTTGGTGGAGCCCTGATGGTCGTTGAAGGTGACGCAGGGCGAGACGACATCGATCACGGAGAGTCCGCGGTGCGCGATGGCGGTCTTCAGGATGGCCTGCAACTGCTTCTTGTCGCCGCTGAAGGAACGGGCGACGAAGGTGGCGCCCCATTTGAGGGCCAGGGCGCAGCAATCGAAGGGCGGCAGATCGTTGACCGGTGCCGGTCTTGAGCGTGGACCCGAGGTTCGCGGTGGCCGAGAACTGGCCCTTGGTGAGTCCGTAAACACCATTGTCCTCAATGATGTAGATGAGCGGCATATTGCGGCGCACCAGGTGCATGAACTGGCCGATGCCGATCGACGCGGTGTCGCCGTCGCCGGTGACCCCGATGCCCATCAGCGTGCTGTTGGCGAGCAGCGCTCCCGTGGCGATGGCCGGCATGCGTCCGTGGACGCCGTTGAAGCCGTGAGACAGCCCCAGGAAGTACGCCGGCGACTTCGACGAGCAGCCGATCCCGCTGAACTTGGCCACGGTCCAGGGTTCGACCCCGAGTTCGTAGAAGGCCTCGATGATGCGCTCGGAAATCGAGTTGTGGCCGCAGCCCGCGCACAACGTGGTCTTCCCGCCCTTATAGCTTAATGACCTCCAGCCCGATGTGGTTGACCTTCTTGGCGGGGCGGCGTCGTGGTGGTGCTCATGTTACTTGCCCTCCTGTTTCATCGACTGTCGTCGGTAACGGTGCGCGCATCGAGCGGCAGCCCGCCGTAGTAGCGCACGCTGCGCAGTTTGGCGATCATGTCGGCATCGAGTTCCAGGCGCATCGAGGCCGAGCAACTGGCGCATCGCGATTCTGGTCCACCACATAGACGCGATCGTGGCGGCGAATGTAGTCCAGCAGGTGAGAGGTGAACGGATACGCCTTGAGCCGCATGTAGCTGGCGTGCGATCTGGTATTCGTCGCGCAGCTGGTCGCAGCTTTCGCGCACCGCGTAATCGGAGGTGCCGATGCGCGATGAAGCCGATTTTGGCGCCCTCGGCGCTCCTGCATCACCGGCTCCGGAACGATGCTTGCGCATGACTTCGAACTTGTGCGCCAGGCGATCCATGTTGTTGACGTAATCGTCTTCGCGCTCGGTGTATTGGGCCTTATCGTTGTGGCCGCTGCCGCGCGTGAAAGTAAGTCGCGGTGGATGGTTGGTGCCGGGCAGCGTGCGGTAGCCGACGCCATCGCCATCCAGGTCGCGTGTAACGGCGCGAAGCCGCCGAGCTTTTCGAGGTCTTCGGCCGTCAGCACCTTGCCGCGATCGATCGGCTTTTTCGGGTAGTCGAACGCGTCCGCCATCCAGTTATTCATGCCCAGGTCGAGATCGGTCATGACGAATGAACCGGGGTCTGGAACTTCTCGGCGAACTCGAAGGCCTCAATCGACATCGAGAAGCACTCTTCGAGGCGAGCTCGGGAAGAACATCGGGTGTTTGGTGTCGCCGTGAGAGAGCAGCGCGGTGGTCATCAGGTCGCTCTGCGCCGTGCGGGTGGGCAGGCCGGTGGAGGGGCCAACCCGCTCCACGTCGAAGATCACGGTGGGAATTTCGGCGTAGTATCCGAGCCCGATGAATTCGCTCATCAGCGAAATGCCGGGTCCGGCGGTGGCCGTCATGGAGCGGGCGCCCGCCCATCCGGCGCCGAGCGCCATGCCGATCGAGGCCAGCTCGTCCTCGGCCTGCACAATCGCGTAGCTGGCTTTGCCGGTTTCCGGATCGTGGCGGAATCGCCGCATGTAGCCGATCAAGGTCTCCACCAGCGAAGAAGACGGCGTAATCGGATACCAGGTGACCACAGTCACGCCGGCGAACATCGCACCCAGCGCGCACGCCGCGTTGCCCATCGATGAGGATCTTGCCCGCGGTTGCGTTCATGCGCCTCAGCCCGGTACGCGGTCGGCCTTGGTGAACGTCTTCGCGGCGTAATCGAACCCGGCCTTGCATGCGCCCAGGTTCAGTTCCGCGGCCTTGGCCTTCTTCTTGCCGAATTGTTTGACCAGCGCCTTCTGGATCTCTTCCATTTCGATGGAGAGCAGTTGCGCCACCACGCCGTCGTAGATCATGTTGCGGACCAGTTTCCGCAACTTCGCCTCGGGACAGACGGGCGCCACCAGTTTATCGAACGGGACCGGATAGAAATGCAGATCGCTGCGCAGCTCGTTGAGCTTCAACGGCTCGTCGTAGACTACGGCGGCGCCGCTGTCCAGCTTCATCACATCTTCGCGCGCCGTTTCGGGATTCATGGCCACCAGAAAGTCGATTTCCTTGCGGCGGCCGATATACCCGTACTTGCTGGCCCGGATGGTAAACCAGGTGGGCAGTCCGGCGATGTTCGACGGAAACATGTTCTTCCCGGAAACCGGGATGCCCATCTGAAACAGGAACGCATCAGGACGGAATTGGCAGTCTGGCTGCCCGAGCCGTTTACCGTCGCTACCTGGATGCTGAAATCGTTGATTACCGAGTGGCTCGATTGGACCGGCAGCGGCTCCGCCGGGGATACCTCTAGTGTCGACATCGATAGGGATTCCTTGTATGGGAGAGTGTGGGCCAAGTTCACGGTTCACTACGATTATATGCGAAATGCGGGAGTGGTGGGGTTTGGGGCATGTCGTGCTTGACGCGGAGGCGCGGAGGACGCGGAGGGTGAAGCTGCAGAGAACCTGGAGAAAGCGGAGAGCTGGGCGCTTCGCTGGCGCGTTGTTGCGACTCGGAGGATCGGCGGAGGGCCTCGAGCGCTTCGTGCGTGGCGGACCGCTGAAGTGCGCGACCGTGCCACCGCACGGATTGTCCAATCTGTCATGCGCCAAGTAAGATGAAGGAATCGTGTGCTGCGCTAAACGGAATCCGCGTTCTCGACTTTTCGCGACAACCTGGCAGGGCCGTACTGCACGCTTTTGCTTGCGGATATTCTTCAGCGCCGAGGTGTACAAGGATCTGGAATCCCGTGCGGGCGATATGGGGCGAGGAGTGGGGAGGCCTTCCGTTCGCCAGGCCCGAGGCCAGTTTCTTTCTCGGACTCTCAATCGGAGTGAAAGCGTGGCATCTCGATCGACCTGTGAAGCAGCCGGAGGGCCCCGATCTGTGTCTGCGCCTCAGTCGACAAGATGGACGTGCTGAGCGAGAACTCCCGTCCGGGGTCGATGGACCGGCCTGGGGCTGGGCTACAAGAGCCGTGCGCCAGCGAACTCCTGATCTGGTCTGACTGCTCGATCTCGGGCTACCCGGGCAGAACGGCCCGGCGCGATGAGGCGGCGATGGATCTGGTGGTGCAGGGGTCGAGCGGGCTGTTGAGCATCACCGGCACGGAACAGGGCGGAGCCGGTTCGCTGCGGGTACGGCGTCACGGATGCGACCGCCGGCTTGTTCGCGATGATCGGAATTCTGCTGGCGCTGCGGGCCAAAGAGCGGCACTGGGATCGCTGGCCAGTTCGTGGACATTTCCCGATGCTCGTACAGCATGATCTCCACGATGAGCTCGAACTTCGCGAGCTACCGCGGGTCGGGCATCGTGCCCCAGCCAGATGGGGACGGCACTTCCCGACCGTGGTTCCACTATCGCGTGTTTCAGACGCAGGACCGCGCGATCGCGATCGCGGTGGGCAGTGACAAGCTCTGGCGCACCGTCTGCTGCGAGGAGAGGGAACGCCCGGAGTTGGCTTTCCATCCGGATTACGCAAAACCAATGCGGCGCGGATCCGTAACCGGGGCGTGCTGGAACCGCTGCTGGAGGACGTTCTCTCCGCCAGCGGGCCGCGGCGGTGGATCGGCAGGTTGCAGGGCGCGGGCATTCCGAGTCGCTGGTGCGAAATTTCCAGGAGGTGGCGGAGCATCCCCGCAGGTGCGCGACGTGCGGCAGATGTTCCCCGCACGCTGCAACATCCGTCTTTGGCCCGCACCGCGTCACGGGCACGCCGGTGAAGCTTTCCGAAACGCCGGGGCGGGACGGGAGCGGCACGCGCCGCTGCTCGGCGAGCACACGGCAGGCGCGCTCGCCGAACTCCACTCGGGCCGGATGCGCACGCACCCGGGACGCGCTGGCTGGCCGCGGCGTCGTTCTCACGCCTGATTCGGCGCGCCTCTCCCGCAGACGTGCGGCCTGAGTCATGAGGTAGTTGCGTTCCGGCAGGCTCGGGCCCGGGCTGGCGGCAGTCCGGTAGTGCGCGATGGCAGCCTGATGGTCTCCGGCCAGTTCCAGCAGATGGGCGCGAACGGCGTCGAGGCGATGATGGCCGGCCAGCGAGCGTCGGCGTCGAGCGCATTCAACAGCTCGATCCCGCGTTCGGGCCGTGTACCATGTGCCGCGGCGATGGCGTGATTGAGCATCACCATGGGATTGTCGGACATACGCTTCAGGAGGTCATACAACGCCAGGATCTGCGGCCAATCGGTATCCTCCGCGCGGGCCGCTTCGTCGTGCACAGCGGCGATGTTGCGAGCCTGAATCTGGATATGCGCCAACCAGAGCCTTTGGGAAGAGTGGCGGTGACGCAGGCGCGATGCCTTCGGCGATCTAGCAAATACGTAACTGAACGAAGTACATCAG
>ERZ1370068.235-contig-10211_pt1 | contig 29093 bp, 48 predicted proteins | sample MGYA00561227_ERZ1370068 | MGnify/ENA primary metagenome ERZ1370068 (study PRJEB38410, sample SAMEA6850437) | metagenome | study: Metagenomic assessment of the ecological functions of the soil: analysis of the soil microbiota associated with the...
AGGAGAGGAACATGATCTTCGTTCGAAAGGATTTTGGCTACTGATGGGTTTCTTGCTGCGCTGTGCGTCGCTCCACGAGCGCTGCAGACTGGTGCTGGGCGGCACAGGACGCCCGGGATCCAATCCAGGAAACCGCTGGGTCGCTGGCTACCTGAGTTCCGCGCAGCAGCCACCGGGGCTGACCGACGATCGATGATTGGCAACGACCACAGCCGGTCCTTCGAAAATCAGACGATCCGCAACATCGTCCACGTCAGCGTCGGCGGACGGCGCGTGCGCGTGCGTATCTCGAATGCATTCGTACCTGCCATTGCGCATCGGCGCGGCACACGTGGCGCAGCGCCGCGTGGATGCGGCGACCTTATCCCGCGCCGGGACGCCGCCTGACTTTCAGCGGGCAGGGTTCCATCCAGGTTCCCGGCGCCGTCGCGGTCAGTGACGCGGTGGATCCGATGCCCGCGGCGATCTGGCGGTGAGCGTCTATCTACTCCGGCGAGACCGAACCGGCCACGTTCCACGAGAGACGATGCAAATTCTATGTGACTGGCGCCGGAAACTTCGTCAGCGCGGCAGATCTGCCCGGTGCGACCACCTCGCTCCACATTCCCATTTGTCGGTCGTCGAGGTGCTTCCCGGCGAATCGATCGCGGCACGGTGGTCGCGCTGGCGACGCATCACGCAAGGGGCAGGGTCGTCGGTCGGGTTGAGCCGCACCTGGCCCGATTTCCGTCGGCACGGCTCAACCGAACCTGGCGTCCTGGCTGGCGGTCATAAACCAGGGCACGGCTGCGCCGTGTTTGCCACCATTTCTGCGCCCCAGCGGCGCTGCCCGATTCGGATCGCGACGTCCTGAAAGTGTGGCTGGCGTGGACGAGCGTCAGGAGCTGGGTCTCAACGACATCAGCGACTCCGTGATCGACCCTGCCGACTGTTCGGCCAGCCGGAGTTCGCCAGTCGAGATGGTGAGCGCCACGACATCATGGTGGCCTTCACCAGCTGACGCTGCGTGCGCGCACGCGGAGCGAAGATCTTCGGCGCAACTGAGTGCCGTAATGGTTCGAGACCGTCCCGGGCGTGTTCACGCCCGAGAACGAAGCCAAGCGCTGCACGGTGAATCGCTGGATCCGACCAGCGGTGCATTCGACGGCGTCGTCGATTTCGATGCCGCGGTGCGCGATCCGGCGAATCCGACGCGGCTGCGTCCCGCCTACGACTTCGATGGCGTTCATCTCACCGACGCCGGCTACGAGGCGATGGCGACCTCGATCAATCTCTCGACATTGTTCTGATAGTCTCCCCGCGTCAGTAGGAGCGCCGGCGCACCTCTTCCGGGACAGGAGAGGCCACGCCGTCTGGAGAATGGATGCCTAGGACAGCGAGCCTGCCGATCTTCCTCGAAGATCGCACGGCGGCAGAACTCTGCAGGATCAGATCTATCGATGCATCCGCCAGTCGACTGTGATGGTCTCGTCGGGGCGATCCGGCGCCTTCCCTCGACTCGAGCACTGGCTGCCGACCTCGGCGTGTCGCGTACCACCGCGTTGCTGGCGCTCGAGCACTGCGTGCGGAAGGTTACGTCGTTGCGCGGCCGCGGCTCGGGAATGTTCATCGCGCCGGCAATTGCCCGAGCGGCGCCGCCGGTCGTTCGCCGCCGCGGCAACCTGGCTCTGCGTCCGCCGTTCTGCAAGGGCGTAGCTATCTTGCGCGCATGCGTGCGCCGGACCGGCGGAATGCGTCGACCGGCCGCCTGCGCATTCCGGCTCGGAACTCCCGCGCTCGACCTGTTTCCCCTGCGCGCTCTGGTCGCAGATCACGCGCGAATGCCTGCGTGGCACTGAAGCCTTCACACCTCGACTACTCGCACCTCGCCGGCTTGCGCGCGTCTGCGCGAGGCGATCGTCGGAGCAGGTGCAGTCGCGCGCAGCGCGCTGTGATGCCGACCAGATCCATATGGTCATGGGTGCGCAACGTGGCCCGACCTGATCGCGCACATGCTGCTCGATCCTGACGACTCGGCCCGGATGGAGATCCCGGTTACGCAGGCGCGCGCGGCGCGCCCGCGGCGCCGCCGCGCAAACGTGGATCTCGATGCCGGTCGATGACGAAGGGATGATCATCGATGCTGGTTCGGCGCGGCGATGCGCGCTCGCCTACGTGACCCCTCGTGCCAGTTTCCGCTGGGGCGTCGCCATGAGCCTCGAGCGCCGGCATCAGCTGTCGAATGGGCGGCGATCGCATGCCTGATCGTCGAGGACGACTACGACTGCGACACTCCACTATCGAGCCAGCCGCTGCCGTGCCTGCACCGCGCTCGATCCCGATGGCCGCGTCATCTACGTGGGAACGTTCAGCAAGACGTTGCTCTCCGGCGCTGCGGCTCGGCTCTCATCGTGCCGCGCAGACCTGCAGGTCGGGGTTCAACACGGCGCGACTGGCAACCGATCTCGCATCCGCCAGTGCTCGACCAGATGGTGCTCGCGGCGCTTCATCAGCCGTGGCCACTACGCACGGCACGTTCGCCGCATGCAGGCGGCATACGCGGAGCGGCTCGACGCGCTGCGCAGGGCAATCGATCGCTCGGGCGCGCCGCTGCGTCTGCGTCCCGTTCAGTCCGGCATGCATGCCGTCGTGACGTGATCGGCGTGTCAGCGCGAGCGGGTCACGTGCCGCAAGCCATGGCGCTGGGCATCGAGATCGATGCCGCTGTCCGCGTATTACTTCGGTGGCGGCGCGTTCGGCGCGAATGCCTGCTGCCGCTCGGTTTCGGCGTTCCGTGCCGCCGGCGGGCCGATTCAAAGCGCGGGTGTCGCGAGGCTCGCGCGGGAAGCATCGATTCCGTAAGACTGATGAGAATGAACCGGCTTAAAAAGTTGTACGCCTTGCCACACCGGCGCAAACTGCGTTCTGACATCGCCGGCGACTCAGACGAGCGAAGCGAGTTCCGGCCACTGCTTGAGCGGACGCGCTGCGGACGCCGGCATCGTCGGCGCGAGCAGCGTGAAGTCGGCGAAATCGAAGCCGGGGGCTCGACGGTGCAGCCGACCAGCGCGTAGTCCGGCCGAGCGCACGAGCGGCCTGCCAGCAACCGGCGGCGATGGCGCGCACCGGCCCCTGCGATTCTCCGAGGCCGCGGCGGCGAGGCGATGTCGCGTGAGCGCGAGCGACACGGCGGCTGATCGAAGTCTCGAGCAGTTCGAGCGGTCCGCCTTCGTAGAGGTGCCAGACCTCGTCCGAGGTGACGCGGTGCCAGCGGCTGCACGACGCCGCCGGGCAGCAGGAAGTAGATAGTCGTGAGCGCCGCGCGCGGGCCGCGGCCGTCCGCGGGCGTCAGACCAGGCCGCTGACCGGAAGATCTCCCGGTAATAGCCGCCCTCGGGATGGCGGCTTCGAGCTGCAAGCTCGCGCGATGCAGCTCGGCGGCGCGCGTGGATGCACGCCTTGCCGTCTCAGTCCGCCGCGCAGCAGCTCGTTGATGCGAAGTCTTGGCGCGCGTCTGCGCGTCGACGCGCTTCACGATGACCGCGCAGTACAGCGAGTACTTGCCGTCGGCGACGGCAGGTTGCCCGACACCACCACCGAGCCGGCCGGCACGCGGCCCTGCAGGATCTGCCCGGTGGCGCGGTCGTAGATCTTGGTGCTCTGGCCGATGAACACGCCCATCGAGATCACCGAGCCTCTCTTCGACGATCACGCCTTCGACGACTTCGGAGCGCGCGCCGATGAAGCAGTTGTCCTCGATGATGGTGGGCGCGGCCTGCAGCGGTTCGAGCACGCCGCCGATGCCGACGCCGCCCGACAGGTGCACGTTCTTGCCGATCTGCGCGCAGGAGCCGACCGTGGCCCAGGTGTCGACCATCGTGCCGCTGTCGACGTAGGCGCCGATGTTCACGTAGCTCGGCATGAGCACGACGTTGGGCGCGATGTACGAGCCGCGGCGCGCGACGGCGGGCGGCACCACGCGTGCCGCCCGCGCGCAGCGCTCGCCGTCGTCCGCCTGCGAGCGCGCGGCGTACTTCAGCGGCACCTTGTCGAAGAAGCGCGTGTAGCCGGCGTCGATGACCGCGTTGTCGTGCGTGCGGAAGTACAGCAGCACGGCCTTCTTGAGCCACTGGTTCACGGTCCACTGACCGCTCTTCTTCTCGGCGACGCGCGCCTGGCCGCTGATCGAGCAGCTCGATGCACTCCTCGATGGCGTGGCGCAGCGCCGGCGGCGCGTTCTTCGCGTGTGATGTCGGCGCGCCGCTCGAAGGCCTCGTCGATGGTCGCGGCGAGAGTGCGTCAGGTCGGTCACTTAAGATCTAGCTCTCCAGGAAAGTCCGGATGCGCTGCGCGGCGGTCACGCACTCGTCCACCGGCGCGACCAGCGAGATGCGCACGCGCTGCCGGCCGGGGTTGCCGCGCGCGTGTCGCGCGCCGAGGTAGCTGCCCGGCAGGATGGTGAGATTCTGCGTGGCGAACAAGTCGCGCGTGAAGGCTTCGTCGTCGCGCTGCACGTCGGGCCACAGATAGAACGCGCCGTCCGGCTCGACCACGTCGAGCACCGGCGCGAGAATGGGCAGCACGCGCGCGTATTTCTCGCGGTACAGCGCGCGGTTGGCGGCGCGCGTGCGCGTCGTCGTTCCAGGCGGCGATGCTCGCGAGCTGCGTGGGCACCGGCATCGCGCAGCCGTGATAGGTGCGATACAGCAGGTAGGGCTTGATGAGCGCCGGATCGCCGGCGACGAAGCCCGAGCGCAGCCCGGGCACGCTCGAGCGCTTCGACAGCGAGTGAAACACCATGCAGCGCTCGAACGTGTCGCTGCCCGTCGCCAGCGCCGCCTGCAGCAGCGACGGCGGCGGCGCTGCTTCGTCGCGATACAGCTCCGCGTAGCACTCGTCGGACGGCGATCACGAAGTCGTGTCGTTCCGGCGAGCTCGAGCGCGTGGCGCAGGAACTCGAGCGACAGCACGGCGCCGGTCGGGATTGCCGGGGCTGCAGAGGAACAGCATCTCGCAGCGCTTCCAGATCGTCGGCGGGCACGGCATCGAGATCGGGCTGGAAGCGGTTGCGCCGGCGGTGGTGTTCGAGGAACACGGGCTCCGCGCCGGCGAGCAGCGCCGCGCCTTCGTAGATCTGATAGAACGGATTCGGCATCGCGACCACGGGCTTCGGCCGGTGCCGCCGTGTGCTGACCACCGCCTGCACGAACGAGAACAGCGCCTCGCGCGTGCCGTTGACCGGCAGCACCATGGTCTCCGCGTCGACGCTGCACGCCGGAGTCTGAAGCGGCGTTCGAGCCAGGCGGCGCAGCGCGGCGCGCGTTTCCGGCAGGCCGGCGGTGACCGGATAGCTGTCGAGCTTGCCGAGCTCGCGGCGCAGCGCCTCGATGACGAATGCCGGCGGCGCGTGCTTGGGCTCGCCGATCGACATGGCGATGTGCGGCAGCGCTGGCGGGCGGCGTGATGCCGCGCCTTGAGCCGCGCCAGTCGCTCGAACGGGATAGGCGGCGAGTAGTTCGAGGCGCTGGTTCACGCGGCGGCGCGGCGGTCGAGGCGCGCCGGACAGGCGCTGCTGCAGGCGCGTGGCCGCGGCTTCGTCGAGCGGCGCGACCGGCGAGCGAGGCCAGATAGAACACGTCCTCGGCGCGCTCGCCGACGGTCATGATCTTGGCGGCCAGCAGGTCGACGCGCTCTTCCATCGAGCACCTTGCCGACGTCGCACAGCAGGCCGGGACGGTCGCCGGCGATGAGCTCGAGCACCGAGCGGCGATTGCGCTCGTCGACGGTGACGCGCGATCTGCGTGGCGGTGCGGAACATGCGCGCCTGGCGCGGCACGCGGCGCGTGACCGTGACCGGCGCTTCGTCGGGTGCTGCAGCGCGCGCCACAGCGCGCGTTCGATCTCGCCGATGCGCTCGCTGTCGGCGATCGGCGCGCCGTCTTCCTCGAGCACGTGATACAGGTCGAGGCTGAAGCCGTCGCCGGTGGGCGTGATGCGCGCGTCGACGATGTTGAGGCCGAGCTGGTCGAGCACGGCGGTGGTGATGGCGAAGCCGTTGTAGCGATGCGGCGCGAACGCGAGGATGGCGGTGGTGCCGCGCTCGCTGCGCGACTTGCACGCGCGACCAGCGGATCTTCGCTGCCGGGTTCGCGGTCGGCCAGCAGCTGCGTGTGCCAGGCCACTTCCTCGGGCGTGTGCCGCAGGAAGTACGCCGGCCGTCAGGCGTTCCCAGGCGCGCGTGATTTCGGGCGCGGTGATGCGGCCGCTGGCGGCCAGCAGCTTGCGCGCGCCGTCCTGCGTCTCGCGCATGCAGCTCGTCCGGGTCGATCGGGCTCTCGAGGCCGCGGCGCAGCGCGCGCTTCACGCGCTCATAGAACTCCTGGAACAGCGATGCCTTCCAGGAGTTCCACAGCTTGGGATTGGTGCCGCGCACGTCGGCGCTGGTGAGCACGTACAGGTAGTCGAGGTGCGTCTCGTCGCCGACCTTGCGCGCGAAGGCGTTGATGACCTCGGGATCGCGAGATGTCCTGCTTCTGCGCCGTGACCGACAGCTCGAGGTGGTTGCTGCACCAGCCAGGCGACCAGGCGCGCGTCGTAGCGCGACAGGCCCTGTTCGAGGCAGAAGGCCTCCGGCGTCGACCGCGCCGAGCTGCGAGTGATCGCCGCCGCGGCCCTTGGCGATGTCGTGGAACAGCGCGGCGAGATAGGCGATCTCGAGCTTCGGCAGCTGCTGCATGATGGCCGAGAGCTGCGGCAGCTCGTGGTCGTACTTCGGCAGCGCGAGCCGGCGCAGGTTGCTCAACACGAACAGCGTGTGCGCATCGACGGTGTAGGCGTGGAACAGGTCGTACTGCATGCGCCCGACGATGCGGCCGAACGCCGGGAATGTAGCGGCCCAGCACGCCGTAGGTGTTCATGCGGCGCAGCTCGTGCGTCACGCCGGCCGGCGCGCGCAGGATCTCGAGGAACAGGCGATGGTTGCGCGGGTTCTGGCGGAACTCCTCGTCGATCAGCCACAGGTTCTTGTTGACGGCGCGGATGGTCGAGGCGCGCACGCCTTTCACGTCCGGGTTCTGCTGCAGCACCACGAACAGCTCGAGCAGCGTCGACGGCGTGCGCGCGAACAGTTCTTCGTTCACCGCTTCGAGGTAGTCGTTGCGCACCTGGAAGCGCGGCGATCAGCGGACGCGGCGGCGCGGTCTCGGTGAGGATGGCCTCGCGGAACAGCTGCAGCAGCAGTTCGTTGAGCAGGCTGACGTCCATGACCGTGCGGTAGTAGCGCTGCATGAACTGCTCGACCGCCAGCGTGTACGACGCGTCCTCGTAGCCGAAGCTCTGCGCGAGCTTGATCTGGTGATCGAACAGCAGGCGGTCTTCGCGCCGGCCGGTGAGCACGTGCAGGCCGAAGCGCACTTTCCACAGGAACGACTGCGCCTGCTTGAGCTTGCGCAGCTCGGATGGCGACAGGAAGCCGTGCGTCAGCAGTTCGTCCAGCGAGCTCGCGCCGAAGTGGCGCTTGGCCACCCAGGCGATGGTCTGGATGTCGCGCAGGCCGCCGGGGCCGGTCTTCACGTTCGGCTCGAGGTTGTAGGCCGTGTCGTTGGCCTTGAGATGCCGGTCCTGCTGCTCGGCGACCTTGGCTTCGAAGTACGCCTTGATGGGCCACACGCGGTCGGCCGACACGGCCGCGCGCATGCGCGGCTAACAGCTCCGCGTTGCCGGCGAGCAGCCGCGCCTCGACCAGCGTGGTCATCACGCCGACGTCGGCGACGCTTTCTTCGGCGCACTGCGCGACGGTGCGCACGCTGTGGCCGACCTCGAGGTTGATGTCCCACAGGAACGTGACCACGCGTCTCGACCACGCCGCGGCCCGCGCTCGTCGGGCGCTCGCCGGCACCAGGATCAGGATGTCGACGTCGGAATGCGGATGCAGTTCGCCGCGTCCGTAGCCGCCGACGGCCGCGCAGCGTCCAGCTCTCGTAGCCCGCGGGCAGTTGCGAGCGCCACACCTCGCGCAGGATGGCGTCGATGAGCTCGGCGCGCGCGTGCACCAGCGACTTCCACCGACTCGTCGGCGCGGAAGCGCTCGGCGAGCTCGGCGTGCGCTTCGCTTGAGTTCGGTGCGGAACGCGTCGGGCGCGTAGCTGGCCGCGGCGAGCCGTTCGGGCAGATGCGCGAGGCGCAGCCACGGCGCGCTGCGCAGCACCGTGGTTTCGTTGGCCTCGATGTCCTCTTCCAGCGACGCCATCTAGTTGGACGCCGCCGGGCGCTTGCTGCCGTCGCCGAGCGTCAGCACTTCGACGCCGGTCTCGCGTGACCAGGCACGGTGTGCTCCCACTGCGCCGACAGCGAGTGGTCCTTGGTGACCACGGTCCAGCCGTCGCCTAGCAAGCGCACGTGCGCGCTTGCCGGCGTTCACCATGGGCTCGATCGTGAACGTCATGCCGGCCTTGAGTTCATCGCCCGGTGCCGGGCTCGCCGTAGTGCAGCACCTGCGGATCCTCGTGGTACACGCGGCCGATGCCGTGGCCGCAGTACTCGCGCACCACGGAGAAGTTGCGTTCCTCGACGAAGGTCTGGATGGCGTGGCCGATGTCGCCGAGGCGCGCGCCGGGCTGCACCTGCTCGATGCCGCGCCACATGGCTTCCCAGCAGGTCTCGGTCGAGGCGCTGCGCGGGCAGGGCGGGTTTGCCGACGTAGTACATGCGGCTGGTGTCGCCGTGGAAGCCGTCGCGGATCACGGTGACGTCGATGTTCAGGATGTCGCCGGACTTCAGGACCTTGTCGTTCGGGATGCCGTGGCACACCACGTGGTTCACCGAGGAGCAGATGGTCTTCGGGAAGCCGCGGTAGTTCACGTTCGCCGGGATCGACTTCTGCACCTCGACGATGTGCTCGATAGCACAGCCGATCGAGCTCCTCGGTGGTCACGCCGGGCTTGACGTGCTCGCCGATCATGTCGAGAACCTCGGCCGCCAGGCGCCCGGCCACGCGCATTTTTTCCTGCTCGGCCGGGGACTTAATGGTGATGTGGCGGCTCACGAGGGAGTCCATCGGGTGCACCTGCGTAAGGCGTTGTTTTGACGGGGAAGGGATGGTATAAAGCGCGGCCTTTTTGGCAATGAAACTCACTTAAACCACACGCGCAACCTGCGCGGTCCAGGCACTCCAGGCGGTCGGCATAACGGGTGGATGGGTCGTCCCGAGAGCAATCCAAGGATATCCACCCGGGCGGCGCGGAGGCTTAACCCACCAGGAGAACTTTGATGTCCGGCGTGTCAATGCGACAAATGCTGGAAGCGGGCGTCCATTTCGGACACCAGACCCGCTTCTGGAACCCGAAGATGGCTCCGTTCATCTTCGGCGAACGAAACAAGATCCACATCATCAACCTCGAGAAGACGCAGCCCATGTACGCGGAAGCGGCCGACTTCGTGCAGCGGCGTCGTTGCGGACGGCGGCAAGGTGCTGTTCGTCGGCACCAAGCGCTCGGCGCGCGAGGCGGTCGAGAAGGAAGCTCGCCGCTGCGAGATGCCCTTCGTGAACCAGCGCTGGCTTGGCGGCATGCTCACCAATTTCAAGACCATCCGCGGCTCGATCAAGCGGCTCGCGGATCTCACCGAGATGACCGGAGAACGGCACGCTCGGCAAGCGTGGCAAGAAAGAAGCCACGATGATGCGCCGCGAGAAGGACAAGCTCGAGAAGAGCCTGGGCGGCATCAAGCAGATGGAATCGCCGCCGGACGTCATCTTCATCATCGACGTCGGCCACGAGGACATCGCCATCCTCGAAGCCAAGAAGCTCGGCATTCCGGTGGTCGCGGTGGTCGACACCAACTGCGCGCCGGACGACGTCGACTACGTGATCCCGGGCAACGACGACGCCATGCGCGCCATCTCGCTGTATGCCTCCGGGCATCGCCGATGCGGTGCATCGAAGGCCGCTCGCAGGCTCCGGCCGTCGCCGTGGGCGAAGACGAGTTCGTCGAGCTCGACGAGAACGGCAATCCGCGCAAGAAGGGCGCGCGCAGCGCATCCGCCGGCGCCGCCGCCGCAGCGTGGCGCCGTCCGGCCAACACCGCGACTCGCGGCCGCCGTCCGGTGGTCGCGAGCGTCGCGGCCGATCCGGAAGACGGTGCCGATCCGGCCGTGTTCACGGACACGGGCGAAGCGGCTCCGCGCAGCGCCACGGCCAGCGCCGGTCGTTCGCGCACCGGCACGGGCAATCCGCCGGGCCGTGGTCGCGGCGGCGGCGGCGGTCCGCGTCGCGGCTGATGCGCCCACGTCAGTTCGAGGAAGATCGAATGAACATTACCGCAGATGCGGTCAAGCAACTGCGCGAGCGCACCGGCGCCGGCATGATGGAGTGCAAGAAGGCACTCGTCGAAGCGAACGGCGACCTCGGACGCCGCCGCCGAGAACATGCGCAAGTCGGGTCTCGCCAAGGCCGACAAGAAGGCCTCGCGAGTCGCCGCCGAAGGCGTGGTCGTCATCGAGAAGTCCGCCGACGGCAAGACCGGCGTGCTGGTCGAAGTGAACAGCGAGACCGATTTCGTCGCGCGTGGCGATGACTTCCGCGGCTTCGCCGCCGAAGTCGCCAAGGCGGCGCTCGCCGCCAGCGCAGTCGAGCGTCGAGGCCGTCAACGGCCTCGAAGCTCGCCGAGCGGTGAGACGGTCGACGAGAAGCGTCGCGCGCTGATCGCCAAGCTCGGCGAGAACCTCACCGTGCGCCGCGTGGTGCTCGTGACGGCGCCGACCGTGCGTGGGCTCGTACGTGCACACCGACAACAAGAAGGCGGCGCTGGTGGCCGTCGAAGGCGGCGACGCCGAGCTGGCGCGCGACCTCGCCATGCAGGTGGTCGCGGCCAGCCCGCGCTACCTCACGCCGGCGGATGCGCCGGCCGAGCACGTGGCGAAGGAGCGCGAGATCGAGACCGCGAAGGCGCTTGCCGAAGGCAAGCCGCCCGAGATCGTCGCCAAGATCGATCGAAGGCCGCCTGCGCAAGTCGCTCAACGAGTTCGCGCTCACCGGCCAGCTGTTCGTCAAGGACGGCGACCTGACCATCGAGAAGCTGCTCGAAGAACAACAAGGCGAGCGTCGAAGGCTTCGAGCGCTTCGAAGTCGGCGCCGGCATCGAAAAGAAGCAGGACGACTTCGTCGGATGAGGTCATGGCGCAGGCCAAAGCCAGGACAGCGTCGGACGGCAAGACCGACCCGCCGGCAACCAAGCACTAGCCGATACGAAAACCCCGCCTCTCGCGGGGTTTTCTTTATGGCAAAGTGCGCAACGCGTCGAGGCCTCGAATGGGGAATCGAGCAAATGACCGCGCCGTACAAACGCATTCTGCGTCAAGCTTCCGGGCGAGGCGCTGCTGGGCACGACCGAGTTCGGCATCGATCCGGCGGTCCTGCAAGCGCATCGCCAGCGAAGTGCTCGAGATCCAGCAGAGCGGCGTGCAGGTGGCCTGCGTCATCGGCGGCGGCAACATCTTCCGCGGCGCTGGCCTGGCCGCGCGCCGGCATGGACCGCGCCACCGGCCGATCACATGGGCATGCTGGCCACGCGTGATGAATGCGCTCGCCATGCAGGACGCCATCGAGAGCCTGGGCGGCAGCGCGCGCGTGCAGAGCGCGATCCGCATCAACCAGGTGTGCGAGGACTACATTCGCCGTCGTGCCATGCGGCACCTCGAAAAGGGCCGCGATCGTCATCTTCGCGGCCGGCACCGGCAACCCGTATCTTCACCACCGACTACCGCGGCCGCGCTGCGCGCCATCGAGATCAACGCCGACGTGCTGCTCAAGGCCACCAAGGTCAACGGCATCTACGATTCGGATCCGATGAAGAATCCGAACGCCAAGCGCTACGCCACGCTCACCTACGACAAGGTGCTGGCAGGACCGCCTCAACGTCATGGACGCCACCGCCATCGTGATGTGCCGCGACAACCGCATGCCGCTGCAGGTGTTCAACCTCAACAATGCCGGGCGACCTGCCGCGCGTGGTGCGCGGCGAGTGACATCGGCACGGTCGTCACCAACGATTGACGTGCAACCTCGAGGGCAACGAATCATGTTAGACGACATCAAGAAGGACGCCGCCACGCCGCATGGGCAAGTGCGTCGAGAATTTCCAGCGCGATCTCGAGAAGCTGCGCACCGGCCGCGCGCATCCGTCGCTCATCGAGAACACTGAAGGTCGACTACTACGGCACCGACACGCCGCTCAAGCAGGTGGCCAACATCAGCGTCGAAGACGCGCGCACGCTGGTGGTGTCGCCGTGGGAGAAGTCCATGGTGCAGGCCATCGAGAAGGCGATCCACAAGTCGGACCTCGGGCCTGAATCCGATGAGCGCCGGCACCGTGATCCGCATTCCGCTGCCGCCGCTCACCGAAGAGCGCCGCAAGGACATCACCAAGGTGGCGCGCGCCGATGCCGAGAATGCGCGCGTCGCCGTGCGCAACGTGCGCCGCGACGTGATCGCCGACGTCAAGGAAGGCGCTCAAGGAAAAGCTCATCTCGCAGGACGAAGAGAAGAAGGCCGAGGTCGATATCCAGAAGCTCACCGACAAGTACATCGCGCGACATCGAAACGCCAGCTCGCCGCCAAGGAAAAGAACTCCTGCAGGTGTGAGCGGCAGCCGCTCGACACGTTGCCGCCGACCGTGAGCATTCCGCAACACATCGCGATCATTATGGATGGCAACGGGCGATGGGCCGAGGCACGCAGGCCTCGCGCGCCATGCCGGCCACAAGGAAGGCGTGCGTCCGGTGCGCATGTGCATCGAGGAGTGCGCGCGCGCGGAGTCGGCGCGCTCACGCTGTTCGCGTTCTCGAGCGAGAACTGGCAGCGGCCGACCGTCGAAGTGAATAGTTTGATGCAGCTGTTCCTCGAAGCCATGGATCGCGAGATCGACGATCTGCCACAAGAACAAGGTGCGGCTGCGTTTCATCGGCGACCGCCACGCGCTCAGCGTCAAGCTGCAGGCGCGCATGGCGGCGAGCGAGGAGCTGACCGCGGCGAATCCGGGCCTGAAGGCTGCAGGTGGCCGTGAGTTACGGCGGCCGCTGGGACATCGTGCAGGCCGCGCGCGCGCCTCGCGGCGCAGGTCGCGAGCGGCGCGCTGCCGCTCGACGCGATCGACGAGGACGCGTTTCGCGCGCGAGCTGCAGCTCGGCGACGTGCCCGATCCCGGATCTGTTCATTCGCACCGGCGGCGATCACCGCATCAGCAATTTCCTGCTGTGGAATCTCGCGTACACCGAGTTGCATGTCTGCGACGCGTTGTGGCCGGATTTCGACGTTGCCGCAGCTCGAGGCCGCGCTCGCCACGTTCGCAGGCGCGCGAGCGCCGCTTCGGTCTGACCCGCGCCGCAGGCGCTGCGAGGCTACGCAGCCGTGCTTAAGGAACGCGTCCTCACGGCCATCGTGCTCGGCGGCGGTGCTGCTCGGCGTGATGCTCGGGCTTCCGCCGATCGCCACCGTGTGGCTGCTCACCGTCCTGCGTGCTGATTGGCGCCTGGGAATGGGCGCGGTTTCATCGGCGAGAGCACTCCGCGCGCACGCGCGGTCTTCACGATGCGCGGTCGCGCTCGCGCTGGTCGCCTGCCTCTATTTCTATGACTCGATACGCCGGACTTCGTGTCCGATCGTCGTGACGATCGCCGTGGCGTGGTGGTTCGTCGCCTTCCTGTGGCTGTGCCTCGGCGCCGGGCCGCGTCAACTCCGGTGACGGCGGCGCTGCGCGGGCTTCCTGTCGCTCGTGCCGTGCTGGCTGGCGCTGGTGCACGTCACCTTCATCACGCAGAGCACGCACTGCGGTGCTGTTCACGCTCGCGCTGGTGCTGGGCCGGCTGATACCGGCGCGTTCTTCGCCGGGCGGTGGTTAGGCCGCGTGCCGCTGGCGCCGCGCGTGTCGCCCAAGAAGACCTGGGAAGGCGCATCGGCGGCGTGCTCGCGAGCGGCGCTGTCGCCTGGCGTCGCGCGACACTGGCTGTTCGACGGTGGACGCCTGGCCGTTCGTCGATGACCTGCGTCGCGGTGGCGGCGCTCTCGATCGTCGGCGATCCTGACGGAAGAGCATGCTTGAAGCGCGCCGCCGGCCTCAAGGACAGCGGCAGATGTTCCCGGGCACGGCGGCATGCTCGATCGCATCGACAGCGTCACCGGCCGCGGCGCCCGCGCTGGTGTCTCGCGCTGATCGGCCTGCAAGGTCATCGCACGAAGAGCGATGGCGTCAAGGGCGTCGCCATCCTGGGCTCCCGACGCGGATCGGTGGGCGAGCACACGCTCGACGTGATCGCGCGCATCCCGATCGTTTCCGGGTCGTGGCGCTCGGCGCGCATCGCAACGTCGAAAAGCTCGCCGACCAGTGCCTGCGGTTCTCGCGTTCCCTATGCGCGCGCTCGCGCGATCCCGCGGCCGCCGCGCGGCTCGAGAGCGAATTGCGCGCGCGCAGGCGCCGACGCGCGTGCATCGGCGGCGCCGATGCGCTGGTGGAGATCGCCGCGCTGCCGGAGGTCGCGACAGCGTCATGGCGGCGATCGTCGGCGCCGCGCGGCCTGCGCTCCACGCTCGCCGCGGCACGCGCCGGCAAGCGCTCTGCTGTTAGCCAACAAGGAATCGCTGGTGATGGCCGGGCCCGCTGCTCATGGCAGCGTGCGCGACGCCGGCGCGACGCTGCTGCCCATCGACAGCGAACACAACGCGGTGTTCCAGTGCCTGCCGCGCGATCGCGCGCTGCGGCGAGGCGCCGCCCGGCGTGAAGCGCATCCTGCTGACCGCCTCCGGCGGTCCGTTCCTCGACGCCGATCGCGCGCGCCTCGACGCGTGTCACGCCCGACGAGGCCTGCGCGCATCCGAACTGGGTCATGGGCCGCAAGATCTCGGTCGACTCCGCCACGCTCATGAACAAGGGCCTGGAGTTCATCGAGGCCTGCCTGCTGTTCGGCGTGACGCCCGCAGCAGGTCGAAGTGCGTCATCCACCGCGAGAGCATCGTCCACTCGCTGGTCGAATACGTCGACGGCTCGGTGCTCGCGCAGCTAGGTGCGCCCGACATGCGCACGCCCATCGCGCACGCACTGGCGTGGCCGGAGCGCGTGACCTCGGGTGTACAATCCCTCGACCTCATCAAGGTCGGGACACCTGCGGTTCGAGGCCCCCGACCTGCGACGATTCCCGGCACTGGGCCTCGCGCAGGAGGCCGCTCGGGCGGGCGGCTTGCGGCCCGGCATCACTTAATGCCGCCAATGAGGTGTGCTGTCGTCGGCGTTTCTCGAAGGTGGATTGAACTTTGCGCGAATTCCGGCAGTCATTGAGTCGGTGATGGCAACCACATCGGGTGGCGAAATCCGCGATCTCGACGACGTGCTGGCGGCCGACGCCGAAGCGCGGGAACGCGCTTCCTCCTTCATCCGGCCTCGCGCCGTGCACGCCTAAGGGACGCTCGATGGAAATCGGCTGGAGTGCGCTTCTGGTTCATCAGTCGGCGTCAGCCTGCTGGTGACGGTGCACGAGTTCGGCCATTTCTGGGTGGCCCGCAAGCTCGGCTTCAAGGTGCTGCGTTTCTCGGTGGGTTTCGGCAAGCCGCTCTACAAGCGCGTCGGCGCGCGCGCCCGATCACACGGAATACGTCATTGCCGCACTGCCGCTCGGCGGCTACGTGCGCATGCTCGACGAACGCGATGGCGGCGGTGGCGCCGGCAGACCTGCCGCGCGCCTTCGGCAGCCGACCGCCGTGGCAACGCATCCTGGTGCTGCTGGCGGGTCCCGCGGCGAACATCCTGTTCGCCATGCTCGTCCTGTGGGCCATGTTCTGGGTCAACGGCGTCACGTGCATCGTGCAAAGCCCGTGGTCGACAACGTGGTCGACAGGCTCGCCGGCCGCCGCCGCCGGGCCTGCGCAGCGGCGATGAGATCCGCAGCATCGACGGCGAACCGATCCTCGACCAGGTCGACGCGTCGCTCGGGTTGTTAGACGCGGTCAGCGACGATGGCGAAGCGCGTCATGGCCGTGCGCGACCGCGACGGCGCAGAGCGCACCGTCACGCTGCGCGATTCCCGATCCCGACGTGCGCCGCAAACTCACCGAGCCCGACCAGCTGTACCTGGGTCTGGGTTTCGAATATCTGGCAGACCGCCGTCTCCCGCCGCTGCTCGGCGAAGTGGTGCCGGGCGGCCCGGCGGCGCAAGCGCCGGCCTGCAGGCGGGCGATCGAAATCAGCGTCGCTGCGACGGAACGCCGATACGCAAGCTTCACCGAGTTCGCCGACTACGTCAACGCGCGCCCGGGCAAGCGATGATCGCTCGGTCGTGCGGCGCGGCGGCAGCGGACCTGACTCGCCGCATCACGCGCGACCAGCGAAGGTCGGAAGGCGCGACCATCGGCCGCATCTGACGATCAAGCCGCCGGACGTCAGCGATTCCTATCCACCGAGAAATGCGCACCCACGACCGACGTCGGGCCGCTCGAGCGCGCTCAGCTATCGCGGTCGGCAAGGCCTGGCAGCTGACGGCGGCGCAGGCGAAGTTCTTCGTGCGCATGCTCACCGGCACGTCTCGATCGAAGAACACTGTCGGGCTTCATCGCGCATCGCCGAGTACGGCCGGTGACGCCGCGCATGCCGGGCTCGGCGAGCTTTCCTCATGCTGCTGGTGCTGCTGTCGTTGTCGCTGGGCTTCCTCAATCTGCTGCCCATCCCGATCCTCGACGGCGGCCAGATCGTGTTTCAGCTCGTCGAGTGGGCGAAGGGCCGCCCGCTGTCCGATCGCACCTATGCTGGTCGGGCCAGCAGGCCGGGCTCTGCTGCTGCTGGTGCTGCTCATGGGCGCTCGCGCTGTTCAACGACCTGTCCGGCATTGCTGCGAATTCATAAGAACGAATTCTTTCAGGGGATTCACTTGACCATACGGTTCGCGAGTCTTTGTGCTGCCAGCGTGATTGTTGCTGGCTGCGCCCATTGCATGCCCAGGAGGGGCCCGCGTTCACCGTCGGCGACATCCGCGTCGAAGGCCTGCAGCGCGTCACCGAAGGCACGGTCTACAACTATCTGCCGATCAACATCGGCGACACCCTCGTCGCCGCAGCGCATCCGCGAGGCGGTGCGCGCGCTGTACGACACCGGCTTCTTCCGCGACGTGGAATTGCGCCGCGACGGCAACACGCTGATCGTGGTGGTCAACGAGCGCCCGACCATCGAGAGCTTCGAGCTCAAGGGCAACAAGGACATCAAGACCGAGGACCTCGGCAAGTCGCTGCGCAACGTCGGGCTCGCGCAGGGCAAGACCTTCGATCGCTCGGTGCTCGAAGACGTGAAGTCGTTCCTGCAGGACCAGTACGGCGCGCGCGGCAAGTACGCGGCGCGCATCGACACCGACGGTCGAGGAAGTCGCCGGGCAACCGCGTCAAGATCAAGATCGACATCGTCGAAGGCAAGCGCGCCAAGATCCGCCAGATCAACATCGTCGGCAATCACACGTTCAAGGAAAAGGACATCCTCGAGGCGTTCGAGCTCAAGACGCCGAACCTGCTGTCGTTCTACAAGCAGGACGACCGCTACTCGCGCGAGTCGCTGCAGGGCGACCTCGAAAAGCTGCGCTCCTTCTACATGGACCGCGGCTACGCGAACTTCGAGGTCGAATCGACGCAGGTCGCCATCGCGCCCGAGAAGGACGACATCTTCATCACGGTGAACGTCAACGAAGGCGAGGTCTTCAAGGTCAAGGAAGTGAAGCTCGCCGGCACGTTCGTGGTGCCCGAGGCGCTGCTGCGGCGCTATCTGCTCGTGCAGCCGGGCGACACGTTCTCGCGCAAGATCATCACCGCGACCCAGGAGCTGCTGCAGAACCGCCTCGGCGAGGACGGCTTCGCGTTCGCCAAGGTCGATCCGGTGCCCACGACCATCGGCGATCCGGCGAACAAGGAGCTGTCGCTCACGTTCTTCGTCGATCCGGGCAACCGCGTCTACGTGCGCCACATCGCGTTCAACGGCGTCACCAAGATCAACGACGAAGTGCTGCGTCGCGAGATGCGCCAGCTCGAAGGCGGCTGGCTGTCGAACGCCGCGCTCGATCGCTCCAAGCAGCGTCTCGAACGCCTGCCGTACATCAAGAAGGTCGAGTCCGAGACCAAGCCGGTCGCCGGCTCCACCGACCTCGTCGACGTCAACTACGAAATCGAAGAAGGTCCGTCGGCGCAGCTCGGCGGCGGCATCGGCTATTCCGAGTCGCAGTCGTTCATCCTGCAGCGGCAACTACGCCGACGCGCAATTTCCTCGGCACCGGGCGCCGCGTGTCCGTCGATCTCGAACTCCGGCCAGTACAGCAAGGTGTACGGCGTCTCGGTGACCGAGCCGTACTTCACGCCGAACAACGTGGGCCTCACCGGCAACATGACGCTATCGCGACCAGACGCAGTTCGTGTCGGCCTCGTCAGACTTTCTCGTCGGAGACCATCGGCGCGCGGCTTCGACGTCGGCTATCCGATCGGCGAGAACCAGGGCCTTCGCATGGGCCTGCAGTTCCAGAAGTCGAGCCTGCTCACCAGCGACGGCGGCAGCGCGCGCCAGTCCATCGACTGGGTGGCGCAGAACGGCGATTCCGACGCGCAATGCTGTATCGACTACGACGCCGACGACTCCCGTCGTGCGACGCTCGCGCTCGTGGAGCACCGACTACAACACGGTCGAGCTCACCGCTTCGTGGAACTACGACACCCGCAATCGCTCGTTGTTTGCCGATCGCGGCATGCGGCATTCGTTCGGCCTGGCCTACGCGCTGCCCGGCGTCAGCGACGTGCAGTACTACGTCGCGAGCTACGAGTTCATCAAGTACATCCCGCTGTTCGGCCGGTTCACGCTGCAGCTGGGCGCCGATCTCGCCTACGGCATGGACATCGGCGACACCACGGCGCTGCCGCCGTATCGGCAGTTCTACGCCGGCGGACCGGAGACCGGTGCGCGGATATAAAGAGAGTCGCCTGGGACCCAAGGACGACTTCGGCCGGCCGTTCGGCGGCAACCTGAAGGTCACGGGCAGGGCGGAGGTGCATCATTCCGCTGCCGCAGAAGTTCCAGTCGTCGGCGCGCCTGTCGTGGTTCTACGACATCGGCAACGTCTTCTCGACGGGCAATCGGTACATGTTCCTCGGACCGCGGCGTGTCGGTCCGCCGGTCGAGTACTGGTTCAAGTATGATAAATTGAAGCACTCGACGGGCGTTGCCGTTCAATGGCTTGCGCCGCTGGGTGTGTTCCGTTTCAGCTACGCCGTTGCCGCTGAATGCCTACAAGGGCGACGTCATTCACCTATCCGGATGAGATAGAGCGAATTCCAGTTCTCGGTTGGCCAGGCTTTCTAAGAGGTGATTTCAGTGCAGGTTTCTTTCCGCAAAGATTCTTTTGGGTTCGCTGATCGCGGCGACGTTCTCGCGTGCCCGCCGTGCCGCCGAGCTCAAGGTCGGCGTCGTCGACTATCGCGCAAGCTGTTCGAAGGAGTCGCCGCAGGCGAAGGTCGTGCAGGACGGTCTGCGCGCCGAGTTCGGCCCGCGCCTGCAGCAGCTCGTTGCGCAGGAGCAGGCGCTGAAGACCCGCAACGACAAGCTGCCAGAAGGACGCCGCCACCATGGCGCCCGATCAGCGCACCAAGGCCGAGAAAGGAACTGCGCGACAGCGCGCGCGAACTCGAGCGCAAGAAGGCCGAGTTGCAGGACGATTCGAACGCCAAGCGCCAGGAAGAAATGAACAAGCTGCAGCGCCTGCTGTTCGGCGAAGTGCGCGACTACGCCAAGGCGCAGAGTTTCGACATCGTGATCGCGGAAGGCGTGCATCTACGCCACGCCGACGGTCGACATCACCGCCGCGCGTGCTGGCAGTCGCTGCAGGCGCGCGCCGAAGCCGGCCGCCGCGCGGCGCCGGCGCGCCGCGCAAGCCGCCCGCGAAGCCCTGAGCGCGCGGCGCCGATCGGGCGCAAGCGCGCCGGCCGCCATGACAGTGACGCTCGGCGAACTGGCGGTGCGATTCGGCTGTGAGCTGCGCGGCGATCCCGCGGTGACGGTGGATTCCGTCGCCGCGCTGTCGCAGGCCGGGCCCGCGGTCGGTCACCTTCCTCGCCAATCCCAAGTACGTCGCGCAGCTCGCCGGACACGCGCGCGGGCGCGGTCATCCTCGATGCGAAGTCGGCGGCCGAGCTCGCCGGTGCCCGGTGCTGGTCGTCGGCCAATCCGCACGCCACTTACGCGCGCATCGCGACGCTGCTGCATCCCGATCCGCCGCTTGAATCCCGGCGTCCATCCGACGGCGACCGTCGATGCCGGGCGCCACGCATCGATCCGACGGCGCAGATCGCCGCGCAGGCGTACGTCGGCGAGGGCGCGCGCATCGGCGCGCGCTGCTTCATCGGTCCCGGCGTGCGTCATCGAGCGCGGCGCCGTGATCGGCGACGACGCGCGCTTCGTCGCGCGCGTGTTCGTCGGGCACCGACGTGGTATCCGGCGCGCGCTGCATCGTGCAGCCGGGCGCGGTCGATCGGCGGCGATGGCTTCGGCTTCGCGCCGGAGAAGGGCACCTGGGTCAAGGTGCCGCAGATCGGCAGCGTGAACGTCGGCGACGACGTCGAGATCGGCGCCAACACCACCATCGACCGCGGCGCGCTCGACGACACGGTCATCGAAGAAGGCGTCAAGCTCGACAACCTCATCATGATCGCGCACAACGTGCCGCATCGGCGCGCATTCGGCGCTGGCCGCTGCAGTGGCGCATCGCCGGCAGCAGCGTGGTCGGCAAGCGCTGCATCCTCGGCGGCAGGGCCGGGTCTGACCGGCCACATCACCCTGTGCGACGACGTGGTGGTGCTGGGCACCTCGTTCATCTCGCACTCCATCGACAAGCCGGGCGTGTATTCTTCCGCGCTGCCGAGCGAGGAAGCGGGTGTCTGGCGGCGCATCGTCGGCGCGCATCAAGCGCCTCGACGTCGATGGCCAAGCGCCTGCGCGCGCGTGGAGAAGCACGTGGGCTTCTGCGCGTCGGACAAGGATTCTTCCGAGGACTAACTAAATGAGCGAGTCGATTTCACTCGACCATCATGGGCGTCAGGCGCCTGCTGCCGCACCGCTATCCATTCCTGCTGGTCGACCGCGTGCTGGAGTGCATCAAGGGCGAGAGCATCCAGCGCGATCAAGAACGTCACGGCCAACGAGCCGTTCTTCGCCGGGCACTTCCCGCATCGGCCGGTGATGCCCGGCGTCATGATCATCGAGGCGCTGGCGCAGACCGCGGGCCTGCTGGCGTTCATCACCGCCGACGTGGTGCCCGACGATTCCACGCGGTTCTTCTTCGTCGGCATCGACAAGGCGCGCTTCCGCAAGCCGGTCGAGCCCGGCGACCAGCTCATCCTCACCGCGAAGCTCGAGCGCGCCGATGCGCGGCATCTGGAAGTTCACCACCGTCGCCTACGTGGGCGACGATGAGGTAACTTCCGCGGAAATGATGGTCGCGCCCGGAAACCAACAAGACCTCGGCAAAGGCGACCGCCGGCGTGAGCGGCATCGATCCCCGCGCCATCGTTTCGCCACAGGCGGAGCTCGCGGCCGACGTCGACGGTGGGTGCGTACACGCGTGATCGGCGACGGCGTGCGCATCGGCGCCGGCACCTGGATCGGTCCGCACGCGGTCATCAACGGCCCCACCACCATCGGCGCCGGCAACAAGATCTTCCAGTTCGCCTCCATCGGCGATGCGCCGCAGGATCTCAAGTACAAGGGCGAGCCCACGCGCCTGGAGATCGGCGATCCGCAACGTGTTCCGCGAGTTCACCACCATGAATCGCGGCACGGCGCACGGCGGCGGCGTCACCAGCATCGGCAGCGACAACCTGTTCATGGCCTACACGCACGTGGCGCACGACTGCCGCGTCGGCAGCAACGTGCGTCATGGCTAACTACGCGACGCTGGCGGGTCACGTGGAGCTCGGCGACTGGGTGATCATGGGCGGCTATGCCGGCACCCACCAGTTCACCAAGGTCGGCGCGCATGCGTTCATCGGCAACAACGCCGCGGTGACGCGCGACGTGCCGCCGTACGTCATGGCGGTCGGCACGCCGGCCGTGCCGCATTCGATCAATTCCGAAGGCCTGAAGCGCCGCGGCTTCACGCCCGAGCAGATCCGCAATCTCAAGAATGCCTATCGCGTCCTGTACCGCTCGGACCTGAAGCTCGCCGACGCGGTCGCCGAGCTGCAGTCGCGCGTGCGCCGACGCAGCCGGAGCTGAAGATCTTCGTCGACTTCATCGGCGAGTCCACGCGCAGCCTCGTGCGTTAAGTCGCGAGACGCCGTTGCGCATCGCACTGGTCGCGGGCGAGACATCCGGTGACACGCTGGGTGCCGCGCTCATCGAGGCGTTGCGCCGGCGATTTCCCGCAGGCCGAGTTCGCCGGTGTCGCGGGTCCGAAGATGAAGGCCGCCGGCTGCGCCGCCTGGCACGACATCGACGAGCTGGCGGTCATGGGCCTCACCGAAGTCATCACGCACCTGCCGCGCCTGCATGCGGCTGCGCGCGCGATCTGCAGCGACGGATCCTCGAGTGGCGGCCCGACGTGTTCATCGGCGTCGACTACAAGGAATTCAACCTGGGGCTCGCGCGAGCAGCTCAAGCGCGCCGGCCTGCGCTACCGTGCAGTACGTGAGCCCGCAGGTGTGGGCCTGGCGCCAGGGCGCGCGTGCGCACCATCGGCGAGTCGGTGGACCTGGTGCTGTGCCTGTTCCCGTTCGAACCGGATTTCTATCGCGAGCACGGCGTGCGCGCGGCGCTTCGTCGGTCATCCGCTCGCCGACCAGATTCCGCTGCGAGTCGATCGCGCCGCGGCGCGCGCCGAACTCGGCATCGATGCCGGCGCGCGCGTGCTCGCGGTGTTGCCCGGCAGCCGGCGCGGCGAAGTCGAAAAGCTCGCCGGATGCTATTCGCCGGCGCGGCCGAGCTGCTGGCCGCGCGTTTCCCGGGCCTGGTCAGCATCGCGCCCATGGTGACGCCGGCCTTGCGCGATCTGTTTGCCGCGCGCTGCGCAGCAGCGCGCGCCGCATGCGCGCGGTGCGGCTGCTCGACGGTCAGGCGCGCCGCGCGCTGGCGGCGGCGGACGTGGTGCTGGTGGCGTCGGGCACCGCGACGCTCGAGACGGCGCTGTTCAAGCGGCCGATGGTGGTGGCCTACCGGCTGGGCGCCATCACCGCGTTCCTGCTGCGCACGCTCGGCCTGGTGAAGATCAAGCATTTCTCGCAGCCGAACCTGCTGCGCGGGCGCGGAGCTGGTGCCGGAATTCTTCCAGGAAGCGGCGAGTCGCCGAGAATCTCGCGAACGCACTGGCGCACTGGCTCGAGCATCCCGACGAGGTCGCGCGAGTGCAGCAGGAGTTCGCGGCGATCCACACGCGCCTGCGCTGCGATGGCGCCGAGCGCGCCGCGGCGGAAGTCGGCCGCGCTGCGTCGACGACGCGGGCGGTGCCGCGCATGAAGCTGCGCGTGCGCCTGCGCGTGGCCGGTGTCGACGAGGCAGGGCGCGGACCGCTCGCGGGTCCCGTGGTCGCCGCGGCGGTCATCCTCGAATCCGGCGCGGCCGATTCGCGGGCTGGCGGATTCGAAAGTGCTCGAGCCCGAAGAGCGCGAGCGCCTCGCGCATGCTCGATTCGCGAGCGGGCGCTGTGTTACGCGGTGGCCTGGGCCGACGCCGAAGAAATCGACAGCATCAACATCCTGCAGGCGACCATGCTGGCCATGCGCCGCGCGTTGTTAGGCCTCGCCGGTGCCGCCGCAGCAGGTGTTCGTCGACGGCAATCGCTGTCCGTGCGCGGACGGGCTCGGCTTCGAATGCCTGTTCGAGGCGGTGATCAAGGGCGACGCCACCGTGCCGTCGATCAGCGCGGCGTCGATCCTCGCCAAGACCACGCGCGATGCGCTGATGCGCGACCTCGACCATCGCTATCCGGGCTTCTCGCTGTCCGGGCACAAGGGATATCCCACGCCGTCGCACGTCGCGGCGCTGAATGCGCTGGGCCCGAGCCCGTTGCACCGGCGCAGCTTCGCCCGGTGCGCGTCAGCGCGACGTTCACGCAGTCGCTCGAAGAATGACGACTCGACTTCGGCGCAGCGCGTGCGCTTTGACGGCCACGGCGTGCCGCGGCTGCGCGCTGAACTGAAACTGCCCTGCATTGGCTCGGATCCACGCTCGCCAGCGCCGTGGGTCGAGCGGCCTGCTCATGAAGTAGCCCTGCGCGTCGTCGCAGCCGAGCGTCCGCAGCATGTTCCACACGCGCCAGGTCTTCGACGCCCTCGGCGACCACCTGCAGCCCCAGGTTGTGCCCGAGGTCGATGGTCGAACGCACGATGGTCGAGATCTCGTCGTCCGTCGCCATGCCGCGCGATGAACGACCGGTCGATCTTCAGCTCCTGCACCGGCAGCTTCATGATGTACGACGAGCGACGAGTAGCCGGTGCCGTAGTCGTCGATCGACAGTTTGACGCCGAGTTCGCGCGAGCCGGTCGAGCGACCTTCTGCGCGTGCGCCGGATCTTCCATGAAGCCGCTCTCGGTGATCTCCAGGCACAGCAGGCCCGGGCGTCACGTCGTGTTCGGCGAGCAGCTCCGGCGACGTGCTCCGGCAGTTCGCGGTTCATGAGGTCGCGCGCCGAGATGTTCACCGACACCTGCAGCGTCGAGGCCTCGAGCGCAGCCATTCGCCGCACTGGCGCACGCGCTTCGCGGAGCACCCAGCGCGTCAGTAGTTTGATGTAGCCGGTGTGTTCGGCGAACGGGATGAACTGCGCCGGCGGCACCAGGCCGCGCGTCGGATGTTCCCAGCGGATCAGCGCTTCGACCGCGCTCACGTGCGAGGAGTGCAGCGAGCACCTTCGGCTGGTAGTACAGGCGCAGCTCGTTGCGTTCCACCGCGCGGCGCAGCTCGCCGAGCAGCGAGAGGTGTTCCTGCTGGCTGGTGTCGTAGTGCTGGTTCGTAGGTCGCGAAGCCCGGTCTTGTTGCGCTTGGCCGCGTACATCGCGATGTCGGCGTTGCGCACCAGCGTCTGCGCGTCGTCGCCCGTGCTCGGGGAAGTGCGCGATGCCGATGCTGGTGCCCACGTCGAGCGGCTGGCCCTTCGTAGAGGATCGGCGCTTCGAGCGCGGCGATGATCTGGCGCGCGGTCGTCGGCGAAGTCGCTCGTCCGGCGTGCCGCACGAGGATGGCGAATTCGTCGCCGCCCAGGCGCGCGATGCATTCGGCGCTGGTCACCGTGTGTCTGCAGGCGCGCGCTCACTTCGCGCAGCACGTGGTCGCCCACGCCGTGTCCGAGCGTGTCGTTGACGTACTTGAAGCGGTCGAGGTCCATCATGAGGATGGTGAGCTTGAGATCTGCCCATGCGCGCCTGCGTGATGGCGCGCTCGAGCTCGTTGGAGAAGCGCGAGCGATTGGCGAGATCGGTGAGCGGGTCTTCGTAGGCCAGCTTGAGAATGCGCTTCTCGCGATCGGCGATGCTGCCGCGCATGTGATTGAGGCTGGAAGCGAGCACGCCGATTTCGTCGGCGCGCTCGCAGATCGACCGGCGCGCCGTAGTCGCCCTGTTCGATGCGCGCCGCCGCGCGCTGGCCAGGGTCTCGAGCGGGCCGCGTGATGTTGCGCGCCACCGCGACGCTGCCGACGATCGACAGCACGAGGCTCAGCGCCGGCCAGCACGATGAGCGTATTGCGCAGGCGCTCGAATGCGGCCAGCGCGTCGCCGAGCGAGCGGTGCAGTACCGCGACGATGCGCGCGTCTGTCGTTGTCGTCGAGCGGGATCACCAGCGCCTGGTGATCGACGCCGCAGATGTTCATGACCAGGCGCGTGCACGCTGTTCGGAGCGCGCCGGCATGTGCGCCAGCAGCGCCTGCTGCTCGCGCTCATCCGAGCGTGGAGGCGAGCACGCGCCGGCCGCGGCGGCGCCGTCGAGCGCGAACGACACTTCGAGCTCGGTGAGCTGGCGCAGATCGCTGCGCCAGCGCATCGTCCACCGCGAAGCCCATGACGACCCAGCCGATGGGCAGCGGCGCGAGCACCGGCACCGCCACGAGCTGGAACGCGCGGCCGTCGAGCACTTCCATGCTGGCGCTGGCGGCGTCCTTGTCGGCTTGAGCAGCTCCGGATATTCGAACGGTCGTGCGGCGCGCGTCGGGGCTGCAGCGTGTCGGAGACCACCTGGCCCTCGAGATCGACGAACACCATGGCGTCGGCGCCGATGCGCGCGCCGTGGTTGGCGAGCACCGAGGCGATGGTGCCGGTGTCGTGCGTGGCGATGGCTTCGCGAAACGCGAAGTCGCGCCGCCAGCACGCGCGCCGACAGTTTGAGTTTCTCGGCGTTCTGGTCGAGCAGGCGCGCGAACACGCGCTGACCGACGTTGAGTTCTTCGGCGACCTTGGCCTGCGCGTTGCGCGGAATTGGCGGCGTTCACGAACCAGAACGCGGCGACCTGCACCAGCGCGAGCAGCGCCACGAAGAACACGATGATGCGGGTCTGCAGGCGCTGAATGCGCATCAACCCGCGACAGCACGCGGACGTCATCCGCCGCAAAGCGCATCCGAGGAGGTCACCGCAAGCTGATGCGATACTCTGCCGAATGGTGCGAACGAGTGGCCGAAATTATCGACGGCGTCACGGGCCCGTAGTCCGTTGAAACGACTCACAGCTTCACGGGATTACCGCCGGGTTTTGCCTGCAGGATCCGGCGACAATTTCGGACCGTCGCGCTCAAACGGCACGTCGCGAGTGTGATCCCGCTCCCACTTTGGCGACGCCGCAGGCGGGACGCCGCGCAGCTATCGCGAACCGCGGCGCGTCGAAATACGACGATCCCTGCAGGGCTCTTTGCGGCTCGCTCGGACGTCGGCTCGCAAGTATTTGAATCCTTTTGCCAGCCCGATTAATGCGCGCGTTCGTGTGTAAACTCGCGCGCCATGTCGTCCACCGCTTTCGTCCACCTGCGCCTGCACACCGAGTTCTCGCTGCAGGACAGTGTGGTGCGCATCCCGGAGCTGGTGGAGCGCGTCGCCGCGCTCGGCATGCCGGCGGTCGCGGTCACCGACCAGAACAATCTGTTCGCGATGGTGAAGTTCTATCGCGAGGGATTGAAGCGCGGCGTCAAACCCATCATCGGCGTGGACGTGCTGTTGCGCGCGCGGCGAACGCGCAGCCGCCCAACCGGCTGACGCTGCTGTGCAAGGATCCGGGCGGCTACCAGAACGTCACCAATCTCGTCACGCGCGCCTGGCTCGAGGGCCAGGATCGCGGCGTGCCGCTGCATCGATCGCAGCTGGCTCGACGCGGAAACCACCGCGGGACTGATCGCGCTGTCGGGGTTTGCCGAAGGCGATGTCGGCCGCGCCATCGCCAATGGCCGCGACGCCGATGCGCTCAGCCATCGCGCGCGAGTGGGCAGAGCTTGTTCGGCGATCGCTACTACCTCGAGCTGCAGCGCCTCGGGCGCGCCGATGACGAATCGATGGTCGCCAAGACGCGTCGCCTTGAGCCAGCAAGACCGGCATCCCGGTGGTTGCCACCAACGACGTGCGCTTCCTCGCCGCCAGCGATTTCGAATCGCACGAGGCGCGCGTCTGCATTTCCGATGGCGCGCAGCTCGCCGATCCCGGCCGGCAGCGCGCAGTTACACCGAGGCGCAGTACCTGCGCTCGCCCGAGGAGATGGCGCGAGCTGTTCGCCGACATTCCCGAGGCGCTCGCGAATTCGGTGGAAATCGCGCGGCGCTGTTCGCTGCCGCTCAAGCTCGGCGAATCGCGCCTGCCTAACTATCCGCTGCCCGAGGGCACGACCGTCGAGGCGCACATCCGCGCCGAGTCCGAGCGCGGCTTCGCGGAACGCGAGAAGGTGTTCGACGCGTCGCAAGCTGCGCGCATCACCGGTGTACCGCGACCGCCTGCAGCGCGAGCTCGGCGTCATCTGCCAGATGGGCTTCCCGGGCTACTTCCTCATCGTCGCGGACTTCATCCGCTGGGCGCGCGCCAACGGCGTGCCGGTGGGGCCGGGCCGCGGCTCGGGCGCCGGATCGCTGGTGGCCTACAGCCTCGGCATCACCGACATCGATCCGCTGCAAGTACGACCTGCTGTTCGAGCGCTTCCTGAATCCGGAACGCGTGTCGATGCCCGACTTCGACATCGACTTCTGCATGGACGGGCGCGACCGCGTCATCGAATACGTCTCGCAGAAGTACGGCCGCGAACGCGTCTCGCAGATCATCACCTACGGCACCATGGCGGCGAAGGCCGTGGTGCGCGACGTGGGCCGCGTGCTCGGCATGGGTTACGGCTACGTCGACAAGATCGCCAAGCTCATTCCGTTCGAGCTCGGCATCACGCTCGACGACGCGCTCGAGAAGGAGCCCGAGCTCAAGCGCCTCTACAAGGAAGACGAGGAGGTCAAGAACCTCATCGACCTGGCGCAGTCGCTCGAAGGACTCGACGCGCAACGCCGGCATGCACGCCGGTGGCGTGGTGATCGCGCCGTCGAAGCTCGACGGAATTCGCGCCGCTGTACGCCGACGACAAGGGCGGCAGCGTCGTCACGCAGTTCGACAAGGACGACGTCGAAGCCGCGGGCCTGGTGAAGTTCGACTTCCTCGGCCTGCGCACGCTCACGGTCATCGATCGCGCGGTGAAGATCATCAACGCGCGCCGCGCCGCGAGCGGGCGAGGCGCTGCTCGACATCAGCCAGCTGCCGATGGACGACCAGGCGACCTACGAGCTCATGGCGGAGGCGAAGACCACCGCGGTGTTCCAGCTGGAATCGCGCGGCATGAAGGATCTGATCCGGCGCCTGCAGCCCGACCGCTTCGAAGACATCGTGGCGCTGGTGGCGCTGTTCCGCCCGGGCCCGCTCGAGTCCGGCATGGTCGGCGACTTCATCGACCGCAAGCACAGCCGCAACGACCCGCACGCGCCGCCCATCGACTATCTGCATCCGTCGCTGCAGCCGGTGCTCGCGCCGACCTACGGCGTCATCCTCTACCAGGAACAGGTGATGCAGATCGCGCAGGTGCTCGCCGGCTACACGCTCGGCGGCGCCGACCTGCTGCGCCGCG
>ERZ1370068.1191-contig-11087_pt1 | contig 29090 bp, 34 predicted proteins | sample MGYA00561227_ERZ1370068 | MGnify/ENA primary metagenome ERZ1370068 (study PRJEB38410, sample SAMEA6850437) | metagenome | study: Metagenomic assessment of the ecological functions of the soil: analysis of the soil microbiota associated with the...
GTTGTACTTCGTTCAGTTACAGCTGTTACTCAGGATCGCGAAAGCTCGCATTATGGGTCAACTCGCCCAGCGTCCGCTTTCGAGGCGCAGCTGGGCGCGAGCTTGCTCGAGGCCGCGCGTGCTGAGCAAGAGGAGATCAGGTCCCAGGCGGCCGCCGCCTGGACCGGAGGCTCATGTCGCGCAAGGCGACGCCGGGTCGGCTGCGCGGTACGTAATGCCAGCCATTGCGCATTGGATCGGCCCAGGCCAGCAGGGCGCGGGCCTGCTGGCGCCTCGAGCGATGCCAGCCACGGGCGGCCGCCGCGCCTTCCCCATCGCGCCACTGAGTTCGGGGGCCGCCGCCCAGGCAAACCGGATAGCGGCGAGGCACCCGCGGCAGCGGGTGGAACCAGGAACGCGCGCGTCGGCTCGGCCCCTCGCTGGATTGGTCGCAGGGCTCGTCGTGGGAGTGTTGCTGGCCCATGCTTTGCCCTCAGCGCGGCGCGTCGGTGTCGAGGAACCGATTGGGTTTGAGAAGAACGAGAGGGCCAGACAGCCCTTGGGCGCGCGCGCCGTGTGCCGGCTGCCGGCCGAGTCTCCACACATAGTTGCCGGCGCTGGCGACGCCCTCCTCATCCTCGAGCTCCCCTTCGAGCACAAAGGTCTGCTCGAGTTCAACGTGTTCATGATCGGGCAGCACGGCGCCCGGTTGAAACCGCGTCAGCGCCGTCCAGCAGGCCGTCGCCTGATCCTCCATCAGGATTTTGAGCTCGACGCCCATGAACCTGGTCGGCAGCCAGGGCAAGGCGGCGACGTTGACGCAACGCGAGGCGAGGCTCGCGAGGGCTTCGTGCTCGAACACGTGCGGCGTCGACGCGGTCATGACGGTTCCTCCCGTTCGCTTGAAGGGCCGCTGAGCCTGCCGCCCGTACCGCCGCCCGCAACTCGAATTCGCAGCAGCGCGCAGCGGCGCCGCCACCGCCAAGTTTAGAAATGACCGCAGAATCGCCTGTAAATATTTGGAAACCTCTGTTTGTCTCTTCTTTTATCATTGAATTTTAGGCTCCGCCCTGGGGTTGCGCGGCTTCGGGAGCTAGGGCGCCATGCAGGCTGGGTTGCCAGGCACACCTTGTCGCTGCCGGCCGCGCCGGGGTAGGCGGCGTGGTGGCTTTACCGCCGGCGCCAGCAACGGTCGACCGACAACGCACAGCGGCGCCGCGCGGGCTTCATCGCACCGCTGGAGCTGAGATCACCGAGATCGGTGCTGCTCGAAAACGAGGCCCACGCTGGCGACCTTGCACACGCTGCGCGAGCTCGGCGTGCGCATTGCGCTCGAGCGACTTCATGCACCGGCTATTCCTCGCTCGGCTACCTGCGCCGCTTTCCATTCGACAGGATCAAAATCGACCGCTGCTTCATCGCCGATCTGTCCGAGACCTGCCAGGGGCCGGCGGCGATCCTGCGCGCGCTGGCCTCCCCTTGGCAGCAGCCTCGGCATGACCACGATCGGCCGAGGGCGTGGAGACCTCCGAGCAGGTGAAGCGGGTGCGCGCCGAGGGCCTGACCGAAATGCAGGGCTACGTCTTCAGCCCGCCGCGAGCCAGCAGGACATCGCCCGCTTGTACCTCGCGGGCCTGCCGCGCACCGCCACCGCCGCCTGAAGCGGCCACACCTTAATCCAACTCAATCATGGCCTCCAGTTCGGGCTCAAGCCGCCCCTCACGTCGTCCCGTCGCGGCCTGAGGCTGTCGGCGGCGTAGCGAGGCCTGGTTGGCCGCATTCGGCGGATAGAGCCCGGGCAGCGACGCTCCGGCGGTGACCTCGCGGAGGATCAGGCCTCGAGCCGCTCCTGCTCGCCGGCGGCCGCACCACCTCCGCGACGAGCCCCGCCGGGATGAGCGACGGCGCCGTCGCCATCGGCCACCACGCACGTCGTCCGGCAAGACGGCAACGCCGCCGCAGCCGATCGGCTGCTGCCAGGCGACGAAGGTGAGGCCGGCATAGCGAGGGCGGCGCCGCGCTGCCCTGGCACCACACCGGCAAGCCGCGTCGCCAGCACGCCGCGCAGCGTCGCGCACGACGCCGTCGGTGATCGAGCGCCGGCGACGCCGCGCTTGTACATGCGGCGCGCAGAGGATGTCGCCGAAGATGCCGGCGTCGGTGACGCCACATCGCATCGACAACGGCGACCGAGCCCGCCGGCATCGCCTCGATGGCGGCGCGCGTGGAGATCAGGCGGCGCCCACGACGCCGGCGTCGCCAGATCCTCGCGCGCCGGCACGAAGCGCAGCGTGAAGGCGCGCCCGCAGCAGCGCGGCTGACTGCGCACGAGAGGACGGATGCTGCGCATAAAGACGTTGTGCAGGCCCTTTTTTGCCGCAGGACGGACGCGGGCGTCGCCGTGAATATTGCCCAGGGCTTGGGTCAGCCGGGCTTCGGTAAGCTGGGCTTCGGCGCGCCTGGCTTCGGCAATCTGGGCTTCGGTCGGCATGGCAAGCCTCGTCGATCAAAGGCAGATGAGCGCGGGGATCAGGGGGCGCGAAGGAGGCGTGCCGCGTTTGACCAGCGTAGCGCGCCCGCCCGCCCCGGCGACACGGGTCGCGCCCGCGAGCGGCGCTTTTTATGGCACGGCTTTGCCGCCCGATCGGGAGCCCCATCTGCTCTCATCTAATCCTGCCAGGCGGGCTCGTCTAGGTGGCTGAAAAATCGGCGCGGTTCAAAAACTGCCCCGCGCTGAAAATCAACGGCGCACCTTCGCGGTAGGTCGCCTGCAGCACGCGGCCTAGAAACACCAGATGGTCGCCGCCGTCCATGGTGGCCTCGGCGCGGCACTCGAAGGTTGCCAGGCTGTCGGCGATCAGCGGACAGCCGCCGTGTCCACGCGGGTGAAGGCAACGCTGGCGAATTTGTCGTCGCGGCGCGTCGCAGAATGGCGGGCCAGCGCCTCCTGCTCGGCGCCGAGGATGCTGACCGTGAAAAAGCCCGAGCGCGCAAAGCCGGAAAGGACGACGCCTTGCGGTTGAAGGCTCCACGGCACCAAGGGCGGCTTCGAGCGAAACGGCGGCAAAGGAGTTGGCGGTGAGGCCGACGAGAGGTCGGCTTCCGGCGTGCAGGTGGCAACCACCGCCACGCCGGTGGCAAAGCGCCCGAGCGCCTGGCGCAGGCCGGCGCTGTCCAAGCACATCCCATTGCAAGAGACGATCTGGTGCGTCATGCCAAACGAGCTCCCACTGCGCATCCACGCCGCCCCGCCGAACGGGCCAACGCGCCGCTGGCTTAGGCTGCCCTACCCTAATAGTTGAGTGTATCCATTCGGCAAAATAATAACCTGTTCTGGCAAAGGCGATTACAATTCCCGGATGGCTGCGGCCGATGTCTGGCAGCGTGCAGCGATCTCACCTTGTTCGTCGCGGTTTACGAGGAACGCTCGTTCACCGCCGCCGCCGAGCGCGAACGGGCAACCCAATCCGGCGTTTCGCAGCAATATTCGCAAGCTGGAAGACACGCTCAGGGAGTGCGCCTGTTCACGCGCAGCAAGGGCCTGAAGTGCAGCCGACGCCGGCGGGCGATGCGCTCTATCTCAAGTCGATCGACATCCTGCGCCTTTACGATGCGGCCAAGAAGTCGGTGCGAAGCTACGGCAAAGGTCTGGAGGGCCAGCTGGTGGGTGGGCCTGATGCCGACCATGACGCGCTCTGGTTCTGGCCCCGGCGCTGGCGCGCTTCGTTGCCGACAATCCCAACGTCAGCATCAACGTCATCGAAGCCTATAGCGCGACGCTGACGCAGCAGGTTCGAGCCGCCGAGATCCGACTTTGCCATCGTGCCCGCCTTTCGCCTGTCCGCCGGGCTTGATGCAGTCGCTTGTTTCTGCGCACGCCCGAGGTCTTAGTCTCCAACCCAAGCTTGGGGCTCGCGCACGGCGCCCCGTCAGGCTCGCCGCCCTGTCGCCGGTTAAGCTGGTGCTGCCGGGCAGACCCAACACCCGCCGCCATACGCTCGAGACTTACTGCGCGGCCAACGGCATCAGCATCGAGCGCCTGATCGAGCTCGACGCCATGCTGGCCACGCTCGATCTCGTCGCGCGCAGCGATTGGATGACGGTGCTGCCGGGCATCATGATGGCCCTCGACGATGGCACCCAGCACCGCGTCAATCCCTGGCCGAGCCGCCCTTCTGGCTCGACCTGGTGCTGATCGAGCCTTCGCAGCGCACCATGACCGCGCCGGCGCGCTCGTTTCTCTCCCAGCTCGAAGCCGAAGCGCAGCAGCTCAATAAGCGCTGGACGGCGGAGGTGGCGGCCGCGGCGGGCCAGGCGCCCACCGCAAGCGGCCGGGACGCGGCGCCAAGCTTACTCGGCGGCGGCCCTGCCGGCCGCCGCGCCCGGACGCGTCTTGACCACCACCTTGATGGCGTCCTCGACGCGGTCGCGGGCATAGCGCAAGGCCTCGGGCAGCTCGTCGAGCTGGAAGGTATGGGTGTGGATTTTGCAGGCGTCGAACTGCTTGCGGCGCATGAAGGCCTCGGCACGGTGGGTGGCGCTGCGGCCCTCGCCGCGGATGCCGTAAAGGTAGATGTTGTTGCGAACCAAGTGTGCGACGTCGACGCTGACCGGGGTGTGCGGGAAGGCGGCGAGGCAGAGCTTGCCGCCGCGATTGAGCACCTTGAGGGCGCACGTTGATGGCGTCCTCGGCACCCGAACATTCCAGCACGTAGTCGACGCCCTTGCCGCCGGCGAGCCGCCGCACGGCGGCGACCGCATCCTGCTCGTGACGTTGACGACGTGGTCGGCTCCAAGTTCGCGGCCCTGGCCGCAGCGTTGCTCGCGCGTTCCCGTCAGGATGACCGGATCGGCGCCCAGCGCCTTGGCGACGGCGACGCCGAGCAAGCCGATCGGACCCGGGCCGATCACCACCACGCTCTCGCCAGCGACGAGGCCGCCGAGCTCGGTCAGGCCATACATGGCGGTGCCCGCCGTGACCACCAGCGTCGCCTCCTCGTCCGACATGGTGTCGGCGATCTTGATCAGCGTGTTGATGTTGATTGACGGCGTACTCGGCAAAGCCGCCGTCGGTGGTAAAGCCGTTGGCGCGATGGCCCTTGTCGACGATCGCCCCAGTTCAGTCCATAGTTCAGGCACGAGGTGTACATGCCCATGCGGCAGCGCTTGCACTGGCCGCAGCCGGCGTGGATCTCCACCGTCACGCGCTCGCCGATGGCGAACTCGTCGACGCCCGGCCCGAGCGCGGCGATGGTGCCCATGTATTCGTGCCCCGGCGTCCAGTTCTTGTTGAAGCGGCAGGCCGCCTTGCACCAGCGCCGGCGGCCCGGAGCGCGATGACGTCGAGGTCGGTGGCACAGATCGCCACCGCATCGATGCGCACCAGCACCTCGGCCGCGCGCGGCACCGGGACCGGCTTCTCGATCAGCTTGAGTTCGCCGGGATTGCCCAGCACCCAGGCGCGCATCCGCTCCGGGATAGGAAAATTCTTGGCGGTCTTGACGCCGGCGGGCGCGTACATGGAAGGGTCTCCTGCGCGAGATCGCGAGCCGCTAGGTGGCGTCAGGCCGCCGCCGCAAGGCGCACGCCGTCCGGGAACCGGCAGCGCGGCGTTGGCGCTGTCGAGGAACTCAACCGTCGTGAACAAGAGATCCGTGTCGCCGACGTTCTCGACGCTGTGCAGCATGTATTCGCCGGCGGCGTAGCTCAAGTGCATGGTATCGCCGGGGTAGTGGGTGGTCCTCGGTGATGCTGCCGTCCTCATAGTAGCCGCGCGCGCGTCCGTGGCTGTGGCAGGTCCAGAAGTAGTCGAGCACGTGCCGGTGGAAGCCGCAGCGCTGGCCCGCCGGCACCGACAGATGCCAGACGCGCAGCTTGTCGGTTTCCGGAGACGAGCACGCTGCCCACGACCGGAGTTCATGGCGTTCTCTTTCAACTCCTGGCGTAGCCCCTGTGGCCAAAGCGGTCAGAACGAGTCGGCAGGAGCGATGGTGATGTATTTACCCATGCCTAGTCCTCCTCAATTGACCACGCCATCAGCCCGGCACCTCCGGGGACCATACAATAAAATTTGCGCGGAACGCGTCATAAAACCCCATTTGCCCGAAAATTGGGGTATTCTGGGCATATCGCCGCTCCCCGGCGTACCCGGCACACAAGGCCTTTGGCATCAATTTTCAATGTGTGCTAGTCGGCTGTCGTTCACCCAAGAGAGGACACCGCTCATGGCTACCACACCGCGCGGCTTCAACCGCCAAGGTCAGAAACCGTCACCCTGAAACACCTTCGCCGAAACGTTGTCTGAGTCGCACGAGCTGCCCAAGAAGCAGGTCGTGGCGATGCTGGAAGACATGGTCACCACCGTCACCAAGCACCTCAAGCGCGGCGCCCGCATCCGCATCGGCGGCCTCGGCATCCTGCAGGTGCGCAAGCGCCCCGCGCGCATGGGCCACAATCCGGCCACCGGTGAGGCGATCAAGATCAAGGCCAGCAAGAAGGTGGCGTTCCGCGCCGCCAAAGACCTGAAGCGGTCCGGTCTAGCCGGAAGCGGCGCAGCGATTTTCCCGCACGGCGGCGTGCGCAAACAGGGCTGGGCTCGCCAGAGCACCGGCCCTTTGCATTACGCCGCCGCCCGGTCGTCATTAGGCGGAGCAAGTCCGCCGCGCCAGGCCTTGAGACCTGGCGCAGTTTGGCGTTGCCGGCCTGCCGCCTCATGCTATCGTTCAGCACTTGCCGTTTCCCCCACCGCGGCATCGATGCGCGATGAAGCGCTTGCCGAGGCAAAGCATGTACGGCACCGGTCGATCGCGACGCAGCTTCTCGCTGGCGCTCGCGGCCCCTCTCTTCGCCGTTCTTGTCTCGGCTGTGGCGACACCGCAGGCGGCGCAGGCTAATCCGAGCCCGTCAAGATCGGCGAGCTCAACTCCTACAGCCGCATGGCCGCGTTCGCCGTGCCCTATCGCAACGGCATGCAGCTGGCGCAGGACGAGATCAACGCCAAGGGCGGCGTGCTCGGCGGGCGCAAGATGGAGATCGTGTTCCGCGACGACGGCGCCACGCCGGGCGATGCGGTGCGCGTCGCCGAGGAGCTGCTGACGCGCGAGAACGTCTCCTTCCTGGCCGGCACCTTCCTCTCCAACGTCGGCCTCGGCGGTGGCCGACTTCGCCAACCAGAAGAAGACGCTGTTCCTCGCCACCGAGCCGCTGACCGACGCCATCACCATGGGCGCAGGCAACAAGTACACCTTCCGCGTGCGGCCATCGACCTACATGCAGACCAAGATGCTGGTCGAGGCGGTCAAGGCCAAGGGCGTCAAGAAGTGGGCGATCGTGGCGCCCAACTACGAGTACGGCCAGTCGGCCGCCGCCAACTTCAAGAAGCTGATCAAGGTCGCCACGCCCGATGCCGGAGATCGTCGGCGAGCAGTTTCCAGCGCTCGGCAAGATCGACGCCGGCGCCACCGTCGCCGCGCTCGAGAACGCCAAGCCCGACGGCATCTTCAACGTGCTGTTCGGCGCCGACCTCACGGTGTTCGTGCGCGAGGGCAACACGCGCGGCCTGTTCGAGAAGCGCACCGTGGCGAGCCTGCTGACCGGCGAGCCCGAATACATCATCCCGCTCGGCGAGGAGACGCCGGAGGGCTGGATCGTCACCGGCTATCCCTGGGAGCAGATCACCGAGCGCCGCGCACAAGGCCTTCATCGACGCCTACCGCGCCAAGTTCAACGACGCACCGCGGCTCGGCTCGCTGCTCGGCTACGTCGTCGGCTACATGATGAAGGACATGCTGGACAAGGCCGGCTCCACCGACACCGAGAAGCTGCTCGCGCGCGCTGCAGCGGCGACTCAAGTTCAACACCATCGCCGGGCCCGGTCGTCATGCGCGCCTCGATCAGCAGTCGACCATGGGCGCCTGGGTCGGCGAGACCACCAAGCAGGGCAAGGCGGGCACCATGAAGAACTGGAAATACGAGGACGGCGCCAAATACATGTTCCCGGAAGCCGAGGTGAAGGCCGCGCGCAAGGAGTAGTAGCCCCTGATGGTTCGGCAGGCCGGGTCCCGTATGCTCCGCGCTCGCCGCTGCCGGACGCCGCGACGCCCGGGGACAACGGCGATATGCGGCGAGCAGCGGTGCCATCATTTGCCTGATCTGTCCTTCCTCCTGCGTGCAGGCGCTGAACGGGCTCGCCAGCGCGTCGTCGCTATTCATTATCGCCGCCGGACTGACGACTCGTGTTCGGCGTGACGCGCATCGTCAATTTCGCGCACGGCTCGTTCTACATGCTGGGCGCCTATCTCGGCGTCACGCATGATCCCGCGCCTGCTCGAGCTCGCGAGCAGCTTTCCGATGTTCCTCGCCGGCGTGCTGGCCGCCGCCATCGGCGTCGGCCTGATCGGCGTCGCGATGGAACTCGTGCTGCTGCGGCGCATCTACCAGGTGCCGGAGCTGTTCCAGCTGCTCGCCACCTTCGGCGTGGTACTGGTCGTGCAGGACATGGTGCTCAAGATCTGGGGCCCGCTCGACATCCTGGGCCCGCGCGCGCCGGGGCTCGCGGCGCGGTCGACCATCTTCGGCCATCGCTTTCCCATCTACGAGCTGTTCCTGATCGCCATGGGCCCGCTGGTGCTGGGCGCCATCTGGCTCACTGATGCACAGAGACGCGCTTCGGCGTGCTGGTGCGAGCGGCGACGCAGGATCGCGAGATGGTGGGCGCGCTAGGCGTCAACCAGGCGCTGCTGTTCACCGGCACGCTGTTCCTCGGCGCGGCGCTGGTGCAGGCCTCGCGCGGCGCGCTGCAGACCCCTCAGCTTGCCGGCCAACCCGCACCTGGACATCTCCGTCATCGCCGAGGCCTTCGTCGTCACGGTGGTCGGCGGCATGGGGACTCGGTCACCGGAGCGTTCCTGGCGGCGCTGCCATCGGCGAGCTGCAGGCCTCGGCATCCTGGTCTTCCCAAGGTAACCTTGGTGCTGGTGTTCCTGCTGATGGCGCTGGTGCTGGTGGTCCGACCCTGGGGCCTGCTGGCAGGCCCGAGAGCGGCCAGGCAGCGAGCGGTGCTGCCGGAAGGCATGTGCTCGCTGTGCGCGTTTCGCCCCGCGCCGACTTGTCGCCGCGGGCAGCTCGTCGGTTCGCCGGCTGCTGCCGTTCGCCGGCGGCGCCTACCTCGCCAAGGTCGCCATCGAGGCCCTGTGCTTCGCGCTCGCCGCCTTCAGCTCGAATTTTCTGATTGGCGTCGGCGGCATTGTCAGCTTCGGTCACGCCGCCTACTTCGGCACCTGCGCCCAGTGCGGGATCGTTCACCACACGCTTGGCTGCCGATGGAAGCGCGCCCTGTTCAGCGCGCGCGATCGCCGCGGCCTCGGCGCCGCCCTGCTTGCTTACGTCGTGCGCCTGACAGCGGCATCTATCTCGCCATGCTGACGCTGGCGTTCGCCCAGATCACCCACGCTGTGGCCTTCCAGTGGGTGGAGGTGACCGGCGGCGACAACGGCGTGGTCGGGGGTCGTCCTGCGGCTGGGCGTCGCAGCCACGAGTCACTATATCTGACCCCTGCTGCTGGCCGGGCACCGCCGCTGGGTCGGGCCAGTGGCGCGGCATCTACGCGCCTTCGGCTACGCGCTGCAGCGCGCGCGCGCGATCTACTGATGCGCGCCGATGACGGCATTAACGTCAAGACCACCGCTGGCTCGCCTTCGCCGGTGCTGGCGCCGCGGGCCGATTGGCGGCGGCCCGTTCGCTCGCCAAGGGTTCGATCGATCCAACCCTGATCTCGATCCCGATGTCGGTGGATCTTTTGTGACGATCTTCTGCTCGGCGGCAGTGCAGACCGTCGGCCCGCTGGCCGGTCGCGCTGCGTCATTCCACGCCATCCAGGATATGGTCATGCCGCTGACGCGATTTCTGGCGGCCGCTGCTCGGCCTGGCGATTATCCTCATCGTGCTGGCCTTCCCACGCGGCATCGTCGGCGGCTTGGCGCGCCTCAGCCATCCTCGCGCCGCGCCGCGCGCAGGAGCTGAGCGGCATGAGCCTGCTGTCGGTCGAGGGCTCGCACAAATCCTTCGACGGCGTGGCGTGGCGCAATGCACGTCGCTTGTCGTGGAGGGCCGGCTGTCGCCGCCACGGCCCCAGCGGCGCGGGCGAAATCGACGATCTTCAACATGGTGGGTGGCCAGCTGGGGCCGGACCGCGGTGCATCGTGCTGGCCGGCACCGACATCACCGGCTTGCCGCCGCGCCGCATCTGGCGTCTGGGCGTCGGTCGCACCTTCCAGATCGCGCAAACCTTCCTGTCGATGTCGGTGACCGAAAACGTGCAGATGGCGCTGATCAGCCTGGCACGGCCGCACACGCGCGTGGTGGCCTGACGCGCACCCGCCTCTATCGCGACGAGGCGATGGCACCTCGTTGCGCGCGTCGGTGTCGGGCCGAGGCGCGACGGCCCTGTAGCGAGCTGGCCTACGGCGACGTCAAGCGCGTCGAGCTCGCCATCGCGCCTGGCGGCGCCCAAAACTGTTGCTGATGGACGAGCCGACCGCGGGCATGGCCGCCGGCGGAGCGCGCCCAGCTGATGACAACTGATCCGGCGGCATCGCCCGCGAGCGCGGCATCGGCGTGCTGTTCACCGAGCACGACATGGACGCCGTCTTCGACCACGCCGATGCCGTAATCGTGCTGGTGCGCGGCGAAATCATCGCGCGCGGGCGCCCCGCCGAGGTACGCGCCGATCCGATCGTGGCGCCAGGTCTAGACGCTCTGCGCCGCTCCAGGCTTGAGGCTTTGCGCATGCAGCAGGCCGGAAACATTCTTGAGCTCGACGGCATCGATGCCGCCTGACGGGCGCGCGCGGGTGCTGCTCCGGCGTCTCGCTGCCGACTCAGCGCGGCGGGGAGACCGGCGGCCCTGATGGGGCAGGAACGGTAGCGCCGTGGCAAGTCGACCACGCCCACGGCCATCATGGGGCTGTCCGCCGCCACGCCGCGGCCGGGTCGATCCGGTTTGCAGGCCACGACAATCTCATCGCCCTTCCACCCTATCGGGATCGCCCCGGCCTCGGTCCTCGGCTACGCCCCCGAGGATCGCCGGACCTTCACCGTGATCCCCGCAGCGTCGTCTGAAAAACCCCGAGTGTCGGTCGCCAAGGCTTCTCGCGCGCGGTGAGGGGCCAGCGCAGCGCTGTGGACGCGCCGGAGCGGCCGTTTTCGATCCTTCCCAACCTGGCCGAGATGCGCGGCCGGCAGGCCACTCGGGTGTCAGGCGGCGAGCTGCAGATGCTCCAGCATTGCCCGGATCATCGGTAGGCAATCTCGGAGGCCATTCTGTCTCCGACGAACCCTGATCGCGAAGGGTTGGCCCCAGTCAATACGTCGATGAAATGGCGCAAGCCATTGCGCGCATGAAAGGGGAGAGAGCTTACTCGACGCTGTTGTTTCGGAGCAGAACTTAAGCTGCGGTGCCATCGCGCTTCGACCGCGCTCTATCCATCGCCGGGGCAGCGTGTACAATGCGCGGCCGATGGCTTGAGACGCATTCAAGCCTGCGCGCTCCAAAGGAGATGCACCAGTCTAGACCGAACTTTTACTTCGCTAACGCAAGCACCTAAACGATCATCTCTTTACCGGAGATGGTCAGTCACTCAACACGGTAGGCACGCCCAATAGCGCGAACTGCTCGCAAGTGGTCGGACGAGCGAGCAGTTGAAAAGTCTGGCCCGTCGTCATCGGCAGCTCTACCTCGTTGAGCGTCAGGGTTCCGAGATTGGCGATAAGGTCGTGCCAAGCCGTGATCAGTGTTCCATCGGACGCTCTGTCGCCGCGCGATCTTGCTCTTGGCCGCCTGCGACCGGCTCGGCCGGCTGCACGATCGATGACCGCTCGCGGTTGTTTAGGCTCATGATCGGCGAACAGAGCGGCGCCAATGCGACGCGCATGTGGTGCTCGATGTGGTATGCCAGCATGCACAGGGAACACGTGGGCTTTCACGCGTGTCGAGAGCCAGTGATGGATGGGGCGCACCTGCATATCCACGCCCTTCAGCGTCCGGAACGCCCGCTCAACGAGGGCGGGCTCTTGTAGGCGGCGACAGCCTGCTCCGTTCCGATCTTATCGGCTGGAAGGCTGGTTCGCGACAACGTAGATACCGTCGAGGCGCGCCTCAGCTACGATCTGCCTCGCACCGGCGGAACGCGAACCGACCGTCAACGATATCGAGCGCGAAGTGCTTCTTCATCTTGTGCTTGTCGATCACGGTCGCCGACCGCAGAGCCCGATCGTGCCGGCATCATGCTTTGCCGGCTTGCGCCGACCGCAGCCGCGATACGGTGTCGAGCTGACGCTCCGTGGCCTGCAGCAGCGCCTCCGCGCTTCCTTGCGCGCTCCTCGGCCAGCGTCCGGATTGCGGCAGGCGACGAGGCGCTCGCCGGGAAAGTCGGGCGAGCTGATCTCGGCCAGATCGCGGTCGTCGAACAGGCGAGAGCTGCAATGGCCCAGTGTCAGCGGCGAGCGCGGCGATCTGCGGCGCCCTCAGGCAGCTGATCCAGTCGAGCCCGGCTGGCTGCGAGCTCCTCGGTGATCCGCGCCGAGGTGATCATGCCGCGGTCGCCGACCAGTGCCACGTGTGACAGTTTGAAACGACGCTTGAGCTTGTCGATCTGCTTGCGGATCGTCTGCGGGTCGCTGGTGTTGCCTTCGAACACTTCGACGGCCACTGGCGTGCCGTCCGTGGGCGCACAGCAATCCGTACACGATCTGCGGACGATCGGGCGCGATGGTCCCGGCTGTGGCCCGGTACCTGGCCAGCGGACAGCAGCGGCCCTCCATGTAGCTCGACGACACGTCGTAGAGCACCAAGGTGCCGTCGGTGAGGTGCCTCTTGGCCAGCGCCGCCTCAATGCGCGGTTGCTGCTCGATCAGCCAGTCGAGCGCGGCGTACACCTCGCGCTCGGCGACATCGATCGAGACCGACCGACAGCGCGAGGCTGGAGGTTGCCGTCGCCGGCGCCAAGCGCGCGGTGGAAGGCGAGCTTCGATCCCGGCGCAATGATCCGCTGAATGATCATCGCCTCGATCAGATTGCGCACGCGGCTTGTCGACGCCTGCGTGCGCCCCTGCAGCGTCCGTTCGAGCCCAAGCTTGCGGATCACCGCCCGCACCGCAGCCACATGGCCGTGCGCCAGCGCTGCGAACGATCTCGAAGCCATGGTCTTCCTGCTTGCCCGTTTCCGGCGTGGCCACCGTGCCGCCGGCGATGAGCTTGCGCGATGCCCTCGATCAGCCGCCTGCGGCAGCTGCGATAAATTGGCCAGCGTGCGCTTCTTGACCCTGCCCTCCTCGCGATAGCTTTCGCGCAAGAGAACCGCCGGTGGCGACTTCCGGTTCGGGAATGGTGTCGATGAACATGTCCGCCAGGAATCACTGTTCGCGGCCGATTGGCAAGTGCCCTACATGGACACATGCAAGCTGCACAAAGATCTCACAGAGAACGCTGGCGACCCGCACTTAGGCCGAACAAAGAGAAAGTTCGGTCTAGCGGCGGTCTAGCCGCGCGAGAGAGCCATGCTTTTGACTGACCCGGCGTCGCTAATCCTTTCGGACCGGCTCGGACCAAGTCTGAAGTCGGAACATGCGCGACCCGCACGTTCCTCCCGCCACCAGAGGCCGACTGAACCCGCGAGGTCCCGAGTGGATCAACGACCCCTGGATCGTGCCGCCAAAAACCGATGGGATCGCCTCCCCTACGGCGATGACGGCAGCTGGAGCCTTGTGCCCGTTCTGATTGTGGTTGCCCTGCTTGCGGTCGGCGCTTGGCTGCTTTCGCCAACACATCACCGACCACGACGACGGCCACTGTCGGACGCACGCCGATCGCCGTCGGTGACCCCGAGCACCAAGCCTCGCCGCCAGCAACGACCCCGCAACCCCGCCCTCCGACAGCGCCCCCGCCAGCAACGGCGCCGGCACCGGCGACGACCAGAACTCACCCTTGCCTCGTCCAGCCCTTGCTTCTCGGCCCGCTTTGGCCCCGCCTGCGTGGGGCCTCTTCTGCCCACGCCCGTGCGGGCCCGCCGCGACCCAACGCCATGCAACCCTGAACCGAGAGCAGCGCGCACCCGCGGAAAGACCCAAGCTTCGCGAGCGTTGTTTTTGCGCGCTTGCGCCGACGGTAGAGGGGAGGGACGTGCCGCCTCCCAGGGCCGCGCCGCCTCGGACAGCGCGCCACGCGCAGCAAGCGCTGATCTTCGTTGCGGCGGCCAACGAGCTGGATGGCCACGGGAAGGCCGTCGGAATGAAAGCCCGCCGGCAGGCTGATCGCTTGGGTGTCCCGTCAGGTTGAAGGGTGCGTGTAGGTACCAGGCGCGGCGCACCGTATCCACCGGCTCGCCTTCGATCTCGATCGGCTCGAACAGGCGCTCCTCGATGGGGAGCGCCGTGCGCGTCAGCGTCGGCGTCAGGATCACATCGAAGCGCTCAAACCAACCCTGCACCTGGCGATAGAGCTGGCTGCGCCGCAACAGGGCCTGGGCAAGCGGCGGTCCCGGTCGTCTCCTTGCCGCGCTCCATCTGGGCGAGCAGCGTCGGGCTCAGCCGGTTGCCCCAGCGCGGCAGCAGCTCGCCGAAGCGCGCATTCCATAGCGCGCTGGCATAGGCGAACCAGGCGGGCTCGACCGGCTCGAGATCATCGTCCATCGGCTCCACGCTGGCGCCGAGCTCGCTCAACGTCATGGCTGCGCGCTCGGCAAGATCGAGCACCTCGCGGTCGATGACACTGTTTGCCATCAGCGGACGCCAGGCGACGCGCAGGCCGTGCAAACCACCTTCTGGCCGCGCGGCGGCGATGAAGCCGCGCGCCGGGGCGCCGTAGCTATAAGGATCGCTGGGGTGCTCGCCGGCCATGGTCTCCAACATCAAGCCGCAATCGGCGACGGTGCGCGTCATGGGATTGATGCTCGAGACGTTGGCGAACAGCTCGGGCGACATGTCGTGCGGAATGAGCCCGGCCGACTGCTTGAAGCCGACGACGCCGTTGCAGGCGGCCGGGATGCGGTCGAGCCGCCGGCGTCGGTGGCGACCGCGAGGGCGGCGACGCCAGCCGCGATGGCGACGGCGGCGCCTCCCGAGGAGCCGCCGCAGGTGCGCTCTCTACCCAGGCGTTGCGCGTGCGGCCAAACAGAGGGGCTTGCGTGTAGGGCATGTGCCCGAACTCAGGTGTCGTGGTTTTGCCGATCAGGATGGCGCCGGCCTGACGCAAGCGGGCGACGCACACGGCGTCCCGCTCCGGCACGTTGTGTTCGTGCATATAGGAGGCAAACGTGGTGCGCACGCCCGCCGTATTGACGAGGTCCTTGACGTGGAATGGCACGCCGTGGAGCGGCCCGAGGTCGCGGGCGTCGGCGATCGCCCGGTCGGCGGCCGCCGCCTCGCTGAGCGCGCGTTCGGGACACAGCGTAATGAAAGCAGTTGAAGGTCGCCTGTGCCGCCTCGGCGCGCGCCAGCGTCGCGCGCATCACCTCGACGGCGGAGACCTGCTTGGTCCGGATCATCTCGGCAAGGCGGCCGGCAGGCGTAAAGGCGATTGCATCGGCGGCCATGGCTGGCATCCTCGCTGACGTCGCAAGCCCATCAGGCTACACGCATTTGCCTTCCCCGTGTATGGCGCGCATTCTGCTTGCTGCAGCGGCGAGGGAGCAGACCGAAAGGAGCGGCAAGGATGCAGATCGGCATGATCGGGCTTGGGCGCATGGGCGCCAATATCGTGCGCCGGCTGATGCGCGCGGATCACGCCTGCGTGGTCTACGACCGCGACCCCGCGCCGGCGGCCGAGCTTGCAGGCGAGGGTGCCCTGGCCCGCGCCAACCTGGCCGAGCTGGTGGCGGCGCTGGCGGCGCCGCGTGTGGTTTGGATCATGCTGCCGGCCGGTTTGGCGACGGAGCAGGCGATCGCCGAGTTGAGCGGCCTGTTGCAGGGCGGCGATTGCATCATCGATGGCGGCAATAGCTTTGGAAGGACGCCATCCGGCGCGCGCGCTTGCAACCAAAAGGCCTCGACTACCTCGACGTCGGCACGTCCGGCGGCGTCTGGGGCTCGAGCGCGGCTACTGCCTGATGATCGGCGGCGAAGCGGCCGTGGTGGCGCGGCTCGATCCGATCTTTGCCGCGCTCGCACCGGGCAAGGGCGAAATCGCCGCAACCGGCGGGCGCGCCGGCCGCGATCGGCGCCCCGAGCAGGGCTATCTGCACGCCGGGTCGAACGGGGCGGGCCACTTCGTCAAAATGATCCACAACGGCATCGAGTACGGCATGATGCAGGCTATGGCCGAGGGCTTCGACATCCTGAAGAACGCTAACTCCAGCCAGCTTCCCGAGGAGCTGCGCCTTGGCATCGACCTCGCCGATGTCGCCGAAGTCTGGCGGCGGGGCAGCGTCATCACCTCCTGGTTGCTGGACCTCACGGCGACGGCGCTGGCCGCAGACGCCGAGCTTGCCGGCTACTCGGGACACGTCGCCGATTCCGGTGAGGGCCGCTGGACGGTGCAGGCGGCCATCGAAGAGGCGGTGCCGGCCGAGGTCTTGAGCTCGGCGCTTTATGCGCGCTTTCGCTCGCGCCAGACCCACACCTTCGCCGAAAAGGTGCTCTCGGCCATGCGCAAGGGCTTCGGCGGCCACCTCGAGCCCGGCAAGGCGGGAACGCTAAAATGAGCACGGCAAGGGCGCCAATGGTGATCAGTGCTGATGGGGGTATCGAGCTCCGGCAAGAGCACGATCGGTGTCAGGCTGGCTGAGCTCTTGGGTTGGCCCTTTCGCGATGCCGACAGCTTCCATCCGCCGGCCAACATCGCCAAAATGCGCCGGGGCATTGCGCTGCAAGACAGCGATCGCTGGCCGTGGCTCGATGCCATTGCCGCCTGGATCGACGCGCAACTGGAGCAAGGCCAATCCGGGTTGGTGTCCTGTTCGGCCCCTGAAGCGCAGCTACCGCCGCCGGCTCGTGCGCGATCGCACGGACGTGCGGCTGGTGTATTTGCAGGGCAGCTTTGAGCTCATCTCCGAGCGCATGCAGCGCCGTCGCGACCACTTCATGCCCGTCTCGCTGCTGAAGACCCAGTTCGACATCCTCGAGGCGCCGGCGGCGGACGAGAACGTCCTCGTGGTCTCGATTGCGCAGCCGGCCGAGCGCGTGGCCGAGACCATCATCGCCGCCCTGGGCCTCACCGTCCCCGGTCAAACCCCAGCCCGTGACGATGACGAACGAGTTCATCGAATTCGTTAAGGACCAAATGGCGCGCTCGGCCCCATCGTCAGCCGGCGCATGTTCTCGGGCGCCGGGCTCTACTACGACGGGGTGATTTTCGCGCTGATCCTGCGCGAGGTCCCTACTTCAAGGTGGACGAGGGCAATCGGGCCGCCTACGAGGCCGAGGGTTTGTCGCCGTTCAGCTATCAGGTAAAGGGGCCGCACGGTCGAAATCGGCAGCTACCGGCGCGTGCCCGAGCGCCTGTTCGATGATGCCGACGAAATGGTGGATTGGGCCCGCGCCGCCCTGGCGGCGGGCGGCGGGCGCAGGCAAAGAAAACGCGGCGACGTCCCGCCTGAGGCAAGGGGGCCGCGCGCAGCGAGGCTGCAATTTTGCAAAAATCGCCGCTGCTTTTCGGCGGTCCTTGCGCTTGCGTTGTGTTTCACAGCACAGATGAGGCAGAAAGCTCTGCTAGGTTAGGGCTTCCACGAACCCTCGAGGCGGCGATGCGGTGCGGTCCAGCTCTCCTGATGCTTTTGTTCGCTCTGCTGACGACCTGGCTGCCGGCGGCGGCCCAGGCGGAAAAGCGCGTTGCCCTGGTGATCGGCAACGGCGCCTACCAGAACACCACCCAACTCAAGAGCACCAAGATCGACGCGGCCGACATGGCGGCGGCCCTGACGCGGCTCGGCTTCGAGGTGGTCGATGGCAGCGACCTCGACAAACGCGCCATGGAGCGGACCATGCGCGCGTTCACCCAGAAGCTCGCCCGAGCCGACGTTGCGCTCTTCTACTTCGCCGGCCATGCCCTGCAGAGCGGAGGCCAGAACTTTCTGATGCCCGTCGATGCCCGGCTGCGGAGCGAGGGCGACGTCGATTTCGAGGCCCTGCCGCTGTCGCTGGTGCTGCGGCAAATGGAACGCGAGGCCAAGACCAGCATCGTGCTGCTCGATGCCTGCCGTGACAATCCGCTGGCGCGCAGCCTGGCGCGCTCGCTGGGCACGCGCAGCAGCCTGATCGGCCAGGGCCTGGCCGAGGTGAGGGCGGGCGTGGGAACCCTGGTCGGCTTCGCAACCCAGCCCGGCAACCTCGCGCTCGAGGGGGACGGGCGGAACTCGCCCTATGCCACCGGCCTGTTGAAACACATGGAAACGCCCGGCAAGGACGTGGGTGGCGTGCTGGTCGCCGTGCGCAACGATGTGCTGCAGGCGACCGCGGGCAAGCAGGTGCCGTGGGAGTTCACCGCGCTCACCGATGAGGTGGTCTTGCGCCCGGCCGCCGCGCCGCTACCGCCACGCGCCACCGGACCGGCGCCGCCGACCGGCGCGCTGCCGGCGCCGACCGCGACCGGGGAGCTGCCTCCCGACTACGACAAAGAAATGGAAATCGCCTTCTGGAATGCGGTCAAAGACAGCAAGTTGCCGACCGTGCTTGCCACTTATCTCGAGCGCTTCCCGCGCGGCACCTTCGCCGAGTTTGCCCGCGTCAGGATCGAGCAGCTGAAAGCCGAGCAGGCCACCGCGCCTGCGCCCTCGAAGCTCGCAAGCTTGCCGACCCGCCTGCCCGACGCGCCGCCCACGCCCGGAACCAGCCCGCAAGGACTGGCCCGCGCGCTACAGGCCGAGCTCAAACGCGTCGGCTGCGATCCTGGCTCCCTCGACGGCAGCTGGGGGACGAAGAGCCGGCAGGCGCTGGAAAATTCCAGCGCTTGAGCAAGCTGTCGGTGCCGACGGGCGAACCGAGCGAGGCCGCCCTGCAGGGCGTCGCCGGCCAGATGGGACGCATCTGTCCCGCCGAATGCGACCAGGGCGAAACCGAGGTCAACGGCACCTGCGTGGCCAAGGCGCGCCCGGAAAAGAAGAAGACGGTCAACCGGCCGGCGCGCCAGAACGCGGAGCAGCCCGCCACCAGCCCGGGCTTTCGCGTCTGCGTCGGCGGACGCGCCCTGGGCCTGTGCACCAACTAACGGCCCGGATCATCCCGGCCAATCACTGGCGCCAAATTCCTGGCGGCCAAATTCCTGGGGCCAAATCCCTGGGGCCAAATCACTCGGGCCAAACTGGCGCGTGCGTGCCGAGCGGCACCGGCGGACGCAGCCAATGCGCCGGCGTCTCCGACAGGGCGGCGGCATGCCGCACGTAGGTCAAGCGGCCAAACGGCGTGTCGGTCGCCTCGAGCAGGTCGGCGACGTCGGCGAATTTGGGATCGGCGCCAGCAAAGCCGTCCTCGAGGCGGCCAAGGCGGGAGAGCCAGTGCCCCGTTTGCGCCAGCGAGACGCGCACGTGCCAAGAGCCGCCCTCCTCGGCCTTGCGGGCCAACGCCATCATGGCAGCGAACGCCATCAGGTAGCCCGACGCATGGTCGAGCGCCTGCGCGGGAAGCTCGCGCGGCGCCGGCACGCCGGCGGCCTCCGCCTCGGCGACGTTGAGGCCGCTCGCGTTCTGCACCAGCGAGTCGAAACCGCGACGCGCCGCCCAGGGCCCCTGGTGGCCGTAGGCCGACAGCGTCACGGCGATGATGCCGGGTTTGAGCTCCGCGCAGGCCTCGGGCGAGAAACCGAGGGCGGCGAGGCCGCCCGGACGGTAGCCCTGCACGAAAATATGGGCCTGCCGCAACAAGCCCGTGAGCCGCTCACGCTCCTCCGCCGCGCGCAGGTCGAGAACGGTCGAGAGCTTGCCGCGGCCGGTGTCGATATCGAGCGTGGCGAGCCCCGGCAGGTGCGGCGCCGTCACGCGCATGACGTCGGCGCCGTGCGCGGCGAGCGCGCGCCCGCACACCGGGCCGGCGATCACGCGCGTCAAATCGAGCACGCGCACGCCGGCCAGGGGACGCTCGGGATTGCGGGCGAGCGCGCGGGCGGGGGCTTCGCCGATTTTCCGGATCTCGAACGTGGGCAGGCCGGCGACGGCCCGCCCCTGGGGATGGTCGGCCCACTCGGCGGGCGCGCGCAGCATGGTGGCGACCAGCCCCGCTGCGGCGGCGGCCGCTTCAAACGGCTCGGCCTGCCATTGCCGCAGGGCAGCGGCGACGGCGTCGCGATCATAAGCCACGCCCAAGAGCTTGAGGATGCCGTCGCGATGGTGCGGAAAGTTGGTATGCAGCCGCACCTTGCGGCCGTCGCCCGTGTCATAGACGCCGGCGATCTTGTCCCAGGTCGGCCCGGGCGGCTTGGCATCGAGGCGCATGTAGCGCTCGCTGCGGAATTCGACGGCGGCATGGCGCATGTCGACGCGCACCGTCTGCCGGCGCCGGCTGCGCTGGCGCCACAGCTCCGGCGGCGGCGAGCCCGGCGGCGGCGATCGTCGTTTGCGCCAGGCTGCCGACGCGAAATGACGACGGCAGCGCCGGCTCTCGCCCGGTCAGGACGACGTCGTGCAAGGCCTCGGGTGCGCCGCCGGCCTGCGCCCACAGCTCGGCCAAAATTTGCAAGGGCGGCGCGCCCGGATTGGTTTGAGCATCGTTTTGCATGGGCGCAACGATAGCACGACGACGGCGCGGGACTTGAACGGCGCGCGAAATCGTGAAGCGGTGCTGGCCTCAGGCAGCCTCGGCGAGGTGCTGCACCAGCCAGCGCGCCGAACGCAACAGGCGCCCGTCGTCGCGGCGGGCACCGATCAGTTGCACGCCCATCGGCAGGCCGTCGGCCTCCAGCAGCGGCAGGGTCACCGCCGGTACGCCGAGGTAGGTCCAAAACGCACAGAACACGGGATTGCCGGTGCTTTCCAGCCCTTGGGCGCCGGCCCGAGGGCCGCCGGTGTGCAGGATCTGTCCGTGCTGCATGATCAGGCCGTCGACGGTGGCATAAAGGTCATTGCGCGCGTCCAGCGCCGCAAAATAATCGATGCCGGTGACACGCCGGCCTTCCTCGATCTGGTCGGCCAGGCGCGGGCTGATGAGGTCAGGCGCTGCCTCGAGCAGCGGACCGTAGTGATGGGCCAGCTCGACGTTTTGCACGGTCTTGGCCGCCGCGATGCCGCGCTCGGTGGTAAAGTCGATCGAAATTTCCTCGACCTTGTCGCCCAAAGTTCAACCAGCTCGCCGAAGGCCTCGCGCGTGGCCGCGTCGGCCTCAGCCCAGGCGTGGGTCTTGGCGAAAGTAAACATGGGCGGCAACGGCCAGTCTTCCTTGGCGCGCGCCAAAAGGTTGGGACGGCTGCTGGCGATGCTGGCGGGGTCGCGCGCATCGTAGCCCTGGATGGCATCGACCACGAGGGCTAAATCCTCAAGCGAGCGGCCGAACACGCCGATGGTATCCAACGATGGGGCCTGGCTCAGCACGCCGGGACGCGCAATCAGCCCAAACGTCGGCTTGAAGCCGTAGATGCCGCAAAACGCCGCGGGACGAATGACGGACCCGCCGGTCTGGGTGCCGAGCGCCACCGGCACCATGCCGCTGGCAACGGCGGCGGCGGATCCGGACGAGGAGCCGCCGGGCGTGTGCTCGGGATTGCGCGGGTTGCGCGTGAGGGAGGGTGTCAGCGTTGCCAGCTCCGTGGTGATGGTCTTGCCGAGGATCACGGCGCCGGCGGCGCGCAGGCCGGCGACGGCGGCCGCATCTTGGCGGGGCTGGCGGCCCTTAAAGATGGGCTGCCGTTCTCGGTCGGCATGTCCGCCGTGTCGATGATGTCCTTGATGCCGACGGGGATCCCTGCAGTTGGCCGACCCCTTTGCCGCCGCGACGCTCTTCGTCGGCGGCCTTGGCTTGCGCCAGCGCGCGGTCGCGATCGAGAAAGGCCCAGGCCTTGCAGCTGCGGCTCGAGCTTCGGCAATGCGCCCAAGACAGGCGCTGACCAGGGCTTGGAAGTCAAATCGCCGCGCGCGATCTTGGGCACAGCCTCGCTCGCGGCGAGCTCGCCAGAGTTTATTGTCGGTCAAATCTATTCTCCTGATGCTCGGCCGCCGGCTAACTCACACCCCCAGACAGAAGCCCGGACAGAAGCAATGTAAGCGTTAGTGCGGCGATGGCGCGCAAAGCTACGGCAACGTAGGGCTCGCACTCGGCATTGACCCGGGCGGTGGCTGCGGCCTCGCTCGGAAGGTATACGCGCATCGCCACGAAGATGATGACATTCACCATCAGGGCCATCCGCTGGTGGCGTGAACGAGCTGGCAATTCGGCCTGCCGCGAAGATATTGGTGCCGGCAGCTCTAGCCACGACGCGGGTGACGGTCAGGCCGGTGGGATCGGATTCGGCCATTCTCATCCGCCGTAGAGGTAGTTCGGCAGCCACAGCGTCATGCCCGGCCACAGAGTACATGACAACCATACATAGGATGATGACCAGCATGTAGGGCATCATGCCGGCGAAGATCTGATTGAGCGTCACGTGCTGGGCGCGACGCCCTTCAGATAGAAGGCCGACATCGCCACCGGCGGTGACAGGAAGGCCGCCTGCAGGTTGACGAAGACCAGCACGCCCCACAGAACCGGGTCGATGTTGAAGTGCTTCAGCAGCGGCAGGAAAATCGGCACGAAGATGACGATGATCTCGGTCCATTCGAGCGGCCAGCCGAGCACGAAGATGACGGCCTGCGAAAGGATCATGAACTGCAAGGGCGACATATTGAGGGAGAGCACCCACCGCTCGACCAGCGCCTGGCCGCCCAGGATCGCAAACACCCCAGAGAACAGCGCCGAACCGACGAACAGCCAGCACACCATGGCTGTGGTTTTCGCCGTCAGGAATACCGCTTCCTTGGTGCGTTTCCAGTCGAGCGTCCTGGCCTGGAAGGCAAGCAGAAAGGCGCCGGCGGCGCCGACGCCGGCGCGACTCGGTCGCCGTGGTAATGCCGAATAGGATGACGGCGAGCACGACAACCGTGAGAATGCCGAGCGGCATCACCGACGAGAGTCAGGAGCTTCGATAACCTGCAACCGGTCGACGATCCAACCTGGCGTAGTAGCGCGTCATCAGCAGCGCGCAACCGCGACGATGCCGCCGAACCAGAGATAGAAGGCCCGTGCCGGCCCCTGTTCGGCAGGCGTGGCCGCTCTCGGGCTCAAGCCTGGACTTCCCAGCTGCTCCACGCCCGATACGGCGGCTCTAGGCGCCACCTGCTGGTGGATGACGACATACCACCACACAAGCGCGAGCGTGCCGGCGACCAGAATGAGCGGCACCAGCGCGGCCACCAGGTTCTTGAGCAGGAGCCAGTAGGTGACGCGACCATCTGTGTCTCGATCGCTTTTGCCTTCGATGGCGAGAGCAATGCGGAAAGCAGGCCGACGAATACGTTGCTGGCATACACCTCTTGAAATTTTCGCATCCAGGCCGGCACCGGCACTCGCGTCTGCTCCTCCGGCAACGGCGGGGCGATCTTCGGATTTATCATCGCCCAACCAATGATGTACACGAGATAGAGGAACGCCAGGAAGAACCCGGGGAACATGGCCGCCGCGTAGAGCTTCACGACTGACTGCCCAGCCACGGCCGCGTAGACGATGATCATGACCGACGGTGGGATCAGAATGCCGAGCGTGCCGCCCGCCGTAATGACGCCGGAGGCGAGCTTGACGTCGTAGCCCGCGCGCAGCATCGGGGTTGAAGGCGATGACGCCCATCAGCACCACCACGGCGCCGACGAGTCCGCTGGCGATGCCCCAAAAGGTGCACACAATCAGGGTTGCGACGGCGAGCGAAGCCGGCACGCGCCGGAAGCGCGAGCTGGATCGAGTAGAACATCTTGTCGACGAGAGCGCCGCGCTCCATCACGTAGCCCATGAGCACGAACAACGGGATGGAAATCAGGACGTCGTTGGTCATCGCCCCGTAGGTGCGCTGGACCATCAGGTCGAACACCCGATTGTCCGTCCAGGCTTGGGCAGGATCGTAGAATGCGATGAACCCGAAGAACATGCCGAGGCCCATCAGCGTGAAGGCCGTCGGGAAGCCCAACATGATCACGACCACGATGAGCGTCAACATCAAGAGGCCAAGCGCCGGATCGCTCATTTGTTCAGGTCCTCGCCCATGCCACGCTGGCGCGCGGCCTCATCGATTTCGTGGGCCCGCTCGATCGCAATCTTGCGCGATCCTCGTCGACGTATTCGCTGTGGGCCAGCTGCTCGCCGACGACGTCCATCTCCGCGACGTCCTTGAGGCGGCTCGGCCATTCACCGGTCTTGAGGCAGACGAGGCAGCGCACGATCTCGGCAATGCCCTGCAGCATCACCAGCACACCGGCCAGCGGAATGACCGACTTGAAGTGGTAGACCGGCGGGCCTTCGGCCGTGACGTTGGAATGCTCGGCGATGTGCCAGGAATCGGCGGCGTAGTGGTATCCCGCGTAAATCAGAGCGGCGATCGCCGGGAATGAAAAAGACGATGTAAAGCACGAAGTCCAGCCAGGCCTGCATGCGCGGTCGCATCGAGCTGTAGAGGAAGTCGCCGCGTACGTGGGCGTTCTGCGCCAGGGTGTAGGCCCCGCAGAGCATAAACAACGAGCCGTACAGCATATTGTCGACGTCGAAGATCCACGCCGTCGGCGCGTTCAAGATGTAGCGCTTGAAGACCTCGACACAAACGACGGCCATGAGCGCGATGATCAGCCAGGCCGTCAGTCTTGCCGACCCAAGTGCTGATGCCGTCGATCGTGTGCAGGAAGCTGCTGGACGGTCATGCGGCTGCCACAGCCTGCAGGAAGTGGCTTGGACAGTGCAAAGCACCATCCGGTCCGTTCCGAATGGTGCTTTGCCGGTCTCGATCAGCCGTCAGATGGGCTTCTTCGCGTTCGGGCCCGAAGTAGTGATCGAACGCCATCTTGCGGCTCACAACCGTGTCCTGTTCCCACTGCGTCGCGCGTTTGGCGAACGCAAGCTGCGATTCGACGATCTCCTTGAACAGCGGATTTTCCGCCGCCTTTTTCTTCACGACCTCGTCGTAGACTTCGAGCTGCTTGCCTGAGCACCGCATCCGGCGTCTTGTAGAACTTGACCTTGTCCTTGGTCTGCAGCTCGATGTAGTCCTTCGAGTAGCGGTCGATCGCCTTCCACGTGCATGTCCTGCGGAGGCCGCTTCGACCGCGTTGGCGATGATCGCCTTCATCTTGTCGGGCAGCGCGTCGAACTTCGTCTTGTTGAACGTGATCTCGAGCTGCTCGGCGTTCTGGTGGTAGCTCTGCAGCATGCAGACCTTGGACGACGTCGGCGAAGCCCAGCAGCCGGTCCGACGACGCGTTGTTGAACTCCGCCGCGTCCAGCAGGCCGCGGTCCATCGCCGGGACGATCTCGCCGCCCGGCAGCGCGTTCACCGCCGCGCCCATGCCGGTGGAACACGTCGATCGAGATGCCGACGGTGCGGAACTTGAGCCCCTTGAAGTCGTCGGCCTTGGTGATCGGCTTCTTGTACCAGCCGAGCGGCTGCGTCGGCATCGGGCCGTACGGAAACGACACGACGTTCGCGCCGATCGACGCATAGAGCTTGGCGAGCAGCTCCTTGCCGCCGCCGTACTTGTGCCAGGACAGCAGCATGTTGGCGTCCATGCCGTAGCCGGGCCCGAGCCCCACAGCGCCGAGCGCGTTCTGCTTGCCGTAGTGATAGACGAGCACGCCGTGGCCGCCGTCGAGCGTGCCCTTCGACACGGCGTCGAGCAGCCCGAACGCGGGCACCACGGCGCCGGCCGGCAGCACCTCGATCTTGAGGTCGCCGCCGGTCATGTCGTTGACCTTCTTGGCGTAAGTCGAGCGCGTACTCGTGGAAGATGTCCTTCGGCGGGCCAGTCGACTGATACTGCCAGCGCATGGTTGCCGGGCCCTGCGCCTGACGGCGATAGCGGCGTGGCCAGAGTCGGCAGCCTGGCGGCCAAGCGCGCCTGCTTTCAGAACTTGCGGCGCGACACGGATTTCGCGTCGGTTACTCATTCGCCGTTTCCTCCTCAACGTGTCTAGCAGCTTGTTTTGACGGGCGCTTTTGGATCGCACGCGCTGGTATACCACGGTCTGCTGCGAGGAACAAAGTCCTCGGCAGCGTGAAAATGTCCCGCTAAATGCCGATGCGATCGCACGCAGATCATCACCGCCGGATGACCGCAGTTGGCCGGCGTCCCGCAGCCTGGCGCAGAACGCGCACGCCTGGCGGTCGGCTAGGCGCGCGCGCAGTTACCGCGCTCGGTCGGCCCTTGAGCCGCCGATCACCATCCAGCCGCACACCGAAGCGGTCGGCGGCCATGCCGAAGCGCTTGGCAAAGAAACGTCTCTGCCAGCGGCATTTGGACTGCGCCGCCTTGGGCGAGCGCGCGCCGAACAGTCGCTCCGCGTCGGCCTGTCGCGCGGCATCGAGCGGACAGCGCGAATCCCTCGAAGCTTGCGGTTTGCATCTGCGCGCGGCCGTCCGACAGCATCACCGGCGTGCCGCGCGATGCTGACGCAGGCGTGCATGACCTTGTCTTCGTTGCCAGGTGCGCACATGGTCTGATCCGGACCATCCTTGAAGCGCATCATCATTTGCACTTGGCCCCCGAGCGTCTTTTTTTGTAGAACTCGATGGCCTCTTTCACAGCGACCGTCGAAAAACAGATAGGGTGTTAGCGCCACGACCGTTTCTACCTTGCTGTTAACTGGTGGATCGCAAGACCCCACGCTTAAGGGGTCAATTTGGCCAAATGATCGGCGAGGCGCGACAGCTGTCTCGAGCGCGCCTTTGTCGGCGCGGTAGGTCGCTTGATCACGCGCGTCTGCGCTCGGCCGCGACGGGAACACCGCGTGCAGCGTGAGCCGCGTTCGGCCCTGGCCGCAGGTCCTCGAAACGTCGCGGTCGTGCGAAATTGGACGGGTTCGAGGTCGTCGGCACCCACCGTGGTGAGTAGCAGAGGCGCTCGGGCGGCTTAATCTCACCTCGAAGGTGATGCGATTTTGGTAATCGCGGCCGTCGGGCCCGTGCATGACAAAGCGCCACACGCCACCCACGGTGCAAGTCGAAGGCGCGGTGGTGGTGGTAAACCCGATCCGGACCCCACCATTGCGCGAGGTGCTTGGGGTCGGTCCAAACCGCAAACACCAGCTCGCGCGGTGCGGCGAGCTCACGCACGGCGATGATCGCCGCAGGGGTCCTGAGGTCGAGGTTGATCGCTGGGCTGAACGCCATCCCATCGTCCTTCGTGCTGCGTGGGGGGCCGGGGGGACACGGGCGCGCCGGCCGTGGACGCGGCGGCTCTCGCGCCGGGCTTGGCCTGCAAGGCGCTGAGGTAGTCGTCGAGGCGATCGAGGCGCTCGGCCCAGCAGGCGGCGGTAATCGGCGAGCCAGTCATCAGCGCTTTTGAGGCTCGGCCGTGGCAGCGGGCAGCGCTGCGCCGCCCGACCGCGGGCGATGAGGGCCGGCGCGCTCGAGCACCTTGAGATGTTGGAGACGGCCGGCCCGCTCATCTTGAAGGGCTTGGCCCGCGAGGTCGTTGACGCTCATTTCGCCGAGCGCAGCGCCAGGATGGCGCGGCGCGTGGGGTCGGCGAGGGCCGCGAAGGTGAAACTCCAATGTGTCGGCCCGGGACATAATTAACCTCAAGGTTATATAACCGAACGGTTAGATAAATGAGGTCAATCGCTGTCAACCCTGCGCCTGCAGGGGCGAGGTCTGGCGCGTCGCTGGCGACGCCGTGAAAAAGTGAGCGATTGACCGCGGCTGCGGATTGTGAATTCTGCTCGGCATGCGCTGGTGCAACCGACAGCTGCGCGCTTTGCTTTTGGTGGTCCTCGCCTTGCGGTGGCGGGTTAACCTTTGGCGCGCGCGCTCTTTGGTGCCGTCGACCGCAACGGCGATGCTGCTGGAGTGGACCTGCAGCTCACGATCTGCCTGCTCACGGGGTGATGGCGCTGGCCCCCCGACGGGCCGCGCCGGCGCCGGCGCCCGACCCGGAAAACTCCGGCCTGTCCGTGGTGCGGCTTGAGCACCGGTCAGGGCCCAGTCACCGCTGGATCGCCGCCGTGCCGATCGGCGTGCTGACGCCGCCCCGCCAGCTCCATGCGCCGCCATGGCGGCGAGCGCGCCCTACCCCCTGCCCATACCGCGTCGGGGCCTGGGCGGCTCCAGCCTGCCGCGCGCGCCGCCAGGCAGGCGTGCCGCGAGCGCCTAACGCGCTTTTCCTCTTTATCCGTCATCCGACCCCGGCGCCGGCGCTGCACGGCCGCACTTCATAGGCCAACGCCGACGGCGCGCGCGCGTGCAAAAAGGGATCGCCCGCCTACACCGCGGCATCCTCGAGCCGATGTCAACGTCGTAGCGGGAGACTCCCTAAGATGAGACCGATCAGTTCTGGCGGCGCTGGCCGGGCATGTTACTGGCCGCGTGGACGCACCCAAGCCCTGGCCCACGGCGATGCGCCACACCCCAAATGCAAAAAGGGATACGCACTCGACGCCGAGCACAAGTGTGTAAAAAGGCATCCAAGACCTAGCAGCGCTGCTGCGCCAGCATCTCAAATGCGGCACTCGGCCAAGCGGCCGTTGTCGGCCAGGATGCTGGCGCCAGCCCTTTGACGAGGACCCCCACGCTCCGACAGTGCGGCCGAGCCGGTGCGCTTCGTGGCCTTTGGCGTGTTGTGCTTTGCCGGCTTTCGAGGCGCAAGCCCGCACGCATTTGAAGACCTCTTCGCCCGCGGCGGGCGCCACGCTTGCCACCACGCCGACCGAGATCCGCTTGCAGTTCCATCGAGGCGATCGGGGCCAGCGTCTCCCTACTGCCAGCGTCGAGACAAGTGCCGGCCGACGCGTGGCCGACGGCTGCGCGGCTCGCGACCCCAAGCGACAAGACCACGCTGGTGCTGCAACTGGCTGAGCCCCTGAAACCAGGTGCCTACAAAGTCACCCTGGCGCGTGATCTCCGGCTTGAGGGACACGCACAAGGTCAAAGGACGGCTTCACGTTTTTCAAGCAATACGTAACTGAACGAAGTAC
>ERZ1370068.161-contig-10142_pt1 | contig 29086 bp, 50 predicted proteins | sample MGYA00561227_ERZ1370068 | MGnify/ENA primary metagenome ERZ1370068 (study PRJEB38410, sample SAMEA6850437) | metagenome | study: Metagenomic assessment of the ecological functions of the soil: analysis of the soil microbiota associated with the...
CACCTGAAAGTCGAGCGGGAAGGATTGGCGCGGACCGGCTAGAACAATGGCGCCAAGCTTGGTGCCGAAGCGCTTGGCAAGCTCGGCGAGGAAGCTCGCCTCATCAGCCGCCATGATCGCCTTGCCGGTGGCTTTGTCCTCAGTCCACACGATGGAGGAGCAGTTGTCTTTGAGCGGCAGGATGGCGAAGGGGCCGCCGGGGAAGAAAATGCTGCACGGCTTTCTCGCAGATGCGGCTTCTCATGCTTGACCGTGGTCACGATGCCCACTTGCGGATAGCTCCAGCTCACGCATTTGATATGGGCAGCTCTCGCGCAAGCGCGACCGCTTGCCGTCGGCGGCGACCAGCAGCTTGGCGGAGGCCGCGCCGCCGTTTGCCCGCTCCACCTCAATAGCGAAGGGCGTCGCTGAGAAGCCTGTGACACTGTCGGGGGCAAAGACCGCGATGGCGGGCTCACGCGTCAGCGGCAGCGCTAAGCGCGCGGGCAAGATCGGCGTTCTCGACCATGTAGGCGCCGGACTCGCCAGGCCTGAGATCGTCATCGAAGCCGAGGAAATGCGGACGAAGCGGCGCATTGAGCGAGCTGTCGGTGATGTCGATGCTGGTGATCGGTTGGGCGTCCCCGGCAAGCTCGGGCCAAATGCCGAGGACGGAGAGGAGGCCTTTGCTCGCCGCCGACAGCGCCGAGGCGCGGGCGTCGACTTTGTCTCTTCTGCGGCGGCTCGGCGTCGATGAGCGCCACGCGAAATCCCTTGGGAGCGAGAGCGGCGAGAGCAAGGGCGAGCGTCATGCCGACGAAGCCGCCGCCGGCAATGATGACGTCGTATTGATCGTTCTCGCGCACGCGCACATCCTTAAATCCCTCTCTCGGGGAGGGTGGCGAGCCGGCTGTCAGCCGGGTCGCCGGTGAGGTCAGAGGCACATATTGTCCAAATCGCCTCACCCGTCCACCAAAGCCGAGGGCTTTGCGGGACACCTCCTCGCGGGGGGATGAACTCTCGCCGCCACCGCTCGAAATTGGCCAGGCGCCAGGACCGCAACCATGAGCCGCGCCTCGACCAGCTTCTCGCCATCCTCGACATCGAAACGCTCGAGGTGAATCTGTTTCGTGGCGTGAGCCCGCAGGTCGGCTGGCAGCGCGTGTTCGGCGGGCAGGTGATCGGCCAGGCGCTGGTTGCGGCCTACCGCACGGTCAATGGCCGCACCGCCCATTCCTTGCACGGCTATTTCCTGCGCCCGGGCGATCCCTCGGTGCCGATCATCTACAATGTCGACCGCATCCGCGACGGCGGCAGCTTCTCCACCCGCCGCGTGGTGGCGATCCAGCACGGGCAGGCGATCTTCTCCATGGCCGCCTCCTTCCACAAGCCAGAGGAAGGCCTGTCGCACCAGGTGAAAGATGCCGGAGGTGCCGCCGCCGGAATCCCTGCCGAGCGAGGCCGAGCTGAAAGAGCTTCTGCTCGACCGCCTGCCGCCACAGGTCAGGACCTATTGGGAGCGTGAGCGGCCGATCGAGATCAGGCCTGTCGACCTTTCCCGCTATCTCAGCCCGGAAAAGCGCGCCGCCACGCAGCAAGTGTGGATCAGGGCGACGGGGAGCCTCGGCGACGACCTCGCTCTGAACCAATGCGTGCTTGCCTATGCCTCCGACTTCACCCTGCTCGATACCGCGCTGATCGCCCATGGCCGCTTCATCTTCGATCCGACCGCTGATGCTCGCGAGCCTCGACCATGCCGATCTGGTTTCATCGCAGCTTCCGGGCCGATGACTGGCTGCTCTACGCCCAAGACAGCCCAACCTCGGGCGGCGGACGCGCGTTCTGCCGCGGCACGCTGTTCACGCGCGTCCGGCGAACTTAGTGGCCTCGACGACGCAAGAAGGGCTCCGTGCGTGAGCGCCGCACCGATTAGTCTGTCTCGAAACTTAGGCAAATAGCCGCATTCTGCCTAATTGATAGGCAGGTAGCCAGCTCTGCCTCCTGGTCCATGCGGGCGTGTCCCCTCGGGAAAACCCCTCAAAGCCAAGGAATTGCTGCGCCGCGGCGGAGTTGGCACGCTGTTTGACTCTCCTTTCGGGTTAACGCGGCTCACGACCATTGGCCAGAACGGAAGCCGCAACATGGAGGGGTGAACAAATGAAGCTGGTGATGGCGATCATCAAGCCATTCAAGCTCGATGAGGTGCGCCAAGCCCTCACCGAGCTCGGCCTGCAGGGCATGACCGTGACCGAAGTCAAAGGTTACGGGCGCCAGAAAGGCCATACCGAAATCTATCGGGGCGCGGAATACGCCGTGAACTTCCTGCCGAAGATCAAGATCGAAGTCGTCGTGCCGGCCAAGATGGTCGACAAGGCCGTCGACGCCATCGTTGCCGCCGCCAAGACTGGGCAGATCGGCGACGGCAAGATCTTCGTGGTCCCGGTCGAGCAGACGGTGCGCATCCGCACCGGCGAAACCGACGAATCAGCGCTCTGAGAGGGGAGGAAACTAGATGTCGACTCTATGAAGTTCTCTTCGGCGTGGTCGCAGCGCTCGCTGTGCTGATCCTCGCCCATATCGATCCGGCGTTCGCCCAAGAGGCGGCGGCCGGCGGCAACGCCGGCCGCATCCGCCCCCGTCGCCGATCAACACCGGCGATACCGCGTGGATGCTCACGTCCACGGCGCTCGTCTTGATGATGACGATCCCGGGCCTCGCCTTGTTTTACGGCGGCATGGTGCGCAAGAAGAACGTGCTCGCCACCGTCATGCAGAGCTTCGCCACGACCTGCATCGTCACCGTGGTGTGGATGGTCATCGGCTACTCGCTCGCCTTCACCAGATGGCGGCGAGTCGCTGCAACAACTATATCGGCGGCATGTCGCGCATTTCATGCTCAAGACTATGGATCATCGACGCCGTGCAGTCCGCTGGCGGGCATCGATCCCTGAGTCGGTCTATCATGATGCTTCCAGATGACCTTCGCCATCATCACGCCGGCGCTGATCGCCGGCGCCTTCGCCGACCGCATGAAGTTCTCCGCCTTGGTGCTGTTCATGGTCCTCTGGCTGATCCTCGTCTACTGCCCGATCGCGCATTGGGTGTGGGGCGGCGGCTGGCTCGGTCACGCTCGGCGTGCTCGACTTCGCCGGCGGCACGGTCGTGCATATCAATGCCGGCATCGCGGGCCTCGTCTGCGCTCTCGTGCTCGGCAAGCGCTACGGGCTACGGCATCGGAGAACATGGCCCCGCACAACCTCGTCTACAGCGTGATCGGCGCCTCGCTGCTGTGGGTCGGCTGGTTCGGCTTCAACGCCGGTTCGGCGGTCACCGCCGACGGTCAGCGCCGGCATGGCCATGGCCGTGACCCAGATCGCCACGGCCGCGGCGGCCCTTGCCTGGATGTTCTGCCGAATGGCTCGTCGCACAAGAAGCCGAGCGTGCTCGGCATCATCTCCGGCGCCGTCGCCGGCCTCGTCGCCATCACCCCGGCTTCGGGCTTCGTCGACCCGATCGGCGCGCTGATCGATCGGCGCCGCGGCCGGTGTCGGCTGCTATCTTCGCGGCGGTACCACGTCAAGCAGGCTCTCGGCTATGACGACTCGCTCGATGCGTTCGGCGTGCACGCCGTCGGCGGCATCATCGGGCGCTTGCTGACCGGCGTGCTTCGCCTTGAACGCAATCGGCGGCGCCTCGGGCTGCTGACTTGACGGCAATGTCGGCATCAGATCCTGACTCAGCTCGACGGCATCATCGGTCACCATCGTTTGGTCTGCGTGGTCGTGACCTTGCATCATCCTGCATCGTCGTCAACATGCTTGTCGGTGTAAGGGTCAGCCCAGGCTGCCGAAGTCGAAGGTCTCGATATCAACCTGCATGGAGAGGTGGTGCAGTAACACCAGACGAGCTGAATCAACTCCAGGACGTAAGCTAACCACGAGAGCAGCATCTCCTCCCTTGACATCTGCTCTCCTCCTGAGCCCCGGCGCGTTGCCGGGGCTCATTTCTTTGGGGGCCGGCTGACCCATTGCCGGAGCTGCGCCATCCCGTAACCCTTCCGCATGGCGATTCAGACCGGACTCACCTCTCTCGACGATCTCGTCGCCTCGCCTTTCGCGCGCCTCGCCGAGCTGCTTGACGGCATCGCGCCCGGCGCGCCGCCCATCGACCTTTCCCTCGGGGAGCCCCGCGCGCTGATCCCCTCCTTTCTCGGGCCGACGCTCGAGCGGCATTTGAGCGAGTTCGGGCGCTATCCGCCCATCCGTGGAATCCCGGCGTTGCGACAGGCCATCGCCTGCCTGGCTCGGGCGCCGCTATCCCGCTCTCGCCGGTCAGTGTCGACGCCGAAGACAGAGGTGTTGCCGCTCAACGGCTCGCGCGAAGGGCTGTTCTCCGCCGTCTTTCCGGCGCTGGCGCGAAAGGCCTCCGTCGCGCGTCCGGCGGTGCTCATTCCCAATCCGTTCTATCAAGCCTATGCGCTGCCGCGCGCGGCGTCAGGCGCTGAGCCCGTGTTTCTCGACAGCGCCGGCGCGCACGCAATTCCTTCCGGCGCTCGATGCCATCGATGAGCAGCTCTTGCGGCGCACCGTCGCGCTCTATCTCTGCTCGCCCTCGAACCCGCAAGGCGCGCGTCGCCGACAGGGGCTATCTCGCCGCGGCAATCGCGCTCGCGCGGCGCTTCGACTTCATGCTGTTCGCCGACGAATGCTATTCGGAGATCTATTCCGACACCCCGCCCACCGGCGCGCTCGAGACGGCGTTTGGCGGCGAACGGCGACTTCGCCAATGTCGTGACCTTCAACTCGCTGTCGAAGCGCTCGGGGCTCCCGGCTTGCGGTCGGGATTTGTTGCCGGCGACCCCGCCTTCATCGCGGCCTTCGCCCGCTTCCGCAACGTCGCCTGCCCGCAGGTGCCGCTCCCCATCCAGCATGTCTCGGTGGCAGCCTGGTCCGACGAGGCGCATGTCGAGCAGGGCCGGGCGCTTTACCGGCAGAACTTCGACATTGCCGACGCCGTGCTGCAAAGCCCGCTACGGCTACCGCCGTCCGCAAGGCGGCTTTTTCCTGTGGCTCGACATGGCGGCCCATGGCGGCGGCGAAGAGGCGGTAAAAACCCTTTGGAAAGGGTGTGGTGTCAGACTGCTGCCGGGAAAATATCTCAGCCCGCACGGGGGCAAGCGGGGTCAATCCAGGCGCGAACCACGTCAGGGTTGCGCTCGTGCACGACTCCGAGACCACGGGCGAGGCTTTGGGACGCATCGTCGCCACACTGGGGTAGCAATGGCCAGCAAAAGCAGACAGAAGGGGCGGCGCCGGCTCCTGCCGGGCGCGGTCGAGTCGGGCCTAAGGCAGCTCATGTTTCGCGGCTACGGCCTCGGCATCGTGGCCGTCGCTTGCGCGGCATGGGCGAGCCTCGCCACCTGGTCGATCTACGACCCGAGCTTCAACAACGCGACGCAGGCAGCACCGCGCAACGTGCTTGGGTCTTGGGGCGCGATCCTCGCCGACCTCGCCATGCAGTCCTTGGGGCTCGCCGCCATCGTCCTGTTCTCTGCCGCTTGGCGGCATGGGGCTGGCACCTCGCTCTGCGCACGGTGCCGGAACGGCGCCGCGCGCGCCTCCTCATCTGGCCGCTCGCCGTGCTCTTGCTCGCGGCTGCCCTTTCCGCGCTGCCGCCAGCCGAAAAGCTGGCCGCTGCCCAACGGCCTTGGCGGCATTCTCGGCGATCTGTTCATGACCGGCGCGCTGTTCATCGGCGTCTCTGCCCGCCGCCGCGGCGTCCTTCGTGGCGGGGCTCCTCTTCCTCATCGCCGGCACCTCGTTTCTGCTCTTCGCCTGCGGCACCAGCACCACTTCGCTCATCGCCTTGTGGGCGCCGCGCACAAGCTTCCGAGCGAATGGGCGAACGCCTCGCTCGGTGCCGCCATGCATGTCGCCATGCATACCGGCGCCAAGATCAAGCGCGGCTTCTGGTGGCGGAAGGCGGACGGCGAGACCGACGAGGCGCCGGACTTGGACGATGACCGCAAGGCGATGGTCGAGGAGGCTGAGCCGGACCCCGATGGGCGCATCGAGGCCGACGTTCGATCTTGAGCCGTTCGACCTCGACGACGAGTGAGGACGAGGAGGGCGACGAGGACGAGGACATCACCGAGCCCAACTATCGCATCACGCGGAGCTCGGAGAAGAAGCATACCGGCCTTCGCCGCAAGCAGCGCAGCGACACGCCCTATGAGGCGCCGCCGCTCAAATTGCTGCAGCAGCAGCCGCGCTCAAATCGCAGCCGCAGGGTCAGCGACGAAGTCTTGCAGGAAAATGCGCGTGAGCTCGAAGGCGTGCTGCAGGATTTCGGCGTCAAGGGCGAGATCACCAATGTGCGGCCGGGTCCCGTGGTCACCCTTTATGAGCTCGAGCCGGCGCCCGGAACCAAGTCCTCGCGCGTGATCGGGCTTTCCGACGACATCGCCCGCTCGATGAGCGCGGTCGCCACCCGCGTCGCCGTGGTGCCCGGCCGCAACGCCATCGGCATCGAGCTTCCCAACGACCGGCGCGAGATCGTCGATGCTGCGGGAGCTCCTCGGATCTCCGCGACTTCCAGAAGACCGACGCGCGGCTCGCGCTCGCGCTCGGCAAGAATATCGGCGGCGAGTCGGTCACCGTCGATCTCGCCCGCATGCCGCATCTCCTGATCGCCGGCACCACCGGCTCGGGCAAGTCGGTCGGCATCAACACCATGATCCTGTCGCTGCTCTACCGGCTGTCGCCCGACCAGTGCAAATTCATCATGATCGACCCGAAGATGCTCGAGCTCTCCGTCTATGACGGCATCCCGCATCTGCTCGCGCCGGTCGTCACCGATCCGAAGAAGGCGGTGGTGGCGCTCAAATGGACGGTGCGCGAGATGGAGGAGCGCTACAAGCGCATGTCGAAGTTGGGCGTGCGCGACATCGAGGGCTACAACAGCCGCATCCTGCAAGCCGAGGCCAAGGGCGAGGTGTTGACCCGCACGGTGCAGACCGGCTTCGACCGCGCCACCGGCGCGCCGATCTACGAGCAGGAGGAGATGGACTACGACGCCATGCCCTACATCGTGGTGATCGTCGACGAGATGGCCGATCTGATGATGGTGGCCGGCAAGGACATCGAAGCCGCGGTGCAGCGACTTGCCCAGATGGCGCGCGCCGCCGGCATCCATCTCATCACCGCGACCCAGCGCCCGAGCGGTCGACGTGATCACCGGCACCATCAAGGCCAACTTCCCGACGCGGATGAGCTTCCAGGTGACCTCGAAGATCGACAGCCGCACCATCCTCGGCGAGCAGGGCGCCGAGCAGCTGCTCGGCCAGGGCGACATGCTCTACATGGCCGGCGGCGGCCGCATCATGCGCGTGCATGGTCCCTTCGTCGCCGACGAGGAGGTCGAGAAAGTCGTGCGCCACCTGAAGAAGCAGGGCGTGCCGGACTATCTCGAGGCGGTGACCGAGGAGGATCGGCGGACGACGAGGAGGGTGCCGAGGAAGGCGAAGGCTACGGCGAGTCGGGCGACGAGCTCTACGATCAGGCGGTGGCCGTGGTGCTCAAGGACCGCAAGGTTTCGACCAGTTACGTGCAACGGCGGCTCGGTATCGGCTACAATCGCGCCGCCACCCTGATCGAGAGGATGGAGAAAGAAGGCTTGATCGGCGCCGCCAATCATGCCGGCAAGCGCGAGATCCTGGTCGGCAACGACGAGGCGGTTTCGCCCTGCCCTTGACTCAAGGACTCAAGGTGCTAGCTTCGCAGGTGCCAGCTTCGCTCACGAAGTTGACCAGATTTGGCGGAATCATCTATCGATGGCCGCTGGGACTTGCGCAAAAGCCGAGGGGTTCATCAAATGCGCATAACAACCGCGTGGCTTCTCTTGAGCCTGTCATCCGCTCTCTGCGTCCCGGCGGGCGCTGGCGCTCGCCCAAGACGGCACGACAGTGCAAAAGACGGCCGCCAGCCACCGGCACGCCCCGCAAGGCGAGCAATCCTACGACGCCGCTGTGCCCGAGCCCGCCACCCCCTGGCGAGATCAATCAGGGCGCCGGCGATGAGGGGGCCGGCTGGGATGCCGCGGTGGAAGCAGCACCGGCAGCGACGCCACTGATCGGCGAGCAGCAAGACGCCGCGGTCCAGCGCATCAACGCCTATTTCAACGGCATCACCAATCTGCAGGGCAATTTCGAGCAGATCGACTCCAACAACAAGCGCACCGCCGGCCGCTTCTATGTGCAGCGGCCGGGCAAGCTCAGATTCGACTATGCGCCGCCGAGCACGCTCCGCCTCGTGGCGGACGGGCATTTTCTCGCCATCGAGGATTCCAGCCTCAAGACCATCGAGAAATATCCGCTCAGATCGACGCCGTTCCGCCTGCTGTTGGGCGACGGCGTTGACCTCGCCCGCGACGCGCGCATCGTCGGCGTCGAGGGCGACGATGGATTCGCTCGCCGTTACCCTTGAGGACAAGGGGCGGCCAGGCGAGCCGGCCAGATCAAGCTCTACTTCGACACCGAGCCTGAAATGAAGCTCAGGCAATGGGTCATTACCGACGCCCAGGGCTCGCCACCACGGTAACCATCAACGATATGGTGCCGGGGCGAAAGGTCGCGGCCGATTTCTTTACCTCGACCACGTCGTTTCAGCCCTTCCGCTGATTTCGCAGGTGCGAATACTGCCTTTAGGGCCCTCAGCGGCTTCACAAATTCGTTAGCGGCCACCCGAAAATTCCTTGCCAATCAACATTTTAGGCACGTTCAGCCGTCCAACATTTACGACGTGTTAATTTTTTGCCCCGCGCCGGTTGAAATCTGTCCGCAACCCCCATATTTGTTCTTCAGAAGCGGCCCACATCGCTTTTCATCGGTAGTGCCCCCGTCTAGCCGAAGATGTGGTCCGCCCGTGCCGGCTTCCTCCCGGCACGCGCGCGCAAAAACGCGCTTCTGGCGCCCAACCACGCGCAGCGGTTGGGCGCCTTTCTTTGGGCACCCTCATGCGTTTTCGCCTCGCGACGTGGAACATCAACTCGGTCAGGCTGAGGCTCGACCTGGTCGAGCGCTTCGTGCGCGCGCATCAGCCCGACGTGCTTTGCCTTCAGGAGATCAAATGCATCGACGGAAGCTTTCCCGAGCTGCCGCTTCCGCGCGCTCGGCTTCGGCCATGTGGCGATCGCGGGCCAGAAGGGCTATCACGGCGTCGCGATTCTCTCGCGCATTCCCTTCAGTCGAGTCGAGCGCCGCGATATTTGCGGGCGCGGTCATGCGCGGCACCTTTCGGTCACGCTCGATAGCGGCGGGCGCGCAAGCGAAGCCGCTCGTCGTGCATAATGTCTACGTGCCCGCCGGCGGCGATCTGCCTGACCCGGCGCTCAATCCGAAGTTCCGTCACAAGCTCGATTTCCTCGAAGCCATGGAGGCTTGGTTTCGCGCCACGCGCGGCAAGCGAACGCAATCGCATGATCCTGGTCGGCGATCTCAACGTGGCGCCGCTGCCGACCGATGTGTGGTCGCACAAGCAGCTGCTCAAAGTCGGTGAGCCACACGCCTGCCGAGGTCGAGCGCTTCGAGCGCATGCAGGCTGCGCACGATTGGATCGACGTGATGCGCCGGCACGTGCCGCCGGAGCAGTCGCTCTACACCTGGTGGAGCTATCGCAATCGCGATTGGCGCGCGTCGAACCGCGGGCGCCGCCTCGACCATATCTGGACCACATCTGCGCTCGACGGAGCCGCAACCTCGATGCGCGTGCTCGACGAGGCGCGCGACTGGCCGCGCACCTCGGACCACGTTCCGGTCATCGCCGACTTCGAGATTGCTTGAGCCTCAACCCGTCATCGCCCGGCTTGACCGCAGGCGTCCGTAATCCATGGCGCTAGCGATGCTAGGCTTCGGTGCACACTGGATGCCGGCTACGCGCGGCATGACAGAGCGAGTGTCGTATCAAGGCACCAGCTTGTAGCCGCCGGTCTCGGTGATCAGCAGCTCGGCCTGCGACGGATCCTTCTCGATCTTCTGGCGCAGGCGATAGATATGCGTCTCCAGCGTGTGCGTGGTGACGCCGGCGTTGTAGCCCCAGACCTCGTGCAGCAGCACGTCGCGGGTGACCACGCGCTCGCCGGCGCGATAGAGATATTTGAGGATCGAGGTCTCCTTCTCGGTGAGCCTGATCTTGCCGCCGCCGCCGTCGACCAGCAATTTCGACGCCGGCTTGAAGGTGTAAGGCCCGATGGTGAAAACGGCGTCCTCGCTCTGCTCGTGCTGCCGGAGCTGCGCGCGGATGCGGGCGAGCAGCACGCCGAGCTTGAACGGCTTGGTGACGTAGTCGTTGGCGCCTGACTCAAGGCCGAGGATGGTGTCGGAGTCGGTGGCTTGTCCGGTCAGCATGACGACCGGCCCCTTGAACCCGCTGCGGCGGAGCAGCTTGCAGGCCTCGCGCCCATCGAGGTCGGGAAGGCCAACGTCGAGCAGCACGAGATCGACATGGCCGTTGCGCGCAAGCTTGAGCCCGTCCGACGCGTTGGCCGCGAGCAGCGTGTCGAACTCCTCGTGCAGGGAAAGTTGCTCGCTCAAGGAGTCGCGAAGCTCGTCATCGTCGTCGATGATCAGGATCTTGCGCGCATTGCCCATGGCTGTCCCCGCGTGAACTCCGAGGTCTCCAGTAATAAGGGGGCCTTCCCATTGGACAAGCGGCTCGGTTAGCTTCAGTCAGGCAAGAAAAAGGCCAATTGGCCATGAGAGTTAAGCGAGACATCGCGTTGCGGCGCGCACCCGGAAATCGCAGGAAGGGCGCGCTTGCCTTGGCGCACGGCGTGCGGCGCGCGGCGCTCGGCCGGAGCGGCATCGCGGCGTTGAAGCGGGAAGGCGACGGCGCGCACGCCGCTCGGCCGCTTTCCCGTTCGCCAGGTGCTCTATCGCGCCGATCGATTGCCACGGCCGCAGGACGCAATTTCCGATCCATGCCATCCGCGCCAGCGACGGCTGGTGCGAGGATCCAGCAGACCGCAACTACAACAAGACTGGTCAGACTGTCGCCGCGAGCCGAGCGCCGATCGTCTGACCCGCGCCGACCATCTCTACGATCTCGATGCTGGTGCTCGGGTTACAACGACCGCCCGCGCGTGCGAGGGCGCGGGCAGCGCCATCTTCGTGCATCTCGCGCGACCCGGTTATGCGCCGACGGCAGGCTGCATCGCGCTGTCGCGGCACGACCTGCTGATGCTGCTTGCACAGCTGCGGCGCGGCTCTGCGATCTGTGTGTGCACGTAGCGTGCCACGCTGCAGTGGCATCGGCAGACCGATGCCCATTAGCGATGGCGCATCCGACCAGCGCGTCTGCAGCGTGCGGTCATCGTCGATCGGTGGATGGCCGGGTCAAGCCCGCCATGACGATCAATTCGTGTCGCGCGCGCCGAAGATCGCCGTGCCGATGCGCACATAGGTGGCGCCGAAGGCGATGGCCTTCGCGAAGTCGCCGCTCATGCCCATGCTCAGCTCCTTCAGGCCGAGCCTGCCAGCGATCTTGGCGAGCAGCGCAAAATGCATGGCAGGCTCCTCGTCGAGCGGCGGGATGCACATCAGGCCTTCGATCACGAGACCGTATTCGTCTCGGCATCGCGCAACAAAGGCGTCCGTCTCGCTCGGGAAGGACGCCGGCCTTCTGCGGCTCCTCGCCGGTGTTCACCTGCACGAGCAGGCGCGGGTGCTTTCCGGCGCGCTTCATCTCCTCGGCGAGCGCCGCGGCGATCTTCGGCCGGTCGACGCTGTGGATCACGTCGAACAGCTCGCACCGCGTCGCGCACCTTGTTCGACTGCAGCGGGCCGATCAGATGAAGCTCAAGATCGGGATGGCGCTCCTTCAGCGCCGGCCACTTCGCTTTCGCTTCCTGCACCCGGTTCTCGCCGAAGCGGCGCTGACCTGACCCAATCGCCTTCTTCGATGGCGTGCTCAGGCACGGTCTTGCTGACGGCGATCAGCTTGACGGACTGAGGATCGCGGCCGGCGCGCCGCGCCGCATCGGCGATATCGCGCATCACCGCGTGGAGGAGGACGTGACGCCAGCGTCGGCCATCACCTTTGCACACCGGACTGCTCGAACATGCCGGCAATGCCGGGCCTGATCGCCCTGGCGGCGGCGATGTCGTCGGCGCCGCTCGCATCGCCCTTCTTCAGCTTGGCGGTGCCGCGCCCGTAAAGCGCCGTGGCGCGCTTGGCGTCGAGCTGCAAGGCAGCATCGTAATCGGCGATCGCCTTGTCGATCTGGCCTTGGCTGAGATAGGCGAAGCCGCGGCTCTCGAAGGCGCTCGCATGTTTCGGACCGATATCGATGGCGGCGCCATAGTCTTGGATCGCGCGCTCGACCTCGCCCTTGCTGAAATAGACGCGGCCCCGGTTGAAACAGGGCGATGGCCGATTTGGCATCGAGCGCGATGGCCCGGTCGGAAATCGCGGAGCGCATATTCGAAGTCGCCGCGGCGCGCATAAGTGAGCCCGCGGGCGACGTACTCCCGCCGCTTGGTCGGGCTCGAGCTCGATAACGCGGTTGTTGTCCTCGAGCGCGCGCTCGTAGGCGCGCTGGTCGGCGTAAATCGCAGCGCGGTTGCTCAAGGCCTTGACGTTGCGCGGATCGAGCTCGATCGCGGCGTCATAGTCGCGAGATGCGCGGTCGCTGGTCCTTCTTGCTTCATAGGCGATGGCGCGGCCGTAATAGGCGGCGGCGTTGCCGGCATCGAGCGCGAGGCCATCGCCGAAATCGCTGATCGCTTTGTCGTAGTCCTGTTGCCGGAGATAGGCGCCGGCGCGGCGGAAATAGTTCAGGGCACGCGATCCGGAGCCTCGCCGGACTTGGCCGTCGATCAACTGAGGTGCAGCCGCCGATCTGCTGCTCGAAGCGTGGGATTGCCGTCTCCCTTGCACCAGGCGAAGGCTCTGACCGCTCTCAGCTCGTGCCGGCACCGACATTGCCGCCGCACAACGCCAACGCGCAGCCTAGAAGAAGCGCGCGAGGCATCTGATGACGCGACGGGTTTGCGGTTTGGCTGTTCGATGGATCGCCATGACCGCACTTTGCGCATGCCAGGCGGCGCGCGGCAAATCACGCTGTCGTTGCCGGCGCTAGATTGACCCCGCTTCGGCTTTCATGGCCTAGTCGGCGCAAATTCGGACCACAGCAGTCGATCATGACCACCAATCGCTACGATCCGCGCGAGGCGGAGCCACGCTGGCAGAGGCTCTGGGAGGAGCGGGGTCTGTTCCGCGCCAACGAGAATGATCCGCGTCCCAAGTATTATGTTCTTGAAATGTTCCCATACCCGTCCGGGCGCATCCACATGGGCCACGTGCGCAATTACACCATGGGCGACGTGGTTGCGCGCTACATGCGCGCCCGCGGGCACAACGTGCTCCACCCCATGGGCTGGGACGCGTTCGGCCTGCCGGCGGAGAACGCGGCGATCGAGCGTGGCGTCCATCCCGCCAAGTGGACCTACGACAACATCGCCACCATGCGCGGCCAGCTCAAGAGCATGGGGCTGTCGCTCGACTGGTCGCGCGAGCTCGCGACCTGCGACCTCGACTACTACCACCAGCAGCAGAAGCTGTTTCTCGACCTGCTCAAGGCAGGCCTGGTCGACCGCAAGAAGCGGAAAGTGAACTGGGACCCGGTCGACCAGACCGTGCTCGCCAACGAGCAGGTGATCGACGGACGCGGCTGGCGCTCAGGCGCGCTCGTCGAGCAGCGCGAGCAGCCGAATGGGTGTTCAAGATCACCGACTACGCGCAAGACCTGCTCGATGCGCTTGGCACGCTCGACCGCTGGCCGGATAAGGTGCGGCTGATGCAGGCGAACTGGATCGGCCGCTCGCAAGGGCTGCTGATCCGCTTCGCATTGGCGAGGGTGAAGCGCCTGCCGGTCACGACATCATCGAAGTGTTCACCACGCGACCGGACACGCTGTTCGGCGCGAGCTTCATGGCGATCGCGCCGGACCATCCGCTGGCCAAGGCGATCGCCGATGCGCGACGCCAAGGCCGCCGCCTTCATCGCCGAATGCCAGCACCACGGCACGAGCGCGGCCGAGATCGAGACGCAAGAGAAGAGGGGCTACGACACCGGCTTGCGCGTGAAGCATCCGGTCATCGAAGGCGCCGAGCTCCCGGTGTTCATCGCCAATTTCATCGTCATGGAGTACGGCACCGGTGCCATCTTCGGCTGCCCGGCGCACGATCAGCGCGACCTCGAATTTGCCAGGGCGCTATCGGCCTTCCCGTGATCCCGGTGGTGCTGCCGCCCGGCGCCGACGCCAAGAGCTTCGCGATTGGCGATGAGGCCTATACCGGCGACGGCACGCTGATCAATTCGGGCTTCCTCGACGGCCTCACCGTCGAGGCGGCAAAGAAGCGATGGCCGATCGTCTCGCAACGAGAGATGCTGCACGGCGCACCGCAAGGCGAGCGGCGTACCGAGTTCCGCCTGCGCGATTGGGGCATCTCGCGGCAGCGCTATTGGGGTTGCCCGATCCCGATGATCCATTGCGAGAAATGCGGCATCGTGCCGGTGCCTGAGAAGGACCTGCCGGTGAAGCTGCCGGAGGACGTGAGCTTCGACGGCACCGGCAATCCGCTCGACCGCCATCCCACCTGGAAGCACGTGACCTGCCCGCAGCTGCGGCGGGCCCGCCACGCGCGAGACCGACACCATGGACACCTTCGTCGATTCGTCCTGGTACTTCGCGCGCTTCTGCTCGCCGCATGCGCGAGAGCCGGTCGATCCGAATGCCGTCGGTTACTGGCTCCCGGTCGACCAATATATCGGCGGCGTGGAGCACGCGATCCTGCATCTCCTCTATGCGCGCTTCTTCACCCGCGCCATGCACAGACGACCGGGCATTCGCCGATCGACGAGCCGTTCGACGGTCTGTTCACGCAAGGCATGGTCACGCACGAGACCTACAAGGACGCAGCACGGCAAATGGGTGATGCCGAACGAGGTCGCGCATCGCCGACGGCAAGCGCCGTGCTCGCCGCGACCGGTGAGCCGATCACCGTCGGACCGCATCGAGATCGATGTCGAAGTCGAAGAAGAACGTGGTCGATCCCGACGACATCATCGCAGCCTACGGCGCCGACACCGCGCGCTGGTTCATGCTGTCGGACACGCCGCCCGAGCGCGACATCGAGTGGACGCGCCGGCGGCGTCGACGGCGCCTACCGATTCCTTCAGCGGGTCTGGCGGCTGGTCAACGAGGCGGCGGAGAAGGGGAGGGCGGCCCGGCGCCGGCGGAGATGGGCAGCGAAGCCTTGGAGCTTCGCCGGGCGGCGCATCGCAGCGCCGCCGCCGTCACCGCGGCGATCGACAAGCTCCGCTTCAACGTCGCCATCGCCCATATCTACGAGCTTGCCAACGCGCTCTCGGCGGCCCTCAACGCCGCCGGCGAAAACCCAGCCCGGACATGCGATTCTGCGCTGCGGGAGGCGGCGGAAATGCTCACCCGAATCGCCGCCCCAATGGTGCCGCATCTGGCTGAAGAATGCTGGCTGGCTCTTGGGAATCAGGGCCTAGTTGGCCGAGCAGCCCTGGCCGGCCCCGGATCCCGGCCTTTTGGCCGAGGATACCGTGGTAATTGCGGTACAGGTGAACGGAAAAAGACGCGATGAATTGAGGATTGCGCGCGATGCCGCGAAGGAAGATATTGAAGCTGCAGCGCTAAAGCTCGACAATGTCGTGCGCGCCATTGGGGGACGTCAGATCAAGAAGGTTGTGGTCGTACCGCAGAGGATCGTCAATGTGGTGGCATAGGCCATTGCTTGCCGCTTTGGCTGTGACCGCGGCCATCGGCTTGGCCGGCTGCGGCATCCAGCCGCTTTACGGCACGACCGCCGGCGGCTCCCGGCTCGCCGCGGTGATGGCAGGCGTCGACATCACCCCCATCCCCGGCCGTGTCGGCCAGAGAGTGCCGCAACGAGCTGATCTTCGAGAACACCGGCGGTAGCGGACAGGCGGCGTCGACCTACAAGCTCGACATCGTCATCAAGGAAAGCGTGACCAACGAGCTCGTCAAGATTACCGGGCGACGCCAAGAGCCAGGTCTACGAGCTCGACGCCACGTTCAAGCTGATCAGCAACGACGGCAGGGTCGTGCTCGAAGGCAAGGCAACGTCGCGGGCGCCCTATGAGCGCTTCGAGACGATCTTCTCCAATGTGCGCGCCCGCTACGACGCGGAGAACCGCGCAGCACGCACCGTCGCCGAAAGCATCAAGGTCCGCATCGCCGCCTATCTCTCGCAGGCGGCCTAAAGCGCGTCTCGGCAAGACCGCCGTTCCTTCGCCATGGTCGCCTACAAAGACCGGATCGTTTCAGCGCATCCTAAAGTCTCTCGAGCCTGGGTGCCGCGCGGCTCTCGTCTACGGTCCCGACGCGGGGCTCGTTGCCGAGCGCGCCGCGGCGCTCGCCGATGCTTTCGCCGGCAAGCCGAAAGGACGCGACGGAGATCGTTCGCCTCGATGAAAGAGATTTGGCGGAGGATCCGGCGCGGCTCGAGGTCGAGCTTCGCACCATCCCGATGTTCGCCGAGCGGAAAGTCGTCCGCGTCGCCGCTGGTGCCCGGCTCGACGTTCCCATGCTGAAGGCGCTGCTCGAAGCGCCTCTCGCCGGAGCGCTCGTCATCGAGGCAGGGGCGCTCAGGCCGGACTCGGCATTGCGCAAACTGTTCGAAAGCCACAAGACGGCAGCGGCGCTGCCGAGCTACAGCGACGAGCGCTCGGCCTCCGAGCTGATCGACGAGGAGCTCGACAAGGCAGACCTCAAGATCGACAGCGACACGCGCAGCTATCTCATGACGCGGCTCGGCGCCGATCAGGCTTTGTCGCGCGCCGAGGTCGCCAAGCTTGCCCTGTTCGCGAGCGGCCACGGACGCATCGCGCCGGAGGACATCGATGCGATCGTCGGCGACAGCGCCGAGATCGCGGTCGAGACCTTCGTGTACGAGGTCAGCGGCGGTGAAGCGAAGGAGGCGCTGTCGCCAGCTCGGAAGACTTGCCGCAGCGGGAACCGAACCGTCGGTGGCGCTGTCGGCGCTTGGGCGCCACTTCACGCAGCTCCACCGCGTCGCCTCGGCGCAGGCCGCTGGCGTCAGCATCGAGCAGGCGCTGCGGTCGCTCGAGCCGCGTCCGCATTTCAAGCGCGAGAAGGCCTTCGTCGCCGACAGCCGCCGGCTTGGGGCGCAGCGGCTGCTCGAAGCGCTGCCGCTCATTCAGGACGCGGTGAAGCGCGCGCGCCTCAATCCAGATCTCGAGCGCGCCGTCGCCGAGCGGCTGGTGCTCGACGCTGACGCGGCGAGGGACGCCCGCCGGGCGTCCAGCATTGGCGAGCCATAGCGTCACGCGAAGCGTATTGCGGCGGGATCAAAACCGGTGTACCCGCGCATGATTTTCGCAAGTCCCGAGGGACGATCATGGACCAGCGCCAGAACAAACTCGATCTGCGTCAACGCTCTGATCTCATCAAGGAGCGCTCGTTCCGGCGCGGCAACTTCACCTTGGCCTCGGGCAAAGCAGAGCGCCTACTACTTCGACAGCAAACCGACCATGCTGCATCCCGAGGGCGCGAGCCTCTCGCCGAGCTGATCGTCGATGAGCTTCGCGATGTCATAGGCCGATTGCGTCGGCGGCTTGGAGATGGGCGCCGGTGCCGCTGATCGCGCCGGTGGCGATACGCGAAGCCTCGAGGCCGGGCGACCGCTGCTCGGCTTCTTCGTGCGCAAGGCGCCGAAGGATCACGGCACCAGGCAGCGCATCGAGGGCCTCGACGTGTCGGGAAAGACCGCGGTCATTCTGGAGGACGTCACCACCACGGGCGGCTCGGCGATGCAGGCCGTCGAGGAGGTGAGGGCAGCGGGCGGCACCGTCGCCGCTGGTCTTATCGATCCTCGACCGCGGGAGGGCGCCGCCGAGCTCTACGCCAGCCGCCGGCGTGCCGTTCAGATCGCTGTTCCGCGCCGAAGAATTCCTCCGCGATTAGCAAGCTTCAATCTTCCTTAAGCCGCCACGCGCATAAAAGACAGATCGGGCGGGAGGGGAAAATGCTAAGCGGATCGTCCTGGGCGCTGCTCGTCGCTTGACCTCATCGGCGGTGGGGCACTTGCCGCGGCATTGATCTACGTGGCCGCACGGCGACACCTTCGATAGAGGGTGCCGGGCCGAAGCTGACGCCAGAGCAAGATATTATCGAGTGTGATTCAGAACGACGGCCGAAGAGTCCCCGGTCGGAGCGACCTCAAACAAAATGACCAGCGCCGCTGTGGCAATCAGCGTGACGAAGGCCGCCATCAGCAAGCCACGAGGCAGCGCCGCGGCGCCGCAAAGAATTGCCAACGCCACTGACCGCAATAAGAACGATGCCTGCTCCCATCGGCCTTCCCCCGTGAGCCAGATCGAGCAGACATCTTTTAATAAAATCTGAATCACCAGCGAGCGTGAGTGCTCGCTGTAGCAGTATCCGCGACTGCCTGTCGGATGACGAGCTCGTTTTTAGCGATAGGCCGGCCGGCGTAGGAGCCTGGTGGCGCAGATCCTCGAGCTGGTCGAGCGTGGTGTAGCGGATGCGAAGCTCGCCCTTCTCGCCGCGGCCCGAGCGGATGTCGACATCGAGGCCCAGGGCCTCTTTCAGCTCAGACTCGGCGGCGCGCGTGTCGGCATTCTTCGCCTTGCTCTTGCGCACTTTGCCGGCTCGGCCGGGCGGTCCTGAACCAGCGCCTCGACCTGGCGCACCGTTAACCCTCGTTAACGATCCGGCTCGGCGAGGGCCGCGGCGATCGGCGCGCCCGATCAGGCAGCGCGGCGTGGCCGGCGCTGAGCGCGCCCGACCGCAACAAAGCTTGCACGCTCTCAGGCAGCTTGAGCAGGCGGAGCGTGTTGGCGAGATGGCTCCGGCTCTTGCCGATGACCTTGGACAGATCTTCTTGCGTATAGCCGTGGCCGTCCATCAACAGCCGATAGCCTTCAGCCTCCTCGATCGGCGTTCAGGTCCTCGCGCTGGACGTTCTCGATGATGGCGATCTCGATCGCTTCCTTGTCGGACAGCGCGCGCACCACCACCGGCACCTCGTGCAGATTGGCGCGCTGCGCCGCCCGCCAGCGCCGCTCGCCGGCGACGATCTCGTAGCTGCTCATGCTCGCCGCGGACGGGGCGCACCACGAGCGGCTGCACCAGCCCGCGCTCGCGGATCGAGACCGCAAGCTCCTCGATCTGAGCTCTCGGCGAAATTCCGCCGCGGGATTGAAGCGGCCGGCTTTGAGCGTATCCAGCGCCACGATGCGCTGGCCTCCATCTCGCCGAATTCGGCGCCCTCGCCCTCGCCGATGCAGCGAGGCAAGGCTTCGCCCGAGCCTCATCTTGTGCATGCCGACCGCCATGGTGGGCCTCCTTGTTCCGCCGCCGCTTGAGACGCATCACTCACGCCGCACGCATCCGCCGCTCGCGCTCGATCACCTCGGAAGCGAGCCTGATATAGGCCTGGCTGCCGGAGCATCGATAATCGTAGAGCAGCACCGGCTTCCCATGCGATGGCGACTCGGCCACGCGCACATTGCGCGGGATGATGGTGGCGTAGACCTTGTCGCCGAGCACGCGGCGCACGTCGTCGACCACCTGGTCGGCCAGGCTGTCGTGCGCTGATCGTACATGGTGAGCACCACGCCGTGGATCAAGCAGCTTCGGATTGAGGCGCACCCTGATCTCCTCGACGGTGCTCAAGAGTTGCGCCAGGCCTTCCAGAGCGAAGAACTCGCATTGCAGCGGCACGAGCACGGCGTCGGCCGCGGCCAGCGCGCTCACGGTGAGAAGATTGAGCGACGGCGGGCAGTCGATGAGGATATAGGTCGGTGGCCATGGTCCGAGTCCTCGGCGGCCAGCATCAGGGCGATGGCGTCGCGCAAGCGATAATGCCGGCCTGAGGTGCTCATCGACTCGCGCTCGAACGCCATGAGGTCGATCGTCGCCGGCACCACCGAGAGGCCGCGGCACATTGGTCTCACACGCGCGCCGCGGCGAAAGGCACCTTGCCGGTCAGCACGTCCGAGGTCGAATGGTGGCGCTCATCGATGCCGAGACCCGTGCTCGCATTTCCTTGCGGGTCGAGATCGACGATCATCACGCGCTCGCCGATGGCTGCAAGCGCGGTGCCGAGATTGATCGCCGTGGTGGTCTTGCCGACGCCGCCTTTCTGATTGGCGAGCGCGATCACGCGCGTGCGGCGCGGGCCAGTCGGGCTCATCGCGCGTTCACCCTTCGCGCGCTTGGCAAAGATCGCTGATCTCCAGGATGAAGGAGTCGTCCGCCGTCATGCTTGGATGCAGACGGCAGGTGAATTGAACCGCCGCTTGGCGGCCTCGATCTCCTTCCCAGCGTCGCGGCCCTTCATGAACAGCCCCTCACCGCTGGCCCGAACCACGGCGCTGGCCAGCTCGAGCAGTCGCGGCAATGGCGCGACGCGCGCGCGCGGTGATGATCGTCGGGCTTGAGGCTTGTAGCCGTCTTGCTCAGCTCTTCAATGCGCATGCAGTGGATCTCCACAGGCGCCGACGTGGCGCGCGGCGACCTCGGCGAGGAACGCGCACTTCTTGGCGGTGCTCTCCACCAGATGCATGCGGAAATTAGCGTGATCCGCCTGCAAGATGGCAATGACGAGGCCAGGAAAGCCCGCGCCTGAGCCGAGGTCGAGCCAGAGCCTCGGCGTCCGGCGCGAGGCGCAGTAATTTGGGCGGAATCGGCGAAATGCCGGTCCCAAAGCTGCGGCAGGGTCTGGGCCGGAGACCAGGTTTGCCCGGGCTCTGCCATTCGGTCAGCAGATTCGGCGTAGCGAATAAGCCTGTGGATTGTTTCACGTGGAACTTTAAAGGCTTCCGCGAAACTGTTCAGGGCCGCTGATGGGTTTCGAGCGATCGCCAGGCGTCTCCGTCGCTCCGGGCTCAGGCGGTCTTGCCACCGCGAGCCCTTCTTCAGGTGCGCGAGAAGCAGCAGACAGCGCGGCCGGCGTCATGCCGTCGAGCCGCGCCGCCTGGCCGAGGCTTGCGGGGCGATCGCGCTCGAGCTTCTGGCGGAGCTCGGTCGAGAGGCCGGCGAGCCGCGTCGAAGCGCAAAGTCGAGCGGGATGGCGACGCTCTCCGTCCTTGCGGAAGGCGGCGATGTCGAGCTCCTGGCGCTTGAGGTAGACGGCGTAGCGCGCATCGACAGCGAGCTGCTCGGCGATGCCTGGCATCGAGCGCTGCCGATCTCGGGCCAGATGCGAGTGAGCGCGGCAAGGTCGATGTCGGGATAGGCGCAGCAGCTCGAAGGCGCTGCGCTTGCGGCCGTCGCGATTGACGATCGAGCCCGTGCTTGGCCGGCTTCGTCGGGCGTGAGCGTCAGGCTCTCGCAGCAGTGCTTCGCCGTTCGCGAGCGCCTGCGACTTCGCGGCGAAGCGCAGCGCCGCGCTCGGCGCCGACGCAGCCGACGGCGATGCCCGAGCGGCGTGAGGCGCTGGTCGGCATTGTCGGCGCGGAGCGTGCAGGCGGTACTCGGCGCGCGAGGTGAACATGCGGTAGGGCTCGGCGACGCCGCGCGTCACCAGGTCGTCGATCATCACGCCGAGATAGCCGTCGGCGCGGGTGACGATGAAATCGGCGCGCTGCCGCCCGACGCCGCAGGCGCGGCGTTGATGCCGGCAGCGACCCCCTGCGCCGCGGCCTCCTCGTAGCCGGTGGTGCCGTTGATCTGGCCGGCCAGGAACAGGCCGCGGCAGCCGCCTTGACCTCGAGCGCCGGGCGTCAGCTCGCGCGGATCGACATAGTCGTACTCGATGGCATAGCCCGGCCGCTTGACGCGCGCCTGCTCGAGCCCTGGGATGGTGCGCGAGGAAGGCATGCTGCACGTCGTCGGGCAGCGAGGTCGAGATGCCGTTCGGATAGACGGTGTCGTCGTCGAGGCCTTCCGGCTCGAGGAAGATCTGGTGCCCGCTCGCGCTCGGCTGAAGCGCACCACCTTGTCCTCGATGGAGGGGCAATAGCGCGGGCCGACGCTGCCGATGTGCGCCGGAATACATCGGCGCGCGGTGCGAGGTTGGCGCGCGATGATGGCGTGGGTCGCCTCGGTCGTGTGCGGTGATGCGGCAGTCGATCTGCGGCGTGGCGATGCGTCCGGTCAGGAACGAGAACGGCACGCGGCGGATCGTCGCCCGGCTGCACCTGCAGGCCGTCCCAGTCGATCGGTGCTGCCGTCGAGCCGCGGCGGCGTGCCGGTCTTGAGCCGGCCCATGCGCAGGTCCGAGCGCGCAGAGCCGCGTCGAGAGGCCGAGCGCGGGCGCCTCGCCGATGCGGCCGGCCGGGATCTTCTCCTCGCCGATGATGGATCAGCCCGCGCAGGAAGGTGCCGGTGGTCAGCACCACGGCGCCGGCGCGAGATGCGGCGCGCCATCGGCGGTGACGATGCCGGCGACACGCGCCGTTGCTCGACGATCAGGTCCTCGACCGCGGCCTCGATCACCTCGAGGTTCGGCGTGGCCCGGATCGCTGCCTGCATGGCCGGCGCGGTAGAGCTTGCGGTCGGCCTGGGCGCGCGGGCCCTGCACCGCCGGCCCCTTGCTGCGGTTCAGCACGCCGGAACTGGATGCCGGCGGCGTCGGCGACCCGGCCCATCAGGCCGTCGAGCGCATCGATCTCGCGCACCAGATGGCCCTTGCCGAGCCCGCCGATGGCCGGGTTGCAGGACATCTCGCCGATGGTGGCGAAGCGGTGCGTGACCAGCGCCGTGCGCGCGCCCATGCGCGCCGCCGCGGCCGCCGCCTCGCAGCCGGCATGGCTCGCCGCCGATGACGATCACGTCGTAGCGCCTTGCTCGAATTCCGCGCTTGTTCATGGCCTGTACCTAGTCGTTCCGGCTCGCGTCAAAGCGGTCGCGATTGTCACGTGAATCATCAGCGATGCGCTACGCCGCTTCAGCGCTTGGAGCGCACGCTTCGCGAGCCCTGATTCACTTGCCGATGCAGAACTCGGAGAAGATGGCGCCGAGCACCTCCTCGACGTCGATGCGGCCCGTCAGGCGGCCGAGATGGCGGGCGGCGATGCGGAGCTCCTCGGCCTTGATTTCAGGCCCTCCCGCTCCTCGCGGAACGCTGCAAGGCGCCTCCGCCGCGGCCTCGAGCTCGAGCGCGGTGGCGGGCGCGGGTGATCACCGCAGGCTCGCCGACGCCTAGCCCCTCCTCGGCGCCGTTTCGTCAAGCAGGCCAACGAGTTCGGCCACGCCCTGCGCCGGTCTTGGCCGAGGATGCGCAACGCCATCGGCGATTTGCACGCGATTTGACCAGATCGACCTTGTTCAATATCCGGATATGCACGGCATTTGCGCGGCGATATAGGCGGATTTGTCCTCCACGCGCGGCGCGGTCGCATCGACCATCCAGAGAACGAGATCGGCGTTCTCGACTCCGGCCAGTGCCCGCCGCAACCCCTCGGCCTCGACGGCACCTCTCGCGCCTCCCTCATCCCGGCGGTGTCGGTGACGATCACCGGGCAAGCCTGCCAAGATCGAGATGGACCTCGATCACGTCGCGCGTCGTCCCCGCCTCCTCCGACACGATCGCCACGTCGCGCTTGGCGAGCGCGTTCAGCAGAGAAGACTTGCCGGCGTTCGGCGGACCGGCGATGACCACGCGGAAGCCGTCGCGGAGCGTTCGCCGCGCCGGTCGGCAAGATGCGTGCGAGATGCGAGCGAGCAGCATTGGCGACGGATGGCGTCAGCCTGCACCGCGGCATCGGCGGCGACATCGGCCTCGTCGGCGAAAGTCGAGCCCGGCCTCGGCAAGCGCCTGCGCCTTGACCAGCTCCTCGCGCCACGACTCGTAAAGCGCCCGCGCCCCACCCTCGGCCTGCGCGATCGCCTGGCGCGCCTGCGCCTCGGTCTCGGCGGCGATGAGATCGGCAAGACCTTCGACCTCGGTGAGATCGAGCTCGCCCGTTCTCGAAGGCGCGGCGCGCGAACTCGCCAGGCTCGGCCAGCCGCAGGCCGCGTGAGCTGAGAGCAGCGCATCGATCAGCCGCGCGGATCACGGCGCGGCCGCCATGAACATGCAGCTCGGCGATGTCCTCGCCGGTGAAGCTCGCAGGCCCCGGCAGCCAAGAGCGCGAGCCCGCGGTCGAGCACCTCGCCGCTCCGCGGGTCCTTGATCTTGCGCAAGGCCGCCTGGCGCGGCGGAGGCGGCGGCACCGCAAAGCGCGCTGATGCGCGTCGCCCGCTGCCCGGCCCCGAGATGCGGATCACGGCGACCGCCGCGCGATGGCCAGGCGCCGCTCGCCGAGCGCAGCGAGATGGTGTCGTTTGGGGCGACGGATCTGGGGCTGCCATTGGCGTTATCCTGAGGTGCGTTGTGCGTTGAGCAGCGACAGGGCGCATGCAGTGAGCTGCGCAGCCGCAGGAAACCGTCTTGGGCGGAGACCAGCCCCTATCTGCTCCAGCACAAGGACAACCCTGTCGCATTGGTGGGCCTGGGGGCCAGAGGCGCTGGCCGAGGCCAAGCGCGACCGGCAAGCCGATCCTGCTCTCGGTCGGCTACGCCGCCTGCCATTGGTGCCACGTGATGGCGCACGAGAGCTTCGAGGACGCGGCGACCGCCGCGCGTGATGAACGACCTGTTCGTCAACATCAAGGTCGACCGCGAGGAGCGGCCCGACATCGACGCCATCTACATGGCGCGCGCTGCACGATGCTGGGCGAGCAGGGCGGCTGGCCGCTCACCATGTTCCTCGACCGCCGACGCCGAGCCGTTCTGGGGCGGCACCTACTTTCCGCAAGAGCCGCGCTACGGCCGGCCGGCCTTCGCGCAGGTGCTGAAGCGAGATCGCGCGCATCTATCGCGAGGAGCCGGACAAGGTGCGGCAGAACGCCGACGCGCTGAAAGACCGGCTCGCGCCGCAATGCGAGCGCGGCGGCCCCGGCCGCGACCCCGGCGACGCGGCGCTCGCCGATCTCGCGCGGCGCCTGGTCCAGCGCGGTCGATCCGGCGCATGGCGGCATCAGGGGCGCGCCGAAATTTCCGCAGTGCAGTTCTTCGACTTGCTGTGGCGCGCGCGGCCTGCGCTACGGCCTGCCCAATCCGCTCGCAGGCGGTCGACGCTCACGCTCACCCACATCTGCGCAAGGCGGCATCTACGATCATCTCGGCGGCGGCTTCGCCCGCTACAGCGTCGACGAGCGCTGGCTCGTGCCGCATTTCGAGAAGATGCTCTACGACAACGCGCTGCTGCTCGAGCTGATGACCGAGGCCTGGCGCGAGACGAAGTCGCCGCTCTACGCCGCTGCGCATCGAGCGAGACGGTCGATTGGCTGCTGCGCGAGATGGTCGCCGGAGGGCGGCGGCTTTGCCGCCTCGCTCGACGCCGACAGCGAGGGCGAGGAAGGCAAGTTCTATGTGTGGAGTCTGGCCGAGATCGAGGAGGCGCTGGGCGCACGAGCGACGCGCAGCCTCTTCGCCGAGATCTACGACGTGACGCCGGAAGGCAATTTCGAAGGCCACACTATCCTCAACCGGCTCGAATCAACTCAGAGCTGCGCGACGCAGGCACCGGAGGCGCGGTTCGCCACAATGCGCGAGAAGCTTCTGGCGCGCCGCGCAGTGCCGCGTCCGCCCCGGCTTCGACGACAAGGTGCTCGCCGACTGGAACGGGCTGATGATCGCCGGCGCTCGCCAACGCCGCGCGACGCCTTCGACCGGCCGGATTGGCTCGCCGCGGCCGAGCGCGCCTTCGATTTCGTCAGCACACGGATGACTGCCGACGGGCGCCTGCTGCATTCCTATCGCGCCGGCGAGGCGAAGGCGCCGGCGACCGCCACCGACTACGCCAACATGATCAAGGCGGCGCTCGCGCTCGCCAACGTCACCGGCAATGTCGACTACCTCAATCGCGCGCGCGCCTGGACGCGAGCTGCTCGACCAGCACTACTGGGCGGAAGGACATCGGCGGCTACTATCTCGCCGCCGACGACACCGGCGATCTCATCGTGCGCACCGATCAACGCGCTCGACGACGCGACGCCCGAACGCCAACGGCACCATGGTGTCGAATCTGATGGCGCTCTATCTGTGGACCGGAGAGGAGCGCTACCGCGATCGCGCCGAGGCGATCGTGCGCGGCTTCGCGGCGCCGCTCGCGCGCAACGTGTTCGCGCATACCGGGCTGCTCACCGGCGCGCTCGATCTGCTTGGCCGCCGGCGCAGATCGTGATCGTGGTGCCTGAAGGCGGCGACGCGCGCGAGCTGCGCCGCGCGCTCGGCGAACGTGTCGCTGCCGAGCGCCGTGGTGCAGGAGGTCAGGGACGAGGGAGCTCGCTGCCGGCTAACTCGCCGGCGCACGGCAAGACCGCGATCGGCGGCAAGCCCACGGCCTATGTGTGCATCGGCCCGCAATGCTCGATGCCGGTGACCGGAGCCCGCGGCGCTGGGTGGAGACGGTGAAGGAGGCACGGCAGGTGCCGCGTGACGTGAAGTTTCGTACCGCCGCGACAAGAGACGCCGGCAGAACTCCCTCTCTCCCCAGGGGGAGAGGGTCGGGGTGAGGGGAGCGGCCCTACCAAAATCACCGGACCTTTAACCCTCCTCACCCGACCGCAAAGCGAAGGCTTTGCGCTCGTCCTCTCCCCACAGGGGAGAGGAACGTTGCGGCCTCCATCGAGAACTACTTGCGGATGAAGCCGAGACAGGAAGGTGACGAGGAAGAAGGCAGAAATGCGCGATCGAGCGCGAGGACCGCTGACCTCGGGCGAGATCACGAAATCAGTGCCGAGGAGCGGGACCGGCGTGTCGGTGAGGGTAGAGGTAAAAACAGAATCCCCGCATTCACGAAGAATGCGCCGGACAGAAATTTGCAGACCTCTTTTCCAATTGATGCGCATGTGTGCCGCTGATAAAGCACGACCGGAGGCTTTCGGCGGCACCGGCCCAGCGATAGCCCCGCAGCCATCCGATCCGCGAAGCGCTTATCCAACTCGCAGCTCGATCCCCAGGGTCCTCGCGAGCGCGGGCTGTGTGGAGACACCTTCAGCCTTACGCGGGTTGATTGTGCTTCCTGGTTCCGGTAGTCCGCCCCCCGTCATGCCGCCGAAACCACGATTGCTTTGGTGAGTGGCTCTGGGGCCACCTTCACTCCTCCGGTCGAAACAGAGCACCAATAAGGCTAGCAGTGCCTATTGTCAGTGTAATGAATAGATAGACGTGCCGGCCACGGTACAAACCACCAAGAATTTGGCGCGTATGGGTCTCGACGCTCTGGTTTGTTACCAGGCATCTAACCGAAACGCCGAAGGCGCTTCTAAAGGGCCTTTGGGGGAGTGGGCCGTGTCCCTCTGAGAAGAGCGATGGGTTCCCGCCTCCGAGAGGGCGGAAATGGGCTCTTCGCCTCTCCCCAGGGGAGAGGGTTGTAGGGGAACCCGACCTCGATCGTCGATTCCTGAACCCTCACCCGCCCGCAAAGCGGCGCTTCAGTGGGCGACCTCTCCCCGATGGGGAGAGGAGGAGCGTGCCGCTCAAGCGAGGGATGAGGATCGAGAAGCCCCGCACGGGGGAGCGGGGCTTCGGTTCCTCGCGGGAACAGTGATGGGAGGGTCGCCATCACGGGCCGCTTCTCTAGCACCGCAGAGGTTTCAAAGTGCCCTTCGAAGCCCGGAAAATTTGACACGAGTTTAGACAAGAAGCCCCGGCCAAGGTGGTCGGCCGGGGCTTCCGTACCAAAGGGGTGATCGCAGGGAACGATCACCGCGCGATTGAGAATAGCACGAACGGCTTCGTCATGCCCGGGCGAAGTCCCGGGCATCCAATTGTGGCTGCCAGCGGCCTTCGCTTTCGGATCGACCGATTGAAAGCTTTGGCTCAGCTCCTTCTGATAGGCCCAAGCGGCGCAAGGATGCGGTCGACCTTCTGTTTGGCTTCTTCCACCGCGACTTCTTTCGCGGCGCCATGGTGCTGAGCGTGGACCGCGCCAGAATGGGGAAGATCGGCGCGGGTCGGGTAGATGCCGACGCACCATTGCGACCATTGCCGCATCGGCACGATGTCGTAGCCGCGATAGCGATTGGCTTCTGTTGTAGTCATCTCGATTGCCTCTCTAAAGGCTGAACGCGCCAACAGGCGCTCCGGTTCGCCCTCCGCCCGGACATTCCGCCGCAGCCGCCAGCTGTTAGTGCCTTCGCGCGGGCCGCGGTTCCGGATAGCTTAGGCGGCGCCTGGAGTTATAGGAGCGGCGGGGATGCTCAGACTGCGCGCCTGGGTCTTTTTCAGTGTCCTGCTCGCTGATCGGCATCCTGCTCGTCGGCACCGCGCCCTCGTTCCAGGCCTGCCTCAAACAGGGGCCGCGCCGCAAGCCGCCACCACCAGTCGCGCCGCAGACCCACGGCACCACTGTGCTCGTGGCGCAGAGCACGCAGGAGTGCCTGGCGCGCTTCTACACCGAGAACCGCGACGACATCATCGCGGCCTTCGCGCCTCATCCTTCTGCTCTCCACCATCTTCCTGTGGTTCGCCTCGCGCGATCTCGTCGCCGGCACGCATGACTTCGCCAAGATGCAGCTCCGCGCCTATCTCGGCCGAGCGAGACCTTCATCACCGGCGTCGCCGCCGGAGAGAAGCCCGTGGTCGAATGCACCATCCGCAATTTCGGGCAGACGCCGGCGCACCGCGTGAGCTATTGGGCCGATTGCAGAGTGCTCGATTCGATGGCCGACAGCTTCGAGCGGGGCCCGCCAGAGGGCGGCGAGCGCACCGTCAATCCCGGCCGCGACGGCTTCACCATCAAGTCGCGCCTGCCCGAGCCGCTCACCGAGGAAGAGATGAGCAAGATCAAGCTCGGCACGTCGCCATCTATTTCTTCGGCTGCCATCACCTATCGCGATGCGTTCTCGCGCAACCGCAAGACGCTGTTCCGCCTCCAGCATGGCGGCGCGCGCGCGTGTTCGGCACCGAGGACATGACGCTTTCGCCGAAGGGCAACAGGGCGACGTAATCAGCGTGCCAGAAAAAGAAGGAGCCCCGACGGGGAGGCGGGGAGCAACATGGCAACTGAAACGAAGTACAT
>ERZ1370068.8098-contig-6978_pt1 | contig 29065 bp, 30 predicted proteins | sample MGYA00561227_ERZ1370068 | MGnify/ENA primary metagenome ERZ1370068 (study PRJEB38410, sample SAMEA6850437) | metagenome | study: Metagenomic assessment of the ecological functions of the soil: analysis of the soil microbiota associated with the...
CCAGTTACGCATTGCTCGACGGAGGTGGTCCCGGCGGACGGTCCAGCGGTCTACGCACGGCGCGGCGCGTGCGGTACCCGTGCGACCAGATCAACAGCGTGCCGTTCCACTTCGACTTGGCGGGCAGTTTGATCTCGTACTGCACCATTGCGCGTGCCGTCGCACTTGCCCGAGCCGCAGTCGCTCTTGAGCGACACGGTCCCGGTCGACAATGACCTCCTTGTCCCGCTTGGTGAGACCGAACTGCTGCATCCGGACACCGCCAGGCGGCGGCGATCACCACCACGGGTAGGGCACGGCGGAGCACGCTGCGTCGAGTCATGGCGGCCAACCTCGACCTGTTCGCGGCCGAGGCAGCCTGCGCGCCTCGAGGGCGCACTCTGGCTACGGCAGCTCGCTCACGCTGCGCCGGCAGCCGCATGGCGCCGCGCCCGCGGACCGCTGCGCGGGCTGAGGGCTCTGCGGACGCCCGGCGTGGCCGGATCCGCTCAATGGGCGGCGGCGTCCCAGTTCAGGCCGATGCCGACGGATACGTCCAGCGTGGACGTCGAGGTGGAGGCGCTGCCCATCTCGCGGCGCACCAGTGCTTCGAGCTGGTCGCGTCCCCGCGGCGACCTCGAGGACGAGCACCGTCGTGCACCTGTCAGCAGCAGCCGGGAGCGCATGCTCGCACGGGCCAGTCCACGGTGCACGCCGAGCATGGCCACGCTTTGATGATGTCGGCGGCGCGAGCCCTGGATCGGCGCGTTGAGCGCCATCCGCTCGGCCATCTCGCGGCGCTGGCGGTTGTCGCTGGTCAGGTCGGGCAGATAGCGCCGGCGGCCCGAGGATGGTCTCGGTGTAGCCGTCCTTGCGGGCCTGCGTCGACGATCCCGCTGCAGGTAGTCGCGCACCCCGCCGAACCGGGCGAAGTACTCGCTCCATCTGCACGTCGGCCTCGTCGGCGGTGATCTCGCAGCTGCTGCGGCCAGGCCGAACGCCGACAGGCCGTAGGCCAGGCCGTAGGACATCGCCTTGACCCGTCGGCGCAGCTCGGCGGTGACGTCGTCCAGCGGCAGGCCGAAGACGCCCGCGACGCGACGAACGGGTGCAGGTCCTCGCCGGATCGGAACGCCTCGATCAGCCCTGCGTCCTCGGACAGGTGGGCCATGATCCGCATCTCGATCTGGCTGTAGTCCGCGGTCATCAGCGTCTCGAAGCCCGGTGCCGACGACGAACGCCCGCCGGATGCGCCGGCCCTCCTCGGTGCGGATCGGGATGTTCTGCAGGTTCGGGTCGGTGCGACGACAGCCGGCCGGTCGCGGCGATCGGTCTGGTTGAACGTGGTGTGGATGCGGCCGTCGTCGGCGACCGACTTCAGCAGCCCGTCGACGGTGGTCTTGAGCCGGGCCACGTCGCGGTGGCGCAGCAGGTGCTCCAGGAACGGATGGCCGGTGCTTGCCGTACAGCGACTGCAGCGCGTCGGCGTCGGTGGTGTAGCCGGTCTTGGTGCGCTTGGTCTTGGGCAGCTCGAGCTCGTCGAAGAGCACCACCTGCAGCTGCTTGGGCGAGCCGAGGTTGAACTCGCGTCCGATCGACCGGTACGCCTCGGCTCCGACGTCACGCCCGGCCGGCGAAGCTCGGCCGCGCAGTCCGGCTGAGGTGCTCGACGTCGACGGCGATGCCGGTGCGCCTCCATGTCGGCCAGCACCTCGGTCAGCGGCAGCTCGACGCTCGGCCAGCAGCGCGCGTGGCGCCGCGCCGCTCGAGGTCGGCGTCGAGCGCGTCGCGCCAGGTCGAGCCACCGCGCGCTGCAGCATGCGCGGACTCGCCATCGACGATGGCGTCGCTCAGGCTCCCGCGCCGCCGTCGAGCGAGCGAGCTGCCTCGTCGGCGCTCGCCTCGCCGGGACCTGAGCTCCAGCTGCAGGTAGCGCAGTGCCAGGTCGGCCAGGTCGAACGAGCGTTGGCCGGGCAGCGCCAGGTAGGCGCGCCAGCGTGGTGTCGCTGGCAGACCCCGGCCAGCGTCCAGCCCGCGCTGCCTGAGGGCGAGCAGCGGGCCCTTGACGTCGTGCACCGGCCTGGCCGGCTTTCTCGTCGGCCAGCCACTCGCCAGCGCCTCGCTCGTCGGCGCAGACGGTGAGTCGCCGACGGCGGCCGCGTCGCTGCCGCGGCCGGGCCATGGCAGGACGCCCGGTGCCGCGGCCCCACGCGCCCCGAACGCGACGCCGTCCGCCCGGTCGCCTGCGGCGTGCTCGGTCGAGCCAGCTCGGCCGAGCCCGCACTGACGCAACTTCGCGCTGCTGACGGTGACGCTGGCCTTGCGCCTCAGGTTCGGCGGCCGTCAACGTCTCGAAGCAGACGGTCGCGAAGGACCCGGAACTGCAGATTGTCGAAGACCTGGTGCACGGCATCGCGGTCCCAGGCCACGCCTGCGCAGCTGGCTCCAGCCGAGACGTCGCAGCGGCACGTCGCGGACCAGTTCGGTCGAGCTGCCGGTTGCGCAGCACCTGGCCGAGGTGCTCACGCAGCGCGTCACCGACCTTGCCCTTGACCGTGTCGACCTCGGTCGACCAGCGTAGTCGAGTGAGCCGTAGTCGCTGATCCACTTGGCCGCAGTCTTCCCCACGCCGGGATGCTCGGCAGGTTGTCCGACGGTCGCCGCGCAATCGCAGCGAGTCCGGATACTGCACGGGCGTGAGCCCGTACCGCCTCCACCGACTCCGGGTGAATCCGGGTCATCTCGCTGACACCCGCGCACCGGGTAGAGCACCGTGACGTCGCTCGGCGACCAGCTGGAGCGCGTCGCGGTCGCCGGTGCAGATGAGCACGTCCATGCTTGTCCGCTTCGCGTGCCGGTCGTGAGCGTCGCGATGACGTCGTCGGCCTCGTAACCCTCCGACGGCGACCGACGGGATGCGCAGCGCCGAGAACCTCACGGATGAGCGACACCTGGCCGCGGAAGTCGTGCGGCGACCTCGAGGCGGTCCGGCCTTGTACTCCGGGTAGGCACTCGGAGCGGAACGTGTGCCGCGAGACGTCGCAGGCCACCCCGATGTGCGTCGGGCCGCTCGTCGCGAAGCAGGTTGATCAGCATCGAGGTGAAGCCGTAGACCGCGTTCGTGGGCTGGCCGGTGGTGGTCGAGAAGTTCTCCACCGGCAGCGCGAAGAAGCGCGCCGGTAGGCCAGCGAGTGCCCGTCGAGCAGGAGCAGATGAGGGGTAGTGGTCGGGCGTCAGCGTGGCGACCGCACCTGGCTGGGACATCGTGGCGAGTCCAGGCGTCAGGTCCGACGCCTCTGACCGCCGGTGACTCAGGCGTCGCGGCTCAGCGCGCGGATCGAAAGCACCCGGCGCCGACGGTGCCGCCGGGCCGAGCGCATGATGGCCTCGTGCATGCCGAGGGTGCGCCGCAACGTGGACGTCTGCGCCAGCCGACGCACCACCAGCGGCGCGAATCCGAGCCGGGCCAGGTAGCGAGCCGTCGCGGTCCGCACCCGAGACCGGAAGCGACCAGGCACTCCACCCCGCGCCGCTCGGCCCCTGACGACGCTGATGAGCAGCGCCTCGGCCGATGCTACGGCGCCGGCTGCTGGGGATCACCATCAACGTGCTGACGCTGAGTGCCGGTACCGGGTACAGGGTGCCGAGATCCTCGGCGGTCGCCACCAGCAGTCCGACGATCAAACCGTCGCCCGTCGCAGGCCACCTCGACGACCCGACGTCGGAGTCGGCTTCACCAGTCCGTCGGAAGCGGTGCTCGCGGTCGGCCGGACTCTCGGCGCGAGTCCGCGGCGGATGGTGCGGATCACCCTCTTCGGTGATTTTTACCAGTGCAGGCACATCGTCCGGCTCCGCCCGTCGAACCGTGACGAGACCACGCATAACTCGTCCTTCCGTCTCTTACGGATGAACCATCGACCGGCGTTTACAACCTGTCCGGGACGCTACCGCTGTGGCCGAAAGCAGTAGACGACCCGCCATCGGCGCGTTTCAACTCGCGATTTCCTCGCCCAGGTAGGCCGCCCGGACGCGGTCGTCGGCAAGCGTTCCGCGCCGGTGCCCTGCAGTACGAGCTCGCCGGTCTCAAGCACGTAGCCACGATCAGCCAGCGCCAGTGCCTGCTGCCGCGTTCTGTTCGACCGAGCGAGCACGTGTCAGCGCCCTGGGAGTTGATCTCCGCGGACGATCTCGACGCCACTGCGGGGCCACAGGCCCATCGACGGCTCGTCGAGCAGCAGCAGCTGCGGCTTGCCCAGCAGCGCGCGGCCGATGGCCAGCATCTGCTGCTCACCGCCGACAGCGCCCGCGAGTCTGGTTGATCCGCTCCTGCAGCCGGGGAGCCCCGACCACCTGCCGCCAGGCAGCTCCGGGTCCGGCTTCTGAAGCGAACGCGCCCATCTCCAGATTCTCGTGGACCGACATCCGCGGGAACACGTGACGTCCTTCCGGGACGTGACAGATGCCCAGCGTGATCAGCCGGTGCGCGCGCCGTCGATGCTGTCCCTCGTAACATGATCGTGCCCCGGACGGGCGCAGCATCCCGAGATCGTCTCTGCGTCGTCGTCTGTCGCGGCTCCGTTCGCACCGAGACAATGCGACGATCTCACCCTGCTCGACGTGGAACGTGATGCCCTTGATCGCCCTGATGGTCCCGTAGCTGACTTCCAGGTCCGCTACCTCGAGCAGGCTCATGTCATTGCCGCTTCAGCGCAAGCGCTCATCGGTCGCTCGTTCCGCACCTTGCACCCACCGAATCGCCGCGATTCGACCCCGACGGGACCCCGCGCGGCGCTGGCGCGCCTGCGATGCTCGCTCGCTCATGCCTTCATCCTCGTCCTCACCGTGAATGTCGATCAGGTGCAAGTCGGTCTGTGGCATCGCCGCGGCCGCGCCTGCGTCCGCCGAGGTGCCGAGGTGGGCGGCGATGACGACGGGATCCCGCTGGATCTTCCTGGGGCGATCCCTCAGCGATCTTCAGGCCGAAGTTGAGCACGATGATGCGGTGTGCGATGGACATCACCAACTTCATGTCGTGCCTCGATCAGCAGGACGCTGACCCCGCGCTCGGTGTTGATCCGATCGATGAGCTGGGCCAGTTCGCGCTTCTCGACGGCTGGTGCTGGCGGCCGGCTCGTCCAGCAGCAGGACGCCGGGTTCGTGCCCAGCGCAGGCGATCTCGAGGCGCGCTGCTCGCCGTAGGCCAGTGAACCGGCCAGGTCTGGCCCGCGCGGCCAGCACCTCCACATCGGACATCAACCGGTAGGCCGACGCGTGCTCTCCTGTCCCTCCTGCGCGCGCAGGGCATGGCCAACATCGCCGCGATCGGACCGGACCGCCGGGTCTCGATGCCGATCGTGACGTTCTCCAGCGCGGTGAGCGCAGGGAACAGACGGATGTTCTGAACGTCCGGCCACGCCGAGGTGGCTGACGGCGGCAGCGTCTTCCCCCAGGACGCTCACCGGCGCGTCACCCTGACGCGCGGACACCGTGATGGTGCCCTCTTGCGGGTGTAGCTCGGTGAGCGAGTTGAACAGCGAGGTCTTCCCCACCGTTGGGCCCGATCACGGCGAGGATCTCACCGCGCCGCATCTGCATCGAGACGTCGTTGATGGCTGACGACACCGAATCGCAACGTCACTGTTCGACATCGAAGATCAGGTCGGTGGTCCGGTCGAGGTGCCGGTGGCTGTCATCGTCAGCTCTCGCATGCCTTCGCGGTCACCGCCGACCGTTTCGGCCGTCGGGGTGGTGTCGCAGGACCGTGCAGCTCCGCTTGCCTACGCCGGGCCGGGATCAGACCACCCGATCGGAAGATCATCATCAGCAGGGCAGCGCACCGTCCACATCTGCCGGTCCGGCTGTGGAACCTGGTCCTTGGCGAACTCGGCAACCACGTCAGCCGCGCACCGGCGACCGCGCCGGGCAGCGTCCAGCCCGCCGAGGACCGCATACGCCACCACGAGGATCGAGTTGTTGAGGACGAAGTTGTCCGGGGTGATGAACCCGACCTGGCTGGCGAAGAACACCCGGCGAGACCCGGAGGTGGACGCACCGATCGCGAACGCGAGCAGCTTGACCTTGAACGCGTTGATTCCGGTTGCCTCCGCGGCGACCTCGTCCTCTCGCGGATCGCAGCCCAGGAGCGCCCCAGCCGGGAGTACTCCAGCCGGTTGAACGCAATCAGGACGATGAATATCAGGATCAGCAACAAATACCAGTACTGCAGCTGGTTGAGACCCCCAGACGACCTGAACGTGACCGAGATCGATGGACGCAGTTCGGAGTTGTACACCACGCGGTCGGGTCCACCGCGGTCCCACGGCCGCCGTTGGTGAACCCGTCGGCGTTGTTGGCCGCGACGTAGATGATCGCCGAATCCCAAGGTGACGATGGCACGGTAGTTCGCGCACGAAGCCGCAGCGTCGGGCGTTCCAGCACCACGCCCGCCGGCGATGCAGGCGCCAACCGCGAGGGGATGGCCACCAGCGGACTGACCTGCAGCCATTTCGGCGGGTCGACCGGAGCGAGCCGGTGAGGTGGCGTGGCGGGCGATCGCGTAGAAGGCGATGTAGCCGAGGTCCAGCAGGCCGGCCCAGCCGACCACGACGTTCAGGCCGATGGCCAGAAGCACAGCGATGCCGACCTCACTGACCAGCACCGTTCGCCAGAACTGCGTCGCCGTGGGCGGGTGAACAACGCCACCGCTACGGCGACAGGACAGCCACGCGCGGCGCCCGGAGCGGTGAAGTACACCGGACTGGACGCGATGCGGGCCACGTGGCCCTCCGGCGTCTGTCGTCACGACCGTGCCGCGGCGACCAGTGGTCGCGACGATGGCGCCACCACCGAGCAGGAAGAACGCCGCGGCGGCCATCCATCCGCCGACCCCGAGGTTCTGCCATGGACCCGTGGCGCCATCGACCTTCAGCGCCGCGGCGGTGTCGCTGAAGTCGTAGATGACGAAGAGGCGAGATCAGGGGTGGCCGCCAGGCCGAGCCCTGCGACCGCCCAGCCGAGCGCGCGGATCGGCGGTGCGAAGCCACCACCCCGCCGACCACGGCGAGTGCGAGCAGCACCCACCCAGCCAGCCGAGGTACCACGAGGTCAGCGTGGACGTCGTCCTGTCGAACAGTGAGCTCACCGACAGATCGGCGTTGAAGTGGCCGGGCGAGAACCAGACCGCCTGCCAGAAGCCGCCGATGCCGACCACCGCACCTAGCGCGACGAGGGAACCCGGCTCGCCAGCCCAGCACCCGATTGACGAACTCCCGGCTGCGTGCGGATCTGAGACCCCGACAGCGCCGCGATGCCGCCGGCCCAGCGATCACCAAGTAGCCGGTGATGCCCACGACGTGGCGTCCGAGCAGTGGTCGATGGCGTTGCTGAAGTTGACCACATCGTGGTGCGCGGTGAACGTCACCGCGCCGACCGCCGCGATCCCAGTCCCCATCCACGAGGGACGCGCCACTGGTAACGATCGCCGCGCCGATGGCCACGAAGGAGAGGAACAGCAGCGCCCAGTGCATCCAGCTGAAGTAGGCCGTGGTCAACCGCTGACGAGAAGCCACTGAAGGCTGCGACGGCGTTGGCCACCGCGCGAAGACCGCGCCAACCGGGTCGTACCAGTGCATGAGGGCGTACGACGCGATGACGGTTGCGGCCCCGGACACCAACGGCCAGACGCCATGGGCGGGTCAGGTAGGGCACGACCTTCGGCCAGAACGTGATCGCCAGGAACGAGGCCACGCTGATGCCGAGGAACAGGAACACCCGGAGGTGGAACACGGCCGTGCGGAAGGCGTAGCCATGAGTCGGTCTGGCTGCCTTCCCGGGGCGTCCGCACGATGCAGGGCGACCAGAGAGCCGACCCGAGGCTGACGAGCAGCGCGCTTGGAGCCAGGCAGGCACGCGCTCGGTCGGCATCGCCCTCAGCGGCGCTCGGCGGTGACGCGGAGCGCGCCGTGCAGGGCGCCGTCGGTAGCCATCATGCCGCCCTGCCCAGGCGCTCGCCGAGCAGGCCGGTGGGCCGGATCATCAAGACCAGGACGAGGACGACGAACGACACGACCGGCGTCCACTTGATACCGATCCACGGCTCACTGACCCACGGCGCGGTCGGCACCAGGTTCTCGACCAGTCCCGGCAGCAGACCGCCGAGCATCGCGCCGCGGATGTTGCCGATGCCGCCCAGCACCGCGGCCGCGAACGCCGCAATGCCGGGCCGGAGCCCCATGGTGTTTTCGAAGCCGAAGCTGAGTCCGAACAGGAAGCCGGCCGCCCACCGAGCAGACCGCCGATGACGAAGGTCCGGGAGGTCGGCGGTCGATGTCCACGCCCATCAGAGCCGCGGTAGGCGCGTCCTCGGCCACCGCGCGGATACCTTGCCCCATCTTCGTCCGCGACACCAGGCGGTCCAAGAAAAACATCATCACGACCGCCGAGATGATGGTGATCAGCTGGATGACCGGACCCGGGCACCCAGGATGGTAACGCTGGAGTCGATGTTAGAAGTTGGGAAGGAGTTTCCGGTCGCCGGTTGAACAGCTTCCCAGAAGCTAGCTGCGCGGAAGAACGACGCCCCGATCGCGCTGATCAGGAAGGCCAGCTTGGGCGCCCCGCGTTTTCGCAGCGGACGGTAGGCCACCCGCTCCAGCACCCAGGCGATAAGCCCGGCGGTGATCGCCCGGATACCACTCCGATCAGGATGACGAACGGCACCGCCCAGCTCGCCGTGTCGGCGCTCGTTGCCGACGATGGCGTGCACGACGATGTGAGCTGCCGAAGGCACACGGCCATGAACGCTTCGCCGTGCGCGAAGTTGATCAGTTGCAGCACGCCGTAGACGAGGGTGTAGCCCACGCGATCCAGGGGCGTACATGGAGCCGCGCGGGTGAGACCCGATACGATGGTAGCGTTCATGAACGTCGTCATTGGCAGGTGACTCTCCTGGTGGGCCACCAAGCGGTGGACGCCGACAGCTGAAGGTTCGGTCTGCGGTACCGGCGACGCGGGCGAGGGCGCGCCATCCGCTCTGCGGACCGCACGCCCCCTCGTCGCGTCACTCACCCATCTGCGTTATTCTACTTCTGGTTCTTGATGTCGCCCACGAGATCGATCTTGCCGTTCTTCCTGGATATTACAGGTTGACCGTGGCCTGGGCCACCTCACCGTTCGGCAGGAACTTCACGGTGGTGGTGATGCCCTCGCGCGTGGTCGACGATTGGCCGGTCGTCCGCCGCCGACTGACCGCCGGGTGACCGGGCCGCTTGGCCGCGGCCGTCCTCTGATCGCCTGGATCATCGCGCGTTCGGCGGCGTCATAGCCCTCGGGCGAGTACGCGTCGACGACGGGGTGTTGTACTTCTGCCTGGCCAGGCCTGGCTGAACGCCTTGGCCTCGGCCGACGCGCTGGCTCGACGACGGCACGTCGCGGCAGGCTGAAGTACCAGCCGCTGCCGGCGGTGCCGGAGTTCTTCTCGAACACGCGCTGGACTTGCCGCCGTTGCCTCGTCATCCGCAGGCCCTGTAGCCGGCCGCGGTGAGCGCCTTTGGCGAACGGCCGCCTGAGCGTCGTAACCGCCGTAGAACAGCGCCTGGGCCTTGGACGAGGTCACCGTCTGGGCGATGGCGCCGTAGTCCTGGGTGTTCTGCGCGACGCGACCCTGCACGGGACACCGATACACCCGCGGCCTTTCAGGATCATGCTGGACGACGTCGGCGACGCCCTTGCCGCCGGCACGGTGGTGTCGTCGACGACGAAGACGTCTGAACTTGCTGGCCAGCCACTTGGCCGCGTGCCGTGCTCGACCGCGTCCGTCGGGACGATGCGGTGGAACGTGGTGAAGCCGGATGCTGGTCAGAGTCGGCGTTGGTCGCCGACGGGCTCGATCAGGCCCATCCCGGCCGCTGCGTAGGCCTTACCGGTGGCCACGACGTCGGGCCGGAGAAGATCGGACCGACCACACCGATTACGCCGGCGTCGTCCTGGATGGCGCGTCTCGCGCCGCGGCGGAGCGCCTTGGCGGCGTCACCGGCGTCGTCGGATCTCAAGAGCTCGAGCTTCGAAGCCCAGGTACGTTCTTGGCGTTCGGCCTTGCTCGACGGCCAGCTCGGACGGCGTTGACGATGTTGATGCCCAGCTGCTGGTTGTCGCCGGACAGCGCCCTGGAAACCGATCTTGCATGCTCTTGCCGGCTGCTGGCGGCGCCATGAGCATGGCGCCGGCGCCGCCGCCGAGGCCGCCGCTACTACCTCCGCTGCGCTTCTTGCTGCTGCAGGCCGGCGAGCGTCACGACGGCGATGACACCGGACGGCGCCCAGTGCCAGAGCCTTACCGATGGACTTTCTCTGCACTGACGTAGCCCCCTCAGGCTGGGTTTCGGATTACCGGACGCCGGGCGCCCGGAAGTGACCGGAGTTTATGCGGGGGAAGGCTACATCCAGAAGACGTGCGGCGACGCAACCGCGTCCATTCCGAAACCTGCCCGCGACCGGTCCGTCAGATTCAGCGCCCGCCATTGGTCTCGATGACGAGCTCTGCGACGGCTTTCATCGTGGTGCGTCTTGTCCATGGCGGCCCGCTGGATCCAGCTGAATGCCTCCGGCTCGGTCATCGTGTGCACGGTCATGAGCGCTGGCCGCTCGACCAGCTTGCGCGTCTCGAGCCGGTCCTGAAGAGTGCTGACTTCCTCCCTCGAGAGCCGTGATCTGGCGAATCGTGACGTCATCTCGATGGCCGGGAGCAGATCCGCCTGGAACGGTTTGACCAGGTATGCCATGGCTCCGGCGTCGCGGGCCCGTTCGACGAGGTCACGCTGGCTGAACGCGGTCAGATCACCACCGGTGCGATGCGCTTGTCGGAAGATGAGGCCCGGCGGTGATGCCGTCCATCTTCGGCATCTTCACGTCGCGAGATGACGGAGTCGTGACGCAGCTCGTCGGCGAGCATGACCGCCTGCTCACCGTCTCGGCGCTTCGCCAGACGATGTCAGCCTCACTCGGCGAGCATCTCCGCGCAGGCTCGAGCCGGATCAGGCCTCGTCCTCGGCGATGATCGACGCGCGCGTCCGCGGCTGGGCCTCGACCGACGCATCAGCCGCGTTCACTCCTACGCAAGCCGTGCCGCATCGTTGCGGTCAGCACTCTCGCCCGACGTCGACCAACGCCGGGCGACGTGAGCTTATCCCGGTATTGTTCCGCACTGGACGCCCCTGTATCCCAACTGGAAGCAGGAAGCGGACTCAAACCCGCCCAGTGTACTCCCCCGGCGCACCGAAGCGATCGCCTGGCGTTCAGCCGCCGAGTGCGCCACCGAGGAGGCACGACGGACTTCGCGTCGGCCGGCCACGGACCGGTTGGGATTCGACCGTCGTGACCGCGCCGCACATGTCAGCCGACGATTTCCGCAAGTACGGCCACGAGGTGGTCGACTGGATCGCGGCGTACTACGAGCGCGTCGGAGGGCCTTCCGGTGCGCTCGGAAGTCGAGACCCGGCGCGATCCGCGCATTGATTGCCCGCGCACCCGCCGGAGACCGGCGAAGGCTTCGACGGGATCCCTGGCTGACCTCGATCGGGTGATCGTGCCCGGCCTGACCCACTGGCAGCCACCTCGTCGTTGCTTCGGCTACTTCCCGGCGAACTCCTCCGACCGGGGGTGCTGGGCGACCTGCTGGCGTCGGGTCTGGGCGTGCAGGGGATGCTCTGGAGCACCTCGCCGGCCGCGACCGAGCTGGAGACCCACGTTCCTCGACTGGCTGGCCGAACCCCTCGACCTGCCAGCCCGGCTGCGCTCGACGTCCGTCAGGCGGCGGCGTGATCCAGCACAGTGCGTCCGACGCGGTCCTGGTCGCGTTGCTGGCGGCCCTGCACCGGGTGAGCGGGCGGCGCCACTGAGCGCGGTGGCGTCGGTACCGGCCGATACACCGTCTACACCTCCCACCAGACGCATTCGGCGGTGGAGAAGGCGTGCCGGGTGGCCGGCCTCGGCTCGGACGCTGCTGCGCAAGCTCGACGTCGATCCGGCGACGATGGCGGCCCGGCCCGAGCACCTGCGCGCGTTGCTTGAGTCGGATCGGGCGGCGGCTACACACCGGCGATGGTGGTGGCGTCGATCGGAGCGACCGGGACCGGCGCCATCGACCCAGTCGGCGAGCTGGCCGCGCTGGCCCACGTAGCTACGGCGCCTGGCTGCACGTCGACGCGGCCTGGGCGGGCGTGGCCGCGGTCTGCCCCGAGCTGCGCTGGATCAACGCCGGGTCGAGGAGGTCGACTCCCGACACCAACCCGCACAAGTGGCTGCTCACGAACTTCGACTGCAGCGCCATGTGGGTGTGCTGACCGGTCCGCGCTCATCGGCGCGTTGTCGATCATGCCGGAGTTCCTGCGCAACGCGGCCACCGAATCGAGTGCGGTGATCGACTACCGCGACTGGCACGTTCCGCTGCGGGCCGGCGCTTCCGCGCGCTGAAGCTGTGGGCGGTGATCCGCTGGTATGCGGCGCCGAGGCCTGCGCGCACATCCGGTCACACGTCGCGATGGCGCAGGCGTTCGCGGCCCGGGTCGCGTCTGACGACCGTTTCGAGCTCGTCGCGCCGCACCCGCTGGCCCTGGTGACGTTCCGGCTCCGCGCCGGCGACGACGCGACCACGGCCCTGTTGGAGCGTGCCAACGCCACCGGTCGGATCTTCCTCACCCACACGCAGGTCAACGGCACGGTCGCGATCCGGATGGCCGTCGGCGCGGTGCGCACCGAGCCCCGGCACGTCGAGGAGGCGTGGCAGCTCCTGGCCGGGTTGGCCTGATCGAGTCTCGGGTCAGTCGCCGAGACTGGATCATGCCCTCCTGCATGACGGTGGCGATCTGCGTGCCGTCCTCGGCGAAGAACCGCCCCTCGGACAAGCCGCGGCTGCCCGACGCGGTCGGCGGTGAGCTGGGTGTCGTAGAGGAACCACCGGTCGGCGCGGAAGGGACGGTGGAACCACATCGCGTGGTCCAGCGAGGCGATCAACAGCGGGTCGAACCCCAGGACAGGCCATGTGCCGGGTCAGCACCGAGTCGAGCAGGGTCAGGTCGGAGGCGAAGCGTCAGTGCGCAGATGTTGATCAGCTGGTCGTCAGGGAGCTCGCCGTCGGCGCGCATCCAGATCCGGTGCGCCCCGACTCGCGCGGACCCTTGGCGCGCTGGATCCACGGCGGGTCGTCGACGTAGCGCAGCTCGAATGGCCGGGGCAGCCGCGGCAGCGGGCCGAGGATCTCCTCGAAGCCGCGATAGCGATCAGCCAGGGTGGGCAGCGTCTCCGGCGCCGGGACATCCGGCATCGACGTGGCGTGCTCGATGCCGGCCTGGTCCAGCTGGAACGACGCGGACAGGATGAAGATCGGCTCGCCGTGCTGTACGGCCACGACGCGGCGGACCGAGAACGAGCGTCCGTCGCGCAGCCGGTCGGTCAGTAGACGATCGGCACGCCGGGGTCGCCGCCGCGCAGGAAGTAGGAGTGCAGCGAGTGCACCCGCCGCTCGGGGTCCACCGTGCGGCCGGCCGCCACGAGCGCCTGGCCGGCGACCTGGCCGCCGAACACCCGTTGCAGTGAGACCGCCGGGCTCACCTCGCGGAAGATGTTCAGCTTCGATCTGTTCGAGGTCGAGCAGCGCCACCAGGTCGTCGACGACGGACTGTCCGCCTGGGGCGACGCCGGGGCGCGGCACCGGTCACCGCCCGGTCAGTCATGCCGCAGAACGTCACCCAGGTGGTGGACGCGGATGGTGTTCGTCGACCCGGAGGTCGACGGCGGTGTGCCCGCGACCACCACGACCAGGTCACCGGGCCGGCACACCCGGCGCTGCACGAGCGCGGAATCGACCTGGCGCACCATCTCGTCGGTGGTGTTGACCGGTCCAGGTGAGGAACGCGTCGGTGCCCCACAGGAGCGCCATCTGCCGCTGCACCTCCTCGACGGGCGTGAACGCGAGCAGCCGCGCTTCGGGTGCAGTCGCGCCAGCCGGCGTGCGGTGTCGCCGCTCTGCGTGAACGCGACGTAGGCCTTGGCGCCGAGTGCGTCTCCGATCTGCACCGCGGCCTTGGACACCGCGCCCGCCGGGGTGCGCGGCTTGTGCCGCAGCGGTGGACGAAGCCGCCGAAGTCGCCTTCGCCGGACTCAGCGGCCACGATGATGCGGGCCATCGTCGCCACCGCCTGGACCGGGTACTGGCCGACGCTGGTCTCCCCGACAGCATGACCGCGTCGGCGCCATCGAAGATCGCGTTGGCCACATCGGAGGCCTCGGCCCGGGTCGGCCGGGAATGGGTGATCATCGACTCGAGCATCTGGGTGGCCACGATCACCGGCTTGGCGTACTCCCGGCAGGTCTGCACGATCCGCTTCTGCACGCGCGGGCACCTGCTCCAGCGGCAGTTCGACGCCGAGGTCGCCGCGGGCGACCATCACACCGTCGAAGGCGAGGACGATCTCCTCGAGCCGTTCGACCGCCTCCGGCTTCTCGATCTTGGCGATGACCGGCCGGTGCACGCCGACCGAGTCCATGATCCGTTTGACCAGCTTGTAATCGTCGGGGCTGCGCACGAATGACAACGCGATGAAGTCGACGCCGAGGCGCAGCGCGAACTCGCAGTCCTCCTCGTCCTTCTCCGACAACGCCGGTGCGCTGACCGCCACCCCAGGCAGCGACAGTCCCTTGTTGTTGCTGACCGGGCCGCCTTCGGTGACGTCGCAGACGATGTCGACGCCGTTCTCTACGCTCACCACGACGAGACCCACGTTGCCGTCGTCGATGAGCAGCCGGTCGCCGGGCTTGGCGTCGTGCGCCAGGTCCTTGTACGTCGTGGACACGCGGTCGTGGTCGCCGGGGATGTCCTCGACCGTGACGCAGACCCGCTCACCGGTCTGCCAGACGACCGGTCCGTCCGCAAAGGTGCCGAGCCGGATCTTCGGGCCCTGCAGGTCGGCCAGGGTGGCCACGTTGCGCCCGGACGCCTTCGCCGCCTCGAGCACGGACCGGAACCGGCCGGCCTGCTCGGCGCGGCCGCCGTGGCTGAAGTTGAGCCGGGCCACGTCCATGCCCGCCTCGATGAGCGCGCGCATCCGTTCCGGCGGGTCGGTGGCCGGGCCGAGGGTGCAGACGATCTTCGCACGGCGTGTCACAACCGAAACGGTAGCCCGTCTTGCTGGGCATCCCGAACCGGACTGGCACGATCGTCACGTGCCTGCCGCGCTGCGCGTCGCCATGGTCTGCTCCGGCAACATCTGCCGCTCCCCGATGGCCGAAAGTGTGCTGCGCACCAAGCTGACCGCGGCCGGGATCGACGAGGTGAGCGTCGACAGCTTCGGCATCGGCGCCTGGCACGTCGGCCAGCCGGCCGACCGGCGCGCGGTGGCCGCGCTGCGCGAGCGCGGCTACGAGATCGTCCACGCCGCGCGGGTGATCGACACCGAGGACCTGGCCGCCCGCGACCTGATCGTGGCCATGGACGACGAGCACATGCGTGCCTTGCGCCGTTTGACCCGCGGCTTGCACGAGCCGCCGGAGCTGCGGCTGCTCAGCAGCTTCGTCGACGGACTGGCCCGGCGCCGACGACGGTGTGCCCGATCCGTACTACGGCGGCCCGGCGGAGTTCGCGCACGCGCTCGACCTCATCGAGCTGGGCGCCGACGGCATCGTCGCCGAGCTGGACGGCAGATAGGCCGGACGTGCGTTCGTCGGCCGCGTCGGTCCGGCGTGGCGCACCGTGACCGTGCCGTCCGGCGCCAGCATTCCCGGCGTGTCCGGCCGGGCCTGGTCGATGTCGGTGTAGTTCGCCGGGTCGAGGGACTCGCCGTACTGCCAGATCACCGTGGCCTTGGCCGGCGCGCACCACGGCACCAGCGGGTTGTACCGCGGCGCGTTGTCTGGGCCGGTCGTCCCGCGCGGGGCACCGATGAGCGGCTCGTCCTCGTTCATGTCGAGGACGACGTCGGCGGCGAAGTCGGCGGCGCGCCTGACCTCGGCGCAATAGCCGCGCGGGAAGTCGTAGTTCTGCTGGTAGGCGTTGCCGTAGAACCCGGTGACGAAGTCGGTTCCTTTCATCGTGCGATACCACGCGTCGAGGTAGTCGGCGGAAGGTTCGCGGCGACACGAGGACACCTGCTCGATGTCCTTGAAGAGCACGGTGCCGCGCGGCAGGCGGAGGCGAGCCGCGGCCCGCAATGCGGCGTGGGCATCGGCGCGGGCCTGCGCGCGGGTCAGGTCGTTGCCGCAGATGTCGCCGCCGAAGGCGCACTGCGAGCAGTTGCGGTCGTTGACGAGCAGGTAGACGTACAGACCCCTGGCTGCGGGCGAAGGCCAGCTCGCTGCGGGTCACCGCGTACTCGCCGCTGACGTAGCGACCCCAGAACTGCGGTCGAGCGCCTCGGTACCAGTCCCGGACGTTGGCGATCGCCGCCGCCGTGATCGGGCCGGATGAGTCGACGCCCCACCACATCCCTTGCGGGGTGAGCACTGGTGCACGGGTGCGGCGTGGGCGGGTCGAGGAGGCGGGCGCTGAGGTCGGAGCGGAACTCGGGCTCGCCGGACTCGACACCGAACTCGAGATCAGGCTCGGCTTCGGGTCGCCGGCGGGGAGTCCGCGGTCCCGGTCGCCGTCGCACGCCACTGCGACGCCGACGGCCAGGCAGACGGCGACCAAGGAGTCGGAGCTCGAGTCTGCCGTCCACGTTTCCGGTGTAGCAGAGCCTGGCGGCGTTCGCGGTCAGCCGCGCGCGGCCGCCATGACCGCCACGTCGACGTCGAGGCCCGCCGCCTCCGCCCGCGCGGTCGCCTGCAGCACGCGGCGGTAGTCGCGCGGCACGAGGACGCTGACCCGGGTCAGCGTCCTCGGCCAGTCGTCCAGGAGCCGCGCGGCCACGGTCGACTGCGTCATCGACAGGTGCCGCCCACAGAGCGCGCGGAACTCCTCTCGTGCTCGGGCCCGGTGCCGGCCAGCGTCTCGACGTCCACCATCTCGGTGTTCACCAGCGCCGGGTCGAGGTCGAGGACGTAAGCCGTACCCGCCAGACATACCCGCGGCCACGTTGCGGCCGGTCGGCCCAGGATGGCGGCCACGCCGCCGGTCATGTACTCCAGCGCGTGGTCGCCCGCGCCCTCGACGACGGCGGTGGCCCCGGAGTTGCGCACGCAGAACCGCTCGCCGACGACGCCACGCAGGAACATGGCGCCGCCGGTAGCGCCGTAGCCGATCACGTTGCCGGCGATGACGTTGTGCTCGGCGGCGAACGGCGCGGCCGGATCCGGGCGCGCCGTGATGATCCCGCCGGACAGCCCCTTCGCGAGGTAGTCGTTGGCGTCGCCGAGGAGACGTAGCGTGATCCCGGGCGGCAGGAACGCGCCGAACGACTGGCCCGCCGAGCCCGCGAAGGTCAGGTCGATGGTGCCCTCGGGCAGGCCGGCGGCGCCGAACCGTCTGGTCAACAGCGACCCGAGCATGGTGCCGACGGTGCGGTTGACATTGCGGACCGGCAGCTCCAGCCGCACCGGCTGTCCGTCGAGCAGGCGCCCTCGCAGCAGCTGGATCAGCGTGTTGTCCAGGGCGGCGTCGAGGCCATGGTCCTGCTCGCGGGTGCGCCGCCGCGCCCTCCCTCGTCCATCTCGGGCAGCTCAGGACCGGGGTGAGAGTCGAGGCCGCGGTCCTTCCAGTGCGCGATGGCGGCGTTGGTTGACAGGAACTCCGAGTGCCCGACGGCCTCGTCGAGCGAACGGAACCCGAGCTGGGCCAGCAACTCCCGGACCTGCTCGGCGATGAACTCGAAGAACGTCACCACGAACTCCGGTCGCCCGGTGAAGAGCCGGCGCAGCACCGGATCCTGCGTGGCCACGCCGACCGGGCACGTGTCGAGGTGGCAGACGCGCATCATGACGCAGCCGCTGACGATCAGCGGCGCGGTGGCGAACCCGAACTCCTCGGCGCCGAGCAGTGCCGCGATGACGACGTCCCGGCCGGTCTTCATCGCCCCGTCCACCTGCACGGTGATCCGGTCGCGCAGGTTGTTGCGCAGCAGCGTCTGCTGTGTGTCGGCCAGCCCGAGCTCCCACGGCAGCCCGGCGTGCTTGAGCGAGGTGAGCGGCGCGGCACCAGTCCCGCCGTCGTGCCCGCTGATGAGCACCACGTCCGCGTGCGCCTTGGAGACGCCGGCGGCGACGGTGCCCACGCCCACCTCGCTGACCAGTTTGACGTGCACCCGGGCCTGGCTGTTGGCGTTCTTCAGGTCGTGGATGAGCTGGGCCAGGTCCTCGATCGAGTAGATGTCGTGGTGCGGTGGCGGGAGATGAGGCCCACGCCCGGCGTCGAGTGCCGGGTGCGGGCGATCCACGGGTAGACCTTGTAGCCGGGCAGCTGGCCACCTTCGCCCGGCTTGGCGCCTTGGGCGATCTTGATCTGCAGATCGTCGGCGTTGACCAGGTACTCGCTGGTGACGCCGAAGCGCCCGGACGCCACCTGCTTGACCGCGCTGCGGCGAAGGTCGCCGTTCTCGTCGGGCTGGTAGCGGTCGGCGTCCTCGCCGCCCTCTCCGGAGTTGGACCGGCCCCGATCCGGTTCATGGCGATGGCCAGCGTCTCGTGCGCCTCCGCCGAGATGGACCCGTACGACATGGCGCCGGTGGCGAAACGCCGCACGATCGACTCAACCGGCTCCACCTCGTCGATCGGCATCGAGGGACGCAGGTCGGTGCGGAGCTCGAACAGGCCGCGCAGCGCCTCCGCGTCGGTTCAGCTCCTCGACCCTCTCGGCGTAGCGCTGGAACACCTCGCAGCGACGCTCGCGGGTGGCGTGCTGCAGCAGGAAGACCGTCTCGGGGTTGAACAGGTGCAGCTCACCCTCGCGACGCCATTGGTACTCCCCGCCCACGTCCAGGCGCCGGTGGGCGCGACCGGACGCGACCACCGGGAACGCCGCCGCGTGCCGGCGGGCCACCTCCTCGGCCAGGATGTCGAGGTCCGCGCCGCCGACGCTGGACCGGGTGCCCGGGAAGTAGGCGTCGACGAGAGCGCGGTCGAGGCCGAAGGCCTCGAAGACGCCGGCACCGGTGTAGGACGCGACCGTTGAGATGCCCATCTTGCTCATGACCTTGAGCACGCCCTTGCTCAACGCCTTGACGTAGTTGCGCACCGCCCGCTGCCGGCCGATGCCGGTGAGCGTGCCCCGGGTGACAAGATCCTCGACCGTCTCGAACGCGAGGTACGGATTGACCGCCGCCGCGCCGAAGCCGAGCAGGAGTGCCACGTGGTGCACCCGCGGCAGTCGCCGCTCTCCATCACCAGCCCGACCTGGGTGCGGCTGCCTTCGTGAATGAGGTGCTGGTGGACCGCCGAGACCAGCAACAGGGATGGGATGGGCGCGGACTCAGCGTCGCAGTCGCGGTCGGAGAGGATCAGGATGCGGGCCCCGCCCGCGATCGCTGCCGTGCAGTCGCGGCGCACCCGGGCTAACGCGCCGGCCAGTGCCGGCCCGCCGCCGTGCACTCGATAACGCCCGTCGATGAGCGCGCACTGGAAGCCGGGCATGTTCCCGTCGGCGTTGATCTGCCAGATCTTGGCGAGATCGTCGTTGTCGATCACCGGATACGGCAGGGCGAGCTGACGGCAGGACCGCGGGCCGGGATCGAGCAGATTGCGTTCCGGTCCGATGGTGCCGCCGAGCGAGGTGACCAGCTCCTCGCGGATCGCGTCCAGCGGCGGATTGGTCACCTGCGCGAACAGCTCGGTGAAGTAGTCGTAAAGCAGCCGCGGCCGGTCGGAGAGACCCGCCAGTGGCGTGTCGGTGCCCATCGACCCGAGCGGCTCCACACCGCCGGCCGCCATCGGGGCGAGCAGCAGACGCAGTTCCTCCTCGGTGTAGCCGAAGATCAGCTGCCGGGTGGTCACCGACTCGTGGGTGTGGACGATGTGCTCGCGCGCGGGCAGCGAGTCCAGCGTCACCAGTCCGGCGTGCAGCCACTCCGCGTAGGGCAGCTCCGCCGACACGCTCGGCCTTCAGCTCGTCGTCGTCCACGATGACGCCGCGCGCGGTGTCCACCAGGAACATCCGGCCCGGCCGCAACCGGCCCTTGGCCAGCACCTGCGACGGGTCGATCTCCAGGACGCCCGCCTCGCTGGCCAGCACGACGAGGTCGTCGGCGGTGCGCCACCAGCGTCCCGGCCGCAGCCCGTTGCGGTCGAGCACCGCGCCGATGACCGCGCCGTCGGTGAACGTGACGCAGGCCGGTCCGTCCCACGGCTCCATGAGCGAGGCGTGGAACCCGTAGAACGCCCGCCGCGCCGGGTCCATCTGGTCGGCGTGTTCCCACGCCTCCGGGATCATCATGAGGACCGGCGTGCGGCAGGCTGCGCCCGGACAGGTGCAGCAGCTCCAGTACCTCATCGAACGATGCCGAGTCGCTGGCCTCCGGCGTGCAGATCGGGAACAACCGGGCCAGCGGTCCGGGCAGGACGTCGGAGGCAAGCATGGCCTCGCGGGTGCTCATCCAGTTCCGGTTGCCTTTGATGGTGTTGAACTCGCCGTTGTGGGCGATCAGCCGGAACGGGTGGGCCAGCGGCCACGACGGGAACGTGTTCGTGGAGAATCGGCTGTGCACCAGCGCGATCGCGCTGGTCAGCCGCGGGTCATTGAGGTCGGGGTAGAACGTCTGCGAGCTGGTGGGTGGTCAGCATCCCCTTGTAGACCAGCGTTCGGGTCGACAACGACGGGAAGTACAGCTCCTGCCCCCGCTCCCGGGCACGCCGCTCGGCCACCTTGCGGAAGCAGAAGACGAGCCGTTCCAGCTCGATGCCCCGAGGCCGTCCGGGCCGGCCAGGAACAGCTGCCGGAACGCGGGCATCACGCTTAGCGCGGTCGGACCGACTCCGCTGGGGTCGGTCGGCACGTCTCGCCAGCCGAGCACCCGGAGTCCTTCGGCTCGGGCCACGTCCTCGATCAAGGTGACGATGCGTTCGGCGGCGTCTGGGTCGACGGGCAGGAACGCCGTGCCGACCGCGTAGGCCCCGGGGGCCGGTAGCGGGAAGTCCACGACCTCGCGCAGCAGTCCGTCCGGGACCTGCAGAGTGATCCCGGCGCCATCACCGCTGGAGGACTCCGCTCCTGCGGCGCCGCGGTGGACGAGGTTGCGCAGGGCGACGAGCGCCTGGCTGACGAGCTGATGGGACTGGCGGCCGTGCAGATCGGCCAGGAACGCCACACCGCAGGAATCGGATTCGTTTGCCGGGTCGTACAGCCCCGTGGGTCCGGGGCGCGCTGAACGGCACCAACCCGACCTCCTCGGCCAACCGTGACGTACAAGCGGTCGGGACAGCGCCGGCCCGATGAGGTGCTGCCTGTGCAGGCTACCGGGGGCCGACGAGATGCAGAAATCGGCCTAACCCACCGCCGGGCTCCGGTCAGTCGGTCGCGGTGCGCTCGGCTTCCGCGCGCTTCTCGGCCAGGTGACGGCGAGCCCGGCGTCCGGTGTAGACGCTGTCCTCGCGGGGTCCGCGATGGGTCACGAACCACGCCGCGCCGCCGACGAAGACGATCAGCGACATCCAGGTGTTCACCCGCAGGCCGAGCAGGTGGTTGGCGTGGTCGGAGCGCAGCAACTCGACCCAGAACCGGCCGACCGAGTAGCCCATGGCATACAGCGCGAACAGCCGTCCGCGCCCGATGCGGAAGCGCGCGGTCCAGCAGGATCAGCGTCACACCCAGCGCCACGTCCCAGAGGGACTCGTAGAGGAACGTCGGCTGGAAGTAGCCCAGCACGATCGGATTGCCCTGCGCGTCAAGCGCGGGCTTGCCTCGAGGTGACGTCGATCTGGTGGATCTCCAGCTTCCACGGCAACGTGGTGGCCGGCCGTAGAGCTCGTTGTTGAACCAGTTGCCCCAGCGGCCGATGGCCTGGGCGAAGGCCACGCCGGGCACGGCGGCGTCGCCGAATGCTGGACAGCTTCATGTCGTGGCGACGGCAGCCGATCCACGCACCGACGGTGCCCAGCGCGATGGCCCCGGGGATGCCGAGCCCGCCGTCCCAGATCTTGAGGGCGTTGACGGCGTCCTCGCCGTGCTTGAAGTACAGCTCCGGGTCGGTGAGGACGTGGTAGATCCGCCCGCCCAGGATCCCGAAGACCACCGCCCAGCCGGCTAGCGTCGCCGACGTCGCCCGGCGCACCGCCCCGGGCCCGCCAGCGCCGGTCGGTCAGCCAGACCGCGACGAGGATGCCCGCCAGGATGCACAGTGCGCGTAGCCGCGAATCGGGACAGGTCCGAGATGCCACACGCTGTGCGTCGGGCTGGGAATCGCCGCGCTCACCACGCTGCCACGGTAGTGGGCACGGCTGAGGGGGTGGCTAGTGTCGGCAGGCATGGCTGACTCGAACCGTGCTGTCGTCGTTGACCAAGCCCGGCGGAGGAGATGTGCTCGAGGTCAAGACCTGCCGGTACCCTGAGCCCGGCCGGGACAGGTGCTGGTACGGGTGTCGGCCTCGGGCGTGAACTTCAAGGACGTGTACGAGCGGCAGGGCGTCTACCCGGTCGACACCCGTTCGTGCTCGGCACGCGAGGGCGCCGGGACGGTGGAGGCGCTCGGCCCGGGCGTCGGGGACGTCGAGGTCGGGCACGGTGCTGGCCTGGGCGGTGTACGCAAGCAGCCACGCCGACTATGTCGGTGGTCGACACCGCGGCCGCGGCGGCGGTCCCCGAGGGCGTCGACGCTCGAGCTGGCCGCCGCGGCCATGCTCCAGGGCATGACCGCGCAATACCTGGTTTCCTCGACCTACCCCGGTGCAGCCGGGCGACGCGGTACTCATCCATGCGGCGGCCGGTGGTGTGGACAGCTGCTCGTCCAGATGGCGAAAGTCGCGTGGCGCCCGCGTCATCGCCACCACCTCGACGGAGGAGAAGGCGGCCAAGGCCCGTGATCTGGGCGCCGATACGGTGATCGACTACACGCAGGTCTCCGGCGAGGAACTGGCCGCAGGCGGTGCGCGCCGCGAACGCCGACCAGGGCATGAGCGCGGTGTATCGACGGCGTCGGCAAGGACACCTTCGACGCCTCGCTGGCCTCGCTGACCACGCGCGGCATGCTCGTCCTCTACTGGCGGATCGAGCGGCCAGGTGCCGCCGTTCGACCCGCAGCGGCTCCAGCCGCGGCGGCTCGCTGTTCCTGACCCGGCCCACGCTGGGCCACTACCTGCGGACCCGGACGAGTTCCTCTGGCGCGCCGAGGAGGTCCTGGGCTCGCTCGCGGACAGGACCGCTGCGCGTCGAGATCGGCGGTCGGTACCCGTTGGCGACGCCGCCCAGGCCTACGACGACCTGGAGAACCGGCGGACGACCGGCAAGCTCGTGCTCACCCGCTGATCTCCGGATAGGGCACCGGCGGCGCAGGCTCGGCCGGCGGTCCCGACCCCAGAGGCGCTGCCACCAGCCCACGTCGTGCCAGGCGCCCAGCTTGTAGCCCACACCGCGGTAGACGCCGACGCCGCTCGAACCCCATTGCCTCGTGCAACGCCACGCTGGCAGGGTTCGGCAGCGTCGACGTCCGGCGAGAGCGCGAGACGGTAGCCGCACGCGGCTCAGGTCGGCGAGCAGACTGGGCCAGTACAGCGCGCGTCCGACGCCGCGGCGCCGGCCTGCGGCCCGACGTACACCGACACCTCGGCCGCCCAGCGGTACAGCGGGACGGTGGCGGTGCGCGGTGGCGTATGCGTAGCCGAGAAACCCATCGCCGTCCTCGGCGACGAGCCACGGGTAGGTGCGCAGGCAGCCTCGCGATCCGCTCGGCCATCTGCGCCGCAGATGTTGGCGGCTCAGTCTCGAGCGACACCGCCGTCCCGGTGACGAACGGGGCGTAGATCGCAGCGCATCCGGCACCGTCCTCGGCTCCGGGCCGCCGGATCAGCACGGCGCTCAGTAGCCGAGTGGGCCAAGCCCTGCTGCAGTAACGTGCCCTGGCCGTTGCCCATCGCCGGCCTGCAGCCCCGGCGTCGCGCGCCTCGGCCGGGCTGAACCAGTTCAGCTCCAGCGCGTCCTGCTGCGGCTCGCAGTCGCCCTCCACCGGCACGACGTAGGCCAGCGATACCGCGTGCTGGCGCGGGTCGTAGAACGGAGTCACGCCGGGCGTCGGAAAGTACTCGGCCACCGTGAACGGCTGCAGGACGGCGGCACCCGCGGCAGGGCGAGCGGGCCGAGGTCCTTCTCGACGTGGCGCAGCAGCGCCGCTCGTACCGCGCTCGCCATACAGCACCCGGCCGGAGACGAGGGACCGGACGATCTCCCCGCGCCCGTGACGCGCAGCAGCAAGCCCACGGAGGCGAGCTCCCCGGCCGGGTCGAGACGGACCGGGATGGCGTCGACGTAGAGGATCGGCAGGCGTTCCCGCGCCGCGTCCATCTCCTCGGGGTGAGCCAGACGGTGGGGGCCTCGGGCTCAACGTCATGCGCAATTTCTACCCCGCGCTCAGCCCTCGCTCACCGACAGCGGGCTGTTCACTGTGCAGTGCGCACGCCGGCGGCCAACTCACCGGCCAGCCGTGATGACGAGAGCCACCCGGACGTGGTCGTCGGCGGCGTCCAACACGCAGCGGACAAAGGCGCTCCCGACAATGACCCCGTCTGCGAAGGCGGCCACCTCGGCGGCCTGGGCAGGCCGTCGACGACGCCCAGGCCGACGCAGACGGCGGCGCTCGGCCGCAGCCGGCGCAGCCTGGCCACCAGCTGCTGGGCGGCTCGTCGACCGCCGCTGCGCGGGCGCCGGTGACGCCCATCGTGGCCGCGGCGTAGACGAACCCGCGCGAGGCGTCCACGGTGGCGGCCGAGCCGGGTCTCGGTCGAGGACGGCGCCACCAGGAAGACCCGGTCGAGGCCGTGCTCGTCCGAGGCGGCCAGCCAGTCGGCGGCCTCGTCGGGGATCAGGTCGGGAGTGATCAGCCGCCGCTGCCGCCCGCCGCGGCGAGGTCGCGGGCGAAGGCGTCTACGCCGTAGCGCTCCACCGGGTTCAAGTAGGTCATCGACGACCGCGGCGCCACGCCGCGGCCACCGCCTCGACGGCGCGCGAAGGCGTCGCGCATGCCGACGCCCGGCGCGCACCGCGGGTTCGACGGCCTGCTGGATGACCGGGCCGTCCATGCCCGGGTCGCTGTAGGGCACGCCGACCTCGACGAGCGTCGACGCCGCCGTCGACCAGGGCGCGCATGCACTCGATCGACGCCGTCCACGCGTCGGGTAGCCCACCGGCAGGTAGCCGACCAGCGCAGCCCGTCCTCGGCGCGGGCCTTGGCCAGCGTCCGCACAGCGCCGAGCTCATCTCGGCATCCCGCCGACGGGCGAGCGAGCAGGGCCGTTGGTGGGAGCGATCATGTCGGGATGCCGAAGTACTTGGACGCGGTTTCCACGTCCTTGTCGCCGCGGCCGGAGAGGTTCACCAGCAGGATCGCCGTCCGGCCCGAGCTCCCGGCCGAGCGTCGAGCGCGCCGGCCAGCGCGTGCGCGACTCGATCGCCGGGATGATGCCCTCGGTGCGGCAGAGCAGGCGCGAACGCGTCCATCGCCTCGGCGTCGGTGACCGGCGCGGTACGTCGGCCCGGCCGATGTCGTGCAGGTAGGCGTGCTCGGGCCCGACGCCCGGGTAGTCGAGGCCGGCCGAGATCGAGTGCGACTCGACGGTCTGGCCGTCCTCGTCCTGCAGCAGGTAGGAGCGCGCGCCGTGCAGCACGCCGGGCGCACCGGCGGTGATGCGTCGCCGCGTGCCGTCCGGTGTCGACGCCGTCGCCGCCGGCCTCGAAGCCGATCGAGCGCGCACGTCGGCGTCGGGGAGGAACGCGTGGAAGATGCCGATCGCGTTGGACCCGCCGCCGACGCAGGCGCAGCACCGCGTCGGGCAGCCGCCGGTGCGCTCCAGCACCTGCGCGCGGGCCTCGTCGCCGATGACCCGCTGCGAAGTCGCGCACCATGAGCCGGGAACGGGTGCGGCCCGGCCACCGTGCCGAACGCAGTAGTGCGTGGTGCTCGACGTTGGTCACCCAGTCGCGGAGCGCCTCGTTGATCGCGTCCTTGAGGGTGCGCGAGCCGGTGGTCACCGGGATGACCTCGGCGCCGAGCAGCCGCATCCGGGCCACGTTGAGCGCCTGCCGGCTGGGTGTCCTCCTCGCCCATGTAGACCGACGCACTCGAGGCCCGAACAGCGCAGCGGCGGTCGCGGTGGCGACGCCGTGCTGGCCGGCGCCGGTCTCGGCGATGACCCGCGGTCTTGCCCATCCGCTTGGTGAGCAGCGCCTGGCCGAGCACGTTGTTGATCTTGTGCGAGCCGGTGTGGTTCAGGTCCTCGCGCTTGAGGAGGACCGGCGCGCCGCCCGCCTCGGCGCCGAAGCCGGCGCGCCTCGGTGAGCGGGGACGGGCGCCCGGTGTAGTCGCGGAGCAGGCGGCTCGAGCTCGCGCGGTGAACTCGGGGTCGCGGCGCGCGGCGGCGAACTCGGCGTCAAGCTGGTCGAGCGCCGGCGATGAGCGCCTCGGGGACGAAGCGTCCGCCGTATCGGCCGAAGTGGCCGGTAGCGTCAGGGAGCAGGGACAGGTCGTCGGTCACGGCAGACCGAACTGGGCGGGACGAGCTTCGCAGCTGCGCTCAGTCCCGCCATCGCCCGAACGCCGCCAGACCCGGACCAGTCGTCATCGCCCGCCTCCGGCGTAGCCGGATGGGCTGCCGGCCGTCACCAGGTCGGCCACCGCTGACGCGCGTCGGACGGCGGCCACCAGGCCCTCGCCGACCAGAACCGCGTCGGCACCGGCGGAGGCGTACTCGATCAGGTCGAGCGGGCCGCGCACGCCGGACTCGGCGACCTTCACCACGTCGGACGGAAGGCCGGGCGCCACCCGCTCGAACACCGACCGGTCCAGCGACATCGTGTGCAGGTCGCGGGCGTTGACGCCGATGACCGCGCGCCGGCGTCCAGCGCGCGGCTCGGCCTCCTCGTCGTCGTGCACCTCGACCAGGGCGGTCATGCCGAGGCGACTCCACCCGCTCCAGCAGGCCGATCGAGCGCGTTCTGCTCCAGCGCGGCGACGATGAGCAGCACGATGTCCGCGCCGTACGCGCGCGCCTCGTGCACCTGGTACGACGAGACGACGAAGTCCTTGCGCAGCACCGGGATGTCGACGCGGCCGCGGACCTGGCGCAGGTCCGCCAGTGAGCCGCCGAACCGCCGCTCCTCGGTGAGCACGCTGATGCGCGCGGGCGCCGCCCGGCCTCGTACTGCGCGGCCAGCCAGGCCGGATCGTCGATGCTCGGCCAGCTCACCCGTGGGACGGGCTGCGCCGCTTCACCTCGGCGATGACGGCCACGCCGGCAGCGCACAGGCGCGCCGAACGCATCGCGTGGTGCCGGGACCGACCTCGCCGCTGGCTTGATCTCCCTCGAGGACCCGCGCCTCGCGTATAGCCAGGTGCTTCGCGGACCCCCGCGATTATCTCGTCGACGCACTGTCGCAAAGAAGCTTGCCCTCGGTTGGATGCGACTGCTCACCGATGCTTAGCACTTGCCGCGGCGGTCCGGCTCCCTGCGCGGGGCTGAGCAGGAAATGGTGAACCGAGGCTCACTCCCTCGGGAGCGTGACCGGCCTCGATGCTGAGCGCCGAGCCGGGCCACGATGCGGCGACGATGGCGAGGCCAGGCCGGTGCCGACCTCCGTACGCCGCGGTAGCGGTTGAACGCGCGCCCTGCTCGAACGCGACAGCGAGGTCTGCGTCCGGACGATTGGGCCGCCCGTCGCGCGCACCTCGGCAACACCGCGGCCGAACGCGCGTCCGCGCGCCTCGACGGCGATGGGTGCGCCAGCGGGACGACGCGCAGCGCGTTCTCCAGTAGCCCGTCCACGGCCTGGCGCAGCCGCACGCCATCGGTGGGAACCGCGAGCGGGCGGTCGGTACGCCGGAAGACCACACCGGCGGCAGCGCAGCGCGGTTGCCACGCGGCCGCCACCCGTCAACGAACGCGCCGAGGTCGACCGGGCCGATGTCGACCCGAAACCGAGCCGGGCCAGGTCAGTAGATCGGCGATAAAGCCGCTCAGAGCGATGGGACTCGGCACGGATCACGCTGGCCGCGTGCTGCGCGTCGAGCCGATAGCCACGCCGTCGGCCACGGATTCAGCGTAACCGCGGATCGACGTGGTAAGCAGGGTTCGCGGGTCGTGCGACACCGAGAGCAGGAAGTCACGTTGCCGGGCCTCGGGTAGGTCAGCGTGCGACAGCTGGTTCACCGCCGTGCTGACGTCGGCGATTTCCGCCGGTCCTCCGGCTCGACGGTGACCTCGCGATGTCCGGCGGCCAGCGCTCGTGCCGCGGCCGCGGTACGTCGCAACGGCCGAGGCCCAGAACACCGGCGACGCACCGACCAGCGCGCCGCCACGGCCACGCCGATGAGCAGGGCCACCAGCAGACGCGGCGCTGTTCGGTGGCGCGAAGCGCCGGAGTGAGTCGGCGCACCGCTGGGCGACCACGATGCCGCCAGTCGGGGTGGGTCGAGCCTCGACATGAACGGCCCGTCCGGCTGGCAGCATGACTTACCGCGGAGACGGACTGACCGGCCAGGACGTGGCTCACGTCGGTTGGCGTCCTGGCCAACCAGGCCACCGGCCGTCCGATAACGGCCGTTGCGGTTGATCATCGCGTACGGCACGGTCAGCTTCATGGGAAGGTTCGGGCCTGCGCCTGACCGGTGGTGCTGCAGACCCGTCGGTAGCCGCCTGCGCCGCGTCGGCCACCCGCTTGAGCGCGTTGCGTGCCTTGTTCTCGCTGTTGGCCCGCAGGCCACCGGCGATCACCGCGGTCAGCAAACCGGCGAGTACAGCCACGGCCGTGGTGGTGATGATCCGAGGCGCCAGGCTGCCACGCGGCAGCGCCGCACGCCGCCCGCCAGCTCGGGGCAGGCAGCGGCTGGGTCGAATCCGCCTGGCTTCTCCGCCGAGTAGCCCACGCCTCGGACGGTCGCACCGAGCTCGCCGCGCCGAGCTTGCCGCGGACCTGCGATGGACGTCCGCAATTCCATGCTCGCCGCCGGGGCGTACCCCAGCAATACGTAACT
>ERZ1370068.135-contig-10118_pt1 | contig 29063 bp, 41 predicted proteins | sample MGYA00561227_ERZ1370068 | MGnify/ENA primary metagenome ERZ1370068 (study PRJEB38410, sample SAMEA6850437) | metagenome | study: Metagenomic assessment of the ecological functions of the soil: analysis of the soil microbiota associated with the...
TCAACATCAGCGTGGTGCTCGGCCTGATGCCGACCAAGGGGATTCCGCTGCCGTTCGCCATGCTCGGGTGGATCGTCGTTGCTCATCAACCTGCGTCGGCATGGGCATCCTCCTCAATGTCTCGCAGCACGTGACGTCGACCGAGGCATGAATGGGCCGCAGCCGCCTCGCGCGTCGTGATTGCCGGTGGCGGCACCGGCGGTCACCTCTATCCAGGAATTGCGGTTGCGCGCGGAGCTGCAGGCGCGGCGGCCCGATGAGTTGTCTCGTTTGCCGGACGGCCGAGGGCATCGAATCGCGGGTCATGCCGCGGGAGGCGCTTCGAGCTCGATCTGATTCGCAGCGGCGGTCTCAAGGGCAAGTCGATCGCGGACGTCGCGCGCGGCGTGGCCATCCTGCCGCTCGAGCCTCGCCGACGCGTGGCGGATCGTGACGCCGGCGGCCGGATCGTGGTCATCGGCGTCGGCGGCTACAGTTCAGGCCCGGTCGATGCTCGCGGCGGCGTGCGCGGCGTGCCGACCATGCTGCTCGAACAGAACGCCGTGCCCGGACTGACGAATCGGCTGGCTCGGCGCCGTCTCGTCAGGGCGGCGGCGGTGACGTTCGAATCGACTGCGCTCGTTTTTCGGTGCCAAGGCGTTCGTCAGCGGCAATCCGGTCCGGGCGGAGTTCTTTGCGCCGGCGGCCTGACAAGGAGCGCAGATGCGCGACATTCGATCGCCAGGATCCTAGTTTTTGGCGGCTCTCAGGGCGCGCACGCGATCAACGTGGCCATGGTGGCGGCAGCGGCGCGAGCTGGCAGCCGCATCCGCATCTCCGTCTCACCCACCAGACGGGGAACGGGATGTGGAAATGGTGCGCACCGGCCTATCGGCAGGCGGGGGTTTCGGCCGAACGTCGAGCCGTTCCTGTTCGACATGGGACGGCAACTCGCGAGAAGCGGACGTAGTCGTCTGTCGCGCCGGTGCGACCACGCTGGCGGAAATCGCCGCGGCCGGCAAGGGCGGCGATTCTGATTCCGCTGCCGACGGCGCACCGACGACCACCAGCGCCAGAACGCGGAGGCGCCTGGCGGCGACCGGGCGCCGCCGAGGTGCTGCTGCAAAGCGATCTGGACCGGCGCGCGTGCTGGCGGAGCGAATCGTGGCGCTCGCGCAGTGACCGGGAACGCCGACAGTCGATCGCCGCCGCGGCGCGGAAGTTGCGCGCGACCCGACGCCGGCGGCGGTCATCGTCACACGCGTGTTGGAGCTGGTGGAGCGCCCCCGCATGCTGGGTAGGACGCGCCATGTGCACTTCGTCGGCATCGGCGGCATCGGCATGAGCGGCATCGCCGAGCTGCTGGCGAATCTCGGCTACGTCGGTCAGCGGATCGGACGAGAAGCGATCGGTCGATCACCGATCGGCTCGGCGACGCTGGGCGTCCGCGTGGCGCATCGGGCACGACGCCGCGCATCACGTCGGCGACGCCGACGTCGTCGTCGTGTCTCGTCGGCGGTGCGGCCGCGCAACCCGGAAGTCGCCGAGGCGCGTCGCGCGCCACATGCCGGTGATCCCGCGCGCCGAGATGCTGGCCGAGCTGATGCGGCTGCGCTTCGGCATCGCCGTCGCCGGCGCGCACGGCAAGACGACGACGACGTCGATGATCGCGCTGGTGCTCGAACGCGCCGGGCTCGATCCGACCGCGGTGATCGGCGGCCGGCTGAGCGCGTTCGGCAGCAACGCGCGGCTCGGCCGCGGCGAGCTGATGGTCGCGGAAGCCGACGAGAGCGATCGATCGTTTCTGAAACTGTCGCCGACGATCGCGGTGATCACGAACATCGACCACGAACACCTGGAAAACTACGGCGGCTTCGACGACCTGCAGCAGGCGTTCGTCGACTTCGCCGAACAAGGTGCCTTTCTACGGCGCCGTGGTGGCGTGTGCCGACGACGCGCATCTGGCGGCGCGTGCTGCCGGCGGAGTGACGCGGCGCGTGACGAGCTACGGCCTGGAATCGGCCCGGCGAGACATCACCGCCACCGATGTCAGATCTGGCTCCGCTCAGCGTCACGGCGATCAGCGCCGGCAGCGCGCGGCGAGCTTGCGTCCAGGGACGCGTCAAGCGCGCCGCCGACGACACCGGCGCGTCGGATCGACGACGCTGGGACGCCTCGCACGCTCAACGTGCCGGGACGCCACAATCTCTCCGAACGCGCTGGCGGCGGTAGCGGTTGGTCTCGAGGCTCGGGCTGTCGTTCGAGCGGATCGCCGACGGTCTGCGCGAGTTTCGCGGCGCCGAGCGCCGGTTCGAGATCCGCGGCGAACCGCGCGGCATCCTCGTCGTCGACGACTACGGTCACCATCCGACGGAAATCCGCGCCGTGCTCGATGCCGCCGCACGCTGAACCTGCCGCGTCGTCGTCGCCTTTCAGCCGCACCGGTTCCACGCGGACCGCCCAGCTCATGGATGCGTGTTCGGTCCGGCGCTGCGCCGAGGCGCGATCGCAGGTCGTGCTGACCGACATCTATGCGGCGCGGTGAGGATCCGATTCCGGCGCCGACCCCGCGGCGCTGGACCAGCGCGATCCGCGCGCGACGTCGGCGTCGGTCTCGAAGTCGCCGCTCTGGGCGACGTTCCCGCCGCGCTCGCGCGCCTGGGCACGGCGGCCGGCGGACGTCGTGATCACGCTGGGGGCGGGGTCGATCGGCATCGATTGCCGAGCGAGGTGATAGAGGCCGTTCGCATGACGCGCGCGGTCAGCCGCCGCGGCAATGAAGCCGCTGACGGGCTGCGCGCCTGGTGAGCGCGCGTCGCTGTGTCCGACCTGCGCCCTGCGACAGGCGTCATCGGCGCGCCACGACGCCTGCCGGGCACAGGCGGCGGCGCGTCTGCGAAGACACGCGGCGCGCGCTGGTCGTCCCGCCGCGCTGCTCGCGGCGATCGCGCTGTTCGCGGTCTGTCGCGGCGGCATACCGGCTGTCCGGAATCGCGGCACAGCGCGCGACTGCTCCGTGGATCGACGATCATCCGTCGCGCGGCAACCAGCGGCGTGCCGACAGGCGGAGGTGACTGAGCGACGCTGCCGAGGCGGCCCGCGTCGGCGAGAGCTTCCGGTCGGACGGACTTGAATCGCGTGGCGCGAGCAGTCTGCTGCACGCCGGCGTGGGTGCAGCGACGTCGCGTTTCCGGCGCTCGCTGCCGTCGACGACCGCAGTGGCGGTGGCCGAGCGGCGAGCCGGTCGGCATCGGACGGCTTCGCGGCCGAGCCTCTTCCTGGTGGACGAGCGCGGCGATCATCCTCGACCACTACGGTCCGCAGCACGTCGACTCCGACCTGCCGATCGTGGACGGATCTCCGTGGATCCGCTCGCGGGACGGACGCGGGTCGCCGACGAGCCCGGCGCCGAACTGGCGGCGCGGCTCATCGCGCGCCGCTGAAAGCGCGGGCCGAAGGTCGCCGATCAGGTGTCGCAGGTGGACGTCGACCGACCTGCACAACGCGGCGGTGATCCTGAACCACGGCGACTCGCCGTCATCCGACGCTCGGCGAGGACCAGTTTCTGCCGCGCCTCGGAGTCGTATCCTCGATCTGGCGCCGACGCTGCGCGAGCGCGTCGCCGACATCGACTACGTGGATCTCCGCTTCGACGATCGGATTTACGTCAGGCCGTTGGCCAAGAAAGCGTCGAAGCGGCGCGAACGCCAAGCACCGGCGTCAGCGGCCGGCTGGCGACAACGCGGAGGGTGAGTGGCGCGCAAAGAACGATATCTTGGTCGGGCCTCGACGTCGGCACGTCGAAGGTGACGGCGGTCGTCGGCGAGATGCTCGGACGGCGACGGCCTCGACATCGTCGGCCTCGGCGTCGCCGAGTCGCGCGGCATCCGGCGCGGCGTCGTCGTCAACCTCGAGGCGGCGGTCGACTCGATCAAGAAGGCGATCGAAGAGGCCGAGTTGATGGCCGGCGTCGAGATCGACTCGGTGCACCTGGCGCTGTCGGGCCCGCACATCAAGGGCTTCAACAGCCGCGGCGTGATCGCCGTCGCCGGCAAGAACCGCGAGATCACGCGCGAGGACGTGCGCGCGCGCCATCGACGCCGCCAAGGCGGTGTCGCTGCCGACCGGCCGCGAGATTCTCCACGTGCTGCCGCAGGACTTCGTCGTCGACGAGCAGGACGGCATCGGCGCGCCGGTCGGCATGACCGGCGCGCGGCTCGAGGTGAACGTCCACATCGTCACCGGCAGCCAGAGCTCGACGCAGAACATCGTCGCCTGCGTCAACCGCGCCGGCGTCAACGTCGCCGAGACGCGTGGTCGAGCAGCTCGCCGCCAGCGAAGTCGGTGCTGACCGACGACGAGAAGGAGCTGGGCGTCGCGCTCGTCGACATCGGCGGCGGCACGACCGACATCGCGATCTACGAGCGCGGCAGCCTCTGGCACACCGCGGTCATCGGCGTCGGCGGCGATCACTTCACCAACGACATCGCGGTCGGCCTGCGCACGCCGGTGCCCGACGCGGAGAAGATCAAGCGCAAGTGCGGCTGCGCGCTGTCGGGCATGGTCGACGAGGACGAGACGATGGAGGTCGCCAGCGTCGGCGGCCGCAAGCCGCGGGTGATGGCGCGGCGCATCCTGTCCGAGATCCTCCAGCCGCGCGCCGAGGAGATCTTCCACCTGCGTGTGGGACGAGATCCGCCGCGCCGGCTACGAGAAGAGCCTCAACTCCGGCATCGTGCTGACCGGCGGCGGCGCGATTCTCGACGGCATGCCGGAAATCGCCGAGCAGATCTTCGACCTGCCGATCCGCCGCGGCTGCCCGGCCGGCGTCGGCGGCCTCGCCGATCACGTCAACAGCCCGACGTTCGCGACCGGCGTCGGCCTGGTGCTCTACGGCTATCGCAACTCCGTGGGCGAATCGCGCGCGCGTCCCGGTCGGCGCGGGCGCGCTCGTGCGCGTGGCCGGGCGGCTGCGCGGCTTGTTCAGAGAATTCTTCTAGCGACGAGGCGGATCCTGGCCGACAGGAGCGACATGGCGACTGACACAGCACTGGACGACGACGATGCAGCGCCGACGGCTGCGGCTGCGGCTCGACGAAGAGCGAGCACGCCGGCGCGCGCATCAAGGTGATCGGCGTCGGCGGCGGCGGCAGCAACGCCGTCAACCGCATGGTGCAGGCCGGACTCGACGGCGTCGAGTTCATCGTCGCCAACACCGACCTGCAGGCGCTGCAAACGCAACGCCGCGCCGGTCAAGCTCGCAGATCGGCGGCAAGCTGACCAAGGGGCTCGGCGCCGGCGCCGATCCGAACGTCGGCCGCTCAGGCGGCGCTCGAGGACACCGACAAGATCATCCAGGCGCTCGACGGCGCCGACATGATCTTCGTCACGACCGGGCTCGGCGGCGGCACCGGCACCGGCGCGGCGCCGGTCATCGCCAGCCTCGCGAGCGAGCTCGGCGCGCTGACGGTCGCGGTCGTCACCAAGCCGTTCAAGTTCGAAGGCAAGAAGCGGCAGATGCAGGCCGAGCGCGGCCTCGAGGCGCTGCGCGACTGCGTCGACACGATCATCACGATCCCGAACGAGCGGCTGCTCGACGATCATCGACCGCACGACGCCGCTGACCGACGCGTTCGCGACCGCCGACGACGTGCTGCGGCAGGCGATCCAGGGGATCTCGGATCTGATCCTGGTGCCGGGCCTGATCAACCTCGACTTCGCCGACGTGAAGACGATCATGTCGCGGCATGGGTCTGGCGATGATGGGCACCGGCATCGCCGAAGGCGCGGACCGCGCGATGGAAGCGGCGCGCAAGCGCGATCTCGAGCCCGCTGCTCGAGGGCGCGTCGGTCAACGGCGCGCGCGGCGTGATCATCAACGTCACCGGCGGCCCGGATCTGTCGCTGGTCGAGGTCAGCGAGGCGTCGTGCGATCGTCCAGGAAGCGGCGCGACGAAGACGCCAACATCATCTTCGGCGCGGTGGTCGATCCGGCGCTGAAGGGCAAGGTCAAGATCACGGTCATCGCGACCGGGTTCGGCAGTCAGACCTGGCTTCAGCGCCGCACGGCGCCGCTGGTCGCAGACGCCGGTGCGACATGTCGTCAGTACACGACCACGCGCGAGTGCGGCCCGACGTCGTCCGCGACCCGGCCACCTTGCCGTCGCGGATGTCGATCGCGCGGCGGCCGCCGCTCGACTCTGCCGATGGCCGCCGCCGGCGCCAGCGGCGCCGCTCGGCCAGAACGGCCTCGGCGCTGCAGCGGCTCGGGGTCGTCGGCCGCGACGCCGGCGACGATCGGCGACGGCGGCCGCCGAGGACTGCGCGAGCTCGGACGCGAGCCCGGAGACCGATTGATCCAGCTCGACGTTCGACGTGCCGGCGTTCCTGCGACGTCAGGATAGTCAGCGTCAGGGTTCGGGAGGCCGGTGATACAGTAGAGTAGATCCACGGCACTGCGCGATCGCCGGCGTTTGAGCGACGAACGCTCGGATGGCCAGCGGGACGCCATCGGGGCCTGACCCAGCTCGGCCCTGTCCAGCCGGCTCTGGACCACGCGGCGCCGCATGAATTCCTGGGAACAACGCGAACGCGCACGGCTGACTCTCGCCAAAGGAGTCGGCTACGTCAAAAGCCGCACGGCGATCGCCTGCGCGTGGCGCTGGCGTTTCCCAATACCTACTGGGTCGGGATGTCGAATCTCGGCTTCCAGACCGTCTACCGCCTCTTCAACGCCGAAGACGACGTCGTCTGCGAGCGCTTCTTTCTGCCGCCCGAAGCAGGAACTGGCGGCGATGGTCGCGGCCGCGAACTCCGATCGTGACGCTCGAATCGCAGACGCCGGTCGGCGACTTCGACGTCGTCGCGTTCTCCGTGTCCTTCGAGTGGGACTACGTCAACGTCCTCACCCTCCTGCGCCTGGCCGGGGTGCCGCTCTACGCGGCGGAGCGGACCGACTCGCCATCCGTTCGTCGTCGTCGGAGGCGCGGTCACCTTCGTCAACCCCGAGCCGCTCGCGCTGTTCGCCGATGCGATCGCGGCCGGCGAGGGCGAAGTGCTCGTGCCCGGACTCCGCCGCGCCATTGCCGCCGCTTCCGGCCGTGACGATCTGCTGCGGCTTCTGGCTCGCCGAGCGGGGCTTCTACGATGCCGTCGCTGTACGAACCGGACTACGCCGCCGACGGCACGCTCGCCGGTTATCAGTCACGGCGCGCGCCGGGGCCGATCCGGATGCGCCGCATGCCGGTGCGAAAGGCGGCGCTGAAGACGACGGAGGCGGTCGATCCGCCGGCGACGAGCATCTTCACGCCGGACACCGAGTTCGGATCCCGATTCCTCGATCGAGATCGTCCGCGGCTGCGCCAACCTCTGCCGCTTCTGCTGGGCCGGCTACAACTACCTGCCGGTCCGTGCGTTCCCGACCGATCGCATCCTCGAGCTCGCCGAGCGCGCGCCGCACCCATGCCAGTCGCGTCGGGCTGGTGTCGATCGCGCTCTGCGACCATCCGGACATCGAACGCATCCTGGCGCGCCTGAACGAAATGGGCTACGCCATCAGCCCGGCTTCGCTACGCCTCGACGATCTCGACCGAGTCGATTGTCCGGGTCCTCCGTCAGAGCGGCGAACGTTCGATCACCATTGCGCCAGAGACCGGATCCGACCGGTTGCGCCGGGTCGATCAACAAGACGGTCACAAACGACGAGATTCTCGACCGCGCCGACATGATCTTTCGCGAACGGGATCGAGAACCTGAAGCTGTATCACATGATCGGCCTCCCCACGGAAACAGACGACGATCTCGTGGCGATTCGGGATCTGACCCTGCAGACTGCGCGAGCGGATGCTGAGCTTACGCGCGGTCGAAGGGCACAGGTCGGCCGCATCGTCGGCAGCGTCAACCCGCTCGTTCCGAAACCCGGCACGGCGTATCAGTGGCTGCCGATGGAAGACCCGGCCAGCGTCGAGCGGAAGATCAAACGGCTCCGCTCGCTGACGGCCGACATCGACAACGTGTTCTTCAATATCAAGTCGGAGCGCCACTCATACTACCAGGCGCTCCTGTCGCTCGGCGACCGCCGCGTCGCCCCCGCGATCGAAATCGCCGAGCGCAACGGACAGAACTCGGCGCGCCGCCGTCGCCGAGGCCGGGATCGACGGCGATTTCTTCATCTTTCGCGACCGCAGCCGGGATGCCTTCCTGCCGTGGGATGTCATCGACGGCGGCATGAAGCGCCAGTTCTTCGAGGCCGAGTCTCGCCAAATCCTTCCGCGAAGAGTGGACGCTCCCTCCCAAGCGCGCAGGAGAACGCGAAGCTGCTTCCAGTCATTCACATTAGTCGTCAGTTGTGAGTCGCGAGTCGCGAATCACTCCCGAATCCCAATTCCGAATCACGAATCCCGGCTTTCAAGATGTAATGGCCGCGCGCTCTTCGTATTCTGAAAGGCGCCGAGGATCAGCTCGCGAGATCTGTTCCTGCGCGGTCGCGTCCACAATCGGCCGGAGGAGGGCGAAGCTGCGGCGTTCGCCGTTGACTGAGTAGGAACGCGCCGGAAACGTCACGTTCCGGCCGTTGCCGCCGCGCCTCCCAGATTGAAAAGCCAATCAGCTTCTAGAGCCGCTCAGCGGACCTTCCTCGAAATGAAGTTCGGCGTCGGCCAGCTTTCCCGGCGGATTGCCCTTGTCGTTTGGCGTGATCTTGATCGTCATCGTCGCTCTCCTGCGGTCGCGTCGCACGAGACCAGGATCAACAAGGATGCCCGGCGTGACGATCGCGGGCGTGGCGGCAAACGTCTGACGAAGCAGGACCTGCGGGCGCGGCGGCGAGGGGTGGAATCGCGGGCTTGCCTGGGAATGGCGCGGTGGCAACCAGCGTTGCTTCAGGACCCCATGATCGTGGACCTGCGCGCAGCGCGAGATCATCCGAATGGGTGATGGTCAGGAGCGATGATTGACCGCCCATCGCGGCGAATCGCCGACCCGCGCCACCATGCAACTGCAGTTGCGGTGGACCGCCGCGCCGGACCACCTCGACGTCGCGCCAGAGCACTCCCTGGGAGTGCCCGGTTCTAACGCCTTCATCGCCGCCTCCTTGGCGGCAAACCGTACCGGCGAAATGGATGGCCGGCACTCGGCGGGCCGTGCAATAGGCGACCTCGCGTTCGGTGAAGATGCGGTTGAAAAAGCGCTCCCCGTAGCGCTCGATGGTGTCGGCAATCCGGTCGATGTCGGTGGCGTCCATCCCGAGGCCGATGATATTTGGCATGATCGTCTTTCAATGAGACCACAACTCGCCGACGGTTTCTCGTGGGTCGAACGGGGGCAGCCATCAGGCGCTGGTCTGCGATCCGCTGGCGCCGCTGGCCCCACATCTCTTTACGACGCGTCAATGGGACTTAGGTTCGGCCGAAAGCCCGGCGGCGCTCGATTCGGCATGGAAAGATGTCGCGGCAGCGCTCGGCGGGTCGCCGGGCCGCCTCGAGCGATTGCGCCAGGTTCACGGCGCTTCGGTCGTCGTGAGACGCGCCGACACGGCACTCGGCACGAACGATCTGCCGGAAGCCGACATCATCGTCACGGACGATCCCGGGGTAGTGATTGCGATTCAGACCGCCGACTGCGTCCCGCTGCTGATGGCTGACCGGAAGACTGGTGCCGTCGCGGCCGCACGATGCCGGGTGGCGCGGCCTGGCGGCCGGTGTGCCGCAGGTTGCGGTGCGGGCGCTGGCCACGAATTTCGGCGCCCGCGCGCGGGATCTCATCGTCGCGGTCGGACCGTCGATCAGCGCGGCCTCGTACGAGGTCGGCGCGGAGGTTCGCGATCGGTTTGCGGCCGCAGGTTTCGGCGGGTCGCTGCCCGAGTGGTTCCCGAGCGCGACTCGACCCGGGCACTGGCTGTTCGATGGATGGCGGTCAGCCCGCGATCAGCTCGTGGGCGCGGGCGTGGATGGGGCGGACATTCACGTCAGCCGGCTCTGCACTTTCACGAACACCGAGCTGTGCTGCTCGTACCGTCGCGACGAGGCGCCGTGCCGGACGGATGGCCGCCGCGATCCGGATGCGGCACTCTTGAAATTGGGAATTCAGAATTCGGAATTCAGAATTCCCAATTCATTTCATGACCGCGTCGTCCATCGCGGTGTTCGCGAGGCGATCGGCGTGCGCGTTCATCTCGCGCCGGACGTGTTCCGAAGGTGACGCGACCAATCTCGTGGGCGAGCAGCCTCGCTTTTGCGTGCAGCGGCTGCAGGCCCGCGTTCTTGACCTGTATGCTTGCCCAGCATCTGCTGGACCAGCAGCAGCGAATCGGATCGGATGTGGAGCGACCGATGACCGTGGGTCCGCGCCCACTCGAGCGCCGCCAGCAGGCCGCGATACTCGGCGACGTTATTGGTCGCGACGCCGATCGATTCGCCGAACTCCTCGACCAGCGCGCCGTGTTCGTCCTCGATGCGGACGCCAAATCCGGCGGGTCCGGGATTCCCCGAGCGCCGCCGTCGATATACGCGACGATCATCGAGCGGCGGGGTTGGCGTCGGACGAGGCTGGAGCCGCCGCTGCCGCCGGCCGCGGCACGGAATACAGGATGCGCTGGCAGTGATCGCACTGCATGATCTGTTCGTTGCGGAGGACGGTGTTGAAGACCTGCGGCCGCAGGCGGACGTGGCAGATAGCTGCAGATGCCGTCGCGGGCCTCGGAGACGGCCACGCCGTTGCGCCGCTTGGCGACGAGGTCGAAGATCGCCAGGACCTGCGGCGTGATGCCGGCTACGACCGTCTGACGTTCCCCGCGATCCGGGTGACCGCCGCTTTCAGGTCGGCGAGCTCGGTGGTGAGCGCCTTGCGATCGGCGTCCACCGCCTTCTGTTCCGCGGCGAGGGCAGATTCGGCGACGCTTCACGTCGGCGGAAAGTTCGTCGGCCTGGACCATCAGCTCGAGGGATCTGGTCTTCGCGCGTCTTGATTTCCGTCTGCGCGAACGCGATCTCGTGCTGAATCGGCGTGATATTCCTGATTGGTCTTCACCGCCATCGCCTGCTCGCGGAATTTCGACAGGCGCCCCTGGTGCACCGCGACGTCCTTCTCGATGTCGCGCCGCCTCCTGATTCGCGGTCAGCGCCTCGCCCGGCGGTCACGAGGTGCTGGCGGGCGGCCTCGAGTCTGGCTTCGAGTTGCCGTTCACGTTCGGGAGCCTCGGCGACCCTCCGTTCGGCATCGTGGGCTGCCGAGTCGCAGGCGCTGGAGAGCGATCAGGCGTTCGAGGTCGGCATTCATGGGGCACTCATGCGTGCATTGCGGCCATCAGAACTCAGTTGGCATCGCCCGGGGCGACGGGCGCGCTGTTGCCTCGACGGATGCGGAGATAGGGCGTCATGACGCCGGCCGTGAGCGCACGCCGGATTTCAGTGGCCGTCGCCGTCCGCCGGCGCTGGACGATGGCGCGATCGCGGAGAACGCCCGGAAGTCCGCGGATGGCGTCGAATTTGGCCCGGAGCACCACCAGGGCCTGCCGTCTGAACAGCGAGAGCATCAGGGACGCGACGTTCATCACGAGGTGCTGCGGTAAAATACCAGAAGAACAGCGCCGGCGGCATGTTCACTGACGAACGTCCAGACCATGTTCCGCTCTGCCGTGATAGACGGCGAAATTGCTCCGATACCCGCCGACCGCCGAGCTGATGTGCTTCACCACCGCCAGAATGGACGTAGCGGCACCGATGGCCCATGAGCCGGAGGCGAAAGCCGAGGTCCACGTCCTCGAAATAGCGAAGTAACGTTCGTCGAATCCGCCGGCCTGGTCGAGGGCGTCGCGACGGTAGAGTGCCGCCGCCGCGCACGCGGCGAAGACGTCGCGGCGTCAGTTGCCGGCCAGTCCTGGACCGGGGACCCATGACCGCGCCGCCAGGCCTGTCCCGAGCCGTGGTAGGCTGTCGCCGGCGCCGTCGACAGCGTCATGTCCGAAGCCAGCCGGAGCTGGCTCGCGAATGAGGCGATTGTCGAGTTCGCGATTCCGCTCCGCCGACCAGCGCTTCGAGCCAGCCCGGCTCCGGAAACGCATCCGGGATTCAATAGCGCAAGAAAATCGACGTTCCCGGCTTCCCGGAATAGCGATATTGTTGGCGCTCGCGAAACCGGTGTTGGTGGGTAGTCGAATCAGTGTCGCGTCTCGAAGCGCGGCTTCTGCCTGGTTCACCGAGTCATCCGAGCTGGCGTTGTCAACCACGACGACTTTCTCGGGTTGCCGGCGCGCGATTGCGGAGCGCCTCGAGACACATTCTGAGGTTGGGACCACCGTTCCAATTGACGATGATCACGGCGACCGTCATGCCGCCGGTTCTGCTCCTGGGATGAGGCATGTTGGCTGGGGCGTGGCAGCGTAGCACGGGCCATGCTTCCTTGCGGTTTTTCGAGGAAATCAAGCTGAACGGGACTGTGTAATGTAGCTACGAAAGTGCAAAGTTTTCAGGCGTTCCGGAAGTCTCCGGCCTGACGACCATGGCCGTTTTCGGGGCCATTTTGGCCCACAGCTCGGCGGTACATCGCTTGCCTCCGCCCCGCGTATGGGAATCGACTTCTCCAAGTCCCGGGCGGCCACCGTCGAGGTCGGGACTTAAGCGCCTGGCGGTGATCGCGTCTCTTATCTTTGTCGCCGCCAGAGGGGCGGAAGCGGGGGCGCTGACGATCGCGTGGGACCCCGCTTCGGACCCAAGTGTCACCGGCTACAACGTTTACTGGGGCACGCAAACCGGCGTTTACACCAACGTCGTCAACGCCGGGCTATCGACCCAGTTCCAGGTCGGCGGCCTGGTCAACGGCGTGACGTATTACTTGCCGCCCGTGCCTACAACAGCTCCGGCGTCCTGAGTTCCTACTCGCCTGAAGTGTCCGGGCACACCAACGCCCTCGGCATCTGGGCATCGACCTTCGGCGACTTCAGCGCGGACGGCAAGGCGGACCTGGCTGTCTTCCGGCCTCGACCGGTCAGTGGTTTACATCGAATTCTACGAGCCCACTGGTTTTCGGAGCTGCCTCCGACATTCCGGTGCCTGCGGACTACGACGGCGACGGCAAGATGGACATCGCGGTCTTCCGCCCGAGCAACGGAACCTGGTACATCTGGCAGAGCCGCACCAATACCGGACGGACCGTTCCGTTCGGCGCGAATGGTGACATACCGGTTCAAGCCGACTACGACGGCGACGGCAAGGCGGACATTGCAGTCTTCCGCCCGTCCAACGGCACTGTGGTACATCTGGCTGTCGAAGACGAACACCGGCACCGGCATCGTCTACGGCAACGGGTTGGACATCCCGGTCACGGGCGACTACGACGGCGACGGCAAGGCCGATTTCGCGGTCTTCCGGCCGTCGAACGGCACGTGGTACATCTGGCAGTCGGCGACGCAGACACCGTTGAACGTTCCGTGCGGCAGCGGGTCGGACATCCCGGTGCAGGCGGATTACGACGGCGACGGCAAGACCGACATCGCGGTCTTTCGTCCGGCGACCGGCACGTGGTTCATCTGGCAGTCCGCGACCTACCACTGGACGGACGGCATTCTGCGGAATCGCAACCGACATTCCGGTTCCGGCGGACTACGATGGCGACGGCAAAGCCGACGTCGCGGTCTACCGTCCGGCGACCGGCACGTGGTACGCCTGGCAGTCGCGGACGAATACGGGAATTGCGACTGTCTACGGCAACGCGACCGACATCCCGGTTCTGAAGTAACGACCTTCTGTCGCTGGCGTGGCGCCGCCACGCCAGCGCATTCCTCCCGCAGACCTGACGCGCTCGCCTTGATGCTAGACTAGCGTCTTGTTCTGGCTAGACGATGTCGGAAGTTGAGCGAGCCGCGACCGTCGACACGGTCGGTCGTCCTCAACTGTTTCTCAGGCCCAACCCTCTTTTCAGCATAATCGCGGACACCGGCCTCGCCGCCGTCATCTATCTGGCCGCCTACTGGCTTCGCTTTCAAGGCGACCGCCTCGAGTCGTTCCTTCCGCGGACGCTCTCGACGCTTCCACTCGTGGTCGGCGCCCAGGTGATCGCGCTCTACGCCCTGCGGGCCTACGTCCCTCGCCCGCGGGTCGACTGGCTGGTGCGCGTCGTGCTCGGCTCGTTCGCCGGCGCCGCGGTTTCGGCGGCGTTGCTCAGCCTGACGACCGGCCTCGCCGGCACTTCCAGAATGGTGTTCGCGGCGGATGCTCTGCTCCTGTCGATCGCCGCGGTCCGCTGGCGCGGCGCATGGGTGCTGCGGACGCGCGTCCGCCTCGCGTGCCGGCCTGCGCCCGGCCGGCGCGCTGGAACTCGTCGATCGTTCCGAGGAGATGACGACGCTCGGCGCGGTGGTCGGCAGCCTGTACGCTACCGCGAGCTGCTCAAGAACCTGGTGCTGAAGGATCTCAAGCTCAAATATCGAGGCTCGGTGTTCGGCTTCGTGTGGTCCCTCGCCAACCCGCTGCTGATGATTCTGGTCTATGCCTTTGCGTTCACTTACGTGCTGCGCGTCCGGACCGAGCGGGTTCATTTTCTATCTCATGCTCGGGCAACTGTCCTGGACGTTCTTCGCCAACTCCGCCTCGATGGCCACCGGATCGATCGTCGACAACTCGGGTCTGATCAGAGGCCGTGTGTCTTCCCCGCGCCATCCTGCCGATCGGAACCGTGCTGTTCAACCTCGCGCAGTACCTGCTGACAGTCGCCGTGTTCCTGCCGATCATGATGCTCTGGTACCAGGTGCCGCTGACGGCGTCGCCAATGGTGCTGTTTCCGATTTTTCTGGCACTGCAGACCGCGTTCACGATTGGGATCGCGCTGATCCTGGCGACGACGACGGCGTTCCTCCGGGACGTGCGTCACCTGCTCGAGGTCGCGCTGATGGCGCTGTTCTGGGCGACGCCGATCCTGTGCCGAGCTCCGGCAGGTGCCGGAGAAGCTTCGCCTGGCGATTCTGCTCAGCCCGATGTCGCTCGTTCATCGTGGCCTATCAGCAGCTGTTCTTCTATCGGGAATGGCCCGGACCAGCGGTGTGGGTGGTGGCGATCATCTACGCGGTGGGCGCCTTCATCACCGGGACGATGTTGATTCTGGCGTTCGAGGACCGCTTCACGGAGCAGGTGTAGTGACGGTGTCCGTCGCCGCGCAGGCGCTGTCGAAACAGTTCCTGCTGCGACACAATGCCGCCGTCGAGTCTCAAGGTCAAGTTCCTCGGCCTGCTCAACCCGCGGCACAAGGAGACGATCGAACCATTCTGGGCGCTGCGCGATGTGTCGTTCGAGATCGCCGAGGGCGAGTCGCTCGGACTGGTCGGCCGCAACGGCTCGCGGCAAGAGCACGCTGCTGCAAGCTGATCGCGGCCATCCATCGCCCGACGAGCGGGCGGCTGCTCGTGCGCCGCGGTCTGCGCATCGCGTCGATGATCGAGCTCGGCGTCGGGTTCCACCCGAGCTGACGGGACGGGAAAACGTGTTCCTCAACGCCGCGATCCACGGCCTGAGCCGGCCCGCCATCGAATCGATCTGCTGACGCCGTCGTCGAGCATTCCCGGCCTTGGGCACTTCATCGACGTGCCGATCAAGAATTATTCGTCGGGCATGCACATGCGTCTGGGCTTTGCCATCGCCGCCAACCTCGATCCCGACCATGCTGCTGCTCGACGAGATTTTCGCCGTCGGCGACGCCGATTTCCAGAAGCGCTGCACGGCGACGGTCGAGCGGTTTCTGCACAGCGGCAAGACGATCGTCTTCGTCTCGCATTCTCCGGAAGCGGTGCGGTCGATCTGCCGCCGCGTCTGCGTCCTCGACCAGGGCGAGCTGCTCTTCGACGGCGGCGCCCGACCGCGGTCTCGCCTACTACACGGAGCTCCTGGCCAGGGGGTGTGCCCGGGACCGCAGCACCGGCAATCGAGACGCCGGCGCCCGGACCGCCATTGCCCGTGGACGCCCCGTTCGAGAAGAATCCGAAGCAGAAGCTTGCCGACTGGGCGTTCGAGGTCCTGCACTGGCAGGGCATGCAGCCGGGCCACTACGTCCTCGACATCGGCTACACCGACTCGGACGTGGCCGCGCATCTCCTCCTTCCTCGAACCCGGACGCTACTGGGGTTCGATCGCACGCCGGGCATCGCCGAGACCGCGGTGCGCTATTTCGGACACGCGTCGAATCGCGGGCACTTCATGGCCACCACAGCCGTTCGATTTGGAGCGGCGCGCCTCCCGGCTTCGAGTGCGCAATGGCCGGCGCGCTCTTCGCGCAGCTGCCGCTGAACGGCATCGCCCGGTGCATCGCCTCGCGACTCGCGTGCTCGAGACCATCGGGGCGGTTTTTGCGACCTGGTAGAGAGAATCCCCAACCCGACGACTTCAATCCCATCGCCCGCGGGAACGGCATCGACACCTACCGATCGCGAGCCGTATCACTATCCGTTCAGCCTCATCGAGACCGTCTGCGACGCCGTTGGAGCGATCGTCGAGCGGACCGATGTCGCGGGCCCGCAGCCGGGGGCAGCAGGTGCTGTGCATCAGCGCCGGGGCGATGGGAAGGTGACGTGATCCGTGACGCCACGATCCGGCGAGTCTCCGTGGTCTTGACTATAATCCGGTCGGTTTCGAGCTGATGGCTTCGCAGACGGCGATTTCGATCGAAGCGTCGATCACGCGCCGCCGCCCGCGCGGGCGAGGTCGAAGGTGTCGGTCGTCATGCCCTGCCTGAACGAGGCCGATACGCTCGCCGACCTGCATCGCGAAGGCGCGGCGCGCGTTCGCGAGAGCCGGCATCGACGGCCGAGATCATCGTCGCCGACAACGGCAGCCGACGGATCGACTCGGCCGGCGATCGCGCGAGAGCCTCGGGCGCGCGCGTGGTCCGCGTCGCCGCGCGCGGCTACGGCAACGCGCTGATGGGCGGCATCGCGGCAGCGCGCGGCCGAGTACGTGATCATGGGCGACGCCGACGACAGCTACGACTTCCTCGAGAGTGCCGAGGATCGTCGCGAAGCTGCGCGAGGGCTACGACCTGGTCCAGGGCTGCCGGCTGCCAGTCCGGCGGCGGCACCGTGATGCCGGGCGCGATGCCGCTGCTGCACCGCTGGCTGGGGCAATCCGATGTTCTCGGCGATGGCGCGCCGATGGTTCGGGCGCCGATCCACGACGTCTACTGCGGGCTGCGCGGCTTCACGACGTGCCTACTACGATTCGCTGGACCAGCGCTGCACCGGCATGGAGTTCGCGACGGAGATGATCATCAAGTCGAGCCTCCGCCGGCGCGCGGATCGGCCGAAGTGCCGATCACGCTGCACCCCGACGGCCGCAAGAGCCACGCCCCGCACCTGCGCACCGTTCCGTGACGGCTGGCGAACGCTGCGCTTCTTCCTGATGTACAGCCCGCGCTGGCTGTTCCTGATTCCGGGCGCCTGCGCTGATCCTCGTCGGTCTCCTCGGCTACGCTGTCGCCATGCCGGGGCTGACCGCATCGGCGCGGATCACCTTCGACGCGCACACGCTGCTGTTTGCCAGCGTCGCGATCCTGTGCGGGTACCAGTCCATCCTCTTTGCCATCTTTTCGAAGACCTTCGCGGTCACGGAGGGGCTGATGCCGTCGGACCCACGCCTCGATCGCTTCTTCACGATCGTGGATCTCGAACGGGGGCTGCTCGCGGGAACGACATCGCTGGCGGTCGGACTGGTGCTGCTGCTCGGCGCAGTCAACCAGTGGCGGCTGCACGACTTCGGCGAGCTGGTCTACGCCGAGACGATGCGGTGGGTGGTGCCGGGCGCGACGTTGACCGCGTTGGGGTTCCAGACGATCTTGTCCAGCTTCTTCGTCAGCATTCTGGGTATGCGCCGGCGATGAGTGGTCCGGCGCCCGGAAACCAACTTCGACGACTACGCCGCGGACTACGACGACGCGCGCTGGCGAGGGGCGTGTCGGTCTCGGGGAAAGCAAGGACTATTTTGCGCAGGGCCGCGTCGCCTGGCTGGCGGGGTGTCTGGAGCGCCTCGAGTTCACGCCGCGCGCGGCGCGGACTTCGGCTGCGGGACAGGTTCCGCCGCGCCTTTTCTCGCCGCGCTGCCCGGCGCTCGTCTCGCTGCTCGGCGTCGATGTCTCCGGAGCGATCGATCGAACAGGCGCGGCGGCGGCACGGGTCGGGGCCGGCGCGGATTCGGCGTGCTCGACCGAATACCGGCCCGACGGCTCCTTCGACCTCGCGTTCTGCAACGGCGTCTTCCATCACATCCACGCCGGCCGATCGGGCGGCGGCGGTGGACTACGTGAAGCAGGCGCTCCGGCCCGGCGGGTTGTTTGCGTTCTGGGAGAGCAATCCCGTGGAATCCCGCGCGCGCGCTACGTGATGAGCCGCGCATTCCCTTCGATCGCGACGCGATCGCGATTTCCGCGCTCGAAGCGCGAGCGGCTGCTCCGGTCGGCGGGCCTGGAGGTGGTGCGGACCGATTTCCAGTTCCCTGTTTCCGCGCGCGTTGAAGATGCTGCGCGGCCTGGAGCTGGCCGCCGCGCGCCTGCCGTTCGGCGCGCAGTATCGGGTTCTCTGTCGCCGGCCGTCATCGGAGTAGGGACATCCACGCGGCGAAGTCGGTCGCCCAGAGTCGCGGATGCCGCGGCAAGCAATATCGGACGGGCGCGCCCCATGAAAGGTGAAGCACTCCCACCAGCGCTGAACCACACATCCCACAACACACCAGTAGTGATCGCGTGAGATCGGTCTGGCTGTCGCCGTCATAGTCACCGATGACGGGCACGCTGCCGGCGAGGTGAAATAGAGCTGCTGGAGCGACTCCTGGAGCGTCCGGGTTGTCGACCGCCAGATTTCCCAGTATCCGGTTCGCGGTCGAAAGACGGCGATGTCGGCTTTGCCGTCGCCATCGTATATCTCCCGGGACGAGATGTCGGCCAGGCTGCCGAACGTTGCAGTGATGACCTCGCCGGTAGACGAGAGCCGGATGGTCCACGTGCCGGTGGACGGACGGAATGCGCGACGTCGGTGAGGCCATCCGCCATCGTAGTCGGCCATCACCAGGTCGATCGATCCGCGCGCCCAGAACAACCGTGACGAGGCTGCTGGTCGACGACTGCCAGATGTACCACACGCCGCTCGACGGTCTGAACACCGCCGGGTCGGTCCGGCCGCTCGCCGATCGTAGTCAGCCTGGCACCGGGACGTCGGACGAACTGCTGCGCGCAATCGCCGCGCCGGTCTGGTGCGCGACATCCAGATATACCAGGTGCCATTGGAATGGCCTGAACACAGCGAGATCGGTCTTGCCGTCGCCGTCGTAGTCGCCCGGGACTGGCAATATCCGCGCGTCGTTGCCGCCAAACAAGCTGTCCCGACCTGGTTCTGGTTCTGAGGACTTGATGACGGACAACCACATGCCGTTGGTCGGCTCGAAGACGGCGATGTCGGTCTTGCCGTCTCCGTCGTAGTCGTCGCCCCCGAGCGGACGGCGCGTGCACCGTGACTTCCGCGAGATCCACGGCACCGAACGCGTTGATGGCGGTCACGGTGGTAGGCGTAGGCGCGACCGGGCGCCACCGTCGCCGTCAGTGCCTTCAAAACTCGTGGTCGACAGGCCCGATGCGATAACGAGCATCATCCGTCGCACCGATAGTGTGGCGGCGGACGATGTAGGTGGTGGCGCCAGGAGACGTCCAGGTCAGGCGCACCGTCCCAGCTGCGGTGAGGCGTCGATCTCACGCGCGGGCGACTCCCGGCAGCGTCTCCAGTCGAAAGACCGATCCGCCGCCGTACCCAATAGCCGGTGGACGTTGTGCCGTCAGGCTTGCTGGCCCGCGTCAGCAGCAAATGACGCGCGGGGTTCGCAACCCTCCTGGGTCGTTCCGTAAGTTGCTGTCCCAGAAGGAGTGAAGGAGTCGTGGAACGCTCCTGTCGGAGCGACATACGAAGACCGTGCCACAGTGGATATCCACCTGACGTGGTCGTGCCAGTAGGATGCTGCCGCCGGGCACTGTATCAAGCCTGGCGACTGGCGATGCGCCCTCCGGGCTTCCTGCCAGCGAATGCAACAGGCTGACGCCGCCGCCGGGGGTCATTTTTGAAAACTGTCCCCTGGCTGAAGCTGCCGCCGGCGAAAGTCGTTCCGTAGAAATTGCCGTCCGAGGCTGGCGAAGCAGCCTGCCGCGTGGTGAGGTTCCATCGTTGCCCGGTGCCGTCCGTTCCGCTGAACGCATGCAGCAGCGTGAAACTGCCGAGGGCCGTGATGCGGAACGCCGTGCCCGCGTTGAACTGACCGGTTTCCGGCGTCGTGCCGACAGGTTGCCGTCGGTTGCCAGCGTCAGCGCGGCAATCGGGTGACCGCCATCCACGCCGCCAGTAAAGCTGTACAGGTTGTGACGTTCCGGTTCCGGCGTCATGCGGAACACGGTGCCGAGGTTGTAAGTCCCGCCGTCTCGAGTCAGTGCCGAAGAAATTTCCGTCGGCGCTGCGGACGAGCGCCGCGTATGGGTGCGCCCCATCGGCGCTCGTGAACGAATGGAGGAGGGCGAATGTTCCATCCGTCTGTAGCTGGAATACCGTCCGAGTCCTGACGCGCCTCCTCCCGCCGTGGTGCTGTAGAAAGAAGCGTCGGAGGTTTGCAACAACGCGCCGCGTTCGGCGCCCGCGCCGTCGGCACCCCTGAAGTAGGTGCAGCCACGTGGTCGTTCCATTGGCCGCGAGCTGGAAGGCTGCACCTGGTTGTCGGGGCCTCCATCCGACGTGGTTCCGTAGAGAAAGCCGTCGATCCCTTCAATCAGATCCGCCATCGGGTGTGCGCCACTCCAGACCGTCCGTGAACGCGCGCGCCAGCGTCGTGCAGCTGACCATCAAGCGTCAATCGAAAGATAGTTCCGTGATTGATCTCGTCATTGGTCGTTCCGTACACACTGTCTGCGTCGGCCCGATGGCCAGTCCGGCCGAGGGGATAGGCCCCGTCGGTCCCTCCTGTGAACATGTAAAGAGTGGAAACCGTGCCGTCTGGTGCGATCTTGAAAACTGTGCCGTGGCCTGACGCGTCGATGCCCAACTCGGGATTCGACCCGTCGCCGCCACGCGATGTCGTGCCGTAGACGGTCCCATCACTTGCGAGAACCAGGTCATCGTTTGGGTGGGATCCGTCGCCGTTGCATGCCGGTGAACTGGTGCAACAACGTCGCCCGGCCGCCGGTTGTCATCCGGTAGACACCGTGGAATAGCGTGCCGACGGAAGAAACGGTTCGAGACTTGAATCAAGCCGCCAGGATAACTCCCGAGCCCCTGAAGCGAGGTCACTGTGGACAGCGTTGGAGGTTCGTCTAGGCTAATCGAATAGACGACATTGGCGGCGGTGCCGTAGAGAGGGCCGTCACTCGCCTGCATAATCGCCGTCGAGCACGGGGCGTCGATGACATGCTCGAGTTGCCATCTCGAGACATCCTGAACAGCAAGCGTCCATGGACGTTAACCGCGTTGCCAGCGGTTCCGCACGCTTGCCGTCAAACGCCTGTACGAGTGGTGAGGGCTACACCCGTCCGGATATTGCTGGGAGCCGGGAGCAACTGGAAATGTGTGCAAGGAGTACGCTCCCTTGCAGTGTCGCCTGAGAATGACGCCGCATCCAACTCCGCCCTGCCGGCTCGAGACGTAGAGATTGCCGTCGTCTGCCTGGATCAACTTGAGCGGCCATCCTCCGTCTTCTCTCCCTGTGAAATCATGCAGGACTGTGACCGCTCCTGAGGACGGTCATCCGGAACAGCGTGCCCTGATCGAACGCTCCACCGCGGACGTCGTTCCGTAGAAGTTGCCGTCGGACGCCAGCAAGGTCGTGGGCGCCACCGTCTGCCGCCGCCATGCCTTGAACCCAGTCACGATCGAGAACGGGGCTGAGCGCCGGCGGCGGTCGCGGCCGCCAGCAGCGCGACGATCAGTCCCGAGCGAATCATGGCCGCCACGGCAGCGGGAGGTCCGTCGCATTGCCCCAGAGGAATTCGCTGGTGCCGATCGAGTTGAGCATCCACCACTGGCCCCACGACGGGCGAAACACGGCGATGTCGGCTCGCCCATCCCCGTCGTAATCGCCTGGGGACGAGGAATGTCACCGGCGCTGGCCCACTGGCGAACGTCCACCGCGTGGGTGCTCGACGACGCGATGTGCCACTCACCGGTTGACGGGCGGAACACGGCGATATCGGTCTTGCCGTCGCCGTCATAGTCGGCGGGCACGGGCGGGTCCGTGCCGATGCCGAGATACGAAGGTCCCTCATCGTCAACGTCCTTGATTGACGGATGTACCACGTGCCGGTGGACGGGCGGAAGACCGCGGCGTCCGTTTTCCCATCCCCGTCGTAGTCACCGGGTACGGAATATCGCCGGCGCCTGCCCACTGGAACGCGGCCATCGTCAATGCTCGCAGTTGAGAGGCGGACGTACTACATGCCGGTGGACGGCCGGAAGACCGCGGCGTCCGTTTTACCATCGCCGTCGTAGTCACCAGGTACGGGAATGTCGCCGGCGCTCCCACCGATAGCAGTGCCATCGTCAGAGTGCTCGACTGGCGGATGTGACCAGATACCGTTGGAAGGCCGGAAGACCGCGATGTCGATTATCCCGTCGCCGTCGTAGTCGCCTGGCACCGGAATGTCGCCGGCGCTCGCCCACTGGTGCGCGGCCATTGTCAGCGTCGCCGACTGGCGAATGCACGAGACGCCGTTCGACGGGTCGGAACACCGCGGCGTCGGTTTTACCGTCGCCGTCGTAATCGCCTGGTGGCGCGCCCGGACTGACGGCGACTTGCGTACGATGCGACGCTTTCGCCCAGGTTGTTGGTTGCGGTCACAACGTAGTAGTAGCGCTGACCGATCGAGACCGAACCATCACGAACATGGTGCCCAGGATGTTCCTCGCCAGCACGCTTCCTGGCCGGACGCCAGGCTGCGTTTGATGGTGAAGGTGTGCCGCATTGGGCACGTCGGACCAGGCGACTTCCACCGGGTCGCGCCGGGTGCACTTGCGGTCCCGATCGCAGGCGCCCTCGGCAACTTCGTCCACGTGGAGATCGATTCGGAAACACCATGCCGAGGTAGTCGGCTCCGCCTGGTGCGTCGTGCCGTAGATCCTGCCGTCCCGCCCATGGGCCACCGCATTCGGGAATTCGCCATCGGCCCCTCCCGAGAACCCGGTCACGATCCTGACAGCGCCGTTGGGGAGCATCTGGAAAGACCGCCCCCCACCAGGACCCGACAGATCCAGCGCCATACAACTTGTCGTCGGTTGCCTGGATGAGGGGAGCCCGCCGCAAACGGCTGGAGGTCTTCACAGCCCATCCGACGTCAGCATGCTGAAAATTGTGCCCCCTGACTCCGCACCGACCTTGGTCGCCATAGCCGTGCGGCGTCTCTCGCTGGGAGAGGGCCTGCGTCGGTTATGGCCGCCGGCCGATCCATCGAACACGTGCAGCGTGCGAAACGATCCTGCAGTCGAGATGCTGGAAGGTGGTGCTCGTAAAGCAGTGGGCAGGGCCCGTCGTACGGGTTGTAGAATCGACCGTCCGTGGAGGCCGCTCCGTACAGGAGTCCGTCCGCCGCCCAATCAGCGGCGCGACCGGCCCGCCCGTCCGCATCACCCGCGAACGAGATGGAGCACGGTGACGTCGCCATCAGCGGTCATGGTAAAGACCGTTCCGTGGCCAAAGGCGCCACCGTCCGACGTCGTTCCGTAGAGTCGTCCATCACGTGCCAGCAGGAGCGCCGCATGGCGGGTGTGCGCCGTGTTTCCCGAACGCGTGCAGCGTTTCGGAACACGCCTGTCGTAGGGGCCACTCGAAACACGACGCCGGCGTTGAACTGGCCGTTTTGGGAGCGGTGCCATGCAGATAGCCGCCGGGACCCTCGATCATCTCCCCTGTCGGGAAGCTGCCGTCAGGTCACAGCCCGTGAACTCGCGCGGATCGTCACGGTGCCGCTACCCGACATCCTGCTTCAGCACGCCCCTGATCGTAGGAACCGCCTCTGGGCGTCGTCCCGTAGAAATTCGTCGTCTGAAGCCTGCAGCGGCGGCGCTTGTGGATACGCGCCGTCGGGTCCCGCCTTGACGGCGTTGAGCGTGGTGATTCGGTCCCGTCGAGCGACATTCGAAAGAATGTGCCAAAGCCGAAGGCGCCGAACTCGACGTCGTCCCGTACCTGGGTTGCCGTCCGTTGCCGAGAGCAGCTTCGCTGCTGGAGGGCCTGGCACCATCGGTCCCGCCGGTGAACCCGTGCACGACCGAGAAGACGCCGTCCAGCGTCACACGAAATGTGCTCCTCTGGCCGAGTGGCTCCGCCGCCAGATGTTGTTCCATAGAGGTTGCCATCTGGTCCAATCGTCAGGCCCGCCCACGGCGTGTCGCCGTCGTCGCCGCCCGTGAACTTGTGGAGCACCGTCCAATCGCCAGACGGCGACACTCTTGGTAAATCTCGCCCAGACTCGAATTGTCGGCAGCATCTGTCGTGGCGCCGTACAAGTTCCCGTCGCCTGCCTGCACGAGAGACGATTTGGGAAAAAGGTGTCAGCCAGCGTAGCGGCAGAAGTAGTGCAACAGACTATAGACGCCGGCAAGCGTCAACTTGTAGACGCCACGGCGCGGTCGACACCATAAAAATACCCCGTCTCGCCGCGCGCATCAGCGGGCCGCTGACGATGGCACGAGGGTCGCCCACGAGACGACGCCATCGGGAGTCATCCGGAAAATCGTGACGTCGGACGAGCCGTAGAGGAGATTGCCATCGCATCGCTTGCGGAGCGGTCGACCAACGCTCAACCCGTCTGGAAACGTGTGCACGATCGTCAGGGTCGCCTCAGAAGCGTCAGCCGGAAAATGAAATAGAAGCCACGGCAGGGCCGACCTCCCGCGTTCCATGGGCGATTCCCGTAGAGATTGCCATCGGTGGCCTGGAGGAGAGAATTGGGTTCTGATCCGCCCGCACCTCCCGTGAACCTCGTAAACAACCGTTACGGTTCCGTCCAGGTGCCATTCTGACAATCGCGCCTGGCCTGACGCACGGCGGCGGCGAACCAATCCTCCCTGTATGCCGCGAGCCCGCAGCGCGTGGAAAATTCCCGTCGGAGGCCTGAATGAGGTTGGTAGGCGAGGACATCCGGGGTGGGTCCGTGTGTCGCCGGCGAAGGCGTGAAAGAACCTCGGCGCGTGTTTGCCCCCACGTCCGATGTCGTCGCGCACCAGGACACGGTGACGACAGCGGCGCAGTCCTGCGAAAGTGGTCCGCACGCGGTGATTGTGCTCAGTGGAGTCGAGGCTGCATCGTCGCGACCGGACCGGGATGGCCGCCGCACGCGCCGCGTGTGCCAAACAATGCCGTTCTTGGGCGGCAAAGAGCAAACCAGTAGCGCGGTCATTCGGGTTGCGCCCTAAAGTGCGCGGTTGCAATCCGTGACTCCGTCAAATGTGGCACGCGCCCGACGCACCGGACCGAGGCTGCGCGGACACGTTCTAGCGAAGGCGATTGCGCAGGCCGCGATACCGCTGGAGCCATGCGTTGCCGGCCGGACGCTTCGCAGCCGGTTCTGCGCACGAGCCGGTCCGCGGCCAGCAGACGCGGAAGAACCCGGGGATGCGCGACGAACCGTCAGAAGCGCCCGCCTCACGAACTGGCCACCGAGAGAGGCGTCTTCCCGTGAGGCCGCACTGGCGTCGACTGGAGAATCGCCAGGCAACGGCACGGCCGTGACGTCGGCGATCCGAAAAACGCCATCTTGCTGAACGGTTGCAGCCAGCTCCGCCGCTCGGATCGCCGCCACGTCCTGGGCACTCCGGCGTACCATTCCCGAACTTTGCCGCGCGTACGCTCGACGTCGAAGATCGCGCGGAGGACGCTGTTGAGCGCGAGATTCTCGGTGCGACGGTCGGCAATTGCTTTGCACCGCGCGCCGGAGCTGGCCGCCGATCGCTCCAGCGACTGCGCCAGCGCGCGAAGCAACGCCGATCCCACGGTTGCGCCGTCGAACGCTTCGAGTTGCCGCCGACGCGTGGCGTCGATTGCCGGCCCTGGTGACAGCGCGGGCAGCGCCGACATCCGCTGCACCTGCAGCCTGGTCGTCCTCTCCGGGATGCTTCCGGTGGAACACGACCGCCATCTCGCCGGCGCGCCGTTCGCGCGCGGCGAAGCCGTCGAGATCCATCCGATGGTCGTGAACCGCGCGCGCGGTCTCGAGCGTAGCTGGATCTCGAGCCCGCGCGGCATCAGCCGGGCGCGAACTCCGAGTCCTCGAACGCGGCGTGCCGGAACGCGGGATCGAAGCGGATGCCGGCATCGGCGGCGCTCGACGAGGAACTGCGCGCTTCAGCGAGATGTTGCTCGTATAGAAAAAGCGGTGATCGAGCGCGGGCAGCCGCGGAATGAGTGTGTAGGCGAACTGCAGCGCGGCGTCGCCGCACACGTAGTCCATCACCGGCGTTGCGCCGCATGCGCGTCCGGCCAGTCGAGGTGACCGAGGATGGCGGTGCCTGGAGCCGGGCCGGCTGGCATGCGCCAGCAGATGCTCTCGAGCAGCCGTTCGTCGGCGATCACATCGTCGCCGATGAAGAGGACGATTTCTCCAGCAGCCTTCGTCGATCCCGCGATTGCGGGCGACGCCAGGGCCTGGTGCTTCCTGCTCGGTAGATACCGGACGCCGAAGGGCCTCGGCGTCTGACCGCGACCGCCGCTTTCGTGCCGTCCGTCGATCCATCGTCCACGATGACGACTTCGAACTCCGCTGGCGAGAATGGATTGACGTGCCGAGCGCGTCGGAGACAAGCCATGCAGCCTGTCCTTGCGGTTGAAGGTCGGGATGACGACGCTCACGCGGACGCCCGAGCCAGTACGGCGAACGCTCGGTCCTGGAAGCGCGGGCGCAGCGGGCCTGGTCCGCGCCGGCAGCGCGGCCGGCGCTCACGAAGTCGCACGGTCGACGATGAGTTGCCGCGCAACCTGGTCCCACGAGAAGCGATCGAGGATCGACGTTCGTCCTCTCGCACCGAGCGCCGCCGCTTCATCCTGTTTCTCGAAGACCCGCGCGAATCTGCGCGGCGAGGCTGACGGCGATCCGGTTCCGCCCATCGCGGATCGTTGCGTCGATCGTCAGCGACCGGGCATCGATGCAGTCCCGAACAGGCACCAGCGAGAAATCAACCGGGTAACAGGTGTCACTCGAGCAGAATTCGGTCGAGCCCGCCGAACAGGGCGTGACCACCGGGAGACCGCACGCCATCGCGTCGAGGATCTTCATGCCGAAGCCCTCGCCGCGATGGGCCGAGACGAACGCGTCGCACGACTTGTACAGGCCGATCAGCTCGGGCTTGCTCGGTGAAGTCGTCCACCGACGTGACGGGCGACGCGCCGCAGCGCGCGCCAGCCGAGTCGCGCAACGATCGCGTCGCCCGGAGCCGCACCGTAGTCCTTGACGACCAGCATCGACATCGGCTCGTTCGTGCGAAAGCGCCGTCGTAGGCGTCGAGCAGCACGCGTGTTCCGTAGCGGTCCAGATCGTGCGAATTCGTCACGGTCGAGGAATCGGAACGCGGAGTCGCGCCGCGCGGCGGCGCGACCTCGTCGAATCTCGGGTGCGTACCCGAAGTGGCAGCACGTGGCAGCGACTTCGGCCGGCACGCCGACCTGACTCGAGCACCGACTCGGCAGAATCCGCTCGGCCGGCAGCTTGTCGACAGCCGTTGCCGCGGACGCACTGCAGCCAGTAGTCCCAGGGCTCGCGCCCGGGCTGCCGAAGAGGTAGTTGATGACGAACAGCTCGAGATTGATATCGCCGGTCAGCTCGAGATTCGAGGTGCTGCGGCCAGTAGTGCGACCACTTGATCTGCGCGCCGCCGATCGGCGCGCTGTCGCAAAGACGCAGCGAGCAGCTGCCGCGCGCGTCGGCGGGCAACGACTGGCCGAGATCGCGATCGCCGTTGACGAACACCGGAACGCCCAGCGTCCGTCAGCGCCGACGCGAGCTCGGCGTTGACCCAGGTCAGCGCGCTGCGCCTGAGCGAGCGCGTCGGCCAGATAGATGCAGTCATCCGCAAGGTCTTGTGGCGGCGGCGGCGACAGCCGGTGCAGGATCGGCGCGCACCGAACCGGTCCTGCATCAGGTACCGTCCCGATCGGCGCGAGGCGATCCTTCTGATCGTGCGGCGAAACAGCGCCGCGTTGCTGATCGTCGTCTGAGCAGTGCGGCCTCCTCGGAGATCTGCCCGTAGTGATAGATGAACGCGCTGGTGCAGCAGACGATCTTGCGGCCGGCGCTCGCGCACCTGTCAGGCACAGATCGACGTCCTCGTAGCCGTTCACGTAGGCTTCGTCGAAGCCGCCGCACGCTCGTCGAACAGCGTCCGCTCGATCAGCAGGCAGGCGCCGGTGACCGCCTGGTACTCGCGCTCGATGTTGACCTGGCGGCAGCGACGCGTCGAGGTGCGGATAAAGATGCTGCGGCACGCCGTCCGGGCGCCGAACACGATCCCGGTGTGGTAGATGCGTGTCGTGTAGCGGGAAGGAGCTGCTTGATGCCGACGATGCCGCTCGATCTGGACGAGTCGGACTGGCGACCTGCGCAAGCATCTCGCCGCAGCCAGCCCGGCTGCGCCAGCGTGTCGTTGTTCAGGAACAGGAGGTAGCGCCGGCCTGCGACAGCGCGCACCTGAGGTTGTTGCCTTTCGCATAGCCGAGATTCTGCTCGTTGCGCATGGTAGCGCACCGGCCGCGGGAACCGGCTCGGTGTCGGCGAAGAATTCCTGCCGTGCCGTCGCGACGAGCGCGTTGTCGACGACGATCACCTCGTAGCCGATCGTCGCCGCGTGTTGCCGCCAGATGCGATCGAGGCACTGCCGCGTGAACTCGATCTTGTTCGAGCACCGGGGATGACGATCGAGACGTCGATCACGCGCCGCGCCGCCGCCGCCGTCCGCAGAGCACGCGGTCAACATAGTCGCGGACCGACCTGACGACGGCGCCGGCGGCGAGCGGCGGCCGCAGCGCCGGGACCGGCGACTTGCGGGTTCAGCTGCGGGGTGGAAATACGGGTCGTCGAGCAATACGTAACCGAACGGAAGCGACGCC
>ERZ1370068.4874-contig-3924_pt1 | contig 29063 bp, 51 predicted proteins | sample MGYA00561227_ERZ1370068 | MGnify/ENA primary metagenome ERZ1370068 (study PRJEB38410, sample SAMEA6850437) | metagenome | study: Metagenomic assessment of the ecological functions of the soil: analysis of the soil microbiota associated with the...
TCGGCGTGCTGACCAGCGGAATTGCAGCGCGTTCGAGGCCTCACATGCGGAACAGCCTGCCTGATTCGCTGCGGCAGATGGTGCCGCCGCGCGCCCGCGTCGGCATCAGGAGAGCCGCTTCTCGATCCGACGATCGGGCACCAGCCAGATCAGTGCGACGCCGATGTAGAGCGCGTAGGCGAACCACTCGTTGACGAATGCGAGCGGGACGGCCGTGGGTAACATCGCCAGCGACACGTAGCTCTTCGTGTCGCCGCCGATCGCTTTTCAGCCGCGAGTGTGGCCTCCTGCGCGGCGATGATTGTTCTCACCAGGATCGTGTAGGACACCGCGGTCAGCAGCAGCAACCCTCCGTACACGGCGGTCGGCAGCGGCGCGAAGTGGTTCTCGTCCCATCCAGCCGGTGACAAACGGCATCAGCGACAGCCAGAACAGCAGGTGCAGGTTCGCCCACAGGATGCCGCCGCGTGATGCGCTCCGCCGCGTGAATCAGGTGGTGGTGGTTGTTCCAGTAGATGCCGAGCATGACGAAGCTCAGGACGTAGGTGAGGAAGACCGGAACGATCGCGCAGCGCGTGCCCAATCCGTTCCCCTTCGGAATGCGGAGCTCGAGCACCATGATGGTGATCAGGATGGCGATGACGCCATCGCTGAACGCCTCGAGCCGGGTCTTGTTCAATTCGCCCTGGGGGAGGGGATCCCGATCGTCATCGCGAACGTACGCAGCTGCCCCTGGATGGCTCGGATGTTGTTCGCGCCCATGCGCAGCAACTGTTTCTGCGCACCGGTCAACCCCTTCCAGCCTGGCGTCCACGTACTGGTAGCCGATGCCTTCACCGGTCTGCTCCACGCGGATGTCGCCGTCCATCGCAGGCACCGCCAGCAAGGCCACGAGCGCACGCTCGACGGCGCGGTCGATCGGCTCCTGGTTCCCGAGCTCGTCGCATGCGCGGTCTGCAGCAGCGGCTTGAACGACTGGCACAGGCGTACCCGCGGAGCGCGCGTCGATGGACGAGGCCGCTTCCTGGATCGGTGTGAAGCGATCGTAGTTGCGCGGATCAACCACCACCTGGTTGCCGCGCGTCATCACGCGAAACCGCCCGGCGGGCTTGAGCGGGAAGGTGGCGTGACGGGTTCATGCCGTGCGAGATGTTGTCGACCACGACGACGAAGTTGCGGACAAGACCCTTGGTCGCAAGCCATGCCGCAACGAGGCGGTTCGACGAGAGGATTCCGATTCGCTGCCGCACGAGCGCGTCGCTGTCGTCGAGCGGAGGAAGATCGATGTGCTCGAAGTCGTCCGCCGCGGCCCCGGGCGCCGGTGCTGGAGCCGTCGTCGCCTGTCCCGCGGTGGTTGGCGGTGGGGTGCGGCGACCGAAGAACCGAGTACGCCGCGCCCGCGAGGATGACAACGGCGAGGCTGATCAGCGCGATGCGCGTGAGGTTGTTTGGACCGCCGGCTCCGGTGCCCTCGGGGGAGGCGGGCTGTCTGTCGGCGCCTGGAATTGATAATCGTCGTCGCCAATGCCTGCCATGGCGCGGATGTTACGTTAGAATCCCGCGCATGACAAAGAAAGGCCTCGCGAAGTAATCATGCATCCCGCACTCACCGTCGTATTGGCGCGGCTGGAACAGTCGCGCGCGGCGCTGCGCGAGGCCATCGCGCGCGTGCCGCCACACCAGCGCGACCAGCCGCCAGCCTCCGATCGCTGGTCCGTGGCCGGCGTGCTCGAACATCTCGCGCTCGTGGACGAGCGGTCTACCGGGATTCTCGGCAGCAAGATTGCGGAGGCGCGTGCCGCTCTTCCTCCCGAAGAGGGCGACCCCGCGCTCCTGCCGTCGAACCTGGAAGCGATGCTCACCGACCGCACCGAGTCGGCGGCAGGCGCCTGCGCCCCTTCATCCGAGCGGTCTCCGCTGCGAGGAGGCGTGGGCGCGCGCGCAGGCGTCGCGTGCGGCGTTTGTCGACCTCATCACCGCGGCTGATGGCCTCGCGCTGAGCCGCGTCATCCACGAGCACCAGCGGTTCGGCGCGCTTAACGCGTATCAGTGGGCCGGCTTCCTGGCCGCGCACGAGTCACGCCATGCCGAACAGCTTCTGGAGATCGCGTCGCAGCTCGATCGCGATCCGGCGGGCGCCGCGCCTCGCGCGTGACGACGAGCGCCGCGCTGCGCGACACGTTCGCGGACATCGACATCTATCTGTTCGATCAGCTGCTGAGGGGCCGGTTCGACACGCGCCATCGCGTGCTCGACGCCGGCTGCGGCGACGGCCGGAACCTCCACTACCTGCTGCGCGCCGGCTTCGATTGCTTCGCCGTCGACGAAGACGCGCGGGCGATCGATCAGGCACGGCGCCGCGCGGCCCAGCTGGCGCCGGCACTCCCCTCGAGTCATTTCGTCGTCGGCGATCTCGTCGCGCTCCCTGGGACGCCGCGAGCATGGACGCTGTCATCTGCAGCGCGGTGCTCCATTTTTCGCACGACGCGGAGCATTTCGGACGGATGCTGACGGAGATGTGGCGTGTGCTCGCGCCCGGAGGGCTGTTCTTCGCGCGCGTCGCGTCCAATATCGGCCTCGAACGCGTGCTCGGTGACCGCGCGGGGAAACGGATGCGCCTCCCGGACGGCAGCAGTCGCTTTGTCGTCGACGAGCCGATGCTCCTCGAATGGACCGATCGTCTGGGCGCGGAGCTGATCGATCCGATCAAGACGACCAACGTGCAGCAGCAGCGCTGCATGACGACGTGGTGCCTCACGAAGCCGGCGGATGCGGGCGTCTGACCTTCAGCACGTCGCGTGAAGCGGCACGCGCCTTGATGATCCCCTCCGCATCACACAGGAGGTCTCCATGGCTGATCAGCTGAAAGGGGAAGCGTGTGGCCGCGCTAGCCACGCATGGGTTCGAGCAGGACGAGCTGCTGAAGCCGCGGAAGGCGCTCGAGGATGCAGGCGCGAAAGTCGATGTGGTCTCGCCGGAGAGCGGCAAGATCCGCGGATGGAAGCACAAGGAATGGGGCGACCAGGTCAACGTCGATCGCACGCTCGACGAGGCGAAGCCCGGCGATACTGACGCGCTGCCGACGACATCCCGGCGTTCACTCGCAAGATGATCGAGGAGTTTGCCGAAGGCATCCACGGCAGCGCCGGGCCGTCGCGCGATGGCCGGCACGCGTGCATAATCACCCGATGCGCATCGGGATCATCGGCTCCGGCGGCGTGGCGCAGACGCTCGCCGCCGGTTTTCTGAAACACTGAACACGATGTCACGCTCGGCACCCGGCACCCCGACAAGCTGAGCGAGTGGCAGGCGAAGCACCCACGGGCACGCATTGGCAGTTTCGGCGACGCCGCCGCATTCGGGGACGTCGTGGTGCTCGCGGTCAAGGGCAGCGCAGCCGCCGATGCCCTGCGCCAGGCAGGAGCTACTCAACCTCGCGAGCAAGGTCGTCATCGACACGACCAACCCGATCGCAGATGCGCCGCCCGATCACGGCGTCCTCAAGTTCTTCACCTCGCTCGACGAATCCCTGCTGGAGCGGCTGCAGCGCGAATTCGGCGCGGCGCGATTCCGTCAAGGCGTTCAACTCGGTCGGCGCGGCGTTGATGGTCAATCCGCAATTGAAGGGCGGGCCGCCGTCGATGTTCATCTGCGGGAACGACCCGGCAGCCAGGCAGGTGGTGAACGGCATCCTCGATCAGTTCGGGTGGGACACCGTTGACCTAGGAACGGCGGAGGCGGCGCGTGCCATCGAGCCGCTGTGCATGCTGTGGTGCATTCCCGGCTTTCTGCGCAACGAATCGTCACACGCGTTCAAGCTGCTGCGCTGAAAAAGTGACGATTCGCGGGCGGCAGCGGCACGCGATCATCCTGGGCGCTGTCACTCGGCGGTCGCATTCGTCGAACTGATCAGGACTGCATGGATCAGCGATGACGCCGCGATCACCCTGCGCTCGGTCCTGAACCTCCTCCACGGTTACGGCGCAACCTCATAACGTGGACGAGCGGGTGCAGGCCTATACGCATCCGCTGTGGTTCGGCCTCATTGCCGGGGCATCTCTCGTCACGCGGAACGTCTTCGTCTCGACGTTCATGCTCTCGATCGGCATCTCGCTGGCTGTCCTGTGGATGCTGGTCGTGCGGGTCGGGACGCGGTTCTGGGCCGGGATGCTCGGCGTGGCGGCGCTCATCTTCTTCCAAGGCGTACGTCGATTTCTCGACGTCAGGTCTGGAAAATCCTCTGTCTCACCTTCTCCGTCCTGCTGGCGACGCTCGCGGCGGTGCGTGCAATCTGAACGGCACGACCAGAAGGCTGTGACCGCCTTCTTCATCAGCTGTTCGCTGCTGTACCTTGCCAGGCCGGACCTTCTGCTGTTGATGCTGCCGACGTCGCTGCTCGTCATGATTCGTTACGTTCATCAACCGGGGATGTTGATCAGGTGTGTGTCGTCGTTGGCGCGATACCGGTGGTCGCGTGGACGGCATGGTCGCTCTACTACTACGGGTTTCCCTTTCCAAACACCGCCTACGCGAAGCTTGGTGCCGGCGTTCCGTTCTCCGGAGCGCAGCGTTCAGGAGAGCGCGTGTATCTGCTCGATCTCGATAAGGCGCGATCCGCTGACGCTCGCCTTTATCGGCGTCGGGGTCGTGGCCGGTCTGACATCCTCCTCGATCCTCGACAGGGTGCTCGCCGCCGGTTGCCTGTGCATGCTCTCGCGTTCGTCGTCAGCATCGGCGGCGACTTCATGACGGGCCGTTTTCTGACCGCGCCGCTGCTTGTCGCGGCGGTGGTGATTGCCCGATCGGTGTTGATCGACACGTCACCTGTGGGCGCTGGCGGTGGGTGTAGCGTGTTCTGGCCGCGGTCGGCATCAACGCCACGCTGCTCAGCGGTTCGCGGTACAGCGACACGGTCATCGACGAAGACACCGGGATTGCCGACGAGCGTGGGTTCTATTTTTCAGAGCTATGGCTTGATGCCGCTCGGAGGATTCTGGATCGCCTTCAACAGCGGGACTGGACGTTGAGCGGCAGTACGACGGACGGTCACGATCGTGTGCGGAGGCCTCGGGTTCAAGGGCATCGAGCTCGGCCCGGCCGCGCACCTGATCGACGAATGTGGTCTTGGCGATCCGCTCCTCGCACGGCTTCCGGCGGAGCGCATGGGTAAGTGGCGCATCGGGCACTTCGAGCGCCAGCTGCCGACCGACTACCGGGAGAGTGTCGAGCGACAGGCAAATCTCCTCCGCGACCCCGACACGCGTGCACTACATGAATCGATTCGGACCATCACGCGGGGGAACCTCAACAGCCTCGACCGGCTCCGCGAAATTGCACGGATGAATCTCGGCCTCGTTGAGACACCGGACTGGCGGATGTATCGGGAGACGAAGATACCCGCATCGTTGACGCCCGCGAATCACGTCCTGACGAAGCTGCGACTCGACGTGGAAGGCAGCTCGGAACATGCGTCGGGTCTTCACGCCGATGCCGAGAGGACGGCGATCTGCACATCACGCGGCCGCGGCGTGTGACGGTCTTCGATCTCGACACGCTGCAGCAGGTCGCCGAGATGGATGGAGTCGAGGGCAATGGCGTGGCGGTCGATCCGCGGACACATCACGGGTTCATCAGCGGCAGCCCAGTCGTGATGTTTCGACACCCGTACGATGAGGCTCCGTCGCATCGATCGATTTCGATCGCCTCATGCCGCGCGGCATCCTCTTTCGATTCGTTCACCCGCCGGGTATGTGCTGGGCGAGCGCGCCACGAGCGTCGCCATCGTCGATAGCGAAGATCGGCACCCCTCGTCGGAAGCGTCGAGCTCGGCGGCGTGCCGCGTTCAGCTGAGGCAGATGGGCCGCGGCACGCTCTACGTCCTTATGTCGGACTCGAGCACTATCGCGGTTGTAGACCTCGGAGCGAGGAAGGTCACGCGGCGTTATCCTGTCGGAGACTACAGCGCGTGCAACGGCCTGGCGCTCGGATGACACCAACGGCGTTCTTTTCGTCACGTGCGCCCGATCGCCGAGCCGATTGCCAATGATGGTGATCCTCGGCGCGAGCGACGGCAGGATGATCAGCACAGTGCCGCTGTCGAGCACGCCGAACGGCGGCGTGGTCTTCAGCCCCGTAACGATGGAGGCCTTCAGCACGCACGAAAACGGGACGATGACCGTGGTGCGCGAGGAGACGCCGAACGACTTCCGAGTCGAGGACACGGTCGAGACCATCAATCGAACGAGGACGATCACACTCGATCGGAAGACGGGCCATGTCTTCACGATGAGCGAGGATCCAGCGTCCGGTTCGCTGACCGTCCTGGTGATCGGCAAGTAAGGATCAACTTCCACCTCTCAACCTCCAACTCCCAAGATGGCATCGCAGGCGTTCTTCTTGGGAGTTGGGCGTTGGGCGTTGGGAGTCGTGCGCGCCCGCGTCGTAGGCGGACCTCCGCACGCGCGGGGACGGACCCGGCGCTGGCAGGAGACGTGCGTCCGGGTGACGCCATGATCAGGAAGCTGAAATCGGGCGAATACCGGCTGTATTCGCGCAAGAAGGATCCGAAAACCGGCCGGCGAAGGAATCTCGGCACGTTCAGCAGCCGCGCGGCGGCGGAGAAGCACGAGCGCGCCGTCCAGTTCTTCAAAAGACAGTAACCTCCAACGCCCAACCTCCAACTCCCAAGATGGCATTGCGAGGGGTCTTCTTGGGAGTTGGGAGTTGGGAGTTGGGAGTTACAGTCGTCCGACGTAGCCTGCGACCACCGGGACGCGGCGCCCGGCGTGGCCGCCGCGGCCTCGGCGGCGAGCTCGCGATCGAGGACGCCGGAACGTCCGCAGCATGTCGCCCTCCATCGCCGCGACCGGCACGCGCGTTGCGATAGACGAGTGCGCGTTGATGCCGGAGGCGCGGATGCGCTCGTCGCCGGCCACGATGCCGGTGAGATTGAGCGGATCGGCGCCGCTGATGGTGATCAGCCGGTCGTTGCCGCCCGAGCGGCGAACCTCCGCAACCGCTCGACCGCGTCCGGCAGCGCGAACTGTTCGCCCGACATGCCCGTGACGAAACGGCCGCCGCGAATCTCTCCGCGCGCTTCGAGCCTGCGGTAGACGCGCGCAAGCTCACGCCACGGCACGTCCATCGGCTCGCGCGTCAGCATCCGGCGGAACATCACGCACGCCACCGGCGGAGCAGGGTCCAGGCCAGCGTGTCCACGGCCGCCTCGCGCGACACCTCGCGGCGTCTCCTTCCGGAACCGCGAACCAGCGGCCGGCCCGCATCGGCGCGATTGAGCCGCGCCGGCGAATACGGCGGTGATGCGCGCCGACAATCGCGCGGAGGCCGGCAAAGCCATCGGAGCTGATCGCGCCGGCGGCGACGAGGTCCGCAATCGCGGCGCGCAGCCGCTCGTCGTCGAGATCGCAGGCCGCCGCAATCTCGCCGGCGAACGAGGCGCCATGCGACTGCAGATAGTCGAGCACGACGGATCGCGGGCCGTCCGTCGACACCTGGTCCGCGCCGCCCGCGAGCGCAATCCAGCTGTCCGCGTGGTCGCGCAGGAACAAGCGCGATGGGCGTCGCGCCGACCACCTGCGTGGGCGCGCCTCCGCCGAAGGCTCCAGGCGGCGTCTCGCCGAAGCGCGCTGGCACCACGCGCGGAGGCGGAGCCGCTCGACAGCCGCGCCCACGCGACCGAGCCGGTCAGGCACAACATATCGAGCATCGACGGGTCGTCTGCTCGACGCGCGCGGCGAGCACGTCGCGCTCCCAGGCGCGCGCCGGCGCTTCCACGCCGTCGAGCTGCGCGATCACCTCGCGCAGGCCGTCGAGCCCGAGCAGCCGATCCTGCGCTCGACGTGCTGCCACGCGAACAGGAACCGCATGAAGTCGCGCGGGCTCACCGGCGCGATTTCGGCGCGCAGGCGATTCAGCGTGTAGCGATGGATGCGCGCCAGGAGCCGGCGGTCGCACCACTCCAGGGATCGGGGATCAGGGATCAGGGATCCGTGAGGGTTCCTGCGGTTTTTCCGATCCCCGATCCCTGATCCCTGATCCCTGCCCGCGACAGGCGAGAAATGCCCCGCAGCACCGCACCCTCCGATTCGAGCGTCAGCAGCGCTGCGTCAGCATCTGGATCCGCGACCCCGAGCGACGCCGCCAGTGCCGCCGCCGTCGTCGGCCCTACGATCGAAAGCCGTCCGCGCAGCAGCTCGACGATCGCGTCTTCGCGCGTCCACGTCCGCGCCGCGCCGCGCAGGGCGGGCAGTGATGGGCGGGTCAGAACGTCGCCCCGGATGCACGGCGAGGAATTCCGGCAGACGCTCGGCGGCGATCAGGACGCAGCCGGGATCCGGGATCCGGGATCCGGGATCCGATGCGCAGTCGCACGACGGGCATCAGCGAGCGAGCGCGCCATCTCCAGCATGGCCTGGCTGACGCCGGACCACAAGCGGAAGAAAGCCCGCGGTGACCATCGCGTCGTGCAGCTCGTCGGCATCGCGCGGATCGGGACGCTCCTCGTCGCGGACCCGCTCGATCGCGTCGGCGTCGAGCACGACGCATCGTCGCTGCCCGCCCGGTCGCTCGCCATTCGCGTCTGCACCGCCTGCGTCCGTCTCTCCTCGAGCGGCGCATCGTCCAGGAACGCGTACGGCTTCGCGTTCGAGGATCTCGTGCGCGAAGGCCGACGGCTCCGGGCGTGTCGCGCGCGATGCAGCCGAAGCTCGCCGCGCATGGATGCGCGTCAGCACCGCAGACGAGGCCGTCGAAGTCCATCGCCTCCTCGAGACAGTCGCGCACGGTCTGGTTGACGAGCGGGTGGTCCGGCACCTGCGCGATCGCCGGGGATGTTCTCGAGGCACGCGGCCGCATCCGGGAACACCGCGCGCCATCAGATCGTCGGCGAGCATGCGCTGCAGCTGCGGCGGAACCTTCTTGCCGCCACGGCTGCGCGGCACCGGCGAGTGAGATGGTCGTGTTCCAGCGCCAGCGCGTCTTGAACACCGGCGCGTCGAGCAACGCCTGGACGAGGATGTCGCGCGTGCGTCGCCGGATGCAGGTAGCGGAACACATCCGACAGCGGGAACGAGTGCTGCGGACCGAGCGACAGCAGCAGCGCATCCTCGCGTCGCCGCCGCCTGCAGCTCGAAGTTGAACTGCGCGGCAGAAGCGCTTGCGCAGCGCGAGCGCCCACGCCTTGTTGATGCGGCTGCCGAACGGCGCGTGCAGCACGAGCTGCATGCCGCCCGACTCGTCGAAGAAGCGCTCGAGGACGAGCGTCTCCTGCGTCGGCACGACACCGAGCGCGGCGCGGCCTCGCGAGCAGATAACCGGCCGCCTGTTCCGCGCCGCCGCAAGCAGAGTCCCGTTTCTGCTTCGAGAAACGCGGCCGGTCGGATTCCGATCGAAATCGCCACGCGCAGATCGCTGACACGGCGCGCGAGAGCTCGTCGCTGCGAGCCGGCGCCTCGCCGAGCCAGAACGGGATCGTCGGCGGCGCGCCATGCGCGTCGCGCACGCGGACCGCTTCCGGCAACCACCTGCAGTGATCTCGCCACGACGCGTTGCCAAGCTGGAAGATGTCGCCCGCGTTGCTCTCGATGGCGAAATCCTCGTTCAGGGTGCCGACAAACGTGTCCTCGGGCTCGACGACGACGCGATAGTCGGCGATCTCCGGAGATGGCGCCGCCGGAGGTCAGCGCGAGCATGCGCGCGTCCGCGGCGGCCCCTGAGTACCGAATGCACTTCGTCGCGATGCACGAGCGCCGCGCGCGCGGCCGCGCCGCGTCGAGAACCCCTCGGCCAGCATCGTCACGACCGCGTCGAAATCCGATCGCGCGGAGCGATCGGTACGGCCACGCCCGGCGGACGAAGCGCGAACAGCTCGTCCTCGCCGAACTCGCGAGAGGACACCTCGGCGGCGATCTGCTGCGCGAGGACATCAAGCGGCGCGTCGAGCGAGACAATGCGATCGAGCTCGCCCCGGCGCACGGACGCGGAGCAGCGCCGCGCATTCGACGAGGTCGTCGCGTGAAACCGGGAGCAGGCGGCCCTTCGGCGTCCCGCTGATCGTGTGGCCCGAGCGGCCGACGCGCTGGAGCAGCGTCGCGATTCGGTGCGGCGATCCGACCTGGCACACGAGATCGACGTGACCGATGTCGATGCCGAGCTCGAGCGACGCCGTGGCGACGAGCGCCTTCAGCGTGCCGTTCTTCAGCCGGATGCTCGGCGTCGAGCGCGAATCTCCTTCGACAGGCTCCCGTGATGCGCGGCGACCGCGTCTTCGCCGAGCCGCTCGCTCAGATGCCGCGCGGTGCGCTCCGCCATCTTTCGCGTGTTCACGAAGATCAGCGTGGTCTGTGTGCTCACCGATCAGCTGCGTCAGGCGGTCGTAGTACTCCTCCCAGACCTCGTGCGACATCACGGCATCGAGCGGCGAGCGCGGGATCTCGACGGCGAGGTCGATTTCGCGGCGATGGCCCTTGTCCACGATCGCGCAGTCCGAGCGCGGTTGCCGACCAGGAACCGCGGCGACCTCCTCGATCGGCTTTTGCGTCGCCGACGAGGCCGATGCGCTGAATGGGACGAGTGGGCCGGCTTGGCGGGTCTGAAGACCCGCCCTACACCGCAGAGATCTTCCTCCACATCACGCTGGGGTCCGCCTTCAGGCGGACCTCTTCCGCCACGAGCCGCTCCAATCGTTCCAGCGACAGCGCGAGGTGCGCACCGCGCCGGCCGCCGATGACCGCGTGAATTTCGTCAACGATGACCGTGCGTACCGTGCGAAGCATCTCGCGGCTTCGCGCCGACGTCAGGAGCAGGTAGAGCGATTCCGGTGTGGTGACCAGGATATGCGGCGGCTTCCGCAGCATCGCGGCGCGCTCGGATGACGTCGTGTCGCCAGTCCGGACGGCCGCGGTGATGCGTGGCGCGTCGAGACCCAGCGTTTCCGCCAGCTCCCGAATCCCGCGTCTTGGCTCCGCGAGGTTCTTGTGGATGTCTCGCGCTCAGCGCCTTCAGCGGCGATACGTAGAGGACGCGAACTTCATCCGGAAGCGGCCGATCGAGTCCTTCCCGGACGAGCTCGTCGATGGCGCTGAGAAACGCGGCGAGCGTCTTCCCGGATCCGGTCGGCGCGGCGATTAGGGTGTGGCGTCCCTCGCGAATGGCAGCCCAGCCGCGTTCCTGTGCGGACGTCGGCGTCCCTGAGTGTTTCCTCGAACCATTGCGAGACGACCGGATGAAAACCTGAGAGCATTGGGGCAACCGGCGGGTAGATCAATCGCCATAGCAGCGGTGCAAGCGGAAATCCCGTTCGAGACGCGTGAGCGCGGGGTGGTGCCAACCGCCGACGGCGCCGTCTGGCTGAAGGGGGTACTCGCCCTCGACGAGCAGCGTGCGCTGGTCGATCAGTGCCGCTCGATCATGGACGGTCCGGCGGGCGGCTACGTGCCCATCGTCACGCGGCGGCGGTAAGATGCACGTTCGCATGGTGTGCCTTGGCCGGCACTGGAACGCGCTCACCTATAAATACGAGTCAACGCGCGCGGATCATGATGACGCGCCGGTGGCGCCGGTGCCGGACGCATTCGTGGCGCTCGCGTCGAGGCTGGCGGCCGCGGCCGGGTTCGCGTTCGCGCCCGACCTCTGCATCATGAACTGGTATGACGCGGACGGCCGGATGGGTCTCCACCAGGACAAGGACGAAGGCGCGCGTCGATCGACGCCGGGCTCCCCGTCGTCTCGATTTCGCTCGGCGATACCGCGCGCTTCCTGTTTGGCGGACTGAAGCGGCGCGATCCGATTCAGTCGCTGCTGCTCGAATCGGGCGACGCGTTTGTCTTCGGCGGCGCCGCCCGGCTCCGGTATCACGGCGTGTCGCGGATCGTTCCGGGGACGGCGCCGGCGGACCTCGGCAGCATCGCGGGACGGTTCAATCTGACGTTCAGGAAGTATTGAGATGAGAAGATGATTGGGCCGGCTAAAGCCGGCCCCTACCTGCTGGCGCTGTTGATCGCCATTCCCGTTTACGCCCAGCAGAAGATTCCTGTCCGCGCGCCGGGCATTTACGACGAAGTGCTTCCGCAGCGAGACGGACCGACGATTCATTACGCGCTCTCCGTGCCGCGTGGCTACCACGGCGAGCCGGTGCCGCTGATCCTCGCGCTGCACTTCGGGGGCGATCCGCAGGGTGCCGGCCACGCCATGCTGCAGATCCTCATCCAGCCCGCGCTGGGCGATCTCGGCGCTCTCATCGTCGCGCCCGATTCGCTCGGCGGCGGCTGGAGATCCGCCGCGAACGAGCAGGGCGTCAACGCGCTCCTCGCCGCGGTGGAGAAGAGCTACGCCATCGATCAGAAGAAGGTCGTCGTCACCGGCTTCAGCATGGGCGGCGGCGGCACCTGGGACTGGGCGGACAAGTATCCGGATCGGTTCAGCGCCGCCATCCCGATTTCCGGGACGCCGACGGCATCGGGTGCGACGTGGCGGCTGCCGGTGTTTGCCGTGCACTCGCGCGACGACAAAGGTGCAGCCGATCGGCCCGACGGAGCGGCGGATCGCGGAGCTGAAGACGCGCGGCATCAACGCGCAGATCGTGGTGCTCAACGGCATCGAGCATTTCGAGACCTATAAGTTCGTCAACGGCCTTCGCCAGGCGGTGCCGTGGGTTCAGAGAGATTTGGAAGGCGAAGTGAAACCATGAAACGGCGCTGAAGCGCGACTAAAGCCGGCCCCCACGCGGCCGTCTGATCGCCGCTGTCGCGCTGTCGCTGCCGCTCGCCGCGCAGAATGCACCTGCGTGGGACGCGAAGTTCCGCGCGATTCCTGACGCGAGAAACATCGGCGACTACATCAAACGGATGAGCGCGCGGCCGCATCACCTCGGCTCGCCCTACGACAAGGACAACGCGGAATGGATCCTCGCGAAGTTCAGGGAATGGGGGTGGGACGCGCGCATCGAGACCTACGACGTGCTGTTCCCGACGCCGAAAGAACGGGTCGTGGAGATGATCGGGCCGACGTCCTTCACGCTGAAGCTCGAAGAACCCGTGGTCGCCAACGACCCGACGTCGGGACAGAAGACCGAACAGCTGCCCTCGTTCAACGCCTACTCGATCGACGGCGACGTCACGGGGCCGATCGTCTACGTGAACTACGGACGGCCGCAGGACTACGACGACCTCGAGCGACGCGGCATCTCGGTGCAGGGCGCCATCGTCCTCGCGCGCTACGGCAACTCGTGGCGCGGTATCAAGCCGAAGGTGGCCGCCGAGCATGGCGCCGTCGGCTGCCTGATCTACTCCGACCCGATGGACGACGGGTATTACGTCGACGACATCTTTCCGGATGGCCCGACGCGAAACGGGAGCGGTGTCCAGCGCGGAAGCGTGATGGACATGCCGACCTATCCCGGCGACCCGTTGACACCGGGTGTGGGTGCGACGCCTGATGCCAAGCGGCTCGACCTCAAGGAGGTGGCCACGCTCACGAAAATCCCGGTGCTGCCGATTTCGTATGCGGATGCGCAGCCGCTGCTGGCCGCGCTGCGAGGACCCGTCGTTCCCGATCCGTGGCGCGGCGCGCTGCCGATCACGTATCACTTCGGCCCGGGGCCGGCGCGCGTCCACATGAAGCTTGCATTCAACTGGAATCGCGTGCCGATTTACGACGTCATCGCGCGGATGCAGGGCTCGACGTACCCGGACGAGTGGGTGATTCGCGGCAACCATCACGACGCGTGGGTGAACGGCGCAGGCGACCCCGGCTCCGGCATGTCGGCCGTGCTCGAGGAGGCACGCGCGCTCGGCGAGCTCGCCAGGCAGGGATGGCGGCCGAAGCGGACGCTGGTCTATGCGGCATGGGATGGCGAGGAGCAGGCGCTGATCGGATCGACGGAGTGGGTCGAGGCGCACGGCCAGGAGCTGCGCGACCACGCGGTCGCGCACGTGAACTCCGACGGTACGGGCCGCGGCTTCTTCAACCCGTCCGGCTCGCACTCGCTCGAGAACCTGGTGAACGGCGTGGCGCGCGATGTGGAGGATCCGGAGACGAAGACGAGCGTCTGGAAGCGGTCGCAGGCCAGGGCCATTGCGCGAGGCTCGCGTGAAGAGCGGAACGACGCACGCTCGCGAGGCGACCTTCGCATCACCGCGCTGGGATCAGGGTCGGATTACTCGTCGTTCCTGCAGCACAACGGCGTGCCGTCGCTCGACCTGCGTTTCGGCGGGTTCGACAGTAGCGACGGCGTTTATCACTCGATCTACGACGACTATTACTACTACACGAAGTTCCTCGACACCGACTTCGCCTACGGCCGCACGCTCGCGCAGGTCGCGGGCACGACGATGATCCGGCTGGCGGATGCGGACCTGCTGCCCTTCGAGTTCACGAACCTGGCGGACACGGTCCAGACCTACGTCAAGGAGCTTCAGGCGCTGTTGAAGACGCAACAGGACGAGGTGCGCGAGCGCAACAAGCAGATCGAGGAGGGCGTCTTCACCGCGATCAACGATCCGAAGCGGCCCATGCAGGCGCCGAAGATCGAGCGGGTCGCGCCCGCCTTGAACTTCGCGCCGCTGGAGAATGCCGCCGAGCGGCTGACGCGAGGCGGCAGCAAAGTATCACCGCGCGGCGGATGCCGCCCGGCCGACGCTCGCCGGAAATACGACCGCTGGCGCGGGCGATCAACGCGAAGCTGATCCAGGCGGAGCGGCAGCTCACCGACGAGGGCGGCCTGCCGAAGCGGCCGTGGTACCGCCACCTGCTCTATGCGCCTGGTTTTTACACGGGATATGCGGTGAAGACGATGCCAGGCGTGCGGGAAGCCATCGAGCAGAAGCAAGTGCGACGAGGCTGACAAGGAAATCGGGAGGGTGGCGAACGCGCTGGAGCGCGAGGCCGCGCTCCTGGATTCGATCAGTTCGTCGCTACAACCGTAGCGGAGCCGGGTCCTTTTGGACCCGGCAATTGAGAAACTTCGACGTCTTCAGCCAGGTCGAATCCGGATAGTAGGAGAAGATCACGCCGCCGCCGCGCACGGTGTCGATGACCTTCTGCGCGACCGCCGCGCGAACCGCCGGGCATCCCCAGCTGCGGCCAAGCCGTCCGTTCGCCTTCGCCACGCCGGGATCGACGTACGGCGCGCCGTGCATCACGATGGCGCGCTCGCGGGCGTTGGCGTTGAAGCCCGGTTCCAGGCCGTCGAGCCGGAGCGAGTAGCCGTTATGGCCGACGTAGGTGTCGGCCGTGCGGAACAGGCCGATGCTCGATTCGCGGCTTTCCGGCACATCCGAAAGCGCGTGGCCATGTTGTCGCCGCTGTTGCGGCCATGCGCCACGAGCTCGTTGAAGAGCATCTTCCCCGAGTGGAGGTCGAAGACCCAGAGACGCGGGGTCGTCGACGGCAGCGAGTAGTCGATCAGGGTGAGGGTCGGCGGCGCCTCGAGGTCACCGGATACGACGCCGCAGGACACCGCGCTCAGCGCGAGGTCGAGCACGTCAGCGTTGACGCCCGCCCTCAGCGCCATCGCGCGATCGAGGCTGACGCCGGCAGGGCTGACGGCCGCTCCGGCGGCCACGGTCGCGTGCGTGGATGCAGGGCGCGTCGCGGGCGCGGCCTTTGCGCCGAGCGACACACCGGCGGAACTGACGAGCATCGCGAGCGCAGCCGTGACGAAACCTTTGTGCATCAGCTCTTCTAAACCTTTCGGATGGTCGCCGGGGTTCTCCATACTACGGTCCGCATGTCTCCGATTCAAGCAGGGCGGTTCGCGTTTGCGCTCTTGCCGTTTGCGACAGCCCGTCCGGGGCCCCACACCAGAAAAGCCTCCAGTTTTTCGCGGCGATTCGGCACCATGATCCGCGCTTCCTGATGTCGGTCTCGTCGCCACCATCGCGTCGGTGGCGGTCGGTGGCGAGGTCCGGCCAAAGCCGGACCCCACACTCGGCTAAAGCCGGATCCCACCCCTCGACTCGTTGGGCTCGCTCGGGGCAAGCCCCTCGACTCGTTGGGCTCGCTCGGGGCAAGCCCCTCGACTCGTTGGGCTCGCTCGGGGCAAGCCCCTCGACTCGTTGGGCTCGCTCGGGGCAAGCCCTCGACTCGCTGGGCTCGCTCGGGGCAAGAGGCGGCGATGGTGCTGGCTGCATCCGCATCGCGCCAACGAGGCCCCTGATTCGGCAACGCGTGGGTGCGGCCGGCGATCGACGTCGAGGTCCTCGCGGTCTCTCCGGGATCGGAACGCCGCGGTGCGCGCGGTCGATGGATTCGACATGTCGCCGCGCGAACGTTTCGGACGTCGTGTTCGTCACGATGGCGGGCGGCGCTTGTCCACGTCGCTCGCGACGACGAGCGGCGGCGAACGATTTCCTCGGTGCGAAAAACGATCTTCAGGCGATAATCTCGTTCATCGCGTCCGCCTTCGCCCGCGCGCGACGCGTCGGGCTTCGGCGGCATAGGTCCGCCTTGGCGTACGGCTGCGGTCGCTGGGCTTCGGCGGGACAGGCTGAGGAGATTACATGGCCAAGAAGACGGCGGGGAAAGCGGCAAAGGGATCGAAGAAGAAGACTGGTGGACGGAAGCGCACGGCAAACGCGGCCTTCATGCGGCCGGTGCAGCCAGACGCAACCGTCGCGGAAGTCGTCGGCTCGAAGCCGATTCCACGCACCGAGGTCACAAAGAAGCTCTGGGCGTACATCAAGAAGAACGGGCTGCAGGACAAGAAGAACCGGCGGATGATCAACGCGGACGTCGCGCTCAAGGCCGTTTTCGGCGGCAAGGTCATCGGTGAACATGTTCGAGATGACGAAGCTGGTGAACAAGCATTTGAAACAAGGCGCGCAGGGCAGGTAGGGCCCACTCGCCCTACCAGCCTCACCCGCCCTACCCGCCCTACCCGCCCTGCAAGCCTTACCCGCCCTGTCTACGTCAGATAAGATCGACTATTGGTCATGCGATTCGCGCTTCTTATGCTCATCCTCGCCCCTTCTGCGCCGCCTGTGGCGACGACACCTCGACGAGCCCCTCGTCGACGCCCAGCAGGGCCACCGAGCGCTTCGACGACATCATCAACGTGTGGAGTCCCGCTTTTCCCGTTCTCGGTGGGCTCGAACGGCACGACGTCCATCAATCTCGCCAGCCTGTCGCCGGTCAACCGGCCCGGCGCTCTCGTGGCAACAATGGAGATCGGCTGGGAAGACCGTCAAAGACGAGGCCGGAACGGTCATCGGATGCACCCCTGTCCAGGGTGATGCAGACCACGCCGGCGCTGACCGCGCAATTGAGCGACACGCTGACGCCGGCCTCCGATTACTGTGCGAACATCGCCGACGTCGGCGGGCTGCGCGAGTCGGTGAACTTTTCGATTCGGATCACACATCCATGAAGCACGCGGGACTCGGGACTCAGGATTCGGGATTCGCGCGGCGCGCTGCTGCTGGTGTCGGTCGCGCTCGTCACGGCGTGTGGAGACGGCAATACGTCCACCACGCCGAGCCCGACACCAGCGCGGCGTCGAGCGAGTCGTGGTCGAGCGTCGTCGCACCAGGGGGCAGAGCACCCGCTCGTTCACGGTGAATGCGTCCGGGACAATCGCGGTCACGCTGACGAACGCGGACACGACGCTTGGCCTGGGCGTCGGCTTGCCGCGCGTCACGGGCGGCGGTTGCCGGCTGGGCGTGACCGTCAATACCTCGGCAGGGTCCAGCCCGCAGATCAGCGCGCCCGCCGATGCCGGGCAGCACTGCGTGCAGGTATGCCGACCTCGGCACGCTGCAGGATCCGGTCGGCTTCGCGCTGAAGATCGATCACCCGTGATCGACGCGTAGCGAGGCGTTTCTCGCCGCGTTTCCCGATGCACCTCCACGCACGCCATCGATGCGCTGCGGGTCCGCGAGTACCGCCGCCTCGACGACCAGCAGCACGTCTACCTCGATTACACGGGCGCCGGCCTGCACGCGGAATCCCAGGTGCTCGAGCATGCGAAGCTGCTGAACGAGCACGTCTTCGGCAACCCGCATTCCGCCAGCCCCTCGTCACACCGGATGACGACGCTCGTCGAGCAGACGCGGCGGGCGGTGCTCGAGTGGTTCAACGCGCCACCGGACGATACGCGGCCATCTTCACCGCCAATGCGACCGGCGCGCTGAAGCACGTGGGCGAAGTCGTATCCGTTCAGCCAGGGGACGCAGCTGCTGCTGACGGCCGACAACCACAACTCGGTGAACGGGATTCGCGAGTTCGCGCGGGCGAAGGCGCGCCGGTGGACTACGCGCCGCTCACGGTTCCCGAGCTTCGCATCGATCGCGACGCAGCTCGACGGCATGCTCGGCGGCGCCGCTCGACGGGGCCGGGGCTCTTCGCGTTTCCGGCGCAGTCGAACTTCACCGGCGTCAGGCATCCACTGGATCTCGTCGAGCTGCGCGCACGCACGCGGGTGGGACGTGCTGCTCGACGCGGCCGCGTTCGTGCCGACCAGCCGCCTCGACCTCTCGCAGCGTCAAGCCGGACTTCGTCAGCGTGTCCTTCTACAAGATGTTCGGCTATCCGACGGGCGTCGGGTGCCTGCTGGCACGCAGCAAGGTGCTGGCGACGCTTGCGGCGGCCGTGGTTCGCCGGCGGCACGGTCAATTTCGCCACGGTCAGCGGGCGCGCGTGCATCCTCTCGTCGGGCGAGGCGGGCTTCGAGGACGGGACGCTCAACTACCTGGCGATTCCAGCCGTTCGAGATCGGCCTGCGCCATCTGGATTCGACGGGCTGGACACGATCAATACCCGGGTCCGCTGCCTCACCGCCTGGCTGCTGCGAGCGGCTCGTCGATCTCCAGCATCGCAACGGGCATCACCTGGTGCGCATCTACGGGCCGACGACCACGCGAGTCGCGCGGCGGCACCATCACGATGAACTTCTACGATCCCGAGGGGCACCTGCTCGACTACCGGCGCGTCGAGGAGATGGCCGGCGCGCAGGGTATCTCGCTGCGGACGGGCTGCTTCTGCAACCCGGGCGCGGGGAGACCGCCGAGGGCATCACCGAAGCCGACGTCCGCGCCGCATTCGAGCTGGACCCGAACATGAACCTGGCGCGGTTCCTCGAGCTCGTGACGAGCCGCGGCGGCAAGAGCGCCGGGGCCATCCGTGTCTCGCTGGGCCTCGTCAGCAACTTCGCCGACGCGCATCGCTTCATCCAGTTCGCCGAAACCCTCCGCGATCAGACCCGCCTTGCGATCGGCAACGTCACGTGCGACATCGAAGCCGGCCGCATCATCCGCGACGGTTCATAGGACAGCCGGCCGTGCATGGCTAAGCACTGCGGCAAGAAGGCGGGGGAGAAGGTCGAGCGCGCGATGCACGAGCGCAAGCGCGGCACGCTGAAGAGCGGCGGCTCGGGCACGCGCGTCAAGAGCCGGAAGCAGGCGATTGCCATCGGACTTTCGGAAGCGCGGAAGGCCGGCTCGAAGGTCCCGAAGAAGAAGGGGTCGCGCAAGGGCGGGCGGAAGACGTCGAAGAAGAAATAGGCGTAGAGGCGGGGAGTGCTCGCTGAAAGGGTTCGTCGTCGGCGCACCCATCGGCGCGTTGAGCGGCGCGATCACCGGCGCGCTTCTCACGCGATAAGCGGAAGGCGACAGCCAGTAGACTTGGGAGCGTGGCTACCGTCGCGCCATACGGCACCGGACATCTCCCATTTCCGCCAAAGACCGTTGCCGAGCAGGGGCTCCGCCTCGGCTTCGTCGCCCTCGATGGCGACGACATCTACTGGCTCGAAGGACGGCCGCACGAGGGCGGCCGCAACGCGCTCGTCAGGCGCAGTGCCGGCGGGACCATCGCCGACGTGACGCCGCGCGATCACAACGTCCGCACGCGTGTCCACGAGTACGGCGGCGGCGCGTATGTCGTCTCGAAGTCGTTCATCTACTACCTCGAACTTCGTCGATCAGCGCATCTATCGCATTCTCGGGCTCGGGAGCGCCCGACGCAGTGACCCCGGAAGGGAAGTGGTTCTACGCCGACGCGACCGTGGACGAACGGCGCCATCGTCTGGTGTGCGTTCGGGAGGACCACTCGCGGGATGGACACGAGCCCGTGACCACGCTCGTCTCGATTACGCCTTGACGGGGAGCCAACGCCGGCGACGTGATGGCATCGGGCTACGACTTCTACTCGACGCCACGTCTCAGTCCCGACGGTTCGCGGCTCGCGTGGCTGTCGTGGCGGCACCCGCAGATGCCGTGGGACGGCACCGAGTTGTGGATGGCATCCGTCACGGACGAAGGGACGCTCACCAGTCCGACGCTCGTCGCCGGCGGCCCGCACGAATCCATCTACCAGCCCGGCTGGTCACCGGACGGGACGTTGTATGCTCTCCAGCGATCGCACGGGATGGTGGTCCCTCTACAAGTGCGATGTGCGAAGTGCGAAGGTGTGAAGTGCTGCCGGTGCTCTGGCAGCAGCTGGACGAGGCGGAGTTCGGACGCCCGCAGTGGCTCTTCGGCTGGGCGACCTGGGCGTTCGCGGACGAGCGGCGCATGGTCGCGACATACGCGCGCGGCGCGGCGCGCTGGACGCTGGCCACGATCGACATCGGAAGCGGGAACGATCACCGACGTGCCGACGGACCTGGAGCCGCTCGAATGGCTCACGGCGACGCCCACGCACGCGGTCTACGTTGCCGCGCGGACCCGACGACGCCGGCGACCGTCGCGCGGACGAACCTCGTCGACCGGCGGCACGAGATGCTGCGATCCTCCTCGACGCTGTCGCTCGAGCGGCAGCACATCTCGATTCCGGAGGCGATCGAATTTCCGACGGAAGGCGGCCTGACCGCGCACGCCTTCTACTACCCGCCGTCCAACGCCGACGTTCACCGCGCTCCGCTCCGACCGTCCGCCGCTCATCGTCATCAGCCACGGCGGGCCGACGACGCAGACCACGAGGCGGTGCTCGATCTGCAGGTGCAGTTCTGGACGAGCCGCGGCTTCGCGGTCGTCGACGTGAACTACGGCGGCAGCTCGGGTTACGGCCGTGCGTACCGCGAGCGGCTCGAACTGGGCGTGGGGCATCGTGGACGTGGACGACAGCATCAACGCGGCGAAGTATCTGGTCGAGCGGGGGAAGGCCGATCCCGATCGGCTGATCATCCGCGGCGGCAGCGCGGGCGGCTACACGACGCTCGCGGCGCTCGACGTTTCATCCCGAGGTGTTCAGGCGCCGGGGCGAGCTACTACGGCGTCAGCGACGTCGAGGCGCTCGCGCAGGACACGCACAAGTTCGAGTCGCGCTATCTCGACACGACTGATCGGCCCGTATCCGGCGATGCGCGAGGATCTCTACGCGAGCGGTCGCCCATCCACTTCATCGATCGGCTGTCGTGCGCGCTGATTCTCTTCCAGGGGCTCGAAGACAAGGTCGTGCCGCCCGATCAGTCGGCAGATGATGGCCGACGCGGTGCGCGCGAAGGGGCTGCCAGTCGCGTACTCGCGTTCGAAGGCGAGCAGCACGGTTTCCGCCGCGCGGAGACCATCATCCGGTGCCTCGAGGCGGAACTGTCTTTCTACGGCGCCGTGTTCCGCTTCACGCCGGCGGGCGCGCTGACGCCCCTCACGATCGAGAACCTGGCGTAGGCGGTCCAGCGCGTAGGCGGATCCGCGTTCGCCGTGCACCACCGCTCGCGGAACCCGCCCTCCATGCGTAGGCCGGGTCCGCAACGTGACGCTAGCCCCACGTTGCGGACCCGGCGAGACTGGTCCCGCAAACGCAACAGGTGCCACGCGATTGCGGACCCGGCTATGAGATAGGATCCGCGGGCGATGGCGACTGTCGCGTTCCGCTTCTGCCGTCCGGCCCGCGCCGTCGGCACGTGCGCGACTCGGCGCCGTCGATCTTCTCCTGCGGCATCGTGATGGTGATCATGGTCATCGATCACACGCGCGATTTCGTGCATGGTCCGGCGCTGCAGTGCTGACCCGACCGACCTCGCGAGCACCTCCGTTCGCCATCTTCACTGACGCGCTGGATCACGCATTTCTGCGCGCCCGTGTTCGTCTTTCTCGCGGGTGTCAGCGCCTACCTGCAGACGATGCGGGGCAAGTCCACGCCGGACCTCTCGCGTGTTTCTGCTGACGCGCGGCATCTGGCTGATTGCGGTCGAAGTGTTCGTGCTGCACGTGCTCGTCTGGTTCAGCCTCGATTTCAGCTTCGTCGGCCCGCTGCAGGTGATCTGGGCGATTGGCTGGTCGATGATCGCGCTCGCGGCGCTTCGTGCATACCTTCCGGTTCGCGCCATCGCGGTGTTCGGCATCGCCATGATCGCGCTGCACAACACGCTCGACGGCGTGACGAGCCAGGCGTTCGCGTGGATGGTGCTGCATCAGGCCGGCACGGTGATGCTGACCGCGTCCGGACCGCTCGTCTGGGTCCAGTATCCGCTCGTGCCGTGGATTGGCGTGATGGCGGCCGGCTACGCGTTCGGCGCCCTGCATGAGCTGGAAGCGGCGGCGTCGCAATCGCATCATCCGCCGGCCTGGGTTGTCCTCATCGCCGCGTTCGTCGTGACACCGTGCGATGAACATCTTATGGTGATCCGTCGCCGTGGTCAGTCCGCGCAGCCGACGGCGCTCTTCACGGCGCTCTCGTTCATCAACACGACAGAAATACCCGCCGTCGCTGCTGTACCTGCTGATGACGCTCGGTCCGGCGCTCGTCGCGTTGGCATGGTTCGAATCGCGGTGGAAATCGGACAGCTCCCAACGTCCAACTTCCAACTCCCGGGACCCACGTCGCCGCGACAACAAGCTGCTTGGGAGTTGGGGATTGAAGTTGGAGGTTTTCTGCGCGCAGCGCTCTCGTTACGTTCGGACGCGTCCCATTCTTCTTTCTACCTGTGGCAATGGGTGCTTGCGCATGCCGCCGCCATCGTCGCGAACATCGTCGCGAGGAGGCCGTTCGACTACCTCTGTTCACGCAGCCGCCCGTCTTCTTCAACCTGCCGTGGGGCTCGGGTTTTCACCTCTGGACGGTCTATGTCTGCTGGGCCTGCATCATCGCGATTGAATACCCTCTGTTGCCGTCTGGTTTGCGGGGGTGAAGCAGCCGTCGCCGCGATTGAGTGGTTAAGCTCATCTGTAGGGTTCAGGGAGTTCAGGGGGTTCAGGGGGTTCAGTGGGTTCGGGTTCAATGGGTTCAAGAGGTTCAATGGGTACCAGGAGCACATGGTGAGACGCGTCGCCTTCGCAACATTGATCGCGCTCTGCGCGCTGGCCTCGCCGACGCCCCCGCCTCCGCACAAGGCTCCGGCGGGCCCGCTGCGCAGTCGCGCGTCAGCGGAGCCATCACGCTCGCGCTCGATGCGCGCGAGACGCCGCACCGAAGCTTGCTGCACGCGCGCGAGACGCTGACGGTCACGCCCGGCGCGCTGACGCTCGTCTACCCGAAGTGGCTGCCAGGTGAGCATGCCCCGGATGGAGCGATCGACGACCTTGTCGGCCTGAAGTTCTCGGCAGGCGGCAAGACGATCCCGTGGCGGCGCGACCCGGTCGATCTGTTCGCGTTTCACGTCGACGTGCCGCAGGGCGTGGATTCGCTCGAGGTGACGTTTGATTTCCTGTCGGCGATCGGCGCGGGCGGGTTCAGCTCCGCTTCGTCCGAGACGGCGCATCTCGGCATCTACTCCTGGAATCAGGTGCTCCTCTATCCGCAGGGCGCGCGCTCCGGACGAGGTGATGTTCCGCGCGAGCATGCAGATTCCAGCGGGCTGGAGATTCGCGACGGCGCTCAAATCCGCGAGCGAGAACGGCGGCAGGATCGAGTTCGTGCCCGTGTCGCTGACGACGCTGGTCGATTCGCCGGTGATTGCGGGCGAGTACTGCGTGAGATCCCGCTGGACACGATCTTCGCGGCCTGTCTATGCGAATCTCGTCGGCGACACGGCCGCCTCGATCGACATTCCGGCGGACCTCACTGAGAAGTGGAAGCGGCTCGTGCAGGAAACGGACGCGATGTTCGGCGCGCGGCACTACAGCAGCTACCACTTCCTGTTGACGCTCAGCGATCGCGTCGCGCATTTCGGGCTCGAGCACCACGAGTCGAACGACTCGCGCGTGAACGAGAACTCGCTCACCGCAGCAGAACTCGATCGGCGTCGTCGCGCACGAATACGTGCACTCGTGGAACGGCAAGTTCCGCCGTCCGGCGGGTCTGGCCACGCCGGACTTTCAGCAGCCGATGGTGGGCGATCTCCTCTGGGTCTACGAGGGCCTGACCCAATATCTGGGCTACCTGCTGGCCGAGCGGAGCGGCATCTGGAGCGAGTCATACTACAAGGGCGACTGGCGCAGATCGCGGCGTATCTGGACAACGAACCGGGGCGTGAATGGCGGCCGCTCGCCGACACCACGACGGCCGCGCAGCTGCTGTAAGCTCGCGCCCGGGCAGTGGACCGCGATGCCGCCGCAGCACCGACTTCTACGATGAAGGCTGGTTGATCTGGCTCGACGTGGACACGGCCATCCGCGAACTCACCCACGGCGCGAAGTCGATCGAGGACTTCTGCCATCTGTTCCACGGCGGCGAAAGCAGCGCGCCGATGGTCAAGCCATGCACGATCGACGATGTTGTGGCCGCGCTGAACCAGGTGGCACCACATGACTGGAAGGCGTTCCTGGGGTCGCGCATTTACCAGGTGACGCCGCACGCGCGCCGCTCGACGGGATCACCAGGAGCGGGTGGCGCCTCGTCTACACCGACGCGAAGAACGAATTCATCAAAACCAGCGACGGCGATCGCGTGGAGGCGATGTATTCCCTCGGATTCCGCGTACGCGCGACGGTGTGGTGAATGACGTGATCCTGAATTCGCCGGCGGGCAAGGCGGGCATCGGCCCCGGGATGCAGCTCATCGCGGTCAACGGGCTCCGGTTCTCGGCCGACGTCCTGCGCAACGCGATCAGGAATTCGAAGACCGCGCCGGGGCCGCTGACGATCGAGTTCCAGAACGACGACCTCGTGAAGACCGTGTCGCTCGACTATCTACGGCGGGATGAGAGAGCCGCACCTCGAGACGCGATGCGAGCAAGCCTGACGTGTTGGGACAGATTCTGGCTGCGCGGGTCAAGTAGGCTCAACTTCCAACTGCCAACTCCCAACTCCCCAAAAAACATGCGGCTTGGGCGTTGGGAGTTGGGCGTTGGAAGTTGAGTTGGGCGTTGGGAGTTAACGTCGATAGAATCCGTCTATGTATCAGTCGGCGCTCTGGCTTCACTCCCTCCTGCGATGGGCCGTGCTCCTCGCCGGCCTCGTCGCGTGGTTTCGCGCCATCGGCGCCAAGACCGCGAAACGCCCGTGGACGCCGAAAGACGAACTGTGGGGGCTGCTGCTGACGATAGCGGCGGACCTGCAGCTGCTCGTCGGCCTCGTCCTCTATTTCGTGCTCAGCCCGATCACGAAGATGGGCATGCAGAACTTCGCGGCCGCGATGCAGATCCCAACGGCGCGGTTCTTCACGGCCGAACATGCCGCCGGGATGCTGATCGCCATCGCGCTGATTCACGTCGGCCGCGTGAAGATTCGCAAGGCGACGGACCCGGCGCGCAAGCATCGCCTCGCGATGATCTTCTTCGGCATCGCGATGGTGCTCGTCATCATCTCGACTCCGTGGCCCGGGATGCCCGTGGCGCGCCCGCTCCTCCGTCCTTGATCGCGTATCGTCCGCGCCGACATCACGACGCTCGACGTTCGACGTGATCGTCAACGCGGCGAACGAGCAGATGCTTGGCGGCGGCGGGGTGGATGGCGCGATTCACCGCCGCGCCGGCCGTGAGCTGTACGGGCGTGCCTCGCGGTGCACGGAAGTGCGGCCGGGCGTCCGTTGTCCGACGGGGCAGAGCCGCATCACGCCGGGGTTCAACCTGGTTGCGCGGCACGTCATTCACACCGTCGGTCCGATCTGGCAGGGCGGGGGCCACGGCGAGGCGGAGCTGCTGGCATCCTGCTACCGGACCGCGCTGCGCTGGCGCGGCAGCACCAGGCGCGCTCGATCGCGTTTCCCGCGATCAGCTGCGGCGTGTACGGCTATCCGCTCGACGAGGCCGCGGCGATCGCCGTGCGCGAGACGCGTGCTCGTGAGAGCGAATTCGATCGCATCGAGCTCGTCGCTTTCGATCCGGACGTCCACGAGGCGCTGACCACATGCCTGTCTCGACAGTCCTGACACAGACGCTCGGGCTTCACGCATCCCATCATCCAGGCGCCGATGGCCGGGGTGGCGACACGCCCGCGCTCGTGGCGGCGGTGTGCGAAGCCGGAGCGCTCGGTTCCATCGGCGCCACGTACTCACGCCGCAGCAGATCACGGAGACGTGCGCCGCGGTCCGATCGAAGACCAATCGCCCGTTCGGCATCAACCTGTTCGTGCCCGATGCACCGCTGCCGGGTCCTGTTGACGCCGCGGCGGCGGTCGCGCACGTCGCGACGTATTTCGAGGAGCTCGGCTTGCCGCGGCCCGAACCGCCGGCGCCACCAGCGCGCGATTTCGATGCGCAGCTCGACGCGGCGCTCGACGGAGGCGCGTCCGTGTTCAGCTTTACCTTCGGGATGCTGCCGGCCGCCGCGCGCGACAAGCTGAAGGCGCGAGGCCTGATGACTGGCGGCACCGCCACCACCGTCGATGAAGCGATTGCGCTCGAGCGCGCGGGCATCGACTTCGTCGTCGCGCAGGGCAGCGAGGCGGGAGGGCATCGCGGCACGTTTGCCGGCCCCATCGATCACGCCGCGTTCGAGGCCGGCATGATCGGCACGCTGGCGCTGGTGCCGCAGATCGTGGACGCGGTGCGCGTGCCGGTCGTGGCCTCGGGCGGCATCATGGACGGCCGGGGCATCGCGGCGATCCTGGCGCTTGGTGCCGCGGCCGCCCAGCTCGGCACGGCGTTCCTCACGTGCGAGGAAGCGGGCATCCCGGACGTCTACAAGCAGGCCATCCTCGAGGCACGTGAGGACCAGACGCGCATCACGCGCGCGTTCTCGGCCGCCCGGCGCGCGGCATCGTGAACCGGTTCATGCGCGAAGTCGAGGCGCCGTGGCGGACGCAGCAACTGGCCGTCCTGCCGTTCCCGCTGCAGAACACGCTGACGCGGCCGCTGCGCACGGCGGCCGCGAAGCAGGGCCGCGCGGAATTCCTGTCGCTCTGGGCGGGTCAGGGCACGCGGATGGCGCGCCGGATGAAAGCCGCCGACCTCGTCGCGGCGCTCGCTGAGGAGACCGACGCTGCTGTTGGACGGCTTCAGTCGCGCTGACATCGCGACGTCGGGAGCGACGATCGCGGTCGTTCACGGCGGCAGCGGTCCGCCGCTGCTCCTGCTGCACGGCTACCCGCAGACGCACGTGATGTGGCACAAGGTCGCGCCGGTCCTGATGCGCGACTTCACGATTGTCGCGACGGACCTGCGCGGGTGCGGCGACAGCAGCAAACCGGACGGCGGACCCGACCACGCCGGAGTGCCAAGCGCGCCATGGCGCAGGACCAGGTCGAGGTGATGGCGCAGCTTGGCTTCGACAGCTTCTTCGTCGCGGGGCACGACCGCGGCGGCCGCGTCGCGCACCGCATGGCGCTCGATCATCCGGGTCGCGTGAAGAAGCTTGCGGTCCTCGACATCGTTCCCACGCACCGGCTGTACACGGATTCGACGCGCGAGTTCGCGACGGCGTAGCTTCTGGTGGTTCTTCCTGATTCAGCCGGCGCCGCTGCCGGAGACGCTCATCGGCAACAGCGTGGAGTTCTGGCTCAGCGAGAAGCTCGGGAAGGCGGCGGCCGGCGCGATCACGAGCGCGGCGTTCGCCGAGTACCTTCGCTGCTATCGCAATCCGGAAACGATTCACGCGAGCTGCGAAGACTATCGTGCGGCGGCGTCAATTGACCTGCGGCACGACGAGGCTGATATCGATCACAAGGTCGAATGTCCGCTGCTGGCGCTGTGGGGCGAGCACGGGCCAATGCATCGGCTGTATGACGTCGCCGCCACCTGGCGCGAGAGGGCGACGAACGTCACCGGCAAGTCGCTGCCCGGCACGCACTATTTCGTCGAAGAGATTCCGGAATTGATTGGCGACGAATTGCGGACGTTCTTTCGCTCTACAACTCGTTGAGCAGCGCGATCGCCATGTGATTCGCTTCGCGCATCAGGTCAATCGCCTGGTCGACCTCGTCGTCTCCTTCCACGACATTGACGTGCGCACTTTGATTCGCGTAGTTCGCCGTGGCGAGTGCGTCCAGAACCGTACGAAGGCCGTCGAGGGATGTGCCGATGCTCGTATCTACCCGCTGGACGGCGCTGATCGATCGGCGGCTCGTCGCCCGCGCGTCGCGCATCAGCGCCATCGCTGCATCGGCCTTGTCGAGAATCGCCTGAATCCTCTTTTTGCGCTCCTCTTCGGTCATTCATCCGCAGCTTAGCGTCGTCGTGACGACGGGTCAACGGTTGCAGTTATTGCAACTTCACTTCTTCACTGGCTCGTCGTGAAGGCGACCGAGATCTCCGCCATCGCTTCCTTGACGGGCGTGCCTGCAAGGCCGCAACGCGCCGGGCGTAGAACTGCGCCAGCCGCTTGGATGCGGTTCGAGCGCCGCCGGGATCACGGCGCGCGCGGCGGCTTGCGCCGCGAGCCACGGGCGAGAGGATCCCAGCGGTCATCGGCGTCCTCCATGGTATTGGACACCGGAGATCGCAATTCGGATCGACGGCAGGCGGCTTCGTCGAATCGTAGGGGCGGACTTAAGGTCCGCCCCTACGGCCCTGAACGATCAGTTGGTTCCGCGTCTGGTGACCCCGTCGTATCCAGCATCTGCGGTCGTCAGGTCCTGCGGATACGAAATCTTCACGTCGGTGATTTTTCCGTCCGCGCCGGTGACCGGTTCGAGCTTCGGCATCACGAAGCCGGGTGCGACGGCAGGTTCAGCTTGTCCACGCGCCCGACGACTTCATCGCGCAGCTTCGGATCGAAGTTTACGCCGTAGGTGTCGAACAGCTTGGCCGCCGCCGCGTAATCCCCCTCTGACTTGATGCGCTGGACCTCGGTGAGC